>Ga0255336_101699_pt1 | contig 14086 bp, 10 predicted proteins | sample MeOH1_35cm_T3_17_FD_189102 | JGI IMG/M metagenome (GOLD analysis project Ga0255336, IMG submission 189102) | Sandy soil microbial communities from University of British Columbia, Vancouver, Canada - MeOH1_35cm_T3_179 | ecosystem: Engineered > Artificial ecosystem > Sand microcosm > Unclassified ...
CGAAATCGCTGTTGAAGATCAGCCGGCCGATCAGGCCCACCACGGCATAGGTGGTGGCGAGCGGGATGACGAGGCCGAGCCGGGTAACGATGCGCAGGATCGACCAGCCCGGCTTGTGCAGCATGAGCGCGGTGATCAGGCCGAGAACAATTTCAGCCGGCAGGACATAGAGCAGGAAGCCGAAAGTACGGGCGACCGAGGCAAGGAAAGAGCTGTCGCTGAGGACCGCGATGTAGTTGTCGAAGCCGACGAAGCCGCGGCCTTCCATGGGCTTGGCGAGATTGTAGTGGCGGAAACTGGTCACCACCGCCACCAGCATCGGATAGAGGCCGATGATCAGCAAGGCGAGGACGGCGGGCGCCAGGAACCAGACATGGGTATAGCGGATGGTCCAATGATGCCGGTTGCGCGCCATCAGCAGTCTCCGTTCATTCCAGATTGGTGTGGTTGCCGCGCATGAACTCGGCGCTGCGGCCGAGCTTGTCGCGCAGGCGCAGGATCAAAAGCTCGAAGATCACATATTGCACGCCTTCGAACAGGCTGCCCATCGGTAGGACTGAGAGCTTCCCACTGCCGGCTCCCACTTGGTCATTCGCCATGGTTTGCGCCGGCAGATGGAAAATGAGATCGGCCGCTTTCGAGGTGGCGCCGTCGGGCTGCGCGGTGACACAGGCGGTCTGCGCGCCGGCCTTTCTGGCGACCTCAAGGAAGGCGGAAATGGTGGCGAACTGGCCGGGGCCGGCGCTGACGATCAGCAGATCGCCGCGGCCGAGGGCCGGGGTGGTCATGTCGCCGACGACATGGGCATCGAGGCCGAGATGAAAGAGGCGCATGGCGAAGCCCTTCATCATCAGGCCTTCGCGTCCCACGCCGTGCAAGGCGATGCCCCGGGCGCTGGCGATGGCGTCGATAAATCTGTCGGCCGCGGCCTCATCGACCTTGGCGATGACCTCGGCGATTTCGCGGCTGGCAGCAGCGGCCATGGAACTCAAGCTTGCAGTCATCGGTTGATCTCCGTCATAGCCCGCTGCCCGAGTGAAGGCGGCGCGATGTCTCGGCGCTTTGCCCCTCACCCTACCCCTCTCCCCAAAGGGGCGAGGGAATCTACCAGGTGTTGCCTCCCTCTCCCTCGCCCCGCTTGCGGGGAGAGGGTCGGGGTGAGGGGCCTTGACGCATATTCTGTCGGAATTGCGGCCACTCATATCTAGTCGATCTCCGGTGAAGCGACGCGATACCGGCCGGGGGAGACACCGGCCGGTATCCGTCGTCAGGAGCGGAAGCGCCGGTTACTGGTTCAGCTGCTTCTTGCCGTCGTAATACCCGGCCTTCTGCAGCACCGCTTCCATGCGGGTGCCGATCTCCTTGGAGCCTTCCTCGATGCTGACATTACCCAGCATCATTTTCGAGCCCCATTCAGCGACGATTTCGGAGATTTCCGGCCATTCGGCGAAGCGCGGACGGAATTGCGGCACGCCCTTCTGCCAGGATTCGACCATCGGCTTGACGAAGGGATATTTCGCCTGAATCGCCGGATCCTCGTAGACCTTCATGCGGCCCGGTACGCCGCCGGCTTCCAGATAGGTCTGGGCCTCGGCGGCCGAGGTGATCCACTGGATGAAGAGATAGGAGGCAGCCTTCTTCGCGTCGCTGGAGTTCTTGTTGACGGCCAGCGAGAAGCCGCCGAGGGCCGGCAGGCGGCCGGCCTTGCCGGCGGGTTCCGGTGCAACACCCAGGCAATCGCCGAGCTTCGAGGTCGAAGGATCGGTCAGGGTCGGGTAGAAGGCCGACCATTCGGTGATCATCGCCACCTTGCCCTGGGCGAGCGCATTGACCGCTTCGTTATGGTCGTAATCGACGATGCCCTTCGGCATGTCCTTCATCAGATCCTGGCGTGCCTTGAGGCCGGCCTGGCTTTCCGGCGACAGCAGGTTCGACTTGAAGTTCTTGTCGAGCAGCGAACCGCCCCACGGCCAGAGGAAGCGCATGAAGCTGTCGGCTGATTGCGTTTCGCCGCGCTTCGACTGCAGGGCATAGCCGAATTGCGAGCCGTCCGCCTTGGTCAGTTTCGGCGCATAGCTGGTCATCAGCTCGTCCCAGGTCTTGGGCGGTTCGCTGAAACCGGCATCCTTCAGCTCGCACTTGTTGTAGAAGAGCAGGCCGGAATAATTGTCGAACGGCAGGCCATAGACCTTGCCACCCCAGGTGCCGAAGGCATCGAGCAGCAGCGGGAAGAAGTCCTTCACATCGAGACTGGGATCGGCGAGATCCTTGTTCTTGAAGAAGTCATCCATCGGCTCGACCCAGCCGGATTCGGCGAATTCGCCGAGCCAGACGAGGTCGATCAGCACGACATCGAGATCGCCGCCGGAGGAGAATTCCAGCACTTCGCGCTCGCGGGTGTTTTCATAGGGCAGGATTTCGTAATCGACCTTGATGCCGGTCTGCTTCTCGAAATCCGGCAGCATCTTGATCGCGGCGCGATAGCCCGGACGATCCAGGAAGATCGCCTTGATGGTGGTGCCGCTATAGGGCTTGGCGGCGGTGGCGAGATCCCACGCCTGGGCCATGCCCGATGCCAGCATCATCGACGCGCCCACCGCGCCGCAGAGAATCGTTCGGAATGTCTTCTTAAAAACGGCCATAGGGAGCCTCCTCCTAGGGTTGATATTTATCTTTGGTTTTGTTGTTGGTTTCTTGGATCGGCCGCACACCGATCGGGTAGTCCGAGATCTTCTTTAAGGGTCTCTTCAAGCCCCCTTACTGATTGGGGAAGATCATCGATTTCATCGCCGCATCGGCATATTCCGCCTGCAGGTCGAATGCGTCCTTGGTCTTGGCCAACGGGAAGCGGTGGCTGACCAGGCGGTCGACATTGACCTTGCCTTCGGCGACCAGCTGGATCGAGCGCGGATAGACATGGCCCATGCGCCGGGAGAGCTTGATCGACAGGCCCTTGCGCCGCATCAACGCGGCTTCCAGCGTGTAGCGGTCACCTTCCGGGATGCCGACAATGACGAGGCGGCCGCCGATGCGCACCGCTTCCGCCGCCTGCTGGAAACCGACCGGCGAGTTGGTGGCCTCGATGACAAGATCGACACCGCGGCCCTTGGTCCAATCCGCGATCGCCGTATGCTTGTCACCGATCTCCGTGGCGCCCAGTTCCTTGGCCACCTTTGCGCGATGCTCGACCGGATCGATGGCATAGACGCGCGAAGCGCCGGCCAGTTTGACCAGCTGCAGGATCGAGAGGCCGACCGGCCCGCAGCCGAGAATGGCGACGGTTTCCAGGAGATGCACCTTGGCGAGGTCCATGGCATGGACGGCAATGCCAAGCGTCTCCAGCATCACCGCCTGTTCCGGCGTGAACCACTCCGGCAGGCTGAAGATCTGATAAGGATAGGCCGTCAGGCGTTGGGTCAATGCGCCATGGAAGGGTGGGGCACCCGTGAACTGCACATTGGGGCAGAGATTGGGATAGGAGGCATGGCACCACTCGCAATGCCCGCAGGGCCGGGCCGGATCGACAGCGACCAGCTGGCCCTTCTTCAGATTGAGCTCCGGCCTGTCCTCGGCAACGCGGCAGGAGAACTCATGGCCGGGCACGAAAGGCTGGCGGATGGTGGCGGCCCCGATGGCGCCTTCCAGATAGTAATGGAGGTCGCTGCCGCAGATGCCGACCGCGGCCACGTCCAAGAGGACTTCGTCTGAGGGGACGATGGGATCGGGCAGCTCGCCGATGCGAACGTCACGGACCCCATGAATGAAGGCTGCACGCATTGTCATAAATCCCCGCATGCGACGGATCAAGTGATTGATCCGGCTGGTGAATTTTCCGCCTCGGCGCCGTCTTTGCGGTCTTTCCGATCAGCGTTTTGTGAAATATTGTAATTTGTGATTTACAAAATTACCATCATCAAAGTAGGTAATGCAATCACTGATGCGATCTTTGCCGATCACAATCTTGGTCGGACGGGAAAGGTCGCTCATGATGGTCAAGGCTTGAGCCCTGGCGGACATGTCCGGGCGAGGATAAAGCGCAGTCGAAGGGTTGCCGGCCGCGAGGCCCAAGAAGAAGAACTCCGCATGGAGCGAACCCGGATGGCGCGTGTTATTCGGGACAACGGGGAGGAAGCGAGCGAATGGCTCAACTGGTTCTGCGTGGCGTGCAAAAGACCTTCGGCGATTTCCATGCGCTGAAGGACGTCAATCTCGATGTCGCCGATGGCGAGTTCTGTGTCTTTGTCGGTCCTTCCGGCTGCGGCAAGTCGACCCTGCTGCGCAGCATCGCCGGCCTTGAGGAGATCACCGGCGGGGAGATCCTGATCGGCGACCAGGATGTCAGCGATCTCGAACCGGCCGATCGCGGCGTCGCCATGGTGTTCCAGAGCTACGCGCTCTATCCGCATATGAGTGTCGCCGCCAACATGGCCTTCGGCCTGAAGATGGGCGGCATGGCGAAGCAGGAGATCGAGCAGCGTGTCGCCCGTGTCGCCGAAATCCTGCAGATCAGTCACCTGCTTGATCGCAAGCCACGTACCCTCTCCGGCGGCCAGCGCCAGCGCGTTGCCATCGGCCGCGCCTTGGTGCGTGAGCCGAAGCTCTTCCTGCTCGACGAGCCGCTCTCCAATCTCGATGCTGCCTTGCGCGTACAGATGCGGGTCGAGATCGCCAAGCTCCATAAGGAGATCGGCGCCACCATGGTCTATGTGACGCACGACCAGGTCGAGGCGATGACGCTCGCCGACAAGATCGTCGTGCTCAACCAGGGGCGCATCGAACAGGTCGGCTCGCCGCTGGAGCTTTATCGCCGGCCGGTCAATCTCTTCGTCGCGGGCTTCATCGGCTCACCGAAGATGAATTTCATGCCGCTGCACCTGAATGAGGTCGGCGGCGGCACGGCCTCGCTCACCTTGCCCGGGGGCATCAATCTCGCCGTCCCCGTCATCCGCCAGGATGTGACAGCCGGATCGCAGGTGACGCTCGGCATGCGGCCGGAACATCTGAAGCTGAATGGCGCCGGCGGTGCCGCCGCGCTCGCAAAGATTCCCGCCAGGGTGACGCTGGTCGAACATCTCGGCGGCGAGACCTATTCCTACTGCCAACTCGCCGATAACAGCACGCTGGTGGTGAAGGGCGAGGGCGATGTCGATGTCGCGGCGGGCGAGACGGTGGAGATCAGCATCGGCCGCGAGAACAATCATCTGTTCGATGCTGATGGAAGATCGCTGACGATATCGCAATAGCGATTGAAGCTAGATTTCCGCGAGCCACCGCTTCCCCCCTCACCCTGTCCCTCTCCCGCGAGGGGAGAGGGAACGCTGTTGCTCTCGCCTTCACAATCTGCGCCAAGCAGACCGCTTGCTCCTATTTTGTCGAAACAACGATGCTCGATAGCAGCAACAGGCTGGCTGCGCTCCCTCTCCCCTCGCGGGAGAGGGTGGGGGTGAGGGGGAAAGCAACACAGTCGTTTCAGTTCAGAACTTCAGCACCACCATCTTTTCCTGCGACATATCGTGCATCGTATAGGGGATGCCGCCGATGCCGTAGCCGGATTCATGGCGGCCGGCGAAGGGCATCCAGTCGGTGCGGAAGGCGGTGTGGTCGTTGACCAGCACGGCCGAGGCATCGAACAGGCGCGCCGCCTGCAGGGCGACGCCGATATCGCGGGTGAAGACCGAGGACTGGAAGGCGACCGGCAGGCTGTTGGCGCGGGCGATGGCCTCGTCGAGATCGCGATAGCCGTAGATGCAGGTGACCGGACCGAAGACCTCCAGGGTCGAGACGCGGGCGGTCGCTGCCGGCTCGACCAGCACGGTCGGCGCATAGACATGGTCGCTGATCCGCTTGCCGCCGATGGTGAGCCTGGCGCCGCCCTCGACCGCTTCCGTGACCCAGCTTTCCACCCGGTCCACTTCGCGCGGCAGGATGAGCGGCCCGACCTCGGTTTCCGCGCGCGTGGGATCGCCGACCCGCAAGGCCTTGACGCGGGCGGTGAAGCGCTCGACGAACTCCTGCTTGATCGCTTCATGGACATAGATGCGCTGCACCGACACGCAGACCTGGCCGGCATGGTAATAGCCGCCCTTTGCCAGTGACTCGATGAGGCCGTCGAGATCGGCCGACTGGTCGACGATGACCGGGGCGGCGCCGCCATGTTCCAGCGCGCAGCGCGTGCCCGGCGCCAGCTTCGAGCGCAGATGCCAGCCGACCCTGGCCGAGCCGATGAAGCTGAAGAAGGCGACACGGGGATCGGTCACCAGTTTTTCGGCGATCGCATTGTCCTCGATCACCGCCAGCTGGCAGAGCTCCGGCGGCAGCCCGGCCTCATGCACCAGGCGGACGAAATGCTGACAGGACAGCGGCGTGGTCGCCGCCGGCTTGATGATGACGGGGCAGCCGGTGGCAATCGCCGGCGCCACCTGATGCACGACGAGATTGAGCGGATGATTGAAGGCGGAGATCGCCGCCACCACGCCGATCGGTTCCCTGGTGGTGAAGGCCCAGCGGCCCTCACTTGCCTTGGTGAGGCCCATGGGGATCTCGTGGCCTGCATGATGCTCGATCTCGCCGGCGGCACTCTCGACGCCGTTGATCGCCCTTGTGGTCTCGATCCTGGCATCGGTCAGCGGCTTGCCGCCTTCGCGTGCGATCATCAAAGCGAGCTGCTCGTAATCGCGCTCCATCAGCCGGGCCAGTTTGCGCAGGATCTCGATCCGCCGATGCGGCTGCAGCCAGGCCTTTCGGTTCTTGAACGCGCGCGTGGCGATGTCGAGCTTGCTGGCGATGCTCGTGGCATCATCGGTGGCGATTTCAGCGATCGGCGCGGCGTCGAAGGCCTGTTTGACGAGCATCTTTTCTCTCCATCAAGCGGTGGTCGGCCAGAGGGACTGGCCGGCGCGGGAAGGTGGGATATCGCGGCTGATAGATATGGCGCGCAGCCCGGCTTTCGTCGAGCCACTGTCCGGCCCGGTTTCGGCAGGTCTGCTTTGCCGGAAACAAAGCGGGCCGGGCAGGGGATGGCACCACCCAGTATAACTAATTGATTTATATATGTTATTTTCAAGATCCCGGTCTTTCAGCTCGTTGCCAAGATAGTGACTTGCAAAATGATATCTACTCCACTAAGTTACTATCATCATGATAGTAATGAGGCCGGCGCGTGGCTCACCCGAATGCCCGGTTTCAGCCGGCCGGCCGCCAGATCGCGAGCGCATTGCCCCATGTTGCAACCGCTTTGACGCGCGATGCGCCGCATCCGTCGGTCAAGGCCTGAACGAGAGATCGAAGCGATGAACGCCATCTCCAACACCATCTCCCCGGGCGCCGCGCAGGCCGCCGCCAATGTCACCGAGCTGAAGGCCAGCGCTGCCGATGCGCCGGTCTTGCCGACACGCCGCCGCGTCTCCCGGAAGAAACTCGTCCTCGGCGGCGTCCTGCTGGCGGCGATCGCCGGCGGCGCCTGGGGCGGCCATTGGTGGTGGACGATCGGCCGCTATCTCGAGGACACCGACAATGCCTATGTGCAGGCCGACATCTCGCCGATCGCGCCGCAGATCGACGGCTTCATCGCCAAGGTCGAGGTCGGCGACAACCAGGTGGTGAAGGCCGGCGACGTGCTGGTGCGGATCGACGATCCGGATTTCGTCGCGCGGCGTGACCGCGCGGATGCGGCGGTTGCCACGGCGAAAGCCGATATCGCCACGCTCGACAGCCAGATCGGCTATCAGCAGAGCCGCATCGCCCAGGCCGAGGCGCAATTGGAAGCCGCCAATGCCGAGGCGCGGCGCGCGCAGCAGCAATTCGACCGCTATGCCAAGCTCGTCACCGACAAGGTGATCTCGCATCAGGAATATGACGACACCGAAGCAACCCTCACCAAGGGCAAGGCCGATGTCATCCGCAGTGCGGCCGCCATCAATGCCGAGAAGGCGCAGCTGACGGTGATCCAGGCCGAGCGCAGTGAGGCCGAACAGAAGCTGCGCGAAGCCGAGGCTGAGGCGCGGCTCGCCGCCCAGGATCTCGACAAGACGGTGATCCGCGCACCCTTCGACGGTGTGGTCGGCAACCGCAATGTACGGGTAGGCAATTACGTCCATGCCGGCAACCAGCTGCTCTCGATGGTGCCGAACGAGGTCTATATCATCGCCAATTACAAGGAGACGCAGCTCACCCATATGAAGGTCGGCCAGAAGGTCGAGATCGACGTCGACGCCTATCCCGGCGTGCCGATCACCGGCGAGGTGGAGAGCTTCGCCCCGGCCAGCGGCGCGCTCTTCAGCCTGCTGCCGCCGGAAAACGCCACCGGCAATTTCACCAAGATCGTGCAGCGTTTGCCGGTCCGCATCAAGGTGCCGGCAGAGACGGTGCTGCAGGGCCTGCTGCGTCCGGGTTTATCGGTGGAAGCGACCGTCAATACCGCGGGGTGATGGCATAGGCATCGATTGATGAGCTATCTACTCTAGTCACCGCAGGCCCCCTCTCCCCGACCCTCCCCCGCGAGGGGGGAGGGGGTGCGCTGCGTTTGTTGTGAACAGCTTTGTCACATCAAACACACCTGAATCCGTGAAGTACTAGATCGAAACCGATGAAGCGAGATAGCGGCGCCTGTGCTCCCTCCCCCCTCGCGGGGGAGGGTCGGGGAGAGGGGGGGCCGAAGCGGTTCTCGATTGTCGCGATGGGCTCTGCCGACGGTAGTCAAGCCGGAGGATGACGGCGAAGGATCAATGCCCGGGATGCATCCAGTGGCGGTGGGTGACGATGCGCTCGGCCAGGAGATCGATGAAGCTGCGCAATTTCGCCGGCATGTGCTGGCGGTGCTGGTAGATGGCGTTGATGCCGAATTCGATCGGTTTGTAATCGGTCATCACCGGCACCAGCAGCCCGGCCTCGAGATCCTCGCCCGAGATGAAGCCCGGTGCCAGGAACAGGCCCTCGCCATTGAGGGCGGCCAGCCGCAGGGCCTCGCCGCTGCTGGTGATGAGATTGCCGCTCACCTGCGCCGTCACTTCCCTGCCTTTGGGATCGTTGAAATGCCACTCATCGCCGTAAGGATAGAGCGCATAGCGCAGGCAGTTATGCTGGGCGAGATCGGCCGGCTTCTCCGGCGCCGGATGCTTTTCCAGATAGCCGGGTGAGCAACTGAGGATATGCCGCCAGGTGGTGAGGCGTTTGACGATCAGGCTCGAATCCGGCGTTGGCAAGGTGCGGATCGCCAGATCCACGCCCTCGTCGATGAGATCGATCATGCGCTCACCCATGCGGAGATCGACGGTGATTTCCGGATAGAGCGACAGGTATTCCGTCACAACCGGGGCGATGAACCGCACGATATGGGTGCTGGTATAAATGGTCAGCGTCCCCTTGGGGGTCGATTGCAGGGCATTGGCGATCTGGTCCGCTTCCTCGAGGTCGCTCAGGATCTGGATGCAGCGGTCGTAATAGGCCTTGCCGACATCGGTCAGGCTGACCTTGCGCGTGGTGCGGTTGAGGAGCCGCACGCCCAGCCGGTCTTCCAGCGACTGGATGTGGTTGCTGACCATGGTCACCGATATGTTGAGGCGCCGGGCGGCAGCAGAAAATCCACCATTATCAACAACTTGGACGAAGGCTGTCAGCGTCGTCAGGCGATCCATGCTTCCTCCCGGATCTGCTTTCCCATCGCCCTAGGCTTAGCATCGGGCCACCGATTATCAACGCCGATTATCAAACGGGGCTGGATAGTCCTTCCCCAACTGCCCGGATTATCGATCAGCCGTTCCCGCCCTACCTTCCTTTCCAAGATGCGGTCATTTCATGCGGCCGCCTTTGGAGGATTGGGTCATGAGAGCTGCTACCGCGACTTCGGACAGTTTTGGACAAAAGCTCAAGGGAAATCCGGGATCGTCTGAAAGTCTTGCGGCTCCGTGTGGTCCATCCTCCAACCATCAGCCTTGGATGGAGGATCGAGCCATGGTCGATGCTATTGAAAGTCCCACGCCTCTGTCTGCCAGCTGGCTGCCCAGGCGGCAGACCGTCAAGCAAAGCCTGAAGCGCGGCGTTTCCGGTTTGCTGCTGCTCGGTGCTTTGGCCGCCGCCGGCTATTACGGCGAGCGTTACTGGACCGTCGGGCAATATCTGGAATCCACCGACGACGCCTATGTGAAGGCCGACTTCACGGTCATCGCCCCGAAGGTCGCCGGCTATATCACCGGTGTGCTGGTCGAGGACAACCAGCCGGTCAAAGCCGGCCAGGTCCTGGCCCGCATCGACGACCGCGATTTCCGCACCGCCTTAGATCAGGCGCGCGCCGATGTGACGGCGGCCGAGGCGGCAATCCGCAATCTCGATGCCCAGCTTGAGCTGCAGCAATCGATGATCGATCAGCAGAAGGCGAATATCACCGCCGCCCAGGCCGCGTCCAAATTCGCCGAGGCCGACCAGGCCCGTTACCGCAACCTGATGCAGACCGGTTTCGGTTCGGTGCAGCGCGCCCAGCAGACGGCGGCCGCCTCGAGCGAAAAACAGGCGGCAGTGGAAGGCAGCCGGGCCGCCCTGGCGGCAGCACAGAAGAAGATCGATGTGCTGACGACGGAACGCGCGCAGCTCGTCGCCCAGGCCGAACGCGACCGCGCCATCGCCCACCAGGCCGAGCTTAATCTCTCCTATACCACCATCACCGCGCCGGTCGACGGCACGGTGGGTGCCCGCTCGCTGCGGGTTGGCCAATATGTGCAGGCGGGCTCGCAATTGATGGCGGTGGTGCCGCTGCATGCCGTCTATGTAGTCGCGAATTTCAAGGAGACGCAGCTTACCTATGTGCGCCAGGGCCAGCCGGTCGAGGTCGAGGTCGACAGCTTCCCCGGCGTCAAGCTGACCGGCCATGTCGACAGCCTGTCGCCGGCCAGCGGCCTCGAATTCTCGTTGCTGCCGCCCGACAATGCCACCGGCAACTTCACCAAGATCGTGCAGCGCATCCCGGTCAAGATCGTCTTCGACAATGACCGGCTCGCCGGCCTGCTGCGCTCGGGCATGTCGGTGACACCGGTGATCGATACCAAGCAGGCGACCCAGGAAGCGAAGCAGCAGCAGGGCGACCTGATCGCCGCTCTCGCGGCCAGCGCCAAGCAGGGGAGCTGAGTCATGGTCGCCGAAGTCCAGGGAACCGGTTCCTCTCCCGAGAGACACCCGCTGCAGCGTGCTGCGCAGCCGGCGCCGGCCGTTCCCGGCGAGCATGTGTCGCTGAAGAGCTGGATCGCCGTGATCGGCGCCACAATCGGCGCCTTCATGGCGGTCCTGAACATCCAGATCGTCAACGCCTCGCTGGCGGATATCCAGGGTGCCATTGGCGCGGGCATCGACGACGGCGGCTGGATTTCAACCTCCTATCTGGTGGCCGAGATCATCGTCATTCCGCTGACCGCCTGGCTGGCGCGGGTTTTCTCCCTCAGGATCTACGTGCTGACCAATGCGATCCTGTTCCTGATCTTCTCCGCCGCCTGCGCTCTCGCCCATAATCTCGGCCAGATGATCGTGCTGCGCGCGATTCAGGGTTTCGCCGGCGGCGTCCTCATCCCGATGGCCTTCACCATCATCATCACCTTGCTGCCGAAATCGAAGCAGCCGATCGGCCTTGCCATGTTCGCCATCTCGGCGACCTTCGCGCCGGCGATCGGCCCCACCATCGGCGGCTATCTGACGGAGAACTGGGGCTGGGAATACATCTTCTATGTCAACCTGGTGCCGGGCATCATCATGGTGGCGATGCTGTGGATGTCGCTGGAATCCTCGCCCATGCAGCTCTCGCAGTTCTGGCAGGGTGACTGGCCCGGCATCTTCACCATGGCGATCGGCTTCGGTACCTTGCAGACCGTGCTGGAGGAGGGCAACAAGGACGACTGGTTTGGCTCGCCGTTCATCACGCGCCTCGCCGTCATCAGCGCCGTTTCCCTGACCCTCTTCGTCTGGATCGAGCTGGTTACCAAGAAGCCGCTCCTTAATCTGCGGTTGCTGCTGCGGCGCAATTTCGGCTTCGGCATGCTCGCCAATTTCATGATGGGCACGGCGCTCTATGGCTCGGTCTTCATCATGCCGCAATATCTGTCGCGCATTCAGGGCTATAATTCGGAGCAGATCGGCATGGTACTGGCCTGGACCGGCCTGCCGCAGTTGGTGCTGATCCCCTTCGTGCCGAAACTGATGAAGCGCTTCGACCCGCGCCTCGTCATCGCCCTCGGTTTCGTGCTCTTTGCCGCCAGCAATTTCATGAACATCTACATGACCGCCGATTATTCGGGGCCGGAGCTGCTGCTGCCGAATATCGTCCGGGCGATCGGCCAGGCCTTTGCCTTCGCGCCGCTCTCGGCGGTGGCGACGGGTGGCATCGAAAAGGAGAATGCCGGCTCGGCCTCGGCGCTCTTCAACATGATGCGCAATATCGGCGGCGCCATCGGCATCGCCGTGCTGCAGACCTTCCTGACCAAGCGGGAACAGTTCCACTCCAATATCCTGACCCAGGCGGTCTCGCTGACCAAGGAAGCGACCAATGAGCGGCTGCAGGAACTGACCAATTACTTCCTCACCCATGGCGCCAGCAGCCAGGCCGAGGCCTGGCACCAGGCGGTGATCGCGATCGGCAATGTGGTGCGGAAGCAATCCTATGTGCTGGCCTTCAGCGATACCTTCTTCCTGCTGGGTGCCGGCCTGGTGGTGGCGCTGCTCGCCAGCCTGCTCTTGAAGAGGCCCGGCAATCTGCAGGGCGGCGGCGGGGCGCATTAGGGCAACCCGGCCGCCTCCACGATCAACCTAATTCCCCCGATGTCATGTCCGGACTTGATCCGGGCATCCATGCTAGCCATTGCACCAGCTTCCACAATGGACCACCCGCCGACGAATGTCGGCCTAGGCCGACAGCGGTCAAGCTCGAGGGTGACAAGGTGTAGGGGTAATCTCATTCCCGCCTCGGGAGGCAGCCTATCTAATGTCTTAACCGATTATCCCTTGGGAGTGGATAGTCCTTCCCGATATGGCCGGATTATCAATCGGCCACTTTGGGCACATTTTTCCCTTGTCACAAAGCACCGGCTTCAATCGTCTTAACCAGGCAAAGCAGTTTGCAAGCAACGACCTTATCAAGGAGAACCACCATGACACCGCGTATGAACTATTACAAAGCCGCCCCGGAAAGCATCAATGCCGTGATGGAGCTGGAGAAGCACGTCGTCGCTTCCGGCCTGGAACCCTCGCTGATCGAGCTCGTCAAGACCCGCGCCTCGCAGATCAATGGCTGCGCCTATTGCATCCATATGCATACAAGCGACGCCCGCAAGCATGGCGAGACGGAAGAACGCCTTTATCTCCTGAATGCCTGGCATGAGTCGCCGCTCTATACGGCCCGCGAGCGCGCAGCCCTGGCTTGGACCGAGGCGCTGACACTGATCGCCGAGACCCATGCGCCCGACGACGCCTGGGAAGCCGTTCGTGCCGAATTCAGCGAAGCCGAGATCGTCAAGCTGACCGTGCTGATCGGCACCATCAATACCTGGAACCGCATTGCTATCGGCTTCCGCGCCGTTCATCCGACCAAGAAGACCGCCTGAGGCAGCGAAGCTGCCGAGCCGACAGGACCGAGGCAGCAAGGCTGCCGATCCAACGAGGCTGACGCAGCTTTCAGCAAAAAGAAAAGGAGCGACATCATGAAAACCGCATCGATCTTGAAATCCCCGTATATCCGCTGCGCCGCGGATGGCTTGTTCGGGATCACCCTGTTGGCGGCGACCATGGTGGTCGCTCCTTATTCCGGCCTGGCCGATGAGGATGCCGGCGCCAAGGTGCAGCCGGTGGCGATGGAGAAGCTGCCAAATGTCCCCGGCAAGAGCATCAGCGCCGTCCTGGTCACCTACGCGCCCGGCGGGAAATCGTCGAAGCATCATCACGCCGGCAGCGTACTCGCTTATGTCCTGAGCGGGGCCATTCGCTCCGAGAACTCGGCGACGGGTCCCGCCCGCGTCTACAAGGTGGGCGAGACCTTCTTCGAACCGGCCGGCAGCGAACATCTCGTCAGCGAGAATGCCAGCGCGACCGAGCCCGCGAGTCTGTTGGCGATCTTCGT
>Ga0255336_101700_pt1 | contig 14083 bp, 10 predicted proteins | sample MeOH1_35cm_T3_17_FD_189102 | JGI IMG/M metagenome (GOLD analysis project Ga0255336, IMG submission 189102) | Sandy soil microbial communities from University of British Columbia, Vancouver, Canada - MeOH1_35cm_T3_179 | ecosystem: Engineered > Artificial ecosystem > Sand microcosm > Unclassified ...
CGCTATCGACAGGTTCGTACGATCAAGAAACGCCACCCCACTCAATACAAACAACCAAAAGGCTAAAAAATATCGTACCCGAACTCGTCCAAACATCACTCTCCCTCTCCCCACTCGGCAAAACGATGCAAAACGATCTCACCAGCCAAACACATGGTTCAACCGCAAAGGCTTCAGAAACGACACTTTCGGAACCAACAAGTCAAAGACCAAATGTCGGAATGTCGGACTGGAGTTGCCACTACTATACAAAATTGCATACAGAACCGGCCCTCGCCGGATATAAAGGCGAGAGGCCGGAAAGCAGAGGCACAGAAGAGAGGAAGAGGACAATACTTCTATCGTGCAATTACGCCACGAATGTTACTGAGGGTCCACGAAACCCTAGACGAAGACCAGACACTCGGGTCTTGCGAGCGGAAAAGACTTCCCGGAGTTCGACAGACGCCCCGTCTTCTTATCTCGTGGAAATACCGAGATAAGATCCGAATCCTGGTTAGCCACCAGTAACCATCCGTCACTTGGGTCGAGCGCCAGATGACGCGGACGCTTTCCACCGCAGGACGTCTTTTCAAGGAAAGTCAGCTTGCCGGTCTTGGGCGAAACAGTAAACGTCGCCATGAAATCGTCCAACCGGCTGGCGACATAAGCGAACCGCATCTTCTTGTCGAAGACGATGTCGGCTGGAGCTGCAAGTCCTTGATACCCCTCAGGCACAAGAGAGATGTCTTGCAGCGTAGTAAGTACCCCGTTCTTACTGTCCCACTCCAGGACATTGACCGTGGGCTTCAGCTCGTTCACGCAATAGGCCCACTTTCCGTTGGGATGAAACCGCAGGGCTCTGGGCCCGTATCCTGTTTTCGCCTTCCAGACAGGAGGATCATGAGGCGTAAGCTTCGCTGTAGCCGCGTCCAGACGATAGACATGGATTACGTCCAGCCCCAGGTCATTGACCAGCAAGAATCGATTGTCTGGTGACACAGTGACACGATGCGCGTGAGACCTTCGCTTCTCCCCTTCCGGGGGGTATTGAAAGAAGGAGACCGCTTCGCTCAGACGCCCCTGATCGTCTACCCTGAACGACACAACGCTTCCCCCACCATAATTCGCAGCAAAAACGCATCGGCCCGTATGATCCACCGTGATATGGGTCGGACCACCTCCCATGGAACCGACTTTGTTCACATTGGCCATGCTGGCCTTCTTTTTATCGAAGGTAAAGCTCGACACCGACCCCATATTTTTACCTTCAAACTGCCTCACCTCGTTGACCGAATAAACCATCTTCCCATCAGGAGAGAGAACAAAGAAAGTCGGGTTTTCCGCTGCGACGGCAAGGCCGATCTGTGCCAGCTCGCCCGTAGCAGAATCGAAGTTATACGCGTAAATTCCCTGACTCGTGCTGGGAGACGTAGTCTGGGGACCAACTAACAGCAGCTTTCCCTTACCAAGCCCCTTTGCAAATCCGGCCCAGGGATGAACTCCAAGAGCCAGGGCCGATGCGCTTCGAACAAAATCACGTCTTGAGATCCTTGCCATTCTTTCCTCTGATCCTGAAGGTCGTTGAAATCTACTTCGCCGGAGCTATGAACTGGTAGTGGATCTTCCACTGCCCCGTCTTTCCAGGAGGAATATTCAGATGAATATAACCTTCAGGGCAGATCGTCGATCGAGTCGACCAGAAGTAAAGACGGTGCAAAGGAGTGTCGGAAGTCTGCCTGATTGCCACCTTTGTGCTCGTATCTTCTACCGTAAAGTCATAGTCCGATGCATTATTGGAAAAACCTGTCAGGTATCCCGATACTCCTCTTCTCGGAGCAAGCGAATCTATGTAAACAAGGTCTTTGCCAACGATCTTCGCCGCATCTCCAAGTGGGTCTTCCGGCTTCGGCTCGAACGCAAAGTGGACGACCATGCCAGGCCCTGTGGGCTTGCCATCAAGCATGAAAAAATCATGATCGTAAACGTTCGTCTCGATTGTCTTCTTCCCGGTATTTTTCAATCGGTGTTCGAGCGTCATCCGGTCGTTGTTGTCGATCGACAATACTTTCTCGTAGACATACGCGTACCCGTCCGGACCGTTCAAAACCTGACGAAACAGGACTGAGCGTTTCTTCGTCTTGACCGTCCACTTACCGGTGTCAACGATTGGGTAAGGGAACCCGAACTGATATGGAGAGTTATTGACCTTGCGCAGTACCCCGACTCCGGGTTTCAAAAACAGATCGCCGGGCTTCGCATCGTCATATCCAATCGCTCCAGCCGGCGCCACCATCTCACCTTTGGGCCCGGTATGCCCCATCGGACCACCATCTGCGCGAAACTCTTCTACAGGTCCTGTAATCGAATCGTTCTTCAACGGATCATACTGAGCAAACCACTCGCCGAAGAAATGATGCCCATTCAACGATGCACATCCCACCACCCCAGACCAATCGAAACGGGTGGAACGGTAGTACCCATCCTTGGGATCGGGAAGAAAGACCAGAACATCCAGCTTGCCGTTCGCAAGAAGAGCCTTAGGGTGATCGCTGTGAGGAATATCAGCACACGGAGATGCACTCTTTACCGCATTTCCAGTTTGCGCCGAAGCCATTGCAGTCATAAAAACGACACCGACGAAAACCACTGCTTTACGCAGACAATCCCGCTCTGACATTCCGGCGAAAGCCTCCATCCTTCTCTTCGAAGCCGTCTTAGACATACTTCATCGCCAAGCTAATCGGCGATGAAGCCTTGGCTACCTGAGTAAGCTCGCTCATTCGACCGCTGGCGGGATCGATCCGAAGCCGCAGGACACCGTTCCTCTTATGTGACAGCAGCAACAGGCTCCTGCCATCCGTAGACGAAACCATCGAGTGAACTCCCTGAATCCCCTCAGCCTCAAACTGAACCGGGGTCAGTGATCCGGTACCTGCATGAACACGCCATAGGGTCACACCATCCCCGGACGATCTATTCGATCCCACATGGCGATTAACCGTATAGAGGAAATTACCCGATGGATGCATCGACATAGCTACCGCAGCCTTTGTCTTCGCGCCGCTCTGCAGGGTGGATACATGCTCCAGTTGGTCGAGTATCCGCCCGTCCTTTGCGTCGTACCGATAGCACATCACCGATGACTCTAGTCCGTTTGCTACAAACAGGAGATGCCCATCAGGATGAAGTGCCATCTGGCTGGGGCCGCTCCCTGCCCGAGAGGAGTTCCGCTCGTGCGTTGCGAGCTTGTCCCCGGTAAGCGTAAAGACGCTCAACCGATCGCTTCCAAGGTCCGCTCCCAACAGCCGGTTCCCCGTAGGATCAAACATCACCATCTGCGGGTGCGCTGCCGTCTGATGCTCCTCATCGACGCTTGCACCGATCTCCTTCAGAATCCCTGAGACTCGCTCCAGCTCCCCGTTGCTCTTTATGGGGAGAACGTTGTAAGAACCACCGCCATGCACGGCGATCACAACGGCGCTTCCATCGGGAGCAATCGCCATATGCCGCGGAGAGGTCGCCGATAGTGCAAGTGGCTGTCTGTTCAAAAGCGTCAAATGACCGTTCAGAGGATCAATGGAGAAAGCCTCTACGACTCCTGACGGCAGACACTGGTATGAATCGACCTCGTTGATCGCGTACAGAAACTGCTGATTGGGATGCAACGCCAGAAAAGTTGGCCGCTCACTTGCAACTGCCTGCACCTTCTTCCAGCACCCGCCTTCAACCGCAAATACCTGAATTCCCTGGTTCGGGTCGGAGCCCATGGTCGAACCCGTGCCATCGTAACTTACATATGCGAATCGGGGCTCTACCGGCTTAGGCGTACCCATAGTCCAAGCCAGACGCGTATTCATCAGGCTCAACGATGAGCATCCCATTGCCTGCAGGAAATCTCTCCGGTTCCACGGTGAACTCTTTCTCATAGACCCTCCTCAACAACTCCACACAGAAAAGCCAGCAACTCAGGGACGTACCGCCGGTGCATGATAAAACGCATTGCTAGGATCATACTCAATCCTTCGGCCACCAGCGTTGCAAAGCCATGCCGCGACTTCGACTGGATCCGTCCAGTTCAATACGTCCCGCTTCCCTCTTTTCGGGATCCAAAAGCTTCGCATGCAGGTCGTCCCAGGAACACATCATTCCTGAGATTCAAATATGAAACACAGTCAAATGTAGGAGAACTTTAGCTTCCACCGGTTCGGGCGACTACAGGCAAATGCCTTAATATTTACCGAGTCTTATAGGAGCTAAAGCTGCGCTGCCAGAAAGTAGCTCTTTCCCGCACCATCTCATTGGAAAAATAAAAGCTGCCAACGATCCCGTTGGCAGCTATTTAGTTTGAAAAGCGTCACTATTTGGTGCGCAAAAACGCCACCAGATCGCTTATGTCCTTATCAGTCAAATCGGGATGAGGAGGCATCGGGGGCTTGGCATCCGGGATGCCCTCTCGGGCCACCGTACGAACCCTCTTTTCGCCAACCCGATCCACTACGCCAAGAAGCGATGGAAATACCGGCGGCATTCCTGCGCGAGTGGGCTGATGGCAGACGGAACAGTTGGCCGCATAGAGCTTTTTACCGTTCTCTGCATTTCCCTTGTCGGCTGCACTTGAATCTTTAGCAGCGCCAGCCGCCGCCTGTGGAGGCGCAGGAGCAGCATTGCTGGCAATCTCTTTGGTTCCCGTTTTAGGGGCACTCGGCTCAGAAGGCTTCGATGTTACAGGCAAAACAGCCGGTGAGCTGGAAGGAGCGGATGATGCAGGAGTGCTGACCGCAGGATGAGACGACGTGGAAGGGGATGGCCCCCATTCCTCTAAGAACCTGTCTGAAAAGCCAGCCCGCTCAAGAACGACCCTCATCGGGGTAACAGATTCACCCCGTGGAACATCCGTATCCACCGCATTCTGGCTAAGTTGTAAGGCGCGGATATACGCTGCGACGGCCCAGCGGTCCTCTGGACTGAGTTGTGCCGCATGATCGGGCATCGCACCATAGCCATTCGTCATAACGGTAAAGAAATGTCCCAACGGAGCTCGTCTAAGCCGGTCGGTATGAAGATTCGCGGCCTGGTGATAGCCACGCTGAACAATCATCCCCTTGCCGTTACCCACGCGCGAATGGCATGGCGAGCAATAGATGTTGTACCGCTCTTGTCCTCTTCGCAATACCGAGTAAGTAAGCTTGAAGGGCAGACCATCCCCTTCCGCTCCATCGACCATACCTGTCGCGAAGTAGCTTCCAGCCATCTGCTGCGATCGAGCCACAGTGCCTACGACCTGAGGTCTCACCGAGCGTCCATCGACATAGAGCGCAGTCGACCGAAGAGGAAACATCTTTGGCTGATTGTGCATATCCTGACGGCAACCTGCCAGTGAGGCTGTCAGTAAGAGAAGCGAGCCTGCGAGCGGCACGGCATGAACACGTTGGAGGCGGAGACTCCGCGTCATAGATTCAGATCCCTGATATTGAGAGATGAGGGAAGAAAATCTTATTTCACCCTTGCCACGAAGGCTACACAGGCAGGCCACGGTTTGGCAACCCCTCTGCCCCGATAGAAGCACCTCTTACTCTCAACTCCAATGCCTTGGCGCTCCTCTAAAACGCGATTTTCTAAAGTGAATTCAAGAGCCTATGGGAAATCGAACAGTATGATTCTTTCTTTTTTCCAGAAAGCCTACCTTAACAATTCTTGCAGAACACGAAATCTATAATCGGCCACGCTGGCAACAGTTTCGATATATCTCAGGCCGTTTACTTGAAACCTCTCTACGGCATTTACACATGCGGAACTACGAACAAAGGATCAATCTCAGTGAAAACACGGATACTCGTCTCTGTAGCAATGCTGATTTTGTCTTTCTCTACAGCTTTTGGGGAGGAATCGCCGGAAGAATCACTCCGGCTCAATCAGATTCAGGTCGTCGGTACTCACAACAGCTACCAGCTTCCGGCCGATCCGCGTGTCATGACCGTCATGAAGCCTCGCCTCAAAAAGATCTTTGACCAGATACAGCAGCGGCTGACTCCCGAGCAAATGGCGAGCATGCAGGAAGAGCACCCCAATCCCCTCGGCGATGCGATCGGAGACGCCCTCGACTATATTCAGATGCCGATTGAAGCCCAGCTTCGTGCAGGCGTGCGCAGCTTCGAACTCGACCTTCAGGCGGATCCCAAGGGCGGTCTCTACACCGACCCGCTTCCCTATCGTGAGCTACGTGCAACTGGACAGACTGATCTCGCCCCAATCTATGAGGACCAATTACGTCAGCCCGGCATGAAGGTATTTCATCTGGCGGACGTCGACTTCCGAAGCCAATGCCCGCGTCTTCGTCAATGCCTGACCCTGCTTCGGCAATGGTCCGACGCCCATCCGGGTCACAGCCCGGTCTTCATCCTTCTTGAACCCAAGATAGATGGACTAGACAAAGTAGTACCCGGCGCCACAGCAGTGGGTGCTTTCGATAAAGCTGCCTTTGAAGAAGTAGATGCCGATATCTTGTCTGTCCTGGGCCGTGAGCGCATCTTCACTCCAGACGATCTTCGTGGAACTCACAAGACGCTTGAAGAGGCGGCTCTTGCCAAAGCATGGCCGAAGCTGAGCACGGTGCGAGGTAAATTTCTGTTCCTCTACCTTATTCCCGGGCTCAACCTGAAAGTCTTCGCTCCTTACCTCGATGGACACCCCTCGCTTGAGGGTCGCGTCGCCTTTGCTCAGGGATTACCAGGGATGAAACACGCGGCCTTTGTAATGGTCGACAACGCCCTTGCCAAACCGGGACAAATCCAGGATCTGGTTCGCCGAGGCTACATTGTTCGCTCTCGAGCCGATATCGATACCTGGGAGGCTCGCCAGAACAAGACTCAACGCCGAGATGCTGCACTGGCAAGCGGAGCTCAGATTATCTCGACAGACTATCCATTAACCCCCAATATTTACGGCAACGACTATCAGGTACGCCCACTGTCAGAGGGCTATCGCTGTAATTCAGTAGTCGTCGAGTGCACCGGTAACATGGTTAATAAATAGGTCTGCAGGAGAAGCTGGAACGGTTGAGTATGAGGCGGCTTTCGACTCGGTCTGCGATTACCGTGCATGTTCAGAGTCCAAATTCTCTCTTTTAGAGAAGGGGTTACCTGTACATACAACTTTGTGCTGTAGTAAAACTCTGACAGATCATCAAAGCGGATTTTCTTTGCATCTGCGTGTCGCCCTCTTTACTTAAGGCGTCGTGCAACACGTGCTCTGGATATACCCGCAGATTCGAGGAAGATGCTTGTGAAGGCACACCTTGCCCCTATTGGCGCAGTAGCTGTTGTATGCGCTGCCGCGTGCGTCTGGAGTCCTTCGTTAAAGATGGCGCAAGCAGCTGCGGTACAACAGGGCACAGCTGTTTTTAATTCCGGGCAGGTTCGCCCACCGGAAAACCCAGCCATGGTGGCACAGGGTAAGACACTCTATGCCGTCAATTGTCAGGCGTGCCACGGGCTCGATCTGCGTGGTGGCGATATGGGAGGACCGAACCTGTTACGTTCCCAGGCGACGCTAAGTGATCAACATGGCGAAAACATCGTCCCGATTATTCAGGGCGGACGGCAATCCCAGGGAATGCCAAAGATTGGCATCAGCATCGAAGAATCCAATGCTGTTGCCGCGTATGTTCGCAGCGTCATCGGAACAATCGGCCGGCAAGGTGCTCCTCCGGGGGAACAGAAGGTCTTAAATATTGTCGTTGGCGATCCGGCACGCGGGCGGGCGTATGTAGAGACACATTGCCAGAAGTGCCACTCAGCCGAGGGCGACCTGAAGGGCATTGCTACACGAATACCGGATGCGAAGACGCTGCAGGCGACATGGGTAGCCGGCGGGCACAGTTCCACCTTCGATGCCGCTCCAGGAAATGTGACAGCACAGGTAACCCTTGTTGGCGGCCATGTGGTTGAAGGTCAGGTCGTCCACATCGACGACTTCCTCATAACCCTGAAGTTAGAGGATGGCACCTCGCGAAGCTTTCGTCGCGACGGAGCCATTCCTCAAGTCGTCGTCCACGACTCCCTGCAGGCACACCGGGACATGTTGCCGGTGTACACCGATCAAGATATTCATGATGTGACAGCTTATCTGGTGACTCTGAAGTGAATCTAAAGACTTCTCTGCTCCTTGCCTCGATACTGGTGTTCCCTATGTCTTCCCGCGGACAGCAAGGTACTGTGTCCCCGGAGGACCTGCTGAAGCCTCTTTCTCATTCCTGGCCGACATATAACGGCGATTACACTGCCAAACGCTACAGCGCTCTAACCTCGATCAACAAGATGACGGTGAAAAACCTGAGTCTGGGTTGGATGTCGCAGTTGACGCCCGGTACAGACGCCACTTCATCGTCCGGTCGTGGCCGCCGCGAGCAGGTTCCCCTGAGCATTGGAGGCGAGGGAGAGGGCAATATCAATATTCGCTCCGGCTCCATCAAAGGGTCCGTGCTCGCCGTGGACGGTGTGCTGTACGTAACGATGCCCGACAATGCCTGGGCGGTGGATGCGCGTGACGGCCATCAGCTGTGGCATTACTACTGGAAGACCCGTGGTGGCACACACATCGGCAATCGCGGCTTCGGAATGTGGCACGGCTATCTATTCATGGAGACACCGGACAATTATCTGGTCTCTCTCGATGCCAAAACGGGGAAAGAACGCTGGCATAAGACAATCGCCGATCTGGATCAGGGCTACTTTTCAACACCCGCCCCGATCATTATCGGCAATCATGTGCTGGTCGGCACAGGCAATGATATCGACGCCCCGGGCTTCCTACAGTCCTTCGATCCGGAGACGGGTGACCTTCAATGGAAGTTCTACACCGTTCCTATGAAGAAGGGCGATCCCGGTGCCGATACATGGGCCAACCTAGATGCGGCGAGCCACGGCGGCGGTCAGACCTGGATTACAGGCGCCTATGATCCCGAGACGAAGTTATACGTCTTTGGAACCGGTAATCCCACACCCGCTTATACCACCGGAAAACGTGGCGATGGCGACAACCTGTTTACCTGCGCGCTGGTTGCACTAAACGTGGATACAGGCAAGATGGCCTGGTATTACTCCACCTCCCCCCATGACATGCACGACTACGATTCGGCGCAAACACCTGTCTTCGTCAATGGCATGTTCAAGGGAAGAATGCGCAAGCTTGTTCTGACGGCAGCCCGCAATGGATACTTTTTCGTGCTGGATCGAGTCACTGGCGAACACCTGCTCACCAGTAAGTACGGCGCCACCACCAACTGGGCAAAAGGCTACACGCCAAAAGGTGCTCCTCAACATGATCCCGAGAAGGATGCGACAATCGCAGGTTCGTTGGATTCTCCCAACTCAAGCGGCACCATTAATTGGCAACCCGTTACATTCTCACCCAGAACAGGCCTTCTGTATGTCTACGAAACAGATACTTTCTCTCTTACCTATCTCACAGATCCTGATCCTCGCGGATCAATGGGCCTGGGCGGAAAGGAAGAGACGACCGTCGGCTCAGCTGGCAGCTATCTGACAGCGATCGATTACAAGACCGGTCAGGCTAGATGGCGACATAAATTCCACGGCAATGCCATCGGGGGCGGTGGACTTCTGGCTACGGCCGGTGGACTCGTCTTCAGCGGCGACGGTTCTGGAAACCTTGTTGCCTATGACGAAGTAAATGGCAAACCACTATGGCATACCCGTATTGGGCAGGTGAGTAATGCACCACAGACCTACATGCTGGATGGGCATCAGTACCTGATCTGTGCCACTGGAGATATGCTCTGGTCATTTCTTCTCTACTAATTCCCTGTACTCCCATCGCCCGCGTTCTCGGCAACGCGGGCGATATTTTTATGCAAGCGACAGAACCTGTACATACAACTTCAGCTGTGGTACTACTTTCGTAGCTTCAAGCCCTCCCTCAGTTCGTTGTTTCTTCTATCTGTTGCCTTCTGCATTCTGTGTTCAATCCACGCACGGCAAACAGAACAGATGTAGTTACAGAACGCATCGCCGTTTAAGGAGAATCTGGCAAATGAGCTCAAGCGTCACTCGCAATAATCTGGACAGACGAAATTTTCTGCGAAATGCGGGCGGTAGCCTTGCCGCTGGCATGGTTCTGGCTTCTGTACCCACAGATGTAGAAGCACAGACAGCGCAAGCAGCGACACCGGAACCTATTACAAACGCAAGTGCCTTCCGTCCGTTGACGGATGCTGAAAAAGTCCAGCGTATTGCATCCAACAGCTACCCTCTGCGTTGGATATTCAAGACACATGGCAATGTCGGCCCAAAAGAAACCGTCACGCAGATGAAAGCGAAGTACGGTGAAATTACGATGTTCGACTTCCCGGAGTACACAAAAAAGACCTTTCCGGGAGTCACTAGGATGGATATCTGGTCCTCTCTCTTTGGAGACCACGATGACGAAAGCCAGTACGTCAAGAGCACAATCACAGGCTACGACGGCAAACCCCGCACAATCTCCGAGTTCGATCCGTCGAGTGCCAGTGGCAAAAAGTGGCTTGATAAGATGGCCAACAAACTCCAGACTACCGGCACGCACGTCCACCACATCTCGAACAACGCTCCACGAGATCTATGCGATCTGGATGACGCGAAGCGCAGAGCCGGCATCGAGGTGGGCAAAAAGTGGCTTGATGGTGCCGCCGTGCTCGGAGTCAAGTCAATGCGCGTCAACAGCGGTGGCCCGCGCATCGCGCCGACACCCGTTCCCAACAGCACCAGTTATCCGACCAACGACGAACTGGAAAAGTACCTTACTGCCTTCATCGAATCCATGAAAGAGCTGGCGGACTACGGTGCCCAGAAGAACGTAAAAGTTACGATGGAAAATCACTGGGGGCTGACCGCAAACCCAATCAACATCCGTATCGTCATCGAAGAGGTCAACAACGTCTTTTGCGAAGCCAGTCCGGATTTCTGCAACTGGGAACATAAGTACCTGCTCTACCATGCACTGAATGACCTGGCACCATACGCACACACCACGGTCCACGCAAAGTTCTGGAATCGCATGGGCAAGCCCGACGTTCAGCGTAATGTGCGCATCATGCTGAACCACAATTACACGGGTGTCTTTGCATTGGAGTACGAGGAAGGCCCCTGGGATGGCGTGGAAGGAGCACAGTATCTCTACCATGAGGTGATGGCAGCACTTTAAGCCATCGCCCACCTCTTCCCCAAAACAACTACGGGACCTGATCAGAGGTCCCGTAATTCTACTTTTCTTAATAAACGAGAAAACTTTACAGGCCCAGTTCCTTCTTCCAGGTATTCAGACGAGTAATCGCTGTGCGGACATCGTTCGCCTTCGTCGCCGCATCTGGTTCTTCGCGTTCGATGGTCAGCAGACCGCGATAGTCCATCTTCTTGAGCTGTGCAAGAAACCTGGGAAAGTCGACCTCACCATCCCCCAGCCTGACCTCCCTACCTAGCCCGGTGCCTGGAGCAGGAGAAAGACCGTCTTTGCAATGCACGGAAAGCACATGCCTGCTCAGAAGCTCAAACGCTTCGATGGGATCCCCGGAGCCGTAAAGCACCATGTTCGCGGGATCGAAATTAACCTTCAGATTTGTCCGCTGAACATCGCCAATAAAACCAAGCAATACCTTCGCAGACTCCTGCCCCGTCTCAAGAACGAAATCCTGGGAATACTCCGCACAGGCATCACAAAGAATGCGCGTAAGATCGCGCATCTCGGCATACAACTTTGCGTCTCGATCTTCCGGGATGAAACCGATGTGACACGACACAGCTCGAATACCGAGAGCATGAGCGAATTTAGCGATCTCTTTCGTGCGTTGAATACGTTCCGCTCGATATTTTTCTACCGTAAAGCCTACGGTCTCATGAACGCGTTCGATATTGGCGTAATCTTCGCCCGCATAACAGCAAACGGCGCTGGTGGCGGTAACACCATACTTCTCTAGGCCGTTCTTCCACGAAGCCAGCGATCTGTCACAATCCATGTCCGGGGGAACGCCCAACTGCCCCGCGTGAAGACCGAAGTCCGTCAGATATGTCAGTGTTGACTCTGCATTCTCTTCAGCCCAGAAGACCAATCCAATCTCAAGGGGAGCTACGCCTGCCACGATAATTCCTTTCCATCTCTCATTCGCGAGAGCTTCAACAAGTTTGAAATCCGTACAGCCTCGGCCGATTCCCTCGGCAAACACAATACAGGTACAACGTTGTTCCGGCAGCACTCAACAAAATAAGCAAGTTCTGCAAAATAACCATCGTCATCCGCAGGAATCTCAATTGCGATGTCTTTGTCACCTTGCCGCCGCAAGAGCTTACCCTCTCTAAAGGTAAGCGACTCATTCTCTGCACTGATAGAAAAGCTTGCAGAAAACGGAACATATGCCTCGAACCACCCGCCCACTACTTCGACATCAAGTCCATCGCTATACCGTAACTTCGCCTGTAACGTATCCACTGGGCCGAGGCTCGTGCCGGTTACCGTCTCTGGATCGCCGAAGAGCGACAGAGCCTGATCGAGATCGTGACTGAGCAGATCCAGAATCGCCCCACCACTGTATTCTTCCTTGCCTAGCCATCCACCCCAGCCAGGATATCCGGCACTCCGCTGCAACGTGCAGGATTTGATATGTTCACGTCCCATCTCCTTCACGAAGGCGGCCGCATATCTGTACGGAAACATAAAGCGGAGAACCTGCCCAACCATGAAGGCACGGCCGCTTTTCTGCGCAGCCTCCAACAACTCATCGCAGTCAGCCGAAGTAAGCGCCATGGGCTTTTCGCAAAAAACATGCTTGCCGTATTTAAAGGCATGCAAAACGGCTTCTTTGTGAAGATTTGTGGGAAGGCAGATGTCGACCGCATCGATCTCAGGATCTTCTATAACCTGACGCCAGTCAGAGAACCACGTCACCGTCTCGGGAAGGGGGCCACTCGGTAGATCCAGGTTTCCACGCACAGGCGCGTCAGCGGACGGCTTCGTACGCGAACCTACCGACTTCACCTCAACACCATTTATCCGCTGCAGGGCGGCCAGATGTGCGCCCCCCATAAATCCGTACCCTAATAGTCCAAACTTCATCATTTATCCAGACTTAAGCTTTACTTCCGAGCTGAAGTATAAATCTTTGACGTGAAATCCTCGCCAAACACGAACAAGTATCTTCTCAGATAAGAGGCGGCTCACAGAGAGCCGCCTCTTTACAGGAAGAGCCGATTAGAACTTGATGCGGGCGGCAAACTGAATTAACCGCGGGTTATATGCATTCCCTGTTCCCGAGATAGTCCCGAATGAAGCAACCGGCGTGAAGTTCGCTGTGGAATATCCATTACAGGTCGAGGTACAAGGTGTCAACGATAACGATGCATTCGGGTTTAGGAATTGCGCCGTATTCAGTACGTTGAAGGCCTCTGCACGCAGTTCGAGCTTTATCATCTCGGTAATATCAAAGTTCTTGAAGAGGGATAGATCGACACGCTGGAGACCAGGCCCATAAAGCTGATTACGGCGTTCGGTTCCCACTGTTCCCACTTTCTGAAAGACGAAGGCGTTTGGATCGAACCAGCGGCCGATGGCGGGGTGGCTGACTTTTCCAGAGGCGATCATATTGGGGCGATCGCCATTCGCGACGTTGGGACGTGTACCACTACGATTGATCGTGTTGGTAACGGAGAATGGCATGCCCGTATTCCAGACAACAAGACCATTCGCTTGCCAGCCCCTGCCGAGCGCCCCCATAAACCCGTGAAGGTTCTGACCAAATGGAAGTGCATAGTTGAAGGTCGCAGTCACACGATGACGCACATCGAGATTGCCGTTGCCATACTCGATAGTAGGAATCAACTCTGCATAAGAACCGAACCCGTTGCCTCCGTTATTGCTGATTGTCTCGGCGTTATCCAACAATCGAGCCAATGTATAAGCCAACTGCAGATCGAGCCCCTTGCTGAAGCGTCGCTTCAAAACTGCCTGCATGGCATGGTAGTTCGACATTGCATTGCTGGTCAGGTACGGGATATTGGTTATACCCGGCTGTTGTGCGTAGAAACGCCGCAGAGTGTTGTAGTCGAACGATGTATTA
>Ga0255336_101701_pt1 | contig 14041 bp, 17 predicted proteins | sample MeOH1_35cm_T3_17_FD_189102 | JGI IMG/M metagenome (GOLD analysis project Ga0255336, IMG submission 189102) | Sandy soil microbial communities from University of British Columbia, Vancouver, Canada - MeOH1_35cm_T3_179 | ecosystem: Engineered > Artificial ecosystem > Sand microcosm > Unclassified ...
CACCGCGAAACACGCCGTTGAATGCCGTCGCATCGGCGAGGCCGAAGAACTTCAGCACGTCGCGCTCCATCGTCGACATCTGGAACGCCGCCTCGAGCGCCTCCATGCCGAGATCGACCTTGACCGGTGCGTCCATGCCGCCAGCGCGATGGTCGTCGGTCTTGATCTTCAGTTTCGGCAGCGTGCACTGCGTCGCGCGACCAGCGAATCCCTTGCCGTCGCTATACACGTTGAAGTTATAAAGTGTTTCCGGAGTCACGCATCACCTCTCATGGATTGGTATCGAGCACTTCGGTCAGCCACTGGTTGGTGACCTCGAAGCGGAAGTTGGGGTTCTCTGCCGGCGGCACATCGGTGAAGCGGATGTTCCAGTACACCTTGCCGTCCTCGAGCTGCGTCGCGGTGTTCAGCTCCGGGTCCGCATACACCTCGAAGTTGATCAGCGCACCCCTGTTCTTGAGGTCGCGCATGAACGCCTGCAACCCTTCGGTGACGTCCTTCACGTACGTGGCCGTGATGCCGCGGTCGACCGCCCACTTGTGGCCGGCGAGCACCGCATCCATCACGATGTCGAGCGTGCGCACGCGCGTGACGAACTTCCATTTGGCATCGGCCGAGAGCGTGCGGTTACCCCACAGGCGATACCCGCCGTCGCGGATGATCGTCGCGATGTTCGCGTTATTGAGCAGGTTCGCGCGGCACGTCTCGTCGCCGTCGAGAAACTCGATCGGCCGCTTCGTGCCGGTGATGTCAGTGATTTCCTTGTTCGACGGCGACGCCCAGAAACCGATGTTCGCGTCGGTCTGGCAGAAGAGGCCCGCCGCATACGACGAAGCCGGTGCATCGATGTCAGCGTTGGCAGTCGTGTCCCACATCGTGGCCCCTGGATCGACCATATAGAGCCGCTTGCTGCCGAAGTTCTGCGCGTAGGCGATCGCCGCTTCGTCGTCGGTGTTCGGTCCGTCGATGATGCCGATCGCGCGGAGTTTGCCGGCCAGCGAATCGATCGCGGTCGCGACCGCCTGCGTCGACGAGAAGCCAGGCGTCAGCAGCAGGCGCGGCTGCACGTTGTATTTCGACTTCGCGTCGAGCAGCGACTGCAGGCCGGTGCGCGCACCGCCGGCACTCACGCCACCGATGATCGCCGAGGTGAGCGCTGCAGGCTCGCCGCCAGCAGCCACGCCCGTGGCGACAATCACCGCCGTACTCTGCGCATAGATTGCACGGGCCGCTTTGGCAATCGCACTGTCTTCGCCGAATGCAGCGACCGCCTCGCGATAGCTCGTCAACTGCACCGGCACATTCGGCGCGGCCCGATCCGGGCCGGGCGTGTAGGTGTTGACCATGCCGACGATCGACGAGCTCGGCACGGCGATGGTGCGCGGCCCGGTGTCGACCAGCGACACGGTCACGCCGTGGAAAAACGAGGTTGCACCCATGAAGGTCTCCAGGGATCAGGAAGATTCAGCCAAAAAAATCAGGCAAAAAATCAGCCAAAGAAAAAGCCGCCTGGGCAGGCGGCTTCGGGTGAAGGAACGTGTGACCGGCAACGCGCCGGAGCGGCGCTCAGGTCACGAAATCGGGCGGCTCTGGCAGATCAACGTTCGGCCAGCCGGTCGCGTCGGCGAGGTCCCGCAGCGCCTGGCGATACCGGAGCAGCGCCGTGAACTGCTCCGCCGTGAGTGTGGTGCCGTCGCCGATCAGCTTTTCATCCTGATGCCGGGCGACGAGCCAGTCGGTTGCCGCGAGTGCCGCATCGCGCCTCGCGCGCATCATGTCGGCCTGCTGTGCACGCGTCGGTGGCAGCGGATCAAATAACGCCGGTATGCCGTCAGCGTCGAGCGCGATGCGCTTGCCCTGACCCTGTCCGTTGATCAGTTCCTGCCACAGCGCGGCCGTAATCCCGACCGCCGTGACGGATTCCGGCACCGGACTGTCGACGCTGTCGTAAAAGCCGGTGACGGCGCCCTGCGCGTCGTACGCTGCGAATTTCTGTCCCATGATGTTCCTCAGTACCCGATACTGATCCACGAAATACCCGTTGAACCGGACGACGCCGTGCCCGCGATCACGTTGAAACTGGTCTTGCTGCCGTTCCCCTGGAAACCCAGTGAGATCGACGCGGCATTCGGGGTGATCACGGTTCCGGTGTTGCCCGCAGCCAGGATGAACGCGTTGGGGTAAGCAACCGGCAGCGTGACTGTCTGCATCGATTGCGTTGCGATCGTGCTGGTGCCCCACTGGACAATCAATCCGCTGGGCAGCTTCGCATAGCCGTTATTGGCAAGTGACTGCGAGAACGCATTGCGGCGAAACAGGAACGATCCGCTGATGACCCAGGCACCGGACAGCACGGTAAATACGCAGTCTTCGCCAGGATTGAGCGCCACGCTCGTGACCAGACCTGTCCCGCTATCGATCTGGTCCGCGCCCGCCGCTGAAATCGTGACGATGCCGCTCGACGATGTACTGACCTTGCTGCAATGGAGACTTGCCCCGTTAGGCAAACCAGCGATCGGCGGGAGCGTCGCAACCTGATTGGCCGTGTTGTTAAAAACCACTCGCGAGCCGATGTAACTGTTGTCCATCGTTGTCGACGCGACGGTGGCCTGACCCGAATGAAGTGGTGAGTATTGAAGCCCGAACTGACTGAGAAATGCCGTAGTCGCAAGCTTCGTGCTGTTGTCGAACTGCGCCGGCGTCGGCCCCCGCGGCGTGCCGGTGAAAAATGGCGAGTCGAGCGCGGCCTTCAACGCAAGCGCGTTCGTCACCGTCGTCGCGAAGTTGGGGTCGTCGCCGAGCGCGTCGGCCAGCTCCTTCAGCGTGTCGAGCGTGGCCGGCGAGGCATTCACAAGCGCCGCAATCGCGGCCTGCATGGCGACGAGCGTCGCGTATTGCGGGTGCGGATTGTCTGCGCCCGCGTGCGCGTCCTGCTGCGCCCGCAGATAGCGCGTGCGGTTCGCAAGCTGCTTTGCCTGCCGGTTGTCGATCCCGTCCGGACCACCCATCACGGGGTCCGATGTTTCAAGCTGATAGACACCCTCTTCCCACTGGGCGATTTCCACAAGGTCTGCCATCAGGCGACACTCCCTCTGTTGTATTGTCCATTGCGCATGGCGACGCCGTTATGGCGGATCGGCACCGCCGTGTAGTCGAGCAGGGCGAGCAGGCTGCGCGCGGGTGCGTAGCGCCCGAGCACGGCCTTCAGGCTGTCCGCCTGATCGCGCGTGACCGGCTGCTGAAGCTTCACGATGTATTCGGCCCACGCGTTCGCGCGGCCGTGTACGTGGTCGCCATTGCGCGTGATCGATCCGTCGCGACGTCGCGCGAGCCGCCCTTCGACCAGCTCGACCTCGCCGAAGCCGAGCCGGCGGATTACCTCACGCACCGCCCACGGCGTGCCCTTCTTTCGGTGCAGCGCGAGCGAGCCCTTGATCAGCGCCCGCTTTGCGTCTTCGGATTCGGCCAGCTCCCATCCATCGACCGCCAGCGCCCACGCGAGCCACGGCAACCAGCCGGCCGGACACCGGTCGGCATCCCACAGCGTGCGCAGGATTTCAGGATCGACACTCGGCGCCATGACGATCGCGAGCGCCGCCTCAAGCCGGGTCTGGTTGGCCGGCAAAAGTGCGTCACGCATCGTCCACCTTCATGTTCAGCACGATCGACGTGCAGTTGGCGAACTGCCGCGGCGTACAGACAACGTGCGCCGCTGGCGATCGCAGATCGACATCGATCACGCCGGAGTCAGGCGGATGCAGCGCACCGTAGATCGCGGAGAGCGACATGCCGGCACCCAGCTTGCGGGCACTGGCGATCGCCTTCTCAAGTGCTGCGCGACGCGCCGCGAAAACGGCTTCACCGCCCGGACCGCTGCCGACATGGACGTCCGCCTCGACAGCGAAATCGACGCGCTCGCCGGCTGTCACCAGAACCTCGTCGTTCAGCGGCCGGACATCCTCCGGCGAGACGGCTGCCGTCACGGTGTCAATCAACGCCCGGTCGGGCACGCCATCGCCCACCGCCGACAGAAGCGTCAGGCGGACGACGCCCGCCTCGGGACGATCCACCTTGACGTCCAGCACATCCGCGGAGGCATTCATGGCCAGCGCGACGTAACTGCCGGATGGACCGGCAACCGTCGAGCGCTCGATCGACATCTGCGTGCGCAGCTTCAGCCGGTCGTCGCCTTCGAGGGTCGGCTCGACGGGTGGATTCGCATCCGCGTCGCCAGGATCGATGGTCGCCCGCCCGATGTCGAGCAGCGCCGCCAGGTGTTCAAGATCGGCACCGGTCGAGAACGCCAGCATCACCGCCCGCGCGGCGTCGTTCACCCGCGCACGGAACCGCACCTCACGGTAGGCCGCAAGCTCGATCAGCTTCACGACGGGATCCGACTCGAGCGCCGCGCTCCAGCCGGGGTAAATGCTTCTGAAATGCAAGAGCTTCTCCTGGTAGATATCCTCGAAGTCGAGCGTGTCGACCAGATCCGGCGGATCGATCGCACTCAGATCAATGGTTGTCACGTGGTCACCTCGAAAACTGTGTCGTCGCCTTCGTAGACGCCCTGAATGCGGAACGTCACCCGGCCATCAACAATCGATGCGACCGTGACGCGGGAGACCCTGATGCGCGGCTCCCAGCGCCCGATCGCGCGGGCCGCTTCCGCCTGCGCGGATGAAATCCAGCCGCGCGTTACCGGCAGATCGACCATGCGGAGAATGTCGGAGCCGTATTCGGGCCGTTCGCGCCGCGTGCCCTTGCGCGTCGAGAGAATGTCGCCGATGCTCTGCTTCAGGTGCGCGATGCCGGTGACCGGTTTGCCCGTCTGCCGGTCCATGCCGACCAGCGCCGTACCCGCGCCCATCGTCAGGAACCGTCCGCGACGCGTTCGAAATCGGGATGGCGCTCGAGCAGCGCGATCTGTTCCTCGTCGGTAGCGGTCACCGTGCTCCTCTCGACGGCGAGCGTGCTACCGTCGGCAAACACCAGCGTGCGCGACCTGAACGCCTTATCGCGGAAAGTGACGGACACGGTATCCGCAGCGAGCGCCGACGCGGGATGCACGACTGACATCGGGGTATCGTTACCTTTCGGCATTTCGGGACTCCAATAAAAAAGCCCCGCGAAAGCGAGGCCAGGAAAACTGGATCGGGTTCGGCGGCAAGGTCCGCCCGGAGGTGAGCTCCGTCTATGCGGGATCCCCATCGATGCCGGTCCAGGGGTGCGCCGGCGGTGCTTCCAGATGCTTGTTGGCGTTGAAGTGCCACTGCAGAAGTCCAGGTAGCCAGGCGACAGGAAAAACGTAATAGACGGCGGGCCGTCCATGCGAATCGACAGGCGAAGTGATATCCCGCGCGGCACCCTGAGTCTGATCCGATGCCTTGAGGAAAAGCCTTGCGGTCTGCTGCTGCACCCTGTTCACATAGGTCGCCGCAGCCCCGTCGCCCTGGTAATACAGGCATTGATTGTTGTCGAGAGCCAGCGTGACTCCCTGAGGAGTGTGGCTGATGATTGAACGTACAACGGTATCTTCCAGGCCCATTTTTTCTCTCCTGTTAAACGGGATTCAAGGCTCCGCCATCAACATGTGTCAGACAGCCGCCGTGCCTAGGCCCTCGCAGGATCCGCAAACGGCCGTCAGCGGCGGACCACAAGAGACTCCGGCCGGTCAGGCACGTGGTCAGACTTTGCACTTCCACGCGCGACCTTGAAATAGTCCTTACGTCATGGGTTGAACAGCACGTGTATGGGCCTCAAAAAACAGGAGCAAAGTAGCTTTGCAGTAGTCAGACAGGCGGATCAGTCAGCGCCCCGGCACCGTTGCTCATATGCTTGTGATCCGGCAGCGAAACGCCCTTCGATGTCACGGTGCCTGTGTAATTCGCGTCGCCGTCGATCTCGGACGCAGGACCACCTGTCGCGTTGCTGCCCGTCATGCCGCCCTGGAACGTCAGCCGCTTCTGCGTCGTGCTGTTGCCGGTGAAGGTTGAATCCGGCGCATCGACGAGCATCTTCGGCGCGATCTGCGTGATGCCGTCCGCAGTCAGTTCCATCTGTGTATCGCCGATGCGAAAAACTATCCGGCCACCAGCCGGCACCGACAGGACATATTCGTGCGCGTCGTGGTCGTAATGCTCGTGCGCACCGTCCGGCCAGTCGGTCGCCGTCAGGTTAGCGGCGTTGCCGTTTGCCCCGCCGTGCGTGTCGCTATAGAAGCCGGCCAGCACGAACGCACCGGCAAGCGTGCCCGACGGCGCGAGCACGACAGCCTGCTCTCCGATCGATGGCGGGCACCACGTCCTGACCCGGCCAGCCGCAAATGTCTTCCACGGCAACAGGGCACTGACCCACTCGCCGTTGCGGACCCGGCAGCGCGGTGGGTCGTACTGGACATCGTCGATATAGCCCGCCTGCACGATGCTCGCGATCAGGCGATCGATCTCGCCGATCTCGTAGTCGCTCATGTGGCTATCCTCCGGACAGGTCCTGTGCCGGATCCGCGTACTCTGCGCCCGGCGCGGTGCCCGTATCAGGATCGACGCCCCACAGCACAGCGGAGCCCGCGGACGGAAACGGCGCCGCCACATCGCCCAGATCGAATTCGTGCGTCCACTCGACGAGCCAGACCAGATACGCGTCGAGCTCCGGCTTGAACGGATCGTCGCCGATCTGCACGAGCCTCGCCGGCGTCACCGGCACACCCCACGTCTGCGCATGCACGGCACACGCAATGCGCGCGGCCAGCTCGCGCACCGCGAGATCCGCGTGGGCGCCAAGTGGATCGCAGATCGCCCGCGCCTGGAAGCGCCCGATCAGCGACGTCTGACCGGTACCGGGATCGTGTCCCGGCTCCATCTCCGACAGCTCAAGCGCGATGCTCGGCGTGGGGATCTTCCGGCCAATGCGCGGATAGGCATCGATCGGCGAGATATCGGGCAGCGCGGTACGCAGGCCCGCGATCATCGCGTCATGCAGCGTTTTCAGGTTATCGGGCACGCCGGAGTCCTCCAATCGCCTTCTGGATTTCGTAGTTCACTTCCTGCCGCAGAATGACCATCAACCGCTCTTCGCACATCTGCGCCGCGCGACGGAACGCCGGGTCGCCCGTCTTCGACCAGTTCACCGTCACGACCTCGAACGGCGTGCGGGCCTTGCCGGTGCGCTGGTAGATCGGCCCGTCAGGTTTCGCTTTCGTCTGCCGCCATGCGCCATCGAACGCGAAGCGTCCCGCACGCATGCCTTTTTTCGTCTCGCGCACGGAACCCAGCCGGTGGGCTTCGACCGGATTCAGCCCCAGCCAGACCTTGCCGGTATCGGCCGAACGCATGAAGAAGTACAGCCGGCTGCGGATCACTTTCTGCGGGATCTGCGTGCCGCGCGAGACTTCCTTGCCCGTCTGGCTTTTGATCCATGCGGCGGTCTTGCGCAGCGTGCGGCGCCACGCGGCCTGCATCGCGGACGGCGACAGTCCCTGCAGCGCGGCGGTCACTTCCTGGATATCGATCTCGACCTTCAGTGCATCCATCGGCAGGGCCTCATCAACGGAATCTCATCAACGGGGTCTTAGCAGCAGCACGGTCCACCCCGTGCCGTCAGGTTGCAGTTCGAACACGACATATTCATCGACGCCGACCGCCACGATGCTGCCCTCGCGGATCGCGACGGCGTCGGCATCGCGCACGCTCACCTGCGGATGCTCGAGCTGCGTGCGCTGCCGGCCGAGATACGGACCGAGCCACGGTGCGGCGAACATGCCGCGCAGCGGCTCGCCGTCGACGGTGAGGTCGTCGTCGGCCAGATCGCGGATCACGGCGTCGTCGAGATCCGCGACCAGATCACGGAACGCCATGCGTGTCTCCTCAGACCGTCAGCTTGATGACGGCCTTCGGACGCGTGCACAGGTGGATCGGATTGGACTGCGCCTCGAGCTCGACGCCCTTGCCGAAATCCATCAGCTCCTGCTTCGCGTAGTAAGGCAGGCCGTTCGTGTTCACCGTCTCCATGTAGTCCGCCGGCGCAAAACGCGTGATGAACAGATCCGGCACGCCTTCGGGCACCGCCCACGCTTCATCGTCGGCCACATAGCCGATGTCGCCGACGCGTCCGCGATAGCGCTCGAAGGTGCAACCGCCGAATTCGAACGTGTCGCGCGGGTCGCCTCGCAGCGCCGACGCCATCGCCGTATTGAGGTAGGTCTCCTTCAGCGCCTTATGGGCAATGAGAAGCTTCCAGAAGTTTCGGCCGCACAGCATACGCACGCCAGTGAAGGGCGTGTTGCCCAGGGCATCCTCGATCGCGTCAAGCAGATCCGCACACTTGAGGCGCACCTCGGTATCGGTCTTGACCAGTTCGAAACTGATCACGGTCTGCTCGATGCCGAAGCGATCGAGCAGGTCCGCCACAACGGATTTGCCGTCGGCGTCGAGAATCAGCCCCTTGACCGCGCCGATGCGGTGGAATTCGTGCGTCGCGTCGAGCTGGCGGCGCATCTTGGCGAGGCGCCTGTTGATCACGGTCTGGATCGCTTCGAGCTCGGTTTCCGAACCGAACGCGCGCAGATTCTGGATCTCGTCGGCGCCGATCGTCGCGCGCTGCGGCAGGTGCACGGTGTTGAACGGAATCATGTTGCGCTTGCTGCCGACGACGACAGCGCCGGAAGCGCCACGCTGTCCGGTCGGCACGAGCGCGAGCGTGTCGCCGTCGCGCTCGATCTGCACCACGGTGGTCGTGATGCCTTCTTCCTCGAACAGGCCGAGGGTAGCGAGCCGGCTGGGCACCTGCGGCTGCTCGTTGATCGCAGCGCTGAGCGACGACAGCGAAAACGCGTCGTCATTGAGAAGGGCGATATCCGCCATAAGGGTTCTCCTGGAATGTTTATGCAGGCAGCCGTCGAAGTACAGCGACGGCCGGATTTTCGAAAGGACGGTGGGTTTAGCGGACGATCACGTAGTGCGCGGCGAGATCGCTGCGCGCGGCGGCATCCAGTCCCGTGAGTCGGGCTTCGGCCACCTCGGCGAGACGCACGATGCCGACGGCCGGACGCGGGTCCGTTGACGCGGCAAGCGGGCCGTACAGGATCGCGGTCGCGATTTCTGAACCGTCGGTTGCCGTGTTGTCATACGGCGCATATTCACCGGTGCCGGTCGTGCCGAGCAGTTGCCCGGCCGGCAGCGCGTCGCCCTTGACGACGACGATCTGCTCGCGCGAGATGCGGCCCGCGCCTTCAGAAAGAAGAAACTCGCGGGTGTTGATGCCCTGGGTCTTGATGGTGGTCATACCGTTGCTCCTGTGTGCGCCTGAATATGAACAGGCCGTTATCAAAGTGACTTTGCGACGCCCCTTCGGGCGGCGTAGATCGACGACGCCTTCGGACCGGGCGTCGCACCCTGCGTATGCCCGCCTGCGTCATGCGGGACCGGCTGCTGCCGGTTATTCACACGCGGCTGGGTCTGCGTGACGCGATCGAACAGGCGCGCGCGTACCTGATCGGAATTGAGTCCATCGCCCACGAATTGCGCAGTCAGTTCGGGCAGCTTCGCCGCGAGGCACAGACCGGCAATGTCCGTCGCGTTGCGAATCGCCGCGTCGATCGTGGCGCGATCCTTCAGCGCCGTGAGCGTCACAATGCTTTCCGCGCACATGGAGAGGTTGGCCGCGCGGCAGGCGTTGAACACGTGCGCGGCCAGCACGCCTGGATCTTCCTGCGCCGTCACCGGCTCGGGGGGCGCGGGTTCCGGCGGAGTCGGCGTAGGCGTAGGCGTAGGCGGATCATCGACGGGCGGCTCATTGGCCGGTGGATCTGCGGGCGGCGGTGGATCACCATCTGCCTCGACGAGCGCCTGCACGGGCTCGGGCGGGTTCCTGAAGCGGGCAAGCAGGCCGGCCGCGTTGGTTGATGCGGCGAGTCGCACCGGCTCCTCGATCACGTCGCAAAAGCCGAGCGACTGCGCCTCGAGCGCCGTCAGCCATGTCTCCGCATCCATCATCGCGGTCAGCTCCTCGTCCGTCTGGCCGCTCTTGCGCCGGTACGCGGCAAGAATCCCGTCGCGCGCCTTGTCCATCATGTCGGCGGTGCTGCGAAGATCCGCCGCCGAACCGAGCGCGATCGTCCACGGGTTGTGAATCATCAGCATCGCGTTCTCTGGCATGACGACCTGGTCGCCCGCCATCACCACGAGCCCGGCTGCGGACGCCGCCACGCCATCGACGCGCGCGGTGACCTTGCCGGCGTACCTTCGCAGTGCGTTGTAAATAGCGAACGCGTCGAAGACATCGCCGCCCGGCGAATTCACGGCGACGATGACCTCTGTCGCGCTGGCGGCCGCGGCATCGAGCTGCGCGATAAACGTCTTTGCATCGGTGCCCCAGAATCCGATCTCGTCATAAATCCGGATCTCGGCGACGGCGGCGCCCTGCGCGTTCGTCATCGCCCTGATGTCCCACCACTTACGGTTTTTCATCTACGGTTCCTGCTTCTGAATAAGCGTATCGGGTACCCCGTCGCCCGCGATGTCGCGCGAGCGGGGATCAGTGTCGTAACGCAGGCCAAGCGCATCGGCCCGCGCGTTGTCGGCGGCGTTTTCGCCGTCGACCTGTTCGGGGTCTTCGCCCTGCTTGAGGATCGACGCCGAGCGGCTCGTCAGCCCCGAGCGGATCGCGAGCTTCTGCGCGTTCACGTCCTGCACCGGATGGATGTACGGCCAGCCCTGCGGCACCCAGCGCACACGCAGGTATTCACGCCGTGTGCGATGGAAGTCCGGCATCGGCATGGCGCCCGACAGGGCGCACGCGTCAACCCACCACGCCCACGCGCGGCGGCAATACTGGTGAATGAAGACGTTCCACTGCAGCTGCTCGATCGAACGCCGGAATTCGTTGAGCAGCACCCGCAGCACGCGGTCGCCCACCTCACGCAGGTCGCCCGTGAGAATCTCGTACGGCATGCCGACCGACGCGGCAGCAGCCATCAGCTGCTGACGCATGAACGGGCCGTAATCGGCTCCTGCGCCGGGTGGCGTGGCGAAGCGCATGTCTTCGCCTGGTGCCAGTTCCTGTACGGTTCCGGGTTCCAGTGACACCACCGGCGAGAAACCGTCCGAATCAAAAACCAGCCCCTCGCCGGTCACCGGATCGCCGGTGAGACCCGGCTCCGCGTTCGGCTTGACGAGAAAGCCCGCGAACAGGTTGCTGATTTCCTGCCGGAACAGCACGGCGTCGTCGAAGTTATCGAGCGAGTGCAATCGCAGCAGCACCGTTGACAGTTCCGGCACGCCGCGAACCTGCCCGGCGCGCAACGGCTGGAACACGTGCGCGACGTCGTCAGCCGGCACCGGCACGGTCACGAGACCACCGCCCGTCATCCGGTTGTATTCGCCCGGGTGACGACGCAAAAGGTGATAGGCGACGCGGCGATCGTCGGCGTCGTACTCGACGCCGTTGATGATTTCGCCACCATCCGGCCGCAGTTCGTTCTTTTCGACCGGCAACAGATCGCCTTCGAGCACCTGAAGCTGCAGCGGCACCGGCAGCCCGTCATCGGGATGACGCATGCGCCGGCGCACCAGCACCTCGCCGTCGCCAAAGAACGCACGCGCCGCGAGCGTCTGCTGCCCGTAGAAATCGAGCAGGCCGTCCGCATCGGACTCGCCGACCCAGTCGTCCCACAGCTGCTTCTGCTGCCGCCGGACAGCCGGGTCCGGATGCTGCGGATGTGGCTGGATGCCCGTGCCGATCGTGTTCGACACCAGTCGCGCGATCGCCGTCTTCGCCCACGGGTCATTGCGGATCGCGTCGCGCGCGCGGCTGCGGATGAGCGGCAGGTTCTGCACCGCCGCCGCATTCGGTCCGGCGCCTGACGTCTGCCACGATCGGGCGCGTGCGCCAGCGGAGCTTGCGGCTTCATAGGCCGCCGCTTTCAGACGGGTCGGCATCACGAAACCGCGCTTCGCGAGTGACGGATAGGAAGGTTTCATCGCACCCCCTTGCCGCCGTGCCGCAGTCGAAACACGCGCGAGCGCGGATTCGCCCGATCAAGGGCGCGCACAATCTCGGTCTGCGCTTCGCGCAGTTCCGCAATCGAGCGGTAACGGACCTTCCGGTCCGCGTACTGGACTTCGAGTTCGCCCTTTGCAATCGCGGACTGGATGCGGGCGAGATCCGCCGCTGTGTAAGCCATACCGTGCTCCTGTGATGTGCTGCTACCGGCGCTTCAGATAGCTCGACCGCGCGGTACGCCGGCCCTGAATGCGCGAAACCCCGCTCGGAGGCGGGGTTTCAGGTGTGTTGCTGGCGGCGGTCACCGTCGGCGGATCCGGCGGCGGCTCCATCTCCGCGAGTGCCGGCAGACCGGTGGCAACGGGCACCGTGTCGAACAGCGATACCTGCGACAGGCGCTGCTGCTCGATCATCCAGTGCGCCTCGGTCATGAGGTGCGTCTTGATGCTGCGCGCCGCGTGCAACGCGTACACCTCGCAATCGAGCGCCTCGTTACGCGCGCCAGCCTTCTTCTGCCAGATGCGTTTACTGCCGGTACGGCCCGGCACCTTCACTTCCGCGGTGAGCTGCTGCAGATAGTCGGCACGCACGCCCCGGTACCAGTGCATGCGGCCCGGGCCGTCACCTTCGAGTTTCAGCCGGTTGTCGAGGATCAGATCCTTGGCCTTGCTCACACCCACCATGTACGGCCGCAGACCGTACTTCGCCGCCTTGCTGTTGTTACGCACCGAGTCGACTGGCGCCTTCGGCACGCTGAATATTTCCGCATCGATCTGCTTCGCGCCCTTGATCGCCATGATGTTGATGCCGCGCTTCTGCGCGACGCGCACATAGCGATAGACCGCATCCGACGTCGAGCCGTCCGACGAGTCGATCGACGCGGCCTTCACGCGCAGCACCCACCCGTTCGCATGACGGTAGCCCTGCGTGAGCAGATCGGTCAGGGCGCCCCACACGCCACCGACCATCGGATCGGTGCCCTGCTCGAGCACGTTGCCGTAGATTTCATCCCACAGCACCAGCCAGCTCTCTTCGCCACGGCCCCACGCGCGCAGCACGATCGCGATCCGGTCGTGCTGCACGTCGACGCCGATCGTAAGCAGCAGTGCACCGGCCGGCACGGTGAAGACGTCATAGTCGAGCGCACGCTCGGCGAGCAGATCGATCTCCGGAATATCGCTCTCGTATCGGTACGGGCGCCCCTCGGTGTTGTTGACGAACGAACGCATCTTCGTATCGTCACCCGCACGCAGCGCCTTCTCCGCGACGAGCCGCTTCTTGACGAGCTCCGCGAGGCGCGAGCCGGGAAATGGTGACACCAGTTCATTGAGCCGGAAGCCGGCGACGCCGTGAAACGCGGCGGTCGCGACCCACCGGCCTCGGCGCACCGCGCGAAAGCGCGCGGTGTCGTCCCACAGACTGCCGCAGAACGGGCACGCGTAGCGCGCGGACTCGGGCGTGGCCAGCCCGAACACCTCGTGTGGTTTCTCGGCATTCTCGGTCCACGTGACGTTGTCCCACGCCAGTTCGTGCTCTTCGCCGCAATCGGGACACGGCACCAGATACCGGCGCTGGTCCGACGACTCATAAGCCTGCGCGATCCGCGAGAAGCCCTCGATCGTCGGTGTGCCGCCAAAGATGACCTTGCGACGGCTATTCGAATAGCTCTTGGTGCGCTCCTCGAGCAGCGTGATCGAATCGCCCTGCTCGCGAACGTTCTCGTTGGTTTCGTCGGGCTCTTCGACTGCCACCACCGGCGCGGGTGTCGACTTCACGCTCGACGCCGAGTTCGACGTAATGAATTTCAGAAAGCCGCTCGCAAATATCTTGTTGTCCCATCGCTCGTCGCGGGCGCGACCCGCATGCGCCGGCAGCTTGTCCCGCAACCGCGGTGTGACCTCGACCATCGGCTTGAACTTCTCATCATTGAAGTCCTTCGCCGACTTCTCCCTTGCGAACATGATGATCATCGGGCACGGATCGATGTCGATGCGCCGCCCGATGTAGTTCAGCAGCACGCCATCGGTCCAGGCCACCTGCGCCG
>Ga0255336_101702_pt1 | contig 14040 bp, 13 predicted proteins | sample MeOH1_35cm_T3_17_FD_189102 | JGI IMG/M metagenome (GOLD analysis project Ga0255336, IMG submission 189102) | Sandy soil microbial communities from University of British Columbia, Vancouver, Canada - MeOH1_35cm_T3_179 | ecosystem: Engineered > Artificial ecosystem > Sand microcosm > Unclassified ...
ACGAAGAGTTGATGCAAGAGGTAGATAAGTGGTGTGAGAAAATTCTGGATAAGAGTTCTACCGCCCTAAAGATGCTGAAGTACTCCTTTAATGCCGATACCGCCCACATTGAAGGCATATCCCAATTATCCATGGGGTCTCTTGCTATGTTTTATAACTCTGATGAGGCGATGGAGGGGCGCAATGCCTTTGTCGAGAAACGCCCCGTAGACTACAGAAAGTTTAGGAAATTACTAAATTTATCACATAAAACCAGTTTCGTCTATACTTTTAAGTAGCGCTGTAGTGGTAGAAAATAAGCTATCGGAATTGCGTCCGAATTAGGCGGGATGCAGGGATTGTGTATTGAAAAAAATGGATGCGCCTCAAATTTGACAAAACAACAAATTCAAGGAGGGATCGTTGTGAAAGTTCTGGCTATTAATGGAAGCCATCGCAAAGGGAAAAATACGGCCAACATGTTGAATATTGTGCTAGAAGAAGCAAAAGCAGAAGGCGCGGATACAGAATTGTTGGAAATAACCGACTTCAACATTAAACCATGTTTATCCTGCAATCAATGCTTACGTAAGACGAGTTGTTCTATCCAAGATGACGTGCAGGTTATTGCAAATAAGATGATGGAAGCTGATGCAGTCATCTTGGGATCGCCTGTTTATTTTGGAAATGTGACAGGGCTATTAAAAATGTTCATGGATAGAACCCGATGGATGCATATGTGCCAAAATCTTCTGGAAGGTCATATTGGAGCGGCTGTCACAGTTGCCGGACTCAGGAATGGAGGTCAAGAAGTCACCCTTAATATCTTGGAACGATTTCTACAGTCCCACGGACTGATGGTGGTTGACAGTCGTAATGTCCAAGGAGGCATATATAATATTGGGGCCGTGGGTTCTCTTTATGAAAGTTTAGAGGGCGAGCAAATCCGATGGAATAGCAGTATACTTGATGATCCCTTAGTGCTTCACCAGTGTCGTCAGTTGGGGAGAAATATCGTCAAAGCAATTGGCAAATGGCGGGGGTAACAGCTTCCATAAAGTTTACTGGTTAAGTCATCGAGCGTAGCGCACTCTTTCCTAAGTTGTTTTTCGCCAAGGCATTAAGATATGCTTTGGCGCTAGCTTCAATTATATCCGTAGAAAATCCCTTTCCTACCACAAGTCTACCATCCTCATAGCGCAACTTGACAGTGGCCTCTCCCAGAGCCTCGCTACTCCGAGTCACAGACTTCAGGGTATAATCTTCAAGTGCTGCACTATTCCCTGTTATCCTGTCGATAGTGTTGAACACGGCATTCACAGGACCGTTGCCACAAGCGGCATCTGTCATCATCTTGCCCTCTATTTCCAGGGTTACGGTGGCTGTAGCCATCTCAACACCATTTGTCGCAATTGACATGCTTTGGAGCACAATACCATTTGCTGTACTTCCTGAATCTCCCATCAAAACATAGAGATCCTGGTCAAACACCTCTTGCTTTTTATCCGCCAATTGTAAGAACCTTTGATAAACTTCATCAAGCTGAGCACCTTCTATTTTATACCCTAATTCCTCCAGACAATATTGGAGGGCATGTCTTCCTGATCTTGCCGTAAGGCTGATCATATTTTGAGGAATGCCGATGGTTTCCGGTTGAATTATCTCATAAGTTTCTCTGTCTTTTAGAACCCCGTCTTGGTGAATGCCTGAAGCATGATTAAAAGCATTGGCTCCAACAATCGCTTTATGATCTGGGACCGTCACTCCGGTTATCCGCGAAACAAGTCTGCTGGTGGCAGATATCTCACGGGTCTTTATTTTGCTCTCTACTCCGTACCCGTCACGCCGAGTGTAAATTGACATAATTATCTCTTCCAAGGACGTATTACCTGCCCGCTCTCCAATACCGTTAATCGTTCCTTCCACTTGGCTGGCTCCCGCTTTGATACCGGCCAGAGAATTTGCCGTTGCCATTCCCAAATCATTGTGGCAGTGAACGCTTACTATGGCTTTATCAATATTTTTAACGTTATTAATTACTAAGCCGATAAGTTCTCCGTATTCCCACGGGTTTGCATAGCCCACTGTATCCGGGAGATTAACCACTGTGGCTCCGGCATAGATAACTTCCTCGATAACCCGGACCAAGAATGTTGGGTCACTGCGAAAAGCATCTTCGGCGTAAAACTCAACGTCGCTTACATATTTCTTAGCATACTTAACTGCAGAAACCGCCTGCTCCACGACTTGGTCCGGGGTGAGGTTCAATTTCTTTTTCATGTGAACTGGAGAAACCCCCAACCCTGTATGAATTCTCGGATATTCAGCTTTGCGTAAGGCTTCGGCGCAAATATCGATATCCTCTACTACTGCCCTTGTCAAACCACAAATGATGACTCCTTTTACTTCTTTGGCGATCGTTCGGACAGATTCCATATCCCCCGGCGAAGAGGCCGGAAAACCAGCTTCAATAATATCAACACCGAGCTTCACTAACTGATGACCAATCTCTAATTTCTCTTTTACATTCAAAGTTATCCCCAAGGATTGCTCACCATCTCTGAGGGTAGTATCAAACACATACAACCTGCGCATTATAAATTCCTCCTTAAAAAATAAATAAACCCTTCGTCTCTGATTGAGACGAAGGGTTAGTTCGCGGTACCACTCAAGTTGACAGCAAATAGCCGTCTTCTCTGCAGATACGGGAGTTAATCAAGGCACGAGGCGCGATGTGTGAGGTTCGACTTGGGTTCGAACTACGTGCATCGAACTTCGAACATCGAAATTCCGATATCTCCTTCCTTTTAACGGTGGAAGCTCCGTCCGAGCCTACTTTAACACAATTTCGGTCGGCTACTCGAGGAAGAGTTCCAATCCTATCCCATTACTGCCTTTCACCAACCAGCAGCTCTCTGAAACGGAAACATGAATTGTACTATTCCCTCTCATCGTCATTTTAGCTATTTTTAATATTTTGACACTACTTCTTGCTATTGTCAAGTGAAATATACTAAACCCGATACGAAAAAGCAACAGATTTGTCGAAATAATATAATATCCTTGTAAAAGTTTTGCTGAAGGTATATGATGCATTCAAGGTATTAATAGAATATTTAAAATATTCGTTATTCTATTTTATGTTATTATTTTGTAAATAGAACAGAGACGTTCCTGGAGAATAATGGAAGTGGTTTTAAACGAGGGCGTGGTACCCAATACATCCAGATACTTGAGTTTCTCCGGACCGTTCACCCTTAAAAGATGTCCATTTGTTCGAAGTTAGGTAAAATTAGAACGTCGTTCCCAAATGCTTATAAACATTCTGGGTGTTTTTTGGATTATTCGATTATTCATCCGTATGCCTTGGAAGGAGTGAGTTTATGACGTCAAATAAGCAGCTCATGACGGCTGAAATCGCCAGAAGCCTTTCCAGTTTTCAGGAAACTTTGCGATTGGTTTGCCAAGTAGATATGGGTGGATTTGGTTTCGTAAACCCCGATGGATCCATACTATTATCCGGGCCTACGGGAAGAAAAACAAATGCTTTATTAGGACTCGAACTTCCTCAAGGTAGGGGGTTAGGCTGGACGGTTGTTGAGAAAGGAAAGCCTTGGCAACTGAATGATTATATTTCCAGCAGCGAAATTCGCCATGACAATTATGCTGATCAAGCGGTAGTTCTGGAGGGAATCAAGGCCTCTTTCGCAGCGCCTCTGTACCATGACAGCGGGGTAATCGGAGTCATTTACGGTTGGAGCCGGAATCGCGGAGGATTTTCTCCTGACCAATTGACCCACATCAATGCCTTTGCGGAAGTTATATCCAAGAATGAGCAAATAGGTGTTCATTTAGCGCATAATCCTTTATCATTTAAAGAGTTGGTTCAAACTATTGATTTTTATATGGGAGCAGATAGCGACCTATTGGCTTATTACGATTACGTCGTTGAATCGGCAATGAACGGAAATGATCCGGGTAGTATACTGAACAAATTAACGGTACGTTTGCAGAATCCGCTGATTTTAGTCTCTCATCAACTGGTTATTCAAGCCTGTGCTGGTTGTCAGATCAGTGGAACAGTGACTCGAGTAGAAGGGCTGAATTCTGTCCCGACGGCCCTCCAATGTAATATTCCCGGACTGGTTATGCTGACCGATCGGACCGGAAAGGTTTGGATGGGTGTTCCCATAAGAGGGTCTGCCGGTATTCTGGGTTATATAGGCATTTTAGCTAAAAAGGCAGTCCCTTTGAGGGACATGAAACTGGTTAAAGCGAGTTGTATGGCTCTGGCCCTTCTGGAAAAGCACGAGACAGGGGAGGGGGAAATCGGGCAGGAACTGAAAAGGGAATTAATGGAGGAACTATTCACAAGCACGCGGTCTTCGGAAGGAGCTATTGTAACAAAGGCCAAAAAGATGGGATTAGATATACTGGCCAGAAACAAGCTGATAGTTCTCGCAGTGCATGATCAACCTATCTCCAAAAAACTATATTTCGAGTGCCTAAAACTGCTTTTGCATAAACAAAATAGTTTTTGCGGGATGATTGACAAGTATATGATCTTAATAATGCCTAATGGACAAGAAGAGGAGTCCGAACGTTTTCTTAAGGCCTTGTTTACCGCGCTTGGGCGAGATATGGGCACAGAAGCACTACTCGGTATTACGGCAATCTGTAATAAGTTCGAAGATTACTCCCATAACTATCGCGAAATATGTTCTATACTTGAAATTTGGCCACCGACGGGTTTCAGCAATCAAATGATGGAGCTGGAAAACATGGGTCCCAAACGACTTTTTTTGCATCCCGCCAATCAAGTTTTTCTGGAGCACTATGTCCAGGAAATCTTAGGAGCGTTGTTAAGCCATGACAAGAAGAAAGGAAGCAATTTGATCAGTACGCTGGAGTGTTACTTTGAAACTAATTGCTTGCGTAAAGAAACTGCCCAACGACTGTATATTCACGAACATACCTTGGATTACCGGCTAAAAAAAATTCAAGAATTATTGACAATTGACCTTGATGAATATACAAAACGATTTCACATTTATTTCGCTTTGGAGGCGCTTAAAACATTGCGCATCATGGGTCTCGTCTTGGACGGAGAAACTCGCTGATGGTATAGTTATGTAAAATTAGAACGCCGTTTTTAGACGTGCCGTTTTTGGGGGACATGTTATGTCAAGTGTAAAGGTTAAATCGAAAGGAATTATACAGAGTATTGACAAAGCCGTGGATATACTGTGTTGTTTCTCTATTTCGGAGCCGGAAATAGGTATTTCTGAACTAGCATCAAGGCTCGCTCTGTATAAAAGCACAGTCCATAGAACTTTAAGAACGTTAGAGGAACGTGGCTTCATCGTTCAGAATCCGCAAAACCAGAAGTATCGGCTTGGTTTTAAGCTTTTTGAACTTGGTAATGCTGTGATTGCTAAACTTGAGGTACGTGAAGTAGCTCTTCCGCTGATGCGACAACTTGGGTTCAGTACTTCGGAAACGGTCACTCTAAACGTTAGGGATGATGATGACCGAGTTTGCATTGAAAAAGTCGAAGGTACGGAATCCGTTCGCATTGTTGTTCAGATCGGGTTGCGGGCTCCGATATATGTGGCGGCACCGGGTAAAGTGTTGTTAGCCTATCTGCCCGCAGACGATATCGAGCGAATTCTAAAGGGCAATCTCGGCTATACAGCAACCGGGGAGCGTCGTGAAAAGCAGGCGCTGCGGGATGAATTGTCTTTAATTAAGGAACGAGGTTATAGCTTAAGTGCCAGTGAGAGAAGTGTTGGCACATTGGCGGTGGCGGCACCCATCCGCAATCACGAAGGTAAGGTTATTGCTTGTATAGGCTTGTCTGGACCGGAATCAAGATTTAATGACAGGAGGATGGATGAAGGCTTGATAACTGAGACCGTGAATATGGCTCTAGAGATTTCTCGGCGTCTGGGATGGCGGGAGGGAGTATATTTATAAGTATCTACTCACCACACAATGTGAGCGAGATTTGAAAAAGAGTGAAAATCCGGATCGTCAGAAGAAGAATAAAGCGCAGCCTGTGTGGGAGATACCGAAGGAGGAGCACCGCACAGGCTGCGCTTTATTGTATCTCATATAATTTCTCTGGCTAAGTCGATCGTGTTCGGCACTTGGGGGCCTCAGAGAAGCGCAGTACATCGAGACTGATAACGTATCTCTTAAACAAAGGCTAACCTTTGAGCAAACTAGATAACCAATGGGCGAATATGAGTGCCAGCATTTAAACCCAGGAATATATAGGAAGGCGAAATGGATACACCCAAGGTCAGAACCGGACTCGGGAAATCCGACTGTCCGGGATCGCAGGGGGGCTGCAGGAAACGTGGCTTATTCAAAGAAGTGCGCGCGCCTGCTTTCTATCCCGACCCTCACCGCTTGTACAATGACTGCTTCTCTCATCGTTTTAACACTATTTCCCATTGCATCTGTTTTAAACACTTTCCTTTAAGCGTTCTCTCAATGGCGCCTTGAGGATCTTTCCGGTTGGATTTCGAGGGATGGCGTCTAAAGTTCCATCCGCTCCGGCCACTTGTAGATTGCTACTTCCCGATCGTGCATAAAGGCTTTAACTTCTGTCAGATCCAGCGTTTCTCCTGGCTTCGCCACCACGTAAACACACGTCCGCTCACCTAAAATATCGTCTGGCATTCCAACGGCCGCCACATCAGTAATTTTAGTGTGACTCATCAGGATATTTTCTACTTCCTGAGCGCTGATGTTTTGGCCCCCACGAATGATGATATCCTTTTTCCTGTCAAAGAAACTGATACAATTCCCCTCGCGGATTTGAAACAAATCTCCAGTATAAAAAAACCCGTCTTGGTCAAATGATTTAGCCGTTAAATCTGGGCGCTTATAATATCCGGGAAAGACATTTGGCCCCTTATAGGCCAATTCCTCCACTGCCCCTGCTTCCATGAGTTCCTGACCAGTCGTCGGATCCACAATTTTAGTCTCTATCCCCTCTGCAGACATCCACGTTGATCCGACTTTTCCAAACTGCGGCAAGTGATCCACCCTTTCCTCCATATTCGGAACATCCCTAGGACCGGAAACGATCCCAGTACCTTCATTTTGTCCCCATATATTTCCAATATCGATATCCCATCTTCGTTTGAACTCCGTCATGGCAAACAAAGATAGTGGTGCATTGGGCATCCCTTTGGGTCAGCCTCTGTACCGGAAGTCCAACAGAGGGTGAAACTATCATTTGCCTCCACCTTCTTCTGCTCTGCTACTCGCTCATCTACTCTGACACCGTCCCCCTTCGCCCAGTCCTTGACAGTTTCCAAGCTGATGCAATGCTCAAGTCCGGGTAGTGTCTTCCGTAGCTCTCTCCCCATCTCTCCGTGCAAGGTGCCTCGAAATTCACTGATTGTGATGAAAGCCTTTGCTTTCGTGAGCCTGACTACATAGTCCAACTCCTTGAGACGCCACTGCATCGGTACAGGTGAAATTAGTGCGCCCGTTTGGGCAATCGCCAGATAAAGCATGGCCAGTTCCCATATATTGGGAAGTTGAACGATCAGGATATCATCTTTTTGGATTCCCAAAGCGACGAGGGCGCTGGCCACCTTCTGCACGACGTCATCTAACTCCCGGTAGCTTAGGGGAAGATGGGTATTCGAGCTACTGATACGGCGGAAATAACCTTTGAGAATGTACGGGTGCCGCAAAAGAATCTTATCGGGGTTGAAGGGCGCGGCTTTTACCAATTGCTGCAGTTTTTCGACCTAACCAGGATCATGGTAGCGGCCCAAGGGGTTGGACTGGCTCAGGGAGCCTTGGATTTGGCCCTGAAGTACACACAGGAGCGGCTAACCTTTGGAGTACCGTTGTTTAGCAACCAGGCTGTCCAGTTTCAACTGGCAGAAATGGCAACTAAAGTTGAACTGGCCCGGAACATTACTTATAAGGCCGCTTGGACGGCCGACCAGGGTCATCCTGATCCTAGTCTCAATGCTATGGCCAAATACTTTGCGGGAGAGAGTGCCGTTTGGGTAGTGGATAAGGCCTTGCAGCTTCATGGAGGCTATGGGTATATAGATGAATATGACATACAAAGGTTTTACCGGGATGCCAAGATTCTGGAAATCTACGAGGGAGCCAAAGAAGCCGAGAAGATGACGATTGCCCGCCGGCTAATCTAAGAAAGAGGTTGACATTCGGGCTGATTCAAACCTGAGCCGCGCATAGGTAAAAAAACGGATAGGAGTGGCTAAGATGTCAGAACTAAAAAATTTGTTACGTCCTGGAACCATCGGAAAAATGGAGTTAAAAAACCGCATTGTAATGTCGCCTATGGGAACGGTAAGTCACGGTCCGGAGGGAGAAATCCTGGAAAAAACGGCTGATTACTATGCAGAGAGGGCCAAAGGCGGGGTTGGTCTGATTATTTGCCAGTCAAGCATAATAATGCGGGAAAGCCGGGCCCCCTACCGCCCTTCGGTTTATGATGATAAATTCATCCCCGGCCTAAAGATGCTGGCCGATGCTATCCATAAGTATGGCGGCAAAGCAGCGTTCCAGATGGTTCACCACGGAAGGCTGCTCACCGATTACCAACATATGGTAAATAATCCGGAAGAAATCAAAATTTTAGCGCCTTCACCAATCCCCAGGTTATTGAGCAGGGTGGAACTGCCGGAAGCCGGAGAACATCAAAAAGGGACGATTTGGGTCCGTGGCAACACCCCGCCGGTGGAAGCGACGAGAGAAGATATCAGCAGGATTGTCAGGGCCTTTGCCGAAGGTGCCGGAAGGATTAAAAAAGCCGGCTTCGATGCCGTGGAAGTTCATGGCGGGCACGGTTACTTGATCAGCCAGTTTCTTTCGCCCTTGGCCAATAGGAGGGAAGATGAATATGGCGGCAGTCCGGAAAATAGAGCCCGTTTTGCTTGTGAGGTGATCCGGGCGGTAAGGGAAACGGTGGGGCCGGATTTCCCCATCATCTTCCGCTTCAGCGGCAGCGACTGGATGCCTGGCGGTATAAATATTGAAGAGTGCAAGCTACAGGCTCCCTTGTTCGTAGAGGCCGGGGCGGATGCACTGGACGTGTCCGCCAGTGAGCAGGGTTCCATTGACTGGCAGTATCCGAGCTTCCTCTTTCCCCAAGGGCCGCTTGTGTTCCTAGCCGAGGCCATTAAAAAAGTAGTCAACGTACCGGTAATTACGGTGGGGAAAATTAATGAACCGGTTTTTGCCGATCAAATACTAGCTTCCGGAAAGGCTGATTTTGTCGCTTTGGGCAGGGGACTCTTGGCAGACCCCGAATGGCCTAACAAAGCCAGCGAGGGTCGTTTTGAGGACATACGTTCCTGTATTTACTGCTTGAATTGTTTTAATTTCGGGGCTCACCCGGAAATTATGCAAAAAGGTTTGCACTGTTCAGTTAATCCCACTCTTTTACGGGAGAAGGAATCTGGGTTAATTGCTGCTCCAGCTCCGAAAAAAGTTATGGTAATAGGCGGTGGCCCCGCCGGGATGGAAGCGGCGGGGACGCTGGCGGCAAGAGGTCATAAAGTTACCCTGTTCGAACAGGGCGACAGGCTGGGCGGACAGTGGGACATCGCTTCCCGACAGCCGCAGAAGCAGCAGGACTACCCCAAACTGCTGAAATATTTGGACAGGGGATTGAAGAAGACCGGTGTCGAGGTCAGGCTGAATAATCGAGTTACGGTAGAAATGGTTAAACAAGAGAAGCCTGACGCGGTCATTGTAGCGACCGGAGCTACCCCTGCGGGGTTGAATGTTTCAGGGCAAAGTGCGCAAAACCTGGTTCAGGCCAATGACGTGATCCTTGGGAAGGTTCAGCCTGGGGAGCGGGTGGTAGTAATCGGGGGTAGGTATCTGGGCATGGAAATCGCTGATCAGCTTGCTGGTGAAGGAAAGAAGGTGAGTTTGGTTACCAGGCGTGCCATCGGCAGGGGGATTGAACGTAACGTTTATCTTACCCTTAGGAACAGGTTGATCGAAAAAGGAGTTCACCTGTTCGCCAATTGCCCGGTAGTGGAAATAAGGGAGAGAGGTATCTACATTGTATTTGACAATGACTTGTTATTCCTGGAAGCGGATACGGTAGTCCTGGCCGTGGGGGTCAAGCCGGAAAACGAATTAGGGAAAAAACTAAAAGGATTGGTTAAGGAGTTGTACCAGATAGGGGACTGCGTTGAGCCGCGCGACGTCATGTTCGCAATAAGAGAAGGTTTCGAAGTGGGCAAGTTGATTTAATTTATTTATTTTTAGTTTACGAGGAGGTTTGGCAATGCAAATTACGGAAAGACTGGCTGGTTTTATTGTTAATACCCGGTTGGAAGACATGCCTGGGGAGGGGATTAGTATCGCCAAAGAAGCCATGCTGGATTGCTTGGGCTGCGCTTTCGTCGGGGCTGCCCAGCCGATAGGTGAAATCATGGCCGGGTATGTGCGGGAAGTTGAAGGAAAGCCCGTTGCGTCAGTAATCGGGAAAGGGTTGCGCACCTCACCACCGCAGGCGGCCTTGGCCAACGGTATTATGGCTCATGCTGAAGACTTCGACGATATGAACCTTTCCATCATGGGCCATCCCAGCGCGCCGATGTTTCCGGCAGCTTTGGCTGCGGCGGAATACTGTGGTTCTTCCGGTCGCCAGCTTATCGAGGCTTATATTGTCGGCTTTGAAGTGGAGACTAGGGTTGGACTGACTATGGATTTTGGCCACTATAACAGGGGATGGCACGCTACCGCTACACTGGGAGTCTTGGGCGCTGCGGCGGCTAGTGCCAAAATTTTCGGTTTAAATGAAGAGCAGACCAGGATGACCCTGGGCCTGGCTGCTTCGCAAGCAGCCGGTGTAAGGCAAAACTTTGGTACTATGACCAAGCCTTTCCATGCTGGTAATGCGGCCCGGGGAGGGGTTTTGGCGGCCATGCTGGTCAGGAGGGGCTTTACCGCTGACTTAAATATCCTAGAAACACCGCTGGGCTTTTGTACCGTTTTTCGCGGCGATGTTCCGCCCGAGCAAATCAAAATGGAAAAAATCGTTGCAGGTTTAGGCAAAGAATATGAATTGAGCAGGACAAAAATCGCGTTTAAACCCTACCCGAGCTGCGGAGAGACACACAGCGGAATCGAAATTTCCCTCGCCCTCGCTCAAGAACATGACATCAATCCGGATGATGTGGAGCGGATAGACTGTGCATTTAATGATACCATGAACTCGGTGACGCTTCACCATAACCCGACAACCGGAATGGAGGGCAAGTTCAGTATCGAGTACTGCATAGCTAGAGCACTGCTGGATAGAAAGGTCACTTTAGATGACTTTACGGATGAGCGGGTCAATCAGACCGCAGTGAAAAAACTCATGCCCAAACTGGTGCGTCACGTGGATATGTCTGTGCCCATGATTGGCACGATCCTGACGATCCGGCTAAAAGACGGGCGGGAATTCACCATGCGCGTTGATAAATCTAAAGGTTGGCCCGAAAACCCCATGACACATGCCGAGTTGATAGGAAAATACAGGGATTGCGCGCAATTAATCCTAGCCTCTGATGATGTGGAACGTTCCATCGAAATGATGGACCATCTAGAAAAGCTAGCCAACGTAAAAGATTTGGCCGACGTTATTGGCAAGCCCAGGTAACATGATTTTGCGTCCACTCCAGAGTCGTTCTAGGCTGCGTTTGAAATATTCGGGAAACGGTGAATGCATGTGCACCGCAGAAATAGGGGGTTAACAAGTGCGAGTGGCGATTTTAGGAGCGCTCCCGCGGGAACTGGCACCTTTGACTGTTCATATTACCGATGCCATACAATTTGATCGACACTATTGGAAGGGAACAATAGGCACATTAGCCGGTCATGCCGTGCTTGCTCTAGCCACAGGAATGGGCAAAGTGAGTGCAGCGGCAGCCACGCAACTGGCTCTGGAGAGGTTCTATCCCCAAGCAGTGATTATGATCGGCGTCGCCGGAGCTATTGATCTACGACTACGTCCAGGGGATGTGGTCGTGGCCAAAGAAATTCTCCAGCATGACGTGAATCGCCCTGGTAGCGAAGAAGCTTTGGGCGGTGAGCTTCAACACATTAGCAGGATTGTGTACCATAGTCATCCCGAACTGTGCCGAGTTGCCGAATTGGCAGCGATTAAGTTAGATTGGGGCCTTGATTTCGCGGGCGACCTATCTTACCGTCTCATCGGGGGCAGAATTCTCACCGGTGACAAAATCATATATAAGCAGCAGGAAGCAGAGCGACTGCGCGAACGTTTGGCCGGCTTATGTGTGGAAATGGAAGGCGCAAGTGTAGCCCAAGTTTGTGCTCAGAATGGCGATGTACCAGTTCTAATCCTGAGGGGGATTTCCGATTCGGCTAATGAACAAGCAGTTAGCGATGTCGTGACCTATTTTTCTGTGGCTGCGGAGCGCCTGGCTGAGCTATCCTTGGAACTATTGGCCCAATTGCACTCTGTTAAAACGAAAATGAGGAAGGGGTTTTAGAAAATTGACAGAAATTAATGGCCAGGAATATGGGGCTACCACAAATAGGGAAATAAATGGCTCCCTTGCCCGGCTTCTCGTCGAGAGGGCCGGTGACGAAGGCCTAGAAATTATCCGGATCCTGTTTGGTGAGCTGGGAAGAAAAACCGGGCAGAAACTCAAAAGAGATATTTTGCCGGGCGATATTCAAACCGCATACGCGTCTTCATGAAAGGAGCTTTGGAAAGCAATCCTCCGCGGGCTGAAATAGTCAGTTCCAGCGATAATGAAGTTGTTATCAAAGGGCACGTTTGTGCAATGGGGCTGAAAGGTGCCGGAAAGGAGATTTGCGAAGCTATCATGGCTGTAGACCAAGAGACTATCACTGAAATGGTAGGTAAGCCCTTGGATATGAGGATAGTCAAGTCGTTGGCGACCGGAGATGATCATTGTATTATCAAGTTTACTCTGAAAGAAAAGTAATTCATGTAATATTTAGGTTAATTGGTTGATGCAGAATAGGTAGTTTTGCCTATCCCGCCAAAAAGGTATATTAACAGATTATATAGGGTGCATTCATTCCTTATAGCTTCTTGTTCTGATGTTAAAAATTCAACGGGCATTTCAAAACTCCTCATCACACAGTAGTGATCTAAGCTAAGGTTTTAAATATTAATAATACCTTAGCGTATCACTAAAAATGAAAGAGTATATATCATATGTAAATAAACTGCACTGTTTGGAAACCGTGGCGGTTTCCGTATCTTTTGAAATTGATATCAAGAAAGGAGGAAATAAAGAAATGCAAAATAAGCTAAAGGCAAGGGCCGAGGGGTTGGTCCCTCTTTTTTACCCCGCATCAATTGCGATAATCGGAGCCTCAGATGAAGCGAGAAAACCAGGTGGAAGTGTCTTAAATAACCTGAATGAAGGGTTTAGAGGGAAAGTCTTCCCGGTAAACCCTAACCAACAGGAAATCCACGGTTTAACCTGCTATCCATCAGTGCTCGCCCTGCCGGAATCAGTTGATATGGTTGTAGTTGCCATACCCGCACCATACGTTTACCAGACTTTGGAGACTTGTATTGCTAAGGGTATCAAAGGGGCCGTCGTTTTTTCGTCCGGGTTTGCGGAGACAGGCCGCGCCGGAGCTGATCTTCAGGAGAAAATCAGCGAATTAGCCGCCCGGCATAATTTTAGAATCTGTGGGCCTAACTGTATGGGTATTGCGAATTTTACTATAAACATGAACGCCGTTTTTTCTTATGGCGGAATTTTTGTCGCCTGCCCGCCAGGAATATCTCAGACAGTAGGTTTTGTTACCCAAAGTGGAGGTTTCGGCTGCAGTGTTATAGCTATGGCAGGCAATCAAGACTTCGGTTTTTCCCATTACATAAGCACTGGCAACGAGGCGGAATCAGACTTTTCCGACTATCTGGCCTTTTTGATCAATGATCCTCAGACCAACATAATCGCCGGCTATATGGAAGGCATTAGAAACGGCCAAAAACTCGCCTTGGCCGCCGACATGGCGATGGAAGCTAATAAACCATTGGTTATC
>Ga0255336_101703_pt1 | contig 14027 bp, 5 predicted proteins | sample MeOH1_35cm_T3_17_FD_189102 | JGI IMG/M metagenome (GOLD analysis project Ga0255336, IMG submission 189102) | Sandy soil microbial communities from University of British Columbia, Vancouver, Canada - MeOH1_35cm_T3_179 | ecosystem: Engineered > Artificial ecosystem > Sand microcosm > Unclassified ...
CCCTTTCCATTCAGCTTTCGAGCCATTTTCACCACTTGCTCGCTACGTTTTGCGCCAATCCGTTTGTTACGCGCGAACTCGATGAGCTCATTAGCCGCATCGTCATGCTCGAGGCTTTTTTTGTCGCGGAGCCTGGCGTTGCCTCGCAATGCGCGTGCGAAGAGCATCGTGACATCGCCGGCGCGTTAATCGATGGCGATGCCGCACGCGCTGTCAAGGCGATGCACGTCCATCTGTCGATGATCGAAACCCGGCTTCAACCTGAAATGTTTGTGCGCCCGGCGGTGGATCCGGATCTGGTACTCAAGCGCGCCTGGGAAAAGGTCAAGAAGTAACGAGAAATCTATCCCACCGTGGACGTCTGGTTGCAAGCGTCCGCGGCGCAACACCGTGTTCAGAAAATTTTAAACGCCGCGCTTATAGTTTGGATAACGAATCATCCGGCGACGCTACCCTGATCAATCCCGCTTCAGCAATGCCGGATCCACCGGCAACGTACGAATCCGCTTGCCCATCGCATTGAAGATGGCGTTGCAGATCGCCGCCGTTGGGATTAGATTTGACGACCGAACGCACGCGCAAGCGTGAGTTTCTTGACGAGATGAATCGGGTTGTCCCGTGGGCCGAGCGGGTCTTGTTGGTCACGCGGTATGCACGCCAGCCAAACCAATGCTGGCGCCGCCGGTGATGATGACGACAACGGCACGTGGATTCGGGGCAGAATTAGTAATAAAGATTCCTATATTTTTTCTGAAATCGCAACGCCAATTGGCGGTAGCGATCCTGATATGTTGCCAGACTCCCACTTTCTGCCATGCGACTAGCCGTCGCCAGCAGGCCGTGCCCGAGCCGCAGCCCCTCTCTTGCGGCAGTAGGTTCCATGCAATGTCCGAGCGCAACACAAACACGATGCCGATGAGCACCGCGCGGTCCGGCGTCGGCTTGCGTCCAGCGTATCGGCGGTTGCACGGCGCCCCTGCGGGAAGTAGCGGTTCGATAAGTGATCACAGTTCGTCGTCTATGAGCGCTTTAGGCATCGCTTCCTATCGAAAAAACAAGACAAGAAGTTGATGCCGACTGCAAGAAGTAAACGGCTCTGGTGCAAATAGGTTCATTGGATTGGTTAAAGTAGCTATCCAATCAATCTGGTGGCCGGTGATGAGCAAGCGGAAAAGTCTGGACGGGATGTTCGATGGACGGCATTTTGATCGCGAGATCATTGTTCTCTGTGTGCGCTGGTACCTTCGCTACAAGCTCAGCCTGCGCGATCTGGTCGAGATGATGACCGAACGCGGCCTGTCGCTGGCGCACACGACAATTATGCGTTGGGTAAAGCGCTTTACACCAGAGTTCGTCAAGCGCTGGAATCGGTTTGGTATACGGCTATTTTTACCCATCCCCCGAAAACAGAAAATCCCCCTGAAACCCATGTCAGGCAAGGTTTTCCGGGTGGGAGAAGGTACGGCAGGCAGGTCCGGCAGGACGGTTTTCACCTATGAAGTTTAGGGCTCGTCAGGTTCGGCGGCGGCCTGAAGGATCCGAGCCCAGTACGCGGGATCGTTGTAGTAGGCGGCGAGCGCGTCAATATCGACGGTGATGCCGGCCTGGCTAAACTCGAACGCGCCGAACAGGTTCACGTGCTGCCAGGCGACGGGCGAGATGCCGGCGATGAGTTCCATCGCGGCGGTGTCCCCGGCAGTCCGTTTCTGCTCATGGACGCGCGACAGCAGTGTCGTGTTGTAGTGGATGATGGCGTTCGCGATGAGACGGGAGCAGTCGTTCCACGTCTGCTGCTCGGCTTCGGTGTTGACGCGCAGTTTCCCGCTGTTGACGTACGAGATGGCGCGGCGCAGCCGGTGATACGCTTCACCGCGGTTCAGGGCCTTCTGGACGGCCTGACGCAGGTTGACGTCGTTGATGAACCTGAGGATGTGGCGCGTGTAGCTGCTGAGCTTACGCACGAGCGTGGCCTGGCTGACGTCCTTCTGCGCAAGCGACACCATGATGCGCTGGATGTTGGGCCACTCGCGAACGATCAGTTCGTCGTTGGCCTTACGGTATGGCTTGATCAGCCAGTTTCCGTAGTAGCCCGGTGGATGCCGGCCGACGAGGCTGCCGGTCTCTTTGTGCACATCCCGATAGCGCGGTGCGAACTGATAACCGAAGGTGAACAGCGAGAAGAAGTTCACCTGGTTGGTGCCGTGGGTATCGGTGGAGTGAAGCTGTGGTCGGATGTCGGACGTATTGTTGAAGAGCAGGTCGAACACGTAGTGGCTTTCGTGCTCATGGGCGCCGATCACGGTCATGTTGACCGGCACGTGGTTGACGACGAGCGTGTCGACGCTGATGCCCTTGCCGAGGCCGTAGTATTTGGGCGAGTGCCGCGCGTTGAAGGTGTCGATCTGCGTTTCGAAGCGCTGGCCGTCGCTGCTGGAATGCAACTGATCGCCGATATCGAACAGACGGAAGGCGGGCAGGACTGCGGTGGCGTTGCTGATGGCATCGTTAGCGGCATGCAGAGTTTCGGGGCGCAGATAATTTCGCGCGGTGCTTGCGAGCGATGCGTAGCTCAAACCACTGACCTCGGCTATTTTTCGCAGGCCCATGTTGGTGCCCATGGCGACCACGCAGGCGAGGATTTCGCGCGGGTCGGCGTCATGCTTCACATAGCGGTTGACTACATGGGTAAACGCCTTCATGAAGTCAGTGCGTTCGGCGACAAACCATAGCAGCCTCGCGGCGTCGACTCCAGGCAGCTGGCTGTAGAAGGAATGGTTGACCGATTCATCGGTGTCCGGATACACGAGACTCCAGCGACGCTTGTCGCCCTGCTGGCGCACCTTGATATGCGGATTGTCGCGGTGCTCGATATGGTGGTTGACGAGCTTCAACTGGGCCTCGATGTCGTCGTGCAGGGCGGCAAGCGTTTCCTCGATGGGCGCGAGCAGGACGGGCGAGCCGATGTCGCGCAGGATCTCGTCCCGGTTCTCCCAGCGTGCGTCACTGATCAGGTCATCCTCGAAGCGGCGATACTCGTTGCTGTTGCTGCTGAACACATCGCCCGCCTCGAGGGCATTACGCAGCAGCCGGTAGACGAGGAACTCATAGCGATCGATGTCGAGCTGTTTCTTCTTGCCGGCTTCGACATGATAAAGATGGGGCTGCAGAGGCTTCGGAATGAACGCAGTGGGAAATGCGGACGGCTTGCACTGGCGAAGCGATTTGCCGTTGCGCAAAAGATCCTGCAGAAAGCCGACGGCTTCGAGCAGCGGCGCATCTTCGACGCGACCTGCGAAGTCCAGGCCGGCGAACAGGTGCCGGACGTTGCGTTTGATCGTATGCGAGAGCGCGGTATAGTGCGACCACTCGAAGCTGGGCTTTGTTCGGAAGGTTGAGGGTCTCCCCGCTGCGGACGTGACTATGCATTTTTAACGGAAACGGGCCTGCCAAATGAATTCCACAGGTTGATGATGTTGGCGATGACGACGCCTTCACGCTCCTGTGACTCGAGTTTTTGCGTCAGCAGTTTTGAGCCGATGCATCGCTTGATGCGCGATATCTGCGCTTCAACCAGAGAGCGCAGTCCGTAGCCATACTTTTTGTGGAACGCATAAACGCTGCCTTTATCCTTGATGTATTGCACCGTCCGGCCATGGAGTCCGGTGTTTTCATGACCATGCACAACTGCGTGAGAGGGCGGCGGAATCACGGCAACGATGCCGCGATCGCTCAGCGCTTCTGCTCGCGCGATGCTGTAGTAGGCACCGTCGGCGATGACCCGATCAATGGGGAGGTCCGTCGGCAGGATACGGTCCATTCCTTCGCTATCGGACACGTCAGTGCCCGTGATCTCGATGGCGTGGATGTTCATGTCCGGAGCAATCGCCAAGTGCATCTTGCGCCACGGCGTTCGGGCTGCCTTCTTGCCGTATTTTTCTTCGTACCACTGGCTGGCCCGGTCGAAGCTCAGCCCCGTACTATCGATGATGACCGTTACGTCTTCGCCATTCGCGAGCCGTCTGGCCAGCCGCTTGCAGCGTTGTTTGGCAGCGATATCCAGCTCCGAAAACAGATCGCTCAAGTGACCGAAGCTGGGCACAGGGATGTCCAGACCCAAGGTCTTCCAGTAATCTTGCATATACCCCGCGATCTGCCGCATCCCCCAGCTAAACAGACGATAGAACGTGTAGATCAGTTCAATGTAGGGCGCGCGGTAGGATGATGTGCGCCCGGAAACGCCGCGTGTATAGGGCGACGCGTTAATGAACTGGCTCTTCAGATCGCCATCAGGAAAATAGAGGCTTATCTTCCCGCGCTTCTTCAGGCTCTGATTGTATTCGTGGCAGTTCGTCACCCGATACGTCGGCTTCTTACGCTTGCGCTCCTGGTCTTCTTGGAGTCTGGCTTTGTACGGCATCCTCTCGGATCCAATTCTTCTCTGAAGTCTTGCTTATATCGCAGCCCCGACTCACTCACAACACCCCTTCCGAACAAAGCCCATGCGACGCGCGACTGCGCTTGCCGACACCAGAAAAGGCAAACAGCAACTATCTGATTTTTATAGGTGTTTAAATCGGGCCGGCTCGCAAATCCTTGTCGGGCCTGAGGCAACCTACCGTCGCAATCTGTACAGAAATCACGGGGATACCGGCAAGGGAAACCTCTTGAGTATCTCTTTGAATGCAGGCCATGGAATGCTGCTTTTGGACGATCTGCGCGATAACCACTTGCGCCAACAGTAGGCGGCATGAAATCTTAGGCCCCCAATGCGCTTGGAGTTACCGCTGATGCCAAAGTACGCGAAATGCCCCTTGAGCATCCTGCAGAGCTTTTGATGCTGATCCCTGACCGACCAGTGCCGCATTGCGCGGCACTGCTGATTGATCGCCTTCTTAGCGCGAGCCAAGCGATCCTTCGCCGTCAGTTGCCCAGGCATCGGCCAGCCCTTTCTCGATTTCACTCAGACATGCATGAACCCGAGGAAGTTGAAACTTGTCGCCAGCACCTTGCCGTCCTCGTCCTTGGCAGACCTCGGCTTGTAGCGGAAATCGACCATGGTGGTCTTATCCGGGTGAAGCTCCAACCCGTATTTCCCAAGCCGCTTACCCAGCACCTCCAGCACCCGCTGCGCGTCATCCTTGTATGCAAACAGCATGACAAAATCGTCGGCAAAGCGGACTAGTGTGCTCGGCCCCCCCAGCCGTGGCTGCACCTCATCGCTGAACCATTCGTCGAGCACATAGTGCAGGAATACGTTGGATAGCAATGGGGAGGCAACACCGCCTTGAGGCGCGCCCGTTTCGGAAAAGGACAACTGTCCGCCTTCCATTACGCCCGCCTTCAACCACTTATCGATCAGTTTTCTGACTACACCGTCAGTGACTCGTCTGGCTAAAAACTCTCTCAGTTTGGCGTGCGAGATGCTGTCGAAAAATTTTCGAACATCCACATCCAACACCCATCGCCCACCGTTCTTGGTTATCCCGCTTCTGATCGCTTGCAGCGCATCGTGCGCGCTACGTCCACGGCGGTAGCCGTAGGAACTGTCGCTAAAGTCGACCTCATAGATCGGCTCCAGCAGCAGGACGATGGCACGCTGTGCCACTTTGTCCTCAAAAGAAGAAATTCCAAGACCTCGTTGACCACTGCCATCTGCCTTGTCAATGTAATGACGGCGAACTGGCGGCGCACGGTAGCTGCCCGATTTGAGCCGGTCGATCAGGCTGGTCAGATTCTGCTCCAAATTGGCAGCGTAATCTTCTCCGGTCTGACCGTCGACTCCCACCGCACCATCCTTGCGCGTGCAGTCGTACGCGTACTTGACCCATTCATAGTCGATGTGATGGGCCAAGGTGGTCAATGCCATCGCCAGATTGCTTCTCGCCAGCTCGGCTATTCGTTCCTGTTTCGTTGACACGCTTTCAGGCTTCAATATTCCTCCGTGTTTCACATGAACGATTCTGTACAACGACGCCTCCCTTTCCTCGACCGGGTCCGCCCGAACGGCGTTCCCCGGCGTCATCAGTACTACGAAGGCGCTAAGACTTCCTGCGCCTAATACAAAGTCGCTTATGGATTCGCTTCTTCGCTCCAGTCCTTGTCTCCTAGTTCGCTCCCGTGCGGCGGAAACTTCCGCCCGGGCCTGGCCCGTTTATCGCCTGTTGCCTGCGGCGTCTTGAACTGGTCGAACACAGGACCTCCTAGGTTCCTGGGGCGTCCTTCCAGCACCTTTGCCCTGCTCTCAGACCCCGGCCAGTCTGGTTGGCCTCACCTTGATGGCCAACTCAGTTCTGTCCCTACCGTACGGAAAGTAAGGACACCAGCGGCGACTTAATTTCGGGGCTCTATCACACGGCTTCAGTGCACCCTGTCTACGCTTCAAGTAATGCGTTACCGCATTCGCATGCAAGACTCGGTTCCGGCTGCTGGCTAGGCTTTACCAGGAGGGATTCGAACCCTCTGAACTCCAACAAGTGGTTTCCGCCAGCTTCGGCTTCCCCCACTACCAGATTTATCCTGGCGCTACCGTACCCGAGCCCGGATTCGAGTCACGCCGCCTATACACCGGACACCACGTGGCCAATAAGCAGGTTTCCGCCACGCTGATCCTGGGAGTAACGGGCGCCCCAGTTTTGATGTCGTCTAAGTTGGTTTCGATGCGTCCTCAGCGGTTCACTTTCGTTCGTCTCTCTAATCCATACATGACGTGTTTGATCACGCCTTTTGACCGTAACGTTCACCACCGCAGCGTTTCCGACTGAAGCAGCTTACGGCTGTTTGAAGTCAGTTCCTGCAAACCGACCTCGGAGGGTCTTCCTCCATCTCGAGTACAGCATCGTGTTCAGAATGCAAACACGTTCATGGCACAACCCGTTACCCAACCTCGCGCCGAGCGATACGCCAGTGAACGAACAACCGCGGAGCGAGGGGTTCTGTCGCAGTAAGGAAATCAGCAAAAGTCGGAACGAAACGAATAGGAATGCTTATTTCGCAAGATCGTAGAACTTTTCGGGGGCTGAACATTCCGTCCACCGTCACTCTTCATCTGCCCTTTCGCTATCATGTGCACGAGTTTGATACCGCCTAAAATGATGCGGGCGCAACGAAAGCTCCTAAATCCTAGCATTGGTCGTCGATGCGTTTGATCGCTCGATGGTCCTGCTCCACCATGTTGTTCAGATACTTCGATTGTCGAATTTTTATCGGCACTTCGCGATCAGCATTGATCGCATTTAGCCCTGCGAGATTCGCCCCGCTCTTGTCGATCGTCACCGTCTCCGGTACGTCGTTTCCAGCGATCGCCTTTTCGAAATGGCCCCGGGCCGCGGCCTTGTCCCGCTTGGCGCGGAACAGGACCGTGTCGGCGGCCTTATCAACGGCCCGATACAAGTACTTCCATTCGCCAACTTCTGCCGACCCTCTGCTTTCGCGGTCCGAACGCGTTCCCGAGCACAGGCAGAAGCTTGATAGCCCACCGGTGCACCGTCGAATGGTCGACCGACACTGCTCGGTTCTGACATCATTTCTTCAAGGTGACGTAGGCTCAATGGGTAGGCGACGTACCAACGTACGCATGTCAACATCACGTCCAGCTGGTAGTGCAGCCGTTTAAGCGCCTTGCTCACAGCGGCGTTCGGAGTCTTGATCATTCGTTACTTCGTTCGTCTCGGGACCGACCACCATAGCAGATCGGCTTACTGCGACAGAACCTTCCTTTTTCGCATCGAGGAGTTATGCGTCCGGTCTAATTTCGAGGTACCGCTGCACTAGCGTCAGGATAGCCTTGGACTGGTACCCCTTGGCCAGCAAGCACAACTGGTCGGCAAACGGGCGATAGCGCTCGTCGAGCTCGGCCACCCGTCCCGCCCACTGTACGATGTCGCGCATGTTTCCCAATTGAGCCAAGTGATGCAGCCCTTCCAGCTCCTGCTGTGACGGCGCAACGAGCAGCGCGACTGCCTCATGTTCCGTTGAGGACGCGGCTTGCGGCTCATAAATCCAGTTGAGATTCAAGAGGGCGGCGATCTGGGGCGCGAGCTTGTTCACATCGATCGGTTTAGGGACGAATGCATTCGCTCCGGCTGCCAGACTCTTCTGTTCGTCGGTGCCGGAAGCGCTGGCGGACATCACAATGATCGGCACTTCACCGAGGCCCGGTAGTTGCCGCAGGCGGCGCGTGGCTTCGAACCCCTCCATCTCCGGCATCACGATATCAATCAAAATCCAATCGGGCCGCGTGGCCCGGGCCTTATCCAGCGCGTCAAAGCCGTTGACCGCCTCGACGACGGCAAAGCCGAGCTGGCTCACCATGGCGACCGCCATGGCGCGATTCTCCGCGACATCGTCGACCACCAGGACCTTCTTGCGCGGCCCCGCGTAGCCGGTCACGAACCGTTCGGGTAGCGCCGTCATCCCGGTCTCGATCACCGGTACCTCCAGCTCGAACCAGAAGGTGCTGCCCACGCCGATCTGGCTCGTGACGTGGATGTCGCTGCTCATCAGCCGCACGAACTGCCGGCTGATGGCAAGGCCCAAGCCGGCTCCGCCCAGCCGCCGCTGCGGGTCGTTCACCTGCTCGAAGGGCTGGAAGATCGTTTCCAGCTGGTCAGCACCGACACCGATCCCCGTGTCGTGCACCTCGAAGCGCAACCGCCCGGGCGGCGAAAAGCACACGCGCAGGCTCACCCAGCCCTGATCGGTGAACTTGACCGCATTGGCTAGCAGGTTCAAAAGGACCTGGCGCAATCGGCTCTCGTCGGTGCGGATTCCCTGGGGCAGTGTCGGCGCGAAGTCACAGACGAAATCGAGGCCCTTCTGCCGCGCTCTAACGTCGATGATCTCCGCAATGATGCGCAGGAATTTGGCCAGCGTAATGTCGGTGAGGCTGAGCTCCAGCTTGCCCGCTTCGATCTTGGCGAAATCAAGGATATCGTTGATCAGCGTCAGCAACTGCTCGCCGCTATGCTGGATCACGTTCAGACCTTCGCTTCGGCGTTGGTCCAGCGTCGCATCCCGCCGCAGTATTTGCGCGTAGCCGAGGATACCGTTTAGCGGCGTGCGCAACTCGTGACTGATGTTGGCCAGGAACACATTCTTGGCCTGATTGGCCGCTTCGGCTACCCGTCGCGCGGCGCGTTCCGCCTCGGCCTCCCTGCGTTCGGTCAGGTCCAGCACGAAGGCGACGCCATTTTCCTGCGAGCCTTCCAATAAGGCGCCGCCGACCAGAACCGGGATGCGACGGCCATCCTTGCGGATATATTCCTTCTCATAGGGCTGGCAAGTCCCGGCCCGCCTAAGTACTTCCATCGCCTGGGCATCGGCGGCACGATATTCCGGTGGCGTCATGCGCGGCCATTGGATCAGGCCGGACAACAGATCCTGCCGGGAGTAACCGACGATCTGCAGAAATGCGTCGTTCGCCTCGGTGGCGGTACCGGAAACGTCCCAAAAGAACAGCCCGATGATGTTGGAGTCGACGATCCGCCGGATGCGTGCGTCCCGCTCACGCAGCGCCTCCTCGGCCCGCTTGCGCTCGCTATTCTCCTGCTGCAGATCGGCATAGAGCAGCGCGTTCTCCAGCGAGATCGCCGCCTGGGAGGCCAGCAGTTCCAGCACGGTCACGCGCTCTGGCGTGAACGCGTGAGTGGCCAGATTGTTCTCCAGATACAACAGGCCGATCAACGCGGAACGTCGCATGAGCGGCAGGCACAACAACGACTTCGGCTGTCGGCGGACCACATAGTCGTCTGCCGAAAAGGGGTTCGCCTGCGTTGCATCGGCCAGCAGCACCCGCTCCTGGCAGCGCCGCACGTAATTGACGATCGAGGTCGGCCACGCCGGCTCGGGCAACACCGATTCGCATAAAACCGGTTCCGGTCGCGTCGATTCGGCCGGCGCCCGGTCCAAGTGCCGGCGCACGCGAATCGTCTGTTGCTCCACGCTCGCTTCGGCCGCGAGGACCAGGCTCCCATTGCGTGCGAGCAGCAGCTGGCCGGTCTGAGCGCCGGCATTTTCGAGCAGGATGTGCATCAGCGTGTCGACCAGGTCCTCCAGCACGATTTGGCCCGAGATAGCCTGCGAGGCCTTGGCCACTGACAGCAGATCCAGTTGCGCCACGTTGCCGGGCGACGTGGCGGATCGTGAAGCCGACGATGAAGCCGATGGTGCGCGCAGTGGCGGCGTGCGCTCATCGATCTGCCGGACCTTGCCGTGCGCGCCCCAGCGTGCAAAGCAACCGCGCGCTTCGTCAAGATGGGCGCGGGCGGCAGTCGTGGACCCGCGGGCGACATAAAATCCCGCGGCCAACTCATGCGCGATGCCTTCGTTCTGGACGAAGCCGTGCTCGCGGGCCGCTTGAATCGCCTCTTCGTACAGACGCATGGCGTCGGCGTCTCGCCCTTCGACGCGCGCGATCTCGGCCGACACCAGGGCGTGCTTGTCGCCGAACGTCGGCGGATAGTTTTCAGCCCACTCACGCAGTTGTTCGCAGTGCACTGTCAGGAGGTCGCGCCACCCGGCTTGTTCGTCGGCGGACGCGTTCTCATAGAGCGCGGCCACCGTCAGCGCGGTGTAGTAAAAATAGTCGAGGCACGGAATGTGGCCGACCAGGGACTGTAGCATCGGTTTCGCCTGTTGGAAGGCAGCGAGGGCTGCTAAGTAGTCGCCCGCCAGGAACCGCGCTTGCAGTTTGTGAATCCAGTACCCGCAGACCATCGCCCTGATCCGGTCCCCCGTCAGTTGCGCCTCGAATGCGGCCTCGTCGAACTGCGCGTCGCTGAAGGTGGAGAAGGTCGCGGTCCGGCCCTGCAACGTCGCGATGAGGCGTTGCAGGCTCGCTATGAGGTCCGCGACGTCGCGGTATCGCGCCTTGCGCACGAAGTCCATGCCCCACTCCGACTCGCGCCACACTGCGTCGAGCGGATCGTTGCGCACCAGACGTTCTGCGATGATATGAAGCATGCTGTAGCAAGCGAAGGTCAGATCCCCCGTCTCGATCGCGGTGCGAAAGGCCGCCCGATTGCAATCGATGGCGTTCGCGATCGGCTGCGTCCAGACGGCAACTTGTCCCATCGCATAGTGAACCTTGGCCTGATAGGCAAGGAAACCATGCTTCTCGACCAGGTCGCATCCGAGCTTGGCAAAAAGATAGCCCTCGCTGTAACGGTGAAACACCGGACCGAGGACAAAACCGAGAAAGCCACAGGCGTGCGCGGACGCGCCGGTCATGCCGTGCTGCAGGCTGACGTTCACCATTCTGCACAGGTGCAGGCAAAACAAATGGAAATCGGTAAAGTAGGCGGCGTCGAACAGGGCCGAGAGCAGACGCATCGCGGCCTGCAGTTGCGGATCACTCATCAGCGGCAGGTCGATCAGACTCTCGATCGGGCGCCCCGCCAGGTTGCGCCAGACCGTTTCGTATTCGGCCTGAACCTGTTCCCGGGTCGGGTGTGCCGGGAGGTCAATGCCGAACAGTCGAAGGCACGCAAGCACGCTGTCGACGGCCTGCGGGTTCTCGGACCTCACGATATGTAACTGGACCTTCAGGTGGTAGACGGCCGCCTGGTCGACTTTCGACGCGCCGCGCCGCAATAGCTCCTCGATCAGTGACTCGGCCAGGTCGATGCGCCCGTTGAGGAACTCGCACTCCGCGCGTTCGAGCCACAGGCTGAACATGAGTCCATACGGGCCGCTCCAGTCGCTGTCGTCGAGCAAGGCCATGCCCGCCGCCAGATACACGCACGCTGACGCATAGGCCGCCGAAGCCTTGGCCCGGTGCCCGGCACGCAGGTTGAGCGCCGCCACTTGCGCTTTCTCATCGCGCTCGATGAGCAGTGCCGCGCCCCGATTGAACTGGTTCGCGAGATCGAACACATGCTCGGCGAGTTCGTCCGCCGTCATGCTCGCCAACAGCGCGCGGCCGATGCGCAGGTGGACTTCGACACGCGACGCTTGCGGAATCAGGGAATAAGCGGCCTGCTGAATCCGGTCGTGCAGGAACTTGCCGCGGCCGTCGGTGTGCACGATCAAACTTTCGCGCACCGCCGCCGCGAGCCCTTGCTCAACCTCAGCCTCGCTGAGGCGCTGCCGCGCCGGGGCCTCTGAATGCGCGCTGACCAGCGCGAGATGGCGCAGGTCGAATGTGTTGCCCAGGCACGCGGCCAACTGCAGCGCGTGCTGCGCTGGCACCGGCAGTTGACGTAACTTTCCCACCATCAGGTCGACGACGTTGTCGGCGAAGTCCTTCTCCTTGATCTGATCCAGGTCCCACTGCCAGGCCCGGTGTTGCGCGTCATGCCGCAACAACCCCTCCTTGTGCAGCGCATCCAGGAATTGGATAAAGAAGAACGGGTTACCCTCGGTGCGCTCACAGACCAGTTGCGTAAGCGACTCGCAGGATGCGGGTGGTGCATGGAGCGCGTCGGCCACGAGCTGGTTCAGATGCACGGCCGATGGCGGCATGAGCGGGAGGTCCATCACCGGTGCGCCACTGCGGCGGATCGTCTGGAGGCTGGTTATCAGCGGATGCGCCGCGCTCACTTCATTATCGCGGTAGGCACCGATCAGCAGCAGATAGCGCGTCTCCGGGTGAGTGAGCAGATGCTCGATCAGCGCGAGGCTGGCCGCATCTATCCACTGCAGGTCGTCCAGGAAAAGGACCAGCGGATGGTCCTCGCTCGTGAACGCCGTCACGAATTGGCGGAAGACCATGCGGAACCGATTTTGCGTCTCGGTCGGCGGCAGCGCCGGGACGGGCGATTGCGGGCCGATGATGATCTCGACCTGGGGCAGCACATCGATAATGAGCTGACCATTGATCCCGACCGCGGCCTGGATCTGTTGCCGCCAGCCGGCGATGCGCGCCTCGCTTTCGGCCAGCAGTTGCCGCACCAGTTCGCGAAACGCTTGCATCATGGTGGCGTACGGAATATCGCGCTGGTACTGATCGAACTTGCCGGCCGCAAAATAGCCATGCTTCACGACAATCGGCTTGCGCAACGCGTCGACCAGTGACGACTTGCCGATGCCCGAGTACCCGGAGACGGTCGCCAGCGCCGCCTGGCCGGTTGCCGCCGTGCGCTCGAAGGCGCCGAGCAGTTGCTCTACTTCAGGGCCGCGCCCGTAAAGTTTGTGCGGGACATGAAAGCGTTCCGGGACATCTTCCGTACCGAGCGGGAACGACTCGATCCGGCCCGAGGCCTGCCATTGCGCCAGACACCGGTCGAGATCGGCCTGCAGCCCACACGCACTTTGGTAGCGGTCTTCCGGTAGCTTGGCCAATAACTTCATCACGATATCCGACACCGTTTGCGGCACTTCGGGCGCGAACTCACCCGGCGGTGCCGGCGTGCGGGCAATATGGCAATGCGTCCATTCCAGCGGATCGTTCGCCTGAAAAGGCAGTTGGCCAGTCAGCATCCGATAGAGCAACACGCCCATCGAATAGCAATCGGTCCGGTAATCCACCGGACGATTCATGCGGCCCGTTTGCTCGGGGGACACATAAGCCCAATCGCCCGCGGGTACGACGGCGCCCTCCGGCGAGAAGGTGCTGGATTCCTGGGCCGTCGCCATACTGAAGTCCACCAGCAGAACCTCCCCGGTCGCTGGCGCGACCAGGATATTCGCAGGCCGGATATCCCGATGGATGACCTGCGCGGCATCGATACCCGCCAACGCATCGGCCAGGTGGCGGCCAATGCGCAGGAAGACAACCAGGTCCATGCGCAGGTCACGACCCAAAACGGCTTCGAGGGACTCGCCTGAGAAGGCTTCCAGAACCAGCGCCAGGTGTCCGCGTTCATCGACCAGCGCGAGCGGTTTGGCAATGCCTACGACATTCAACGATCGCAGCAGCAGGTATTCGCGTCTTAAACGAGCTAATTGGGCTGCGTCGGCGTGTTCCGCAGGGAGCTTCAACAGCACCGGCATCCCATCCGTCAAGCGGCGGCCACGGTAGAGGTCCGAGCCCGCTGTCGCGCAGATCCGCTCAAGGGTCTGACAGTTCGCGATGGTCATTGCCTCCCCTT
>Ga0255336_101705_pt1 | contig 14004 bp, 17 predicted proteins | sample MeOH1_35cm_T3_17_FD_189102 | JGI IMG/M metagenome (GOLD analysis project Ga0255336, IMG submission 189102) | Sandy soil microbial communities from University of British Columbia, Vancouver, Canada - MeOH1_35cm_T3_179 | ecosystem: Engineered > Artificial ecosystem > Sand microcosm > Unclassified ...
AGACCCTGCCAGTGCTCGCATGTACATCTGCTCCGCCTCGTCCAGCTTGCCTTGATCACGATACAGAATGCCGAGACTGTTGACCGTGGCGAGAGTCGAGGTGTGGTCACGGCCGAGTGCTTTCTCAGACCCTGCCAGTGCTCGCATGTACATCTGCTCCGCCTCGTCCAGCTTGCCTTGATCACGATACAGAATGCCGAGACTGTGGACCGTGTCGAGAGTCGAGGTGTGGTCACGGCCGAGTGCTTTCTCAGACCCTGCCAGTGCTCGCATGTACATCTTCTCTGCCGCGTCGTGCCGATCCCAGCGCCGTTCCAATCCTGCGATGCTATGGGCCGCATTCATGACTCTCTCATCTGAAGCATGGAGCTGCCACATGTTGTGGAATCGTGGGGACTCCAGCTGTTCTGTGTGCTCCAACAATCGTCGACCGGTAACCCAGAACTGCGGGCTCGACTCGTCGTCTACACTATAAGCAATGCATGTCAATGCGGTGATAAACAACAGAGGCTTCGGCGGAGTGTTGAGACTCTCTCCCAGCCAATCGTGCAAACATCGGTGAACCTGGTACGATCCTGCCGCCACGTCCACCAGATTGTAGTCGTGCAGTTTCGACATGGCTCGCTGAAAATGAATCTTGCTCTGCGTGACGCGACGCATCCATGGCACGTCATCATGTGCGCCCGCTTTGATGAGATCATACCAAATGTCTCGGTTGCTGAGATAGGCCAGGAAGGTCAAGAGCTCGACAGCATCTCCGTCCTGCCTTCTGACTTGATCTAAAGAAATAGTCCAGGTGGAAGACATCGTGCGTGCTTCGTACTCAAGTAGTTCTTCCGTGTCCATTCCGACTAGGTCCTTCCACGCGGAGTTGTACAGTTCGAGATATTCGTCACATGAAATGTCGGTTCGCCCTAGATAGGTCCCTGCAGTCGCTAGAGCGAGGGGAAGGCCATCGAGACGTCTCGCTAAATCTAATGCGTCGCTATCTAATGCAAGTCAGTGAACAATACTGGAAATTTTCTAATTCACTGTGTCTCACCGTGTGAAAGATCTCGCCCTGACCGCTGCGACAAAATTGCCACGCTCGTGTTGACATTTCCTAATTTCTGCAGTTTGAGTGGTTTGCTAAAGGTCAGTTTCGTGGACCGAGAGGTGATGAGAATGCTGCCTTGAGACCGTGTTGGGAAGAATGATCGAATGTCATAACCTGTGGGTGACCGAATTCCGGGCAGATGCGGATCGTCGTAGTTGTCGAAGATAAGGAGCCACTGGTCGTTCCCGGGCTCTGACAGCCATCGCCGGACCTTGTCGATCTTGAGCTTCTCATCGTCCGCGCTTTGTGCTGTAGGGTCAGCAGACTCGTGGAAAACCACGGCACTCAAATCTGCCATATTTTGTCTCAAGATTGTTTCGTCCTTTGCGTTCACCCAAAATACCGATGAATAGTCGTCGACGCAGTCCCGTACATGTGCCAGGCTCAATTGTGTCTTGCCCATACCTCCCATGCCGACAATACTGACGATACATTGACGATGAGGATGATGGGCCGGTAAGAGCCAGTCTTGCAATTGTTGTAACTCGTTCGTTCTTCCCATAAAGGCATCCGGCTCGATCTGAGGTGCTTGACCGAGGCATACACCAAACGACTTTGGCGATGCTGGCGGTGCTATATTCAATTTCGACAGCTCTTCTAAAATGCGGTCACCCGTGTCGACATGCCGTGTCGTCTGGTGCAACACCAGCACATCGATGCTCTTGTGGATCCTCTCCAACGCTTGACGTACTTTGTCTTCTTTGGCCAGGCTCTTTAACGCCTTCAACGCTCGTCCTCGCTTCGGAGTACCATCGGGTGGGAGGATGTCAGACAAATATGCCTGTACAACGGATATTTGCGTCGATGTGCTGTCTACGGCATCTTTAAATGCTTTCGTCACGTCGTCGGAGAGTCCGCCGGCCTGCGCCTGAGCTTGGATATGTTGAAGCGTCGCGGTCAGCAGAGGCAGCAGAATCGACAAAGAACGAAACGACTCAGGAATATCCGAGGTTTTAGAGGTAAACTCGTGCAGTCGAGACATGACTTTGGTGCTGATGTCGATGAGGGAAACGATGGAGGAGACGAGTCCGATGATGGCAATGGCTTCAGCCATGTCGGCGACACCGACGCTTCCTCGAGCGCCGATGAGCTGGAATAGAACAATCTTTTCTCAGACGTGCACAGCGCATACAAGTAGCCGAAACAAGGCGCATTTCGTAATGAGATGTGCAAGATGAGGCGTAGAAAGCGTTATGTGCCGAGCCTGCGACTGCATGCAGAGCGCATCTGCTTTGCAGAAGGGCTAACCTGAGTGGTGGTAGAGAGGCAGCTCAGCCTCACCAGGTTTATCCCACCTAATTTACTCGCGACGACATGACGGCGACTAAGGCTTTCCTCAAAAATGGGCAGGTTTGTGATCGGCGCGATGAGGAATGGCATGGAAAGCCACTGCGCAACACCATCAGAGTGCATGCGACGTCGCCTTTGCCTGTCATTTTTGATCTGGGTAACGACAGCAAGACCTGTTGTCAATCTGGTCGTTAGTCATCTCCCAGATTCTGCAATCACGGCATGAGGCGAAATTGTCGCGCCAGTGTGTTGCAAGATAAACAGCTTCCAGATTTATTTCACCATGAACATTGACTTGTTCCTAAATTAATTAATGTGGGAAGATGTCCCTGGAGATGGCCGGCAATGAGGGTGGGCAGTTGACTATGCCTAAAAGCGTAGGTGTTACGTCTTGGCAGAGCCAGAGGCCAAGCTATACTTTATCAAGGTCATTTCCAACTCCTGCCCAAGCCAATCTCGCCTTTGGCGTCTCTGGAAATGCTCAAATTCGTCATGGATGATGTAGTGAACGAAATTATGCTTTGGATGGACAAAGATTGCTGGAGATTGCTTACCGGAGCCAGACGACGTCCGTACCGATAAAACCGGAGCTACGAACGCAGGATGGAGTATAAGAAGACATCTATCTTCCTCGGACCACAGGTTGCTTCAAATCCCATCCTTAAATTCGAGCATTCTCCTTTGGTGGATCCCACAACACGGATAATACCCACAGCCAGAAATGCCTTTCCCATACAAACAGGTTCTCTTGGTCGGCGCAACCTCAGGGATTGGTGCTGCCATGGCCGATCGCCTCGTACAAGAAGGTTGCAGAGTCATTGCCGTCGGCCGCAGACAAGACAGACTGGATGCTTTCGTCGAGAGGCACGGCAAAGACAAAGCCAGCGCGGAAAGATTCGATATCAGTGACCGGCAGAACGTCGACCAGTTCATGAGCAAGATCACCCACGCTTACCCCAAGCTGGACTGCCTCTTCCTCAACGCTGGCGTCCAATCTCCTGTCAACCTTGCACAGCCAGAGGAAGTTAACCTATCCGCTTTCCACTCGGAGATTGCCATCAACTTTTCTTCCTTTGTGGATTTGACGATCAAGTTCCTTCCATTCCTGATGAACCAGAAGACCGAAACAAGCATCATATAGTCAGTCTGCCCGCTTGTCACATCATACCTGACAATTTGATTCTCTCTTACTGACCATGACTCAGCACTGGATCCAATCTCGCCATCGTGCCGGCCGCCACACTTCCCGCGTACTCGGTGTCGAAGGCGGCCTTGAACGCATTTGTGCTCTGCCTCCGTGAGCAACTCAGGAACTCATCAGTCAAGGTCATAGAGATATCCCCTCCTCCTGTCCAGAGTAGGTTCCATCGCCGAAAACTGGAGACTGAGTTGACACCTTCCAGCGGAACTGCACGACTACATAGGTGAAGATCGTGGCCGAGCGCTCGGTATGCCGGTGGATGTGTTTACCGATGAGGCGTACAAAGGCCTTGCCAGCGGGAGTGATCAAATCATCATTGGCTCTATCGGCCCCGCCGACACCTTCAACGACATCATCAATAAGAGGAGGACGGCGTTTGAAAACTTGGCAAAGCTGATGCGTGGTGGAAAGTAAGTCGGCCACGTTGGAGTCGGAGAGTACAATGTCATTTATCACAAGCCTGCGAGGTCGTGCCAGTTCTTCATAGGTCTCGGGTGACACAAAGCTACTGATTCGTCAGTTGCAAGTTTCATGCTCGCTCTCGAGGCTCGAATTCAACGCTGTGCAAGACTTAAGTACTCTAGTAGCCGAATTTACCGTGTGCTTTGCGTGCTGGCCGGCACCTTTTCGGTCGTGAGCCTGACTCTCATTCAACTTGTGGCTGAACTTCAAATCCGACAACCCCTACACCAGGACCAGATCATAGCGTTCTCTTTCCCTTTCGCTCGGCGAAAAAAGCGTGAGCAGGACAATCTCGTGAAATTAGGAAACCCGTCTCGATCTTGTTAATTTCAAGTCCGTGCGCATATTGAGAATACAGCCACTTGTCAATCATCTTCTTCAGCTTCTTGTCCTTCGCGCACTCTGCCTGGGTAATTCCGGGACTCTCATACTCTGCAAACGCTCTCCACCAGGTCTCGTCGAGCGTGCGATACTTGTGGCATGTCGTGCAGAACGCAAAACCAGTGCCCATCCATGTCCCGACGCGCTTTGAGAGATCTCTATTGCGAGCCGGTGGAGCATCTTCGGGCAAATCATACAGTACCGCTGAGAGAGAGGGAAATCGCCATCCGTTGGCAGGGACGGGGAAGAGATTGTAAGCTGGGTGTCTTGGGTGGGGGGAGTAGCAATCGATATTGGCGAATTTCGGTGTCATTGATGCTTGAACAGCCCGGGCGAGAGCCTTGCAAGACAAAGCCAAGAGAATTTGGTCGATCCCACAGAGATAGTTAATAATGCCGATGAGGACTTCAGCAGGGAGACTCTCTAGGAGGGAGGGAGGGCCATGCAAAGCTTCATTGTCTCCTGAAAGTCCAGCGACCATCTGCACGCCGATTAGCTTTCGAAGCGAGCAGGACGGTGGGGTGGACATGAGCCGGGATTTTGAATTCTCGAGTAGAACATCTGCCTGGACGAATGTTGAGGACGTAGTTGATGAGCTTTTCGTAACGCTGCTCGAGGGTTATGGGCGGAGGAACCGAGATCTTCCCTAACCTGCGCGCACGCTTCATCTTGATGTGGATCAGGGAGTAGATAGGTAGTAGCTAATTCAGGAAGCCGATGTTGAATGGTCCACTGTCCCGGATCACTGTCCCGGATCACTGAGGCTGGCTGGTGAGTATTGTTATAGTGAGGCCGCTGTGATTTTCTCTCCCTGTGTTCAGGACCAAGACAACAACGACGTCAGACAGCACCGGCTTGCTCCTTTCTGTATTCAAGCGGCCTCCTCATCAAACCGTCGACCTTGCCAGACGTGGCTGTGATCTTCATCTTGACAAGTTACGACTGGAAAGCCGACGCCAGCCACATGGGAGCGTTGACTCGCCTCTGCGTATTGCAGTTGTTGCTCAAGGAGGTCTTGGAGAAGGCACTTGTCAGACTGCTAACTGAGGCAAGCAGTGTGCGATCAGGCAGGGTGAGTCCCTCTGTGTTTAGCTAACAATCTGGCGTATAGCATATAAGACTCTAAGCTTGCCTCCTCCAGCACCCAGAGGCATGGGCGATGAGTATATGTAAGGGTTTGCCCTCGGCCCGTGATTGTCGCGGATTGTCGTCATGACAGCACTCAATTCTGGCCTATTCCCGCTCAACAGGTCTACATCCGTCTATAGACCCCAGTACAGCTCCTGTTCAAACAATCTTCAATCTCGCTTACTCGTGATGTCAGTGGCGTATCCATCACGGGCGCCCAGTCTACCATGCCTTGGGCAAGCCGCGTCGTGAGATGTGACCACGACTCCTCACAGCCGAGAAAGACTAAGCACTAAAGGCTTGGACGATTCCTACGACTGGACAAATCAAGTGAGATGAAGCTGGTGATCACCACCAAAGGTTACCAAAGCCCATATCTAGAACGCCTTACTTGCATGGCACGTATCCGAGTGTGGCACTTGCCTCATTCCATCGCGACTCCCTTGTCGGTCAGATTAGGGCTACGACCGTGGTCCAACTGGGGGGCACCATACTCTGACCGTGGCATTAAGGATCACCTCACTAGAACGACGTGTCAGCTCGGGTGAAGCAGTGTCAAGGATACAATACTTGCCTCTTCTCCCGCCATTTCGTCGGGAGGAAATATCATGACAGCATACTTTGAATCAAAATTTCCCATCTCACCGACGGCATCAACACTCCAACCATCCTCCAGACCTTCGACGGTTGTCGGCCATGGCCACCAAAGGAGACCGAAATATACCTCCAGGCATTGACCGTCCAGCTCGACGGACCATTGTCAATCAAGCAACAGGAGAGACGGTCACGTTCGAGAAGTACGGTTGCGAGACCCACGGAGAATTTACCCAAGCTCAACTGACCTGCAAGCCGGGCGGAGGCCCACCCTTACACTATCACAACTCATATGCGGAGCGCTTTCGTGCGGTCGAAGGAGAGCTGGGTGTCGCGTTGGGAGATGATCCGCCAACGCATCTGCAGCCAGGAGAGGAGGCTGACATCCCCGTTGGAGTGAAGCATCGCTTCTTCAATGACGGCGACAAGGACGTCACCTTTGCTGGGTACGTCTTGCCTGCACACCCCGGCTTCGAGAAGAGCTTGTACGTACTATTCGGCCTGGCCAACGACGGGTTCATCGACGCTCAGACTGGCATGCCAAAGAGTCTTGTGCACGCCAGCGTGATTGCAGAATTGGGTGATATGTCCTTTCCAGGCCTGATGGGATCGGTCATGAAAAGGGTCTCAAAGATCCTTGCCCAATGGGCGAGATGGAGGGGTATCGAAGAGGAGCTGCTGAAAAAGTACTGGGATTGACCGCTCCGTCCCCGGATCAGATACCCCTATTCACCCGGGCCTGGCAGGAATGCGTGAGAGCATAGTGCACAATTCATCCTCATTATGATACTGTCATGCAGTGATCATCTTTGGCGGATCCTGAATGGAAGCTGACTGCTGCCGAATTGGGACAGTCTTTGGCTTGGCGTGCCTCATTTCCATGTCGTGTTGGCATTTGATTGTGCTAGGCGAAATCGACGCCAAGGTGCGACAGGAGGCCTGCCGGATGACGGTGATGGCCAATCTGCTGCCTGCTGAGGATTTGAGCTGAAATTACCACTGCCCAACCATGGCAGAAAAAGCTCCGCCGTCTCTGGCGGCGGTCGCCATCGCCTCCGGTATTCTCGGCCTGGCTATAGGCTACTTCCTCGGCCAAGGATCCAGTCTGGGACCATTTGACAGTTCTCAAACTCCCAAAGAGGCCAAGAAGAGCTGGCCTAACAGCTATGATGTGAAGATTCACCCGGACTCTAGCGACGAGGAAGCGGATGACGAGGGGGGAGATGACGACGACGAAGGAGACGGCAAAGAGCTGAGCAGCTTTGAAGGGTCAACCGAGGAGGTCAAATTGGTGCTCGCGGTCCGGACGGATTTGGGCATGGGCAAAGGTATGCAGCCAGTCTGACCGCAGAACGCAATGCTCACAGGTCCATGCACAGGCAAAATCGCTGCTCAATGCTCCCATGCCACGCTCGCATGCTACAAGTACCTTCTGAATCATCCCCCGTCTGCTCGGCTGCTCAAACGCTGGGAATGGGGCGGACAGCCCAAGATCGCGGTGCAGGTCAAATCGGAGGAAGAGTTGGAACTGTTACAAGCCCAAGCCATGAGTCTGGGACTCTGTGCGCGAATCATACACGATGCCGGCCGGACGCAGATTGCCGCCGGTAGCGCCACCGTTCTTGGAGTTCTGGGACCGAAAAGCGTCGTCGACCAGGTCACGGGCCGGCTGAAGCTGCTATGAGACAGCTCTCCTGCGTCAAGAGAGCCATGCCCGGCGCAGGCTCCATGGACCAAAACAGCCTCCATCCCCGAAGTCATCCGGGTGATGAAGCCTGAAGTGACCACCAGCGACCACCAGCTAGTCTACTGTAAAGTGAAGGCGGTTGAACATTTGAGAAGGACCTGTCGTCTGTCGAGCCTGAACTTCGGCGGAGACGGGGAACAAGACAAAATATCGAGCAAGGAAAGACATATCACGAATCAAAAGCCTGCTGACAGGAAAAAAGGCGCCTTCAGGGAAAGTGTTCCGCTCAACATGTCTGATACATGCAGTGGACTGGAGCGGTCGGGACAACACCTTGAATATGTCAGCGGCCAACGGCGAACCTCTAAGCGAACTTTACCTCAGACGCACACCAGCAGACCCTTGCTTAGAAAATGTTTGCCCATGGATGGAGAAGGCGAGGACCGAGGTCTGCAATGCACGTCATAGGCGTCTTGGCCCGGCTTTGAGCATGGAAATTTTCACCCACTGGCCGACGTCGGCATCGGCGAATAGCAGCCCCGCAAAGTTTTCCCTCCGTCTCAAGGCGCTGAAGTGAGTCAAAGTCTGGAGATTTGACTATAGCCGTCTCACCGCTTGCAGTCATTTCCCTCCTTCTTTCACACACTCTCTTCCCCTCTCACACTTGGACCACCCAACTCCCACTCACTTTGTTGGGACGGTTGCGTCGACAATATCAGTTTCTACACTCCCCCACCCCCACACACACGCACATTGCCCAGCATGTGTCCAGCTCCAGACAAGGTGCAGCATAATGGGGTCAATGGCCACACCAACGGTGTCAATGGTACTCACGCCAATGGTGTCAATGGCACCAGCAGTAAATCTTCCGTGCCGTCCATCTCGACTCGCGCTGACTGGACCAGGTCACTCGGGATACACGGGCATCAACACCAGACCAACGCCGGCTCCTCAATCTCGAAATCCGTACATGCCGGTGGAAGATTTCCTCAGCAATGTGAAGCGCTTCAAGATCATTGAAAGCACATTAAGAGAGGGAGAACAGTATGTTGGCGTCGACGGCGGCGTGGGAGCGCTCATGCTGACACCTACGGCGGCAGATTTGCAAACGCTTACTTTGACACGGCCAAGAAGATTGAGATTGCCAAGGCACTGGACGAGTTTGGCGTCGACTATATCGAGTTGACCAGTCCGGCTGCCTCGGAGCAGTCTCGCAAGGACTGCGAAGCCATCTGCAAGCTGGGCTTGAAGAGCAAGATTCTCACTCACATCCGGTGTCACATGGACGATGCCCGAATGGCGGTCGAGACCGGCGTGGACGGAGTCGACGTGGTCATTGGCACCTCCTCCTTCCTGAGAGAGCACTCGCACGGCAAGGACATGACGTACATCAAGAACACGGCGATCGAGGTGATCCAATATGTCAAGTCCAAGGGCATCGAGATCCGGTTTTCGAGCGAAGATTCCTTTCGGTCCGATCTGGTCGACCTGCTTTCCCTGTATCAGGCCGTCGACAAGGTCGGCGTGAACCGAGTGGGCATCGCCGATACGGTCGGATGCGCCTCGCCCCGGCAAGTCTACGATCTGGTGCGCACGCTGCGTGGAGTGGTCAGCTGCGACATCGAGACCCATTTCCACAACGACACTGGCTGTGCCATCGCGAACGCATACTGTGCCCTGGAAGCCGGTGCGACTCACGTCGACACGTCGGTGCTCGGCATCGGCGAGCGAAATGGCATCACGACGCTCGGCGGGCTGATGGCACGAATGATGACCGCCGACCGGGACTATGTCAAGAGCAAGTACAAGCTGGAGAAGCTGAAGGATATCGAGGAGTTGGTCGCCGAGGCCGTGGCCGTCAACATTCCTTTCAACAATCCCATCACCGGCTTCTGTGCTTTCACCCACAAGGCGGGCATCCATGCCAAAGCCATCCTGGCCAACCCGAGTACGTACGAGATCATCGATCCGGCCGATTTTGGGATCGGCCGATACATCCACTTTGCCTCGCGTTTGACCGGTTGGAATGCGATCAAGTCGCGTGCTCAGCAGCTCAAGATCGACATGACAGACGCACAGTATAAGGAGGTCACGGCGGCCATCAAGAGATTGGCCGATATCCGGCCCATTGCGATCGACGACGCCGACTCGATCATCCACGCGTACCATCGCAACGTGATGTCGGGGAAGAAGAACCCCGGCATCGAGGTCGAGCTGCCCAATATGACCGAGGAGGAGAAGAAGCTCCTGGCAGAACGGCAACGGCAGGAGAAAGAGGAGGCCTCGCCCGCGAAGAGACGGCTCGACCAGACCGGAGATGACGCGGCGACGGTCAAGAAGGCCAGGACCAACGGTGCCATTACGGCATGACCTCATCATCCAAACCGGTGCATGTGAGGCGTTTTTAAAAGCTTAAAACCATCAGGGTCTTGGAATCTTACCGGCGTCATCAGGGACGTGACGAATCAATGTATATAGCCCCATTCGACGCCAGAGACAGCGGCAAAGTGGTGACATCTGGGAAAAAGAAGGAAGCCAGCAGCAATGACAACAACAGATCTGACATCCTCTCTCTTTTCATCCACTGAAAGCCTCGCCCATGGCCCACTAGGGAGGTCAATATGAAGCATATTTCGTATTATTCTTGGCATTTTTGGGGACAGTAACTTTATGCTGAGACCTCCACTGCAGTTAATTACCGCCACTCCCTATTGAGCGTTAATCTGTTGAACAGCTGTGCAGTTTCGCAAACGGCCTGTATATGTGCTTTGTATACCTCTGGAGGAATCGAGTCATCCGTAACTTCTCTCCCGTCCAACCAATGGCGTCTAATCTTTATCGGAATGCAATTGGCCGCCTCACGGCTGGCCCAGCTACCACCTGCAGCGCCACGATTGCGGCTTTGAAACACAGTTGGTTGACTTCACGACGGCCATCACCACTGCTTCACCGCGCCGTTCACACTCTGGATCAATCTTCTCGCTGCTGCCATGCCTTCGGGATCGTCCCCCTGGCGAAGGCTTTTCCACTCCAAAAAGCAAGATGGTAGCGATGGGCAAGGGACGACTGCATTGGCTGTGCCCAGTGTGTCGGCGACTGGCAAGGACGCCGGGCGAACCTCTACGACTACCATAGACGTGTCTCGGATTCAACCACCGCATGTTCCTGCTGCCATCGTCCAGCAAACGCCCGCGTCTTGTCCGCCGCTCACGGCCACTTCTACCGATGTAGGCACCTCTGCCGATACTGCTGATACTGCCCGACCCGAACGACTTTGGGATCGAGCCTACGACGATCTCAAAAAAGAAGAGACTGCATTAGTCGAGGCGTACGAGAAGATCTTGTCTCGCAAACTGCACGGGCATGGTTTCAGTTCCCCAGTAGACGAGTCTGAACAGAACACCATCGCGCAGGACGACGTCGACACGAGGCGAAGCCAGATGAAGCAGCTTGTCCACACTGGTCTGGACAAGACAGCCCGGGAGGCTAAAGTGAAGGACGCCGTTGGAGTAGCCATGCAGGTCGTCCTCTCCGCAAACAGTCTGATCAGCGCCGCCATCCAGGCCATGCCACAAGCTGCTCTTGCCTGGACCGGCGTTTGTGTCGCTCTAGAGGTGAGTCCACCTGGACACCGAGAACTTGGCCGGCTAACTCTGTTTGGAGATGCTCCAAAACCCGATCGCGCAGACAGATGCCAACCGCAATGGTATCCTCTACGTTATCCGCAGGATGGACTGGTACTGGAACTTGTCGAGCATTCTCCTCAAGGAAGACACCGTCCGTGGCACTGACCTCTCCGGAGTGCGAAGCGAATTAGAGAACCAGATTGTCGACCTCTACAAAGCACTTCTCTTATACCAAATAAAGAGCATCTACACGTACTACCGCAACCGCGGTCTTGTTTTATTACGGGATATAGTCAAGCTGGATGGCTGGGACGCCAACCTGGACGCGATCCGGAACGCCGAGGCTGTCTTTCGAGACGATTCCAACATCTATACAAGCCAGAAAGTGACATCCCATCTTGAGCGGCTTGTCCGCCATTCAGAGAACCAGGAGACGCAGCAACTGTCCGAGAAAGACCACCAATGCTTGAGAGACCTACGCCTCACCGATCCTCGCGACGACAAGACACGCATCGAGCAGACCCAAGGCGGTCTGTTACAGGACTCGTACCGCTGGATCCTCGACAACCCCGAGTTCCGAGACTGGCGCGATGACGACCAGAGTCGACTGCTTTGGATCAGGGGTGATCCAGGCAAGGGCAAGACCATGCTGCTCTGCGGAATTGTCGACGAGTTGAAGACGTCCACTCCCCCCCATCCCCCAGGCCTTCTGTCTTACTTCTTCTGCCAAGCCACCGACTCACGCATCAACAACGCCACCGCCGTGCTATGCGGCCTGATATACCTGCTCGTCGACCAGCAGCCGTCACTCATCTCGCACGTGCGGAAGAAATACGACCATGCCGGCAAAACCCTCTTCGAAGATGCAAACTCCTGGGTCGCTCTGTCGGAGATCTTTACGAACATCCTGCAAGACCCGACCCTGAAGAGTGCCTACTTGATCATCGACGCACTCGATGAATGCGTTACAGACTTGCCGAAACTTCTGAAGCTGATTGTCCAGAAATCCTCTGTCTCTTCTCGCGTCAAGTGGATCGTCTCTAGTCGCAATTGGCCGGAAATCGAAGAGGAGCTAGAAACGGCAGGTCAGAAGGTGGGCTTGCGCCTCGAGCTCAACGCCGAATCTGTCTCCACAGCTGTTGGCATATATATCCAGCATAAAGTGCTTGGACTGGCGCAACGAAAAAGGTACGACAACAAAACAGAAAGCGCCGTACGAGACTATTTGTCCTCCAACGCAAACGGCACCTTCCTCTGGGTGGCCTTGGTCTGTCAAAATCTCGAAAAGGTCCCACGGTGGGAGACTCTCGCCAAGCTGAGAACATTCCCACCTGGACTTGACTCTCTTTACGGAGGAATGATACAACAAATATGTGATTCGGATCATCTGGACCTCTACACGCGGATTCTCGCTTTCACCACCACTGTTCGCCGACCTATCACGCTAAAAGAACTAACATCCTTTATCAAGATGCTCGAGGACATTTCCGATGATCTCGAATCATTAGAAGAAATCATAGGCCATTGTGGTTCATTTCTGACCCTTCGAGAACGCAGAATCTATTTCGTGCACCAATCCGCTAGAGACTTTCTCCTCACCAAGGCACGCGACAAGATCTTTCCTTCTGGCAGGGAGGAAGTCAACTATACCATTTTCTCGAGATCGCTCGAGGTCATGTCTCGAACATTGCGACGTGACATATATGGCCTACGCGCCCCGGGATATCCCATCGACAAGGTCGAACAGCCTGACCCAGATCCGTTGGCTCCGGCAGGCTATTCTGTCGTCTACTGGGTTGACCATCTGAGCGAATGGGATTCGAGTGAGAGCGCGAAGCACGGGGACGACCTTCAAGATGGGGGCGCAGTCGACAAGTTCCTGAGACTCAATTATCTTTACTGGCTCGAGGCTCTTAGCCTTCTTAGAAGCGTTCCGGAAGGAGTGCTCTCTATGATCAAGCTCCAGGATTTACTACAGGTTAGACGCATCAAGAATGTGTTATCCTAATCTCAGAGATGGTCTAACATCGCTCTAGGGGAGGACAGGCGCATCTGAACTGACCAACCTAGTTCATGATGCACGCCGACTTCTTCTGTACCACAAAAGGGCAATAGAGAACAGTCCTCTTCAGGTATATGCTTCAGCATTCGTGTTCAGTCCAGCTGGCACCTTGACGAGAGAGCTGTTTAAGGAGGAAGAACCAGAATGGATTATCACTAAGCCGGATATGGGAGATGGTTGGAGTAGCTGCCTCCAGACGCTCGAGGGCCATAGCAACTGGGTCAACTCGGTCGCCTTCTCACATGACAGCAAACATCTCGCGTCGGCATGGGGTGACAAGACCGTCAAGCTCTGGGATACAGCGACGGGGAGCTGCCTCCAGACGCTCGAGGGCCATAGCAACTCGGTCAACTCGGTCGCCTTCTCACATGACAGCAAACATCTCGCGTCGGCATCGGGTGACAAGACCGTCAAGCTCTGGGATACAGCGACGGGGAGCTGCCTCCAGACGCTCGAGGGCCATAGCAGCTGGGTCAA
>Ga0255336_101707_pt1 | contig 13995 bp, 12 predicted proteins | sample MeOH1_35cm_T3_17_FD_189102 | JGI IMG/M metagenome (GOLD analysis project Ga0255336, IMG submission 189102) | Sandy soil microbial communities from University of British Columbia, Vancouver, Canada - MeOH1_35cm_T3_179 | ecosystem: Engineered > Artificial ecosystem > Sand microcosm > Unclassified ...
TTTCAGTTGTTAAGAATGTAGCTGCTACAGAAGCTGCGTTTTGAAGTGCACTTCTTGTAACCTTAGTAGGGTCAACTATACCAATTTTAATCATGTTAACATATTTTTCATGTAAAGCATCAAAACCGACTCCTGGTTCACTGTTTTTAACTTTCTCAATAATTACTGAACCTTCAAGGCCAGCATTTGCAGCTATTTGTCTAACTGGTTCCTCAAGTGCTCTAGTTATAATATTTAAACCTACTTTAATATCAGCTTCCTCTGAATCAAGTTTAGTTACTTCTGGAATTACATTAATAAATGCAGTACCACCACCAGGTACAATACCTTCTTCTACAGCTGCCTTAGTAGCTGCTAAAGCATCTTCAATTCTAAGCTTTCTTTCTTTAAGCTCAGTTTCAGAAGCAGCACCAACTTTAATTACTGCAACTCCACCAGCAAGCTTAGCAAGTCTTTCTTGTAATTTTTCTCTATCAAAATCTGAAGTAGTTTCTTCTATTTGAGCCTTTATTTGCGCTACTCTAGCATGGATTTCATTCTTGCTGCCTTTTCCATTAACTACTGTAGTGTTTTCCTTAGTAATTTTAACACTTTCAGCTCTTCCAAGCATATCTAAAGTAACTTCTTTTAATTCTCTTCCTAATTCTTCAGAAATTACTTCACCACCAGTTAATATAGCTAAATCTTGAAGCATTTCTTTTCTTCTATCACCAAAGCCAGGTGCTTTAACAGCTACACAAGTAAAGGTTCCTCTTAGCTTATTAACAATTAAAGTACCAAGAGCTTCTCCCTCTATGTCTTCAGCAATTATTAACAGCTTCTTTCCTTGTTGAACAATTTGCTCAAGTATTGGAAGAATTTCTTGTATGTTAGATATCTTCTTATCTGTTAAAAGAATATATGGATCATCTAGTATAGCTTCCATTTTTTCAGTATCAGTAACCATGTATGAACTTACATAACCTCTATCAAACTGCATACCTTCAACAACGTCTAATTCAGTACCCATTGTCTTGGACTCTTCAACTGTAATTACGCCTTCGTTTCCTACCTTTTCCATGGCGTCTGAAATTAACTTACCTATTTCCTCATCTCCAGCAGAAATAGATGCAACTCTAGCTATATCTTCCTTACCTTCAACTGGTCTTGAAATCTTCTTAATTTCTTCAACAGCCTTACTTACAGCCATATTAATTCCGTTTCTTATAAGCATTGGATTAGCACCAGCTGTAACATTTTTTAATCCTTCTCTTATAATTGCTTGAGCAAGTAATGTAGCTGTAGTAGTTCCGTCTCCAGCAACATCATTTGTCTTTGTAGCTACTTCTTTTACAAGCTGAGCTCCCATGTTTTCAAATGGATCTTCTAATTCAATTTCTCTTGCAATAGTAACACCATCATTAGTTATAAGTGGTGCTCCAAATTTCTTATCTAAAACAACGTTTCTTCCCTTTGGTCCAAGTGTAATTTTAACTGTATCAGCAAGTACATCAACGCCTTTTTGCATGGATCTTCTTGCTTCTTCACCATAAATAATTTTCTTTGCCATTCCTATCCCTCCAAATTATTATTCAACTATAGCTAATATGTCATCTTGTTTAACGATTGTATACTCTTCGCTATCAACTTTAACTTCTGTGCCAGAGTATTTAGAGTATAAAACTTTATCTCCTACTTTAACTTCCATTTTAATTTCCTTGCCATCAACCACTCCTCCTGGTCCTACAGCAACTACTAATGCTTCTTGTGGTCTTTCCTTTGCTGCTCCAGTAAGAACAATACCGCTTTTAGTCTTTTCCTCAGCCTCTAATTTTTTAATAACAACTCTGTCACCAAGTGGTCTAACTTTCATTTAAACCCCTCCTTAATGTATTTTTATTTATAATAAGCATTTTATTGTTAGCACTCAACATCATCGAGTGCTAATATAATTATAATATAGTTAATAGTAATAATAATATCAAGCTCAATCTTGCCTAATTATAACCAATTATAAACCAATAATCCTCAATTATCTAGCATTAGATTATTCTATTGCACTATTGCTTTATATTTCATTATTAATTATGTTTTGAAATTATTTCATCTAGTAATATTATCCAAACAATTACTATTATAATCAAGTTGAGAGGAAAATATTCTTATAATTCCTGATTTTACTTTTATATATAAATTAAGTAGTTTACTGCCTCACCGTTGACTATACTATTCATATTCTATAAAATATAATGTATATAATAACGAATATAAGGGGCTGAATGATTAAAATCTTTCAGTTCAGAATAAGAGATACAAGGGGGAAACAAATGAGTAAAGGCTTTAATAAATTTATTACTATTATTTTGTCCATCTGCTTAACTTTATTTTTAATTTCAATTGCAGTTAAGGCTACATTAGCCTTTAGACCGCTTTATTTTTACGACATAGACCATTTAAACATTGCTAAGGATTATGGAATGGCTAAGGAAGAAATAATGAAAAACTACAACATACTTATAGACTATATCCAAAAGAAATCAATAGCTAAGCTTCAAATGCCATCTTTTTCAATGTCAAAACAAGGTGAAATTCATTTTACAGAGGTAAAAGCTTTATTTATGAAATTTAATAATCTTATGTACATAACTGGTATTGCCAGCATATTGGGTATACTTTTAATGATTAAAGAAAGAAGTTACAAATACCTAAAATATAGTTCTACTCTGCTTTTAGCACTACCTATTTTTTTAGCCATACCCTTTGCTATTAATTTTGATGAAAGCTTCACCATATTCCATAAAATATTTTTTAGAAATGACTATTGGGAATTCGATCCCGTTAAGGATCCTATAATCAATGTACTTCCACAAGAATTTTTCTTTCATTGCGCAGTTATGATTCTGCTAATATTGGCAATCTTCAGCTTAATAAGCTATGTAATATATAGAAAGAAAATTAAGCATAAGAAGAAAGGCTTGTTTCAAAATTAAATAGAAGAAAAACTAAAGCCGCAAAGTATAAAATATATTAAAGATGATATTTTATATTTTGCAGCTAACTTTCATTTTTTATAGTATTTTTAGAAATCCCCTTATTTTTCATTTCAGTTATAATAAAAATTGCCATACCAAGGACTTCTGTTATATCACCAATACTTGCAATACCTGCCTTAGGATATTTTATTGGAATAATATCAGCTAAAAAATAAAGCTTAGTGCTTTCGTCAGTTAGTTTATATAAACCTTGCAGAGCTACATCCCCATAATAGCCATAAGACTTAACTATCTCCTGCTTTACAGGCATTACTCCGCCATTTGCAAATATAACAACCGCATTTAGCATTGCACCTAATCCTAATAATACAAGCCATTTGTTTTCTCTATTAGCATAGGTAAATATTAATAAAAGTGAGTACATAATTACGTCTGAAATATAGGTCAATATTCCTATGTGCATATAACCCTTTTTAATTAATGTAAGCTGAATAAATTCTATAATAAACGATATAAGTACAAAACTTATAAACTTAACCTTTGTGGCATCTATATTTTTAAGTCTGCCATTTAGAGCATATCCAATAATTATGGTTACAATAAATGCTAATAAAAACATTCTACACCGCCTTCTGCTCTTTATGCTTCTCTAACAATTTCAAATATATATCAACAACCTTAGGATGAAACTGACTGCCTTTAAATTTATTAATTTCAGAAACAATTTCTTCTTCATTTAATGCTTTTCTATAAGGTCTATCTGTTGCCATAGCATCTATGGAATCAGCTAATTGAACTATAAATACATCTAAATTAAGATCATCACCATCCTTCCCATCTGGATAACCTTTTCCATCATATCTTTCATGATGATTACGAATTACTGGTAATATATCTTCTAAATGCTTAATGTCTTTAAGAATATTATATCCGATTTCAGGATGACTTTTAATTACTTCATATTCCTCTTTTGTTAGGCTTCCCGGCTTATTTAAAATATTGTCATCTATACCTATCTTGCCAACATCATGTAAAAGTGAGGCAATACGTATCCTTTCAATTTTCGAATCCCTATATTTTAATTCTCTAGCAATCTCGCTAGAAATTTCACAAACTCTTTTAGAATGACCTTCGGTATATTTATCTCTTGCTTCCATAGCATGCATTAAAGTATATACGGTTTGAATGTATTGGTTTTTTGATTCTATATATAGGGAGAATGTATATCTAACTAGAACAATGGGAAATAAAATTAAGAAAACACCAAAATATCCATATTTATTAAACAAGAAAGCCAACATAATTCCAAAAGGTGTCATTATAAAGCTATTAAGTAAACTTAGTTTAATATTATTAATAAAAAAGAATAAAAGATTCTTATTATTTAAAATAGAAAATAATATAGAAATTATAACAGTGTTTAAGAGAAGATAAATAATACTAAAAACAACTATTAAAAAAATCTGACTCCATAAATTATCAAAATCAAAATTTCCACCTAATTTTATATATGCTAATCCACCAAATATCATTGGTAATATCTGAGCACAATAATTAAACAAAGCCTTGTAAAAAGGTTCCTTATAGATATGGTGATATTTACCATCTATCTTGTTAAATTTTAGTGAAAATCCTATAACTATTACAATACATGTAATTAACGGTCCAAATAAAATAAAAGAAGCCACCAATACTGCAAGACTAGTGCTTATTGCCATATCCTTATAAACAATTCTAAAGCCCTCTGATATAGCTAAAAATAAACCAAAGAATATTACTTTCACAAAATTCAGATTAATAATAGGAAATAATTTATCTTCATAGAAAAAAGCTATTGAAGCTATTGTTAAGACGAATAATGATATTAAATAAAATTTAAGCTTAAGTGGTGAGTCCTTCATAATAACCCCCTAATTTATATATAAAGACCGGTTATATTAATAGTTTAGTTCCAGCTCCATACTGATCCACCTGCAGCTAAAAGCGCAAGTAGAGCTAAGAATAATGGCATTAACTTCTTCATTTCACATTCCCCCTATTGTAAAATTAACAGTATTCCGCTAAGAACTGTCATAATTTCACTCCGCTAAGGGTTTTGAAAAAGCATTAACCGGTCTTTATAAGCAGTGTTAAAATGTGCCTCGTAGAATTCTTCTATTTACTGCATCTAAGGCTGCTTTAGCAATTGCTTCGTTGGGATCTAGTTTCACTATTGCAGAGCCTACCATGGTTTCCTCAGTTTCATTTAAAACCATATTTACAATAACTGTCACATAATCTATATCTCTACTTGAATGAATAAAAACATCTTCAACATTGAATAAAAAAGCTTGTCCTAAAATATCTTCAACAGAACGCACTGTTGCAGCTGCAACTATCTTTTTCCTATTGGCAGCGGTTTTTATGCCAGTTACTTTTTCTGAAAATTCTTCTCCATCATGAGTGAGGTATACAGTACATTCTAAGGCATTTCCTTCAGTTTTAAAATCTATTCCGCTGTATTTTATCCTTCTTAAGGCTGAACTATCATCAGTTTGTATTTGTGCAATGCTTATTATTTTCCTATCAATTCTATAATCAAAGGCAGCTAGAAGTGAGGATTCTATATCTCTAACTATCTGCTTAGGAGCTCTTAAGGTGTTTCCTAATATATGAACTTCTCTTAGTTCTTCTTCTTCAATTACAAGTTTTACATTTAAGACTCCATCAATTTTACTTATCAGACTTTGTATTTCAGTAAAATCCATCACAATAACCCCCATATATAATTTACAATTTTATATAAATTGTAGCATATTATGTAACTAAAAACAATAATATTCCATATATTATTACGATTATCTTTTTAAGCAACTTTTTTTGTTAGTCTTTGTATTATTTGTTCGCCTTTAAAAACTCCAAATACAAATAACATTGTCATAATAACTGATATAACAATAAGTATAATTTTATTTCCTAAATAAATTTTTGCTCCAAAATATGCTGAAATAAATATTCCTGGAATCCTTCCTAAAGTGGAATATAATAAAAAGTTCCTAAAGCTGATCTCAGAAACGCCACAAATATAACCAAGCACATCCTTGGGCATTCCAGGTATTAAATATAATAAAAAAACCACATAATTCATACTTCCCAGCTTTAATACTTTGCCAAAAAATTTTAACTGCTTTTCTGAAATTATTTTTTTTATTAAAGGCTTACCAAATAATCTAGCTATACCATAAACAAGGGCACTTCCTAAGGTTATACCTATTAATGATAATAATCCTCCAAAAAAGGTGCCATATATATAACCACCAGCTATTTGAATTACTTCTCCAGGTATAAAGAAAGCTATAACCTGCAGCATCTGAAGTCCTAAAAATGCAAAAGCGCTATACTTACCGTAAGATAACATAATTTCCTTGATTAGCTTTGGACTTTTAAGAATATTAAAAAATTTAGAATAATATTCAAAGGCAATATATAATACAAAAATCACGACAATTGACAATATTATATAAACCCTTTTTTTATATAAATAATTGAAGCCATCTTTTATAGCTTTCTTAATTTTTTCTAACATAATTCACCCTTTAGATTTATTATGACTTATAATTTAATACTATTTTCTCTTGCATAATAAAATAAATACTGCTGTGAAAATCCTGAAAGCTCGCCGAATTTATTTCTTGCAAATTCTCTTATTTTTTTAAGTGAAACATCCGGTGCTAAATAAAAATGCTGCATTGCTCTTTTAACCCATACGTCCACTGGGAAAGCAGAGTATTTGCCCATTGAAAAAAGCATGATACAATCTGCTACCTTAGGACCTACTCCGCAGAAATTTTGTAGTGCTTCATGACAAGCATCATCATTTTGTGATTTAATCCAGTTTAAATCATGCTCATAATTACTTTCATTGCTCTTTGCTTCAATAATTTTGGCTACAGTATCAGCAATATATTTAGCTCTAAATCCAGTGCTGCAGGCAGCAAGGTCAGCAGCAGTAGCTATTGAAAGCTGCTCTAAAGTAGGAAAAGCATAGTAGGTTTGCTCTTTATATACTATAGTATTTCCAAAGTTCCTGCATATATTATCAATGGCTCTTTTAATCATAGGAATTCTATTATTTGATGAAATTATAAAGGAAATAATAAGTTCAAAGGGTTCCTGCTGCAAAAGTCTAATGCCATGTCCAAATTCAACTGAAACCTTAAGTAGACTATCTTTACTCAATATTTCTTTTATATTTGAATAATCTCTTTCTAAATCAAAATAATCCTTCCATATTTCATTAAATTCCTTTTCATTAGTATTGTAAATTATAACTTCCTTATCCTTTTTCTCTATTTCTATTACCCTGCCATAAGCTGCACCTATATAGTTTCCATTATCTTGTCTATTCCACCTAAAGCACTGTCCACAATCAAATATATGTGAAAGCTCAAAGTTTTTTATATCTTTAAGAATAACCCCATTTTGAAAGTTCTCTAATCTTGAATAATCCATTTTCCACCTCAATCTAATTTCAATATTTATTTAACATCAAGTATATACTTTACAATAACCATTATCAACAAAAAGTAAGGACAGCGTTCTAAAACACTGTCCTTATCACTTATTCTTCTATATTTGATAAAAATTCATCTATTGCCTTAGCTGCTTTTTTACCTGCACCCATTGCTAATATTACTGTGGCAGCTCCAGTAACTGCATCGCCGCCTGCATATACTTTTTCCTTGGTAGTAAGTCCTGTATCCTCTTCAGCAATAATACATTTCTTCTTATTTATATCTAATCCTTCAGTTGTTGAAGATATTAATGGATTTGGTGAAGTTCCAAGGGACATTATTACGGTATCTACATCCATAATATATTCTGAATTTGGAACCTCTGCTGGCTTTCTTCTACCCGAAGAATCTGGCTCTCCAAGCTCCATTTTAATACACTTCATCCCTTTTACCCAGCCCTTTTCATCTGCTAAAACTTCAGTTGGGTTTGTAAGCATATCAAAGATTATTCCTTCTTCTTTAGCATGATGAACCTCTTCAGCTCTTGCGGGAAGTTCTGCTTCTGAACGTCTATAAACTATATGAACCTCTGCACCAAGTCTTAATGCAGTTCTTGCAGCATCCATTGCCACATTACCGCCGCCAACAACTGCTACTTTATCTCCTACCTTTATTGGTGTTGCATATTCTTCCTTAAAGGCCTTCATTAAATTAGTTCTGGTTAAAAATTCATTAGCTGAAAATACACCGTTAGAATTTTCACCTGGAATTCCCATAAATTTAGGAAGCCCTGCTCCAGAGCCAATGAAAACGGCATCAAAGCCATCATTTTCTAGTAAACCATCTATTGTAACAGTCCTTCCAATTATAACATTTGTTTCTATTTTAACTCCAAGCTTTTTAACATTTTCTATTTCCTTCTTAACTACCTTTTCCTTTGGTAATCTAAATTCTGGAATACCATAAACTAATACTCCGCCTGGTTCATGAAGAGCTTCAAAAATAGTAACATCATAGCCTAATTTAGCTAAATCTCCTGCACAGCTTAAGCCTGAAGGGCCGCTTCCTATTACAGCAACCTTCTTCCCTTTTTTACTACTTGTTTCTGATAAATCTATATTATTTTCCCTTGACCAGTCAGCTACAAATCTCTCAAGTTTTCCAATAGCCACGCTCTCGCCCTTAATTCCTAAAATACACTTGCCTTCACATTGAGTTTCCTGTGGACACACTCTTCCGCATACAGCAGGAAGTGAGCTTTGTTTTGCAATTACCTTTGCAGCCCTCTCAAAGTCACCAGCCTTAACATGCTGTATAAATTCTGGAATTCCTATAGTAACTGGGCATTTAGTAACACATTGAGGATTTTTACAATTTAGGCATCTTGATGCCTCCTGCATTGCTTCCTCTTTTGTATATCCTAAGCAAACTTCGTCAAAGTTTGCTGCTCTTGCCTTTGGATCCTGAACTTTAATTGGAGTTTTTTTCATTCTATCCATTTAAATTCCCCCCGTCAATCTATTTATTGTCACTGCAGCCGCAGCAGCCACCGCTGCTGTGATTTTTTTTAAATTCAGACTTTGCTTCTTCGGTTTTATACATAGTCTGTCTTCTCATAGCTTCATCAAAGTCTACTAAATGCGCGTCAAATTCGGGACCATCTACACAAGCAAATTTTGTTTCACCGCCAACAGTGACTCTGCACGCACCGCACATACCTGTTCCATCTACCATAATTGGATTTAAGCTAACTATAGTATGAATGCCTAATTCTTTAGTAAGCTTTGAAACAAATTTCATCATTATCATTGGACCTATAGCTACTACCATATCATAATGCTTGCCTTGATTTTCTACTAAGTCCTTAAGTAAATCTGTAACCATTCCTTTAAATCCATAAGAACCATCATCTGTTGCTACATAAACTGTATCTGCTACCAGCTTCATATCCTCTTCTAAAATAAGCAAATCCTTGGTTTTACTGCCCATTATAACATCTGCTTTAATTCCTATTTTACTAAGCCATTTAACTTGAGGATACACTGGAGCTGCACCAACACCACCAGCAATAAACATAATTTTCTTATGTTTTAAGGTTTCTATATCCTCATGTACCATTTCGGAAGGTTGTCCAAGAGGTCCAACAAAATCACTAAAGCTCTCACCAACTTCATATTTTGCCATTTCTTTTGTTGATGTTCCCATACTTTGAAATACTATAGTAACTGTTCCTTTTTCATTGTCATAATCACATATGGTAAGGGGTATTCTCTCGCCTTTTTCATCCATCTTCACTATTACAAATTGGCCAGGATTTGCTGCACTTGCTACTCTTGGTGCTTCAACCTGCAGTAAATATATATTGGGTACTAAAAGCCTTTTTTCTACTATCTTATACATAAAATCTCCTCCTTACGTGAGAACAAGTTGTAATTTGCTCTTATTATTTTCGCTGATAAATTATTTTTTAAATATCTTATTTGTGTCTAAAGTAAATGTTTTTTGTCATATTGTAATAAGCAACAATTATATTATATAATAAGATATTTAATTTTAAAATAAAAATTAACTCTGGTAAATATTAGGTATTGTTATTTTTGATTGATTAGTTAGTCAAATTTTTAATGCGTTTTTATTATAACACATTATTTTTATTATGCATTTATAATCTTATATTTATGAAAAATAATATTATTGATATTTTGAAATATATAACAATAAAAAAATAGACAAAGAATAATTAAAATACTTAATTTTATAATTATTCTTTGTCTATTTATGTTTTTTATTATTTTAATAAAAGCTCAGCAAAATATTGATCAAAATTATTTATAATTGAAGAAGCCCTTACCTGTTTTTCTTCCTAGATATCCTGCTCTAACATATTTCTTAAGCAGGGTATGTGGTCTATATTTAGGATCTCCAGTTTCATTGTATAATACTTCCATTATAGCAAGTACAATGTCATTTCCGATAAAATCTGAAAGTGTAAGAGGTCCCATAGGATGATTTGCTCCAAGCATCATGGCTTTATCAATATCCTCAGCTGATGCAGTTCCTTCTGCAAGAACTCCTATTGCCTCATTTAGCATTGGAACTAAAATTCTATTTACTACAAATCCTGGAGCTTCTTTTACCTCTACTGGATCTTTTCCAATTGCAATTGAAAGTTCTTTTACTGCATTAAAGGTTTCTTCAGAGGTTGCAATTCCTTTTATTACTTCTACAAGCTTCATTACTGGAGCTGGATTAAAAAAGTGCATGCCGATGAATCTATCAGGTCTATTGGTTGCTGAAGCAATTTCAGTAATGGAAAGAGAAGATGTATTTGTAGCAAAGATAGTTTCATTTTTACAAAGCTTATCTAGCTCTTTAAATATTCTTTTCTTTATTTCCATATTTTCTATAGCTGCTTCAATAATTAGGTCACAATCCTCAGCAGGCTCTAAAGCTGTTGTACCAGATATCTTACAAAGTATGTCCTCCATAGCATCTTCAGTAAGTTTACCCTTTTCAACAAGTTTTGAAAGATTTTTTTTAATTCCAAAAAGTCCTCTGTCCACAAATTCATCTTTTATATCTCTTAAAATAACCTCATAGCCTTTAGCAGCAAAAGCTTGAGCAATGCCAGCCCCCATAGTGCCAGCCCCTAAAACAAATATTTTTTCCATAATAAGCCCCCTCTTTTTAATTAAGCACAGCTTTAAATTGTTCAATGAGCTCAGGAATTACCTTAGAATAATCTCCTACGATGGCTAGATCTGCTACCTTCATAAGGGGTGCATCAGCATCCTTGTTGATAGCAATAATATAATCGCTTTCCTGCATTCCAGCTAAATGCTGAATTGCACCCGATATACCACAAGCAATATAAACAGTTGGTCTAACAGTCTTACCTGTCTGCCCTACCTGATAGCTTTTATCCATCCAGCCATTTTCTACTGCTGCACGTGAAGCTCCTACCACACCGTGAGCAGCATCTGCCAGTTCCTTCAATAAAGCGAAATTTTCCTTACAGCCTATTCCCCTGCCACCTGAAACAATAAAGTTTGCTTCACTTATGTCTACCATATCTTTAGCCGTTTTAACAATTTTCTCGACAATAGTTTTAATATCATCTTGTTCTAATTCTACCTTAATTACTTTAATTTCACCAGAATTATTTTCTGACTTTTTAAGCTTTTCAAACACACCAGGTCTTACTGTTGCCATCTGAGGTCTATGGTCTGCACATTCGATAGTAGCCATTAAATTACCACCAAAGGCCGGTCTTGTCATCATAAGATTATTAGTGTCCATATCTATATTAAGACCAGTACAGTCTGCCGTAAGTCCTGTATTTAATCTAGCTGCAACCCTAGGGCCCAAATCTCTTCCTATATAAGAAGCCCCTATTAATATTATCTCAGGTTTCCTATGCTGAACCAAGTCACACAAGACCTTTGTGTAACCGTCAGTTGTATAATTTTTAAGTAATGGATGCTCTAATGCTAAGACTTTATCTGCACCAAAGGCAGTTAACTCTTTTCCTAAAGCCTTTATATCATCACCAATAAGGACAGCAGTTAATTCTGAATCCAATTTTTCAGCTATTTCACGGCCTCTTGCTAGAAGTTCTAATGAAACTTTTTGAAGTATACCACCTCTCTGCTCTGCAAATACCCATACACCTTTATAATTAGTTTTATCCACCATTAATTCCCCCTTTAGATAAAATGCTTTTCCTTAAGCTTAGCTATTGCATAATTTGCAGCTTCCTTAGGCGGCATATTTATTATTTCACCTTTACCCTTAGCTTCTTTTGTCATGGATTTTCTAACCTTAGTAGGTGAACCTCCAAGCCCAAGCATTGATCTATCTACATCAATATCATTTGCACTCCAAATTTTAATTTCTTTTTTAAAAGCCTCATAGATGTACTTAATATTCATATATCTAGGTACATTTAATTCCTTTATTGCTGTTAATAGTACAGGTGCTCCTACTTTTATTATTTCATATCCATCCTCTAACGCTCTTCTAATTTTTAGTTCCTTTTCCATAAATTCAACCTTTTCAACATAAGTAACTTGAGGTAGATTTAAATGCTCAGCTATTTCAGGTCCAACCTGAGCTGTATCTCCATCAATAGCCTGTCTTCCTGCAAATACAATATCGTAAGGAAGCTTTTTAATTGCTCCAGCTAATGCTCTAGAAGTAGCTAATGTATCTGCTCCAGCAAATGCTCTATCAGTAATTAATATTGCCTCGTCAGCACCCATGGCTAGGGCTTCTCTTAAAGCTCTTTCAGCTTGTGGTGGTCCCATAGTAATAACAGTAACATTAGCACTGTATTTTTCCTTTAATACTAAAGCCTCTTCCAAGGCATTTTTATCATCTGGATTTATAATAGAAGGCACTCCTTCTCTTATAAGTGTTCCTGTAATCGGATCTATCTTAACTTCATTTGTATCTGGCACTTGTTTAATACACACAATTATATTCATGACAAACCCCTATCTTTCAATTTATTTAAGTGCGTTTCCTGCTATGACCATCTTTTGAACCTGTGAAGTTCCTTCATATATCTCAGTTATTTTTGCATCTCTCATCATTCGTTCCACCGGATAATCCTTTGTATAGCCATAGCCTCCAAAAATTTGAACAACCTTTGTAGTAACCTCCATAGCTGTTTCAGAAGCAAACAGCTTAGCCCTTGCAGCCTCTACAGCATATGGAAGTCCTTTGTCCTTATTTAGGGCAGCTTTATAAACAAGATGCTTTGCAGCTTCTATTTTTACATCTAGCTCAGCTATCATCCACTGCAGTCCTTGGAAAGCACTTAGGCTTTTCCCAAACTGCTTTCTTTCCTTCATATATTTCAAAGCTTCTTCATAAGCACCTTCAGCTATTCCAAGTGCTTGTGCAGCTATTCCTATTCTTCCTCCATCAAGTGTTTTCATGGCAATGCCAAAGCCCTTACCTTCTTGTCCAACCAAATTTTCTTTTGGCACTATGCAATGGTCAAAAATAAGTTCAGTTGTAGAAGATGCTCTTATTCCAAGTTTATTTTCCTTTTTACCTATGGAAAAACCTTCATAGTCTTTTTCAATTATAAAAGCAGATATTCCTTTTACCCCTTTGCTTTTATCTGTCATTGCAAAAATCACAAAGGTGTCTGCTACTCCTCCATTAGTGATGAAAATCTTAGAGCCATTAATTACGTAATGATCTCCTTCTAAAGCAGCTGTAGTTTGCTGACCTGCAGCATCTGTACCTGCATTTGGCTCTGTAAGTCCAAAGGCGCCAATCTTTTCTCCTTTTGCAAGAGGTATTAAATATTTTTCTTTCTGCATTGCATTTCCAAACTGATGTATTAAACCTGCACAAAGAGAAGTATGTGCTGAAAGAATAACGCCTGTTGTTCCGCAAACTTTAGATAATTCTTCAACAGCGATAATATAAGAAAGAATGTCCCCTCCAGCTCCGCCATATTCTACTGGAAAAGGTATACCCATCATATTATATCTAGCCATTTTTTCTACATTTTC
>Ga0255336_101708_pt1 | contig 13978 bp, 13 predicted proteins | sample MeOH1_35cm_T3_17_FD_189102 | JGI IMG/M metagenome (GOLD analysis project Ga0255336, IMG submission 189102) | Sandy soil microbial communities from University of British Columbia, Vancouver, Canada - MeOH1_35cm_T3_179 | ecosystem: Engineered > Artificial ecosystem > Sand microcosm > Unclassified ...
CGCCATCGCATCGGGTTTCAGTGAGATCCGTAACTGGCGCGCCGGTGCAATTCTTCAGTACGCACTGGTGAACCCGGCGCTTAACGAAGGACGGCGCCTGCAGGCGAAGGACGGCACGCTCGCCTATGCGCGGGCGGTCCTGGAGCGCCTTGCTGCATAAGGGGAGGGCATATGCGATTTGACCGTCAGGCCCGGCCGGAAGGATTCTCCTGGACGAGCCGCCGTCAGGCACTGTTCCTCAGCCGTGAGCAGCGACAGCGCGAAAAGCTCGCGCAGGCATATCCGCTGTTCAGCGAGCAGCTTGAGCTACCGCCCGCACGGACGCTGGACGAAGAGCAGGCGCGTCGCGAGAGGTTGTTCCTGGAGGCCGAGCAGCGTATGCGAGATCTGTACGCGCAGCAATGGCGGCGCACGCGTCGAGAATACTTCGCGTGCACACCGGACGAGCGCGCCCGGATCAAGGAGGAATGGGAGCGTTGGCGCGGCCCCGCGAGACCTTCCGCGTTCTCCTACGTGATCGAGAAGCACAACGGTGTCGGCGAAGAAAAATCGCGCGTATTTCGTGAGCGCGAAGGAGCATTGAATGCGCGCATCGATGCAATGTTGTCCGCGCAGTCCTCGTTGTCGTTGTCCTGATTCGACATTTCTATGACTCAAACCGGCGCAATGCGCCGGTTTTTTTTCGTCCGCGGAAACCGGAGCGCGAACTGCAGCGCATTTTAAGCGAGGCGTTTTTTCGCAGCATACGCGCCTAACAGAGATGGCCGCATGCCTACACTGTGTCTATCACCCGCGTCCTGGACGCATCGAACTGCCGGATACGCGGCAACAATTCTGCCCCGAGGGACTTCGTCCCTTCCGGGCGTCGTCGGGGCACTTCTTCTTGAGGATCCCCATGAACAGCCCCCTGAGTTCCGACGCAACAGAGGTCTCGATCGCGCAGATCGAAGACGCGATCAACGTGTGGCGCAACCGCAATCCGTCGATGTTTGAGACGGACGTGCTGGTTCTTTGTGCCGAAGCACGCTGTCTTGCCACCCTTTACGGCGAGATGATCTTCCTGCGCACCGCATCGGTTTCGCGCGGTGCGCTGACGCCGGCGCAACTGGCCGCACTGGTCGGCGCGTGGGCGTAACGCACCACTGATTTTCCGCGTCACTCGACGCATCGAACGGCCGCGCGAGCGGCATACTCAACTTGCCCCATCGGGACCACGTCCCATGGGGCGCGGTTTCGTGGGGCTTTTCCTTTCCAGGTATCCCATGAAAGTTAATCCGTCTCAACTCGTCCAGCTTCTTTGCGCCTATGTCCCGATGCGTTTGCCTGTGCTGATCACCGGGAGACCGGGCATCGGCAAGAGCGACATCGTCGATCAAGTGGCAAAGGCAACGGCTCACGATCTTCTGATCAGCCATCCGGTCGTCGAAGACCCAACGGACTCAAAGGGACTGCCGTTTCCGTCGCCTGACGGGAGCGTCGCCCGATTTCTGCCGTTCGGCGATCTGGAACGCGCGCTGAACGCGACCTCTCCGCTGCTTTGGTTTCTCGACGACTTCGGACAGGCGTCGCCGGCGGTGCAGGCAGCCAAAATGCAACTGCTGCTCGCGCGGCGCATCGGCGAGCATGTGCTACCTGACTGCGTCACGTTCGTTGCGGCCACTAACCGGCGCAACGACAACGCGGCCGTGACCGGCGTCCTCGATCCGGTCATCTCGCGCTTCGCGACGGTGGTGGAGCTCGAACCGTCGATTGTTGACTGGTCCGACTGGGCGGTAGCGAACAAGCTGCCGCCGGCACTGATCGCGTTCCTGCGCCTTCGTCCGGATCTGCTCTCGGTTCAAAAGCCATCGCGTGACATCGAGAACTCGCCAAGCCCCCGTTCGTGGGGGTTTGTCGCGAAGACAATGGGCGTGGTGCCGAAGGCGCTCGAACTGATCTCGTATGCGGGGTCGGTTGGGGAAGCGGCGGCCGCGGAACTGATGAGCTTTCTTGCCATCTACCGCGAACTGCCGTCGCCCGATGCGATCCTGCTCTCACCGGACACCGCGGAAATTCCTGAGAAGCCGGCGACGCTCTACGCAATCAGCGCGGCGCTCGCGGCGCACTCGACTGAAGGCAATTTCGATCGCGTGCTGACCTACAACGACCGGTTGATCGCCGCAGGCCATCGCGAGTTTGCAGCATTGCTCGCGCGCGATGCGATTCGCCGTACGCCGCAACTGCAGAACACCCATGCGTTCATCCGCGCGCAGGGTGGTCCGCTCGGCCAGATCATTCGCGGCGAGTAAGCGAACGGATCGGGCGCCCCGGTCTTTCACCTTCCAGTTTCTGTCTCTCCGCTGTTCCCTGTTGCCACGTTCCGCCTCGCGCGGCCCGTGGCTTTTTTCATTTCCGCTGCATCCATTCCCTATCTTTTCTGGAGTTATCCATGAACATCACTGAACTCAAATCGAAGGTCATGCTTTCTGCTGTGACGGTCTCCTGCTGGCAGGCACGGCGCTTTGACCTCAAGGCCACCGAAGCGGTGGAGACGGCGCACCAGACGAAAGGCATCGGCCGCTTCAACAAGCGCCTGCTGCCCGAACACGCGCCGAGTTATCACGAAGTAACATCGATCGGCAATCGCATCCGCGCGTACTACTACAACCACACGTTGCAGTACGACCAGCTGGGCGTGCGTCTGCTGCCTACCATGATTTACATGGACGTCGCGGACCAGTTACGCAAGATGAAAGACGAGTTCGACCTGGCTGTGTCGGTTTTCCTGACGGACTATCTCGACCTGAAGGAGAAGGCACGAGACGAGCAGAAAGACCTGTACAACGAAGCCGACTATCCGACGCTCGCCCAGATGCATGGCAAGTTCGGTGTCAGGCTGTCGGTTCTGCCATTTCCGGACGCAAGCCAGTTTGGCGTTGATCTGCCGCCCGACGTGCTGACAGATCTGCGCTCCGAGATCGACCAGCACGTGCTCGCCTCGATTTCGACCGCGAATAACGATCTGGTCGGGCGCTTGTACGAGGCAGTCTCGAAGCTGGCTGACCGGCTGTATGGTGCGACCGACGTTCGTCTTGGCGTCACCAATCAGGTCCGCGAACTGTGCGATCTGTTGCCAAAGCTGAACTTCTCCAACGATCCGAAGCTCAATCACATCCTTGAGCAGGCGAGGAAGCATCTTGCCGTGCACTCCGGAGCGGATCTGAAAGAGTCGCATGTGCTGCGCTCGCAGGTCGCTGCCAAGGCCTCGGAAATCGAGGGGCTGATGGCGGCGTTCATGGGCGGCGTACCCGATGCGATGGCCGAACCGGTCGCATCGTTCGTCACGGCTGAGCCCGTCGCAATGCCGGAGCCGACGCCGCTTCTGCGACTCGTCGCGTGAGGTGGTCATGGACCCGCGTATCTCGAAGCAACGGACGGCGCTGGTCCTCGATCAACCATTTTTCGGGGCGCTCGCGCTCCGGTTGAGGGTGATCGAAGATCCTTCGTGCAAGACGTTCTGGACGAACGGGGAGGTGTTGGGCTACAACCCCGCCTACCTGGCCGGCCTGAACGATCTTGAGACGCGGGGCGTGCTCGCTCACGAAGTCCTGCACGTGGCCAACGGCCACTGCTGGCGCATGGGCGACCGCGACCCTGATCTCTGGAACGATGCCTGTGACCACGCGATCAACCCGATCGTGCTGGACGCCGGCATGCTGCTACCTGCCGGCGTGCTGGTCGATGCCCGGTTCAAGGGCATGTCGGCTGAGGAGATCTACGGGATCCTCGCGCAGGAGAAGCGACAGCGGGAGAAGCAGAAGCAGTCTAAAGAAAAGCAGGGCGGTGGCAAAGGCAGCAGTGCCAGTAATGGCTCGCCACAGTCCGCTTCCGGTGCGAACGGCGCGAACACTCCGTCCACCTCTGCCGCAGCCGCTTCGCTTCCCGATGCCGCGCCCTCCTGTGGCGAGGTCCGTCAGTACACTGCGGACGACAAGGCACAGCAGGAAGCCGACTGGAAAGTAGCCGTGCTGCAGGCGGCGAAAGCCGCAAAGATGCGCGGCGCGCTGCCTGGATCGCTGGCTGGCATGGTGGCTGATGCTGTTGAGCCCGCTGTGGACTGGCGTCCGCTCCTGCATCGTTTTGCGCAGGAATCGTCGCCGACCGACTACAGCTTCGCCATGCCTCATCGGCGTTACCTGCATATGGGCCTGTATCTCCCATCTTTGAATGAACCGGCGGTAGGCGACGCAGTGTTCGTGCGTGACTCCAGCGGTTCGCTGTGGGACGAAACGCAGGCGCAGTTCGCCGCGGAAATCATCGCGGTGAACGAGGGCGTGCGGCCGCGACGGCTGATCGTGATGGATTGCGATACGCGCGTGACGCAGATGCAGGTCTTTGAGCGCGGCGACGCGGTCGATTTCGATTTGCAGCCTGTTCGGGGCGGTGGGGGTACTTCGTTTGTCGAGCCGTTCACGCGGCTGGCAGAAGAGGGCATTCACCCGGCGTTTCTTGTGTATCTCACCGATATGGATGGCCGCTTCCCAGATGAAGCGCCGTCGTATCCGGTACTTTGGGCGTCGACCACGCCGCTCAAGCGGGCGAGGAAGGCGCCGTTCGGCGAAACGGTTGAAGTTATCTGCTAGGGGTTTTTTGTTTGCCCATTCTCTTGAACCAACCCGGCTGCTGCAGCCGGGTTTTTTTTCGTCTCGTCCGATTGACGGTGGCAGCAGGGTGATCTTGTAGGCACGGCGTCCCACAAATTTCAAGGTAACTTTCGGGCCTTCGCATGCCCGGATGCTTGTCCCGTAAGGCTTTGCGAGATATCGAGGGGTAAGGAGTCGCAAAAGGACCGTGAGCCGGCTCACGGTCCTTTTACATATCCCGTAACAAACGACGGATGAAATACCTAGCGAAGCCTAAATTTGTGCGAACGTTGCGATAAACCGCGAGGCTATTTGCGCTCCCCCAATTGGTAACTGCGTGACGCGGACACACGATTGCAACGAGGGTACGGTCATGCTGCCAGGATTTTTGTTCGGTTTCGCGCCGAAAGTTGGCGGACAGCGGTGGGTACATCACGGGTTGATTCAATGGCTACTGCCGCTGAGGACTGGCGAGGGCCTCGAACGGCTCGCCCGCACGGAACCGGTCAAGACGGTTGCTCGCTTCGGCCATTGCCGACATGGGTGCGCGCCGGAGCTGCTCGTCGTACATGGTCGCGATCATGGCGAACTGCGTGAAACCGTCGTCGTCGAGCCGCCAGACGCCCGAGTCGCGTCCCTGATCGAACGCTGCGGAGATAACGGTCTCGGCGCTACGCATCTGTTCGACGGTTGCGTCGCCGTACCCCAGATCGGCTAGCAGACCAACGAGAATCATCGCCTGGCACAGCGTCTGGGCGGTGTTCACATTCCCTTTTCCACGCCGCATGGCATCGAGCGCAAGGTGGATCTGAAGAGAGAGTTCATCCGCCGCCGCGCGAGGCATTGGCAGTAACAGCGTCTTGCCCCGGCGCGCATGGGTCACCTGTGGGCGTCGCGAGTAGTGAATGTTTCTGGTCATCAGGCGGATCATTAAACGGAGCGAAGTCGGATTCTCATACAGACGATTCCGTTCGCAAGGGAGTCAAAAGCTTCACGATTATGGGGGTCTTTCTGACTTAAGACCGTGAGCCGGCTCGTCCGAGCGCGGGCCGGGGCGTACGCCCCGTGGAAGTCTATGGTTGTTCAGCGACGAAAGCTCGCCGCGCGCGAAAGCTGTCTCATTTCATGCTTCTTTCCGAGCGCCGCGCGAGCAGCCAGTCTGAACAATAGCAGCATGTCTCACGATACCGAAAATCCCCTGCTCAAGGTGCGCCCGCTCGAGGAGAGCGCGGTGCGGATGTTCTTCGAGTCTGTTCTTCCGTTGCGCGAACAGTTCGAAGCGCCCGACGTTGCCGAAATCATGATCAACAATTTCGACAGCATCTGGGTAGAGCGGCGCGGGGTCATGCACCGGCTTCCCCTGGCCCTTAACCAGGCGACCCTCAATGGCGCGATCCTGTCATTAGCCGCGTCCGTCGAGAAGTCAGCGCGTGCAGGCACCTCACAGGGCATCATCAACGCGGGTCACAAGGGCCTGCGTATCGCCGCCGTGATGAGGCCGACCGCGATCGACGGCCATGCGCTTTCGATTCGAAAGCACCGCGAGTCGAACCTCTCATTGGAGGACTACGTCGCGATGGGCGCATTTTCCCGCGTTCATGCACGCACCAAGCGCAACGACGACGACCTCTTTCATCCCGGCATCGAAAACGAAGCGCTCATGGAAGCGGTTCGCCAGCTTGTCATCCGGCGCAAGAACATTCTCGTTGCGGGCGGCACCTCGACGGGTAAGACGACGTTTCTCAACGCGCTAGGTGCGGATATACCGGACGACGAGCGCGTCATCAGCATCGAAGACACCATGGAACTGAAGCTGCGCGTGCCGAACCTGGTGCGCCTGCTGTCGAATCCCGACAAAGGTGTCACGACCCAGGCACTCGTTGCACTTTGCCTGCGGTTCAGACCCGATCGCATCATCGTTGGTGAGGTGCGTGGCGGCGAAGCGTACGACTTCATCCAGGCGCTGAGCACCGGCCACGATGGTGGCCTCGGGTCCATCCACTCAAACGACGCCCGCGGCGGGCTGAGCCGGCTTGAGAGCCTCGCCATGCTGGGTATCCCGACGGGTAGTCGCTGGGAGCTCGCCGACATGCGCAAGGCTATCGCGGACTGCTTCCATTACGTCATTCATCTTCGCCGCACAGGCGAGTTGCGCCACGTATCCGAGATCGTCGAGATCAAGGGCTTTCAGAACGGGGATTACATCCTCAATCGCGTTTTTTAACTTACAGGAGTCATTGCATGAAGAAGTACGTCTCACAATTTTTCGCGGCCGCTCGCTCGCGTGTGGACGCGATGCGTCAGTTCATCTGGTCCAGATTCCTGACGCGCCGCGAACTGCGCACCACCCTGGTCGCCGCCGTCCTCGCGGGATTTGCGCCGTTTGCATCGGCGGTGAGTCTGGACGACCTGGGGTCCGCAACCGACGCTATCTGCCTGATCTCCGCGTACATCAGCGGTCCGTGGCTCTTCGTCATTGGCTGCGTGGTGATCATCCTGGCCGCAGTCGCTATCGGCAGTTCTGAAAGCACCATCGTCAAGGTGATTTCTACATGTTTCGTCGGCATTGGCATCGCCGCATGCGCGGTACCAATCATGAAAAACCATTTCCACATCAGCTACACCTGTGCGTAAGCCGACAAAGGTCAGCCGCGGTCTTTCGCTGCCCCGCCAGATGGGCGGCGCCGACCGCGGACTCGCGATTGCCAACGGCACGATGACCGTGCTGCTCTGTTACGCCAGCATGACTCCGACATTTCTTGTCGTTGGTATTGGGGTGCACTGGCTCCTGCGCTGGAAGAGTTCGCGCGATCCGTGGTGGCGGCAGGTCATGCTCGTCTATAACCGCTACGCGGATGTCTATCGGCCGTGGCCCTCATCGAAGTCGTCGGCCCGATTCAAACGCCCCTATGGGTTCGATCAGGATCTCCCATGCTGAAAAAGAGACTCGCCGTCCGGTCAATCCAGGAGGTCGCTCCCTGGGCCACGATGGTGACGCCCGAGCTTATCCTCGACAAGGATGGCTCGCTGCTTGCCGTTTTTGACTTCGAAGGCGTCGATGCAGACACGCCAAATGTGGGCGATATCTCGGCCGCGCGCGATAACCTCGACCACGCGTGCAAAAACTTCGACCATCGTGTTACGGCGTGGTGGAGGCTTGCTCACCGGCGCGTCCAGGGCAAGATAGACGGCGAGTTCAATTCCGACATCGATGCGCACATCGATGAAATCAACCGCAGACATGTGGGCAGCGGCAAGTACTTCCGCAACTCCCACTCCCTCGCGCTCGCCTTTACGCCCGAAACCGGCGTGAACCGGGTGTTCGACAAGATCGCCTATCACATGACGGTGGGCGGCAAGTCGATGCTGATCGCCATGATCGAAGCCTTGAAGGATTCGCTGCTCGCGCGCAGCGCGTTTGTGTTCGATCTCGAACGGTTGACGTCCGACATCAAGCGCTTTGAAGGTGTTCTCGACGCATTCAGGGGCGGTGTTACCCGCCTCAGGATGAAGCGGCTCTCGCTCCAGACGGCACTGGCCTTCCTGCATCAGTCGGCGAATCCCTCCGTGCCGCCGCGGCGCGTTCGATATCCGGTGACGATGCTCGACTCACACCTGACCGAGAGCGAGATCACGATCGGCGCCGAAATGCTGATGTTCGAATCGGCATACGGAAAGCGTTTTGCCAAGATAGTGGCCGTCAAGGAATGGATGGGATTCCAGGAGGCGGCGCTTGACGTGTTAGGCGAGGTCGATGCGGAGCTGGACGTTTGCGTGATGTTCCGCTTCCTCGATACGAGCAAGGCGAGCGGGTACGTCGACACGATACGCAAGTTCTACAAGATGGCCGCGTTCAACCCGTGGGCGATGGTCAAGGCGTATTTTGCAAAGGAAGAACAGAAGAACGACAAGGGACGGGAGACGCTCGCCGAGGAGGCGGAAAACGCTCTCGCGAAGATACAGGCCGAAGGCCAGCAATTCGGTTTCGCCAACGTGTCGGTGGTCGTCTACGGCAACACTGTCCAGGAATGCGAGGACGCGACTCGTGAGGTCGTAGGTCGGATCGGTAACGCCGGCTTCGGCGTCATCATAGAGCGGGACAATCTCTTTGCGGCATGGGCGTCCACCATGCCCGGCCGGTGGGACCAGCAGCGGCGGTTGCAGTTCGTCGAGACCGCGACGGTGTCGGATATTGCACCGGTTCGCAGCGTGGCCGAAGGCAGCGACGTGAACGCATGGCTGACACAGCAGTCCGGCCGACGCACAGGCCCGCTCACCATGCTCCCGACGCGTCACAAGACGCTGCAGCGGGTGAACCTGCATATCCCGGGTGGCGCATCACATCTGCTCGTGCTGGGCCCAATCGGCATGGGCAAGTCGATCATGCTGAACTTCCTCATGTCGCAGACTGGACGCCACGGTGCACGGCGCGTCCGCTTCGACAAGGACCGCTCCACACGTATTCCGACCGTGCTCGCCGGCGGGCGCTTCATCGACGCGACAGGACGTTTTGAGGCGGCCACGTCGGTTAATCCACTGTCCCTGCTGCACGACAAGAAACACTATCCGTATGTCGCTGAGTGGGTGCAGATGGCGATCGAAGACGACACGTTCCGTTGCACGAAGCTGCAGGAGCGGGAGATCTTTGACGCGGTGGTGACGCTCGGGGATGGCTACGGTCCCGAACTCTGGACGCTGTCGTTCCTGAATACGCTGCTTTCCATTGAGCTGCGCGACCGGCTAGCTGTGTGGACACAGGGCGAGAAGAACGGCCGGTTCTTTGACCACGCCGAAGACGCATTCGAACTGTCGGATGACATCTCTATCGAGATGGGCGATCTGTTCAATAACTTCCCGGTGGCCGCCGCGTTGTTCATGGACTACGCCTTCTACCGCATTGCGCAGTGGCTCGACGGCAAGCGATACACCGTTATTGAGGTGGAGGAGGCCGGGTTCTTCTTCCAGAACGAGCGCTTCTACAAACGGCTGGAAGTGTGGGCTGTGACCATCCGGAAGCTGAACGCTACCTTGATGATGGCAACACAGTCGCTCGCCCAGGTCGCGCGAATCGCCGACTTTGAGGTGCTGAAGGAAAACATCCCGAACATCCTCTATCTGCCGAACCCTGATGCGCGGAACAACCTTCATCTCTACCGCGACAAGTTCGGTCTCACGATGAGCCAGATAGACATGGTGGCTAACGCCGTTCCGAACCGCGATTACCTATGGGTGACGCCGACCCAGACCCGAATGCTGCAGGCGAGCTTCCCGAAAGAAACGCTCGCTGTGCTTCGGTCCGATGGGCGTGCACAGGCGGTGCTGGACAAGCACTTCAAGTCCGGTGCGCAGAACTGGAAACAGAATTACCTCGCAGAAATGATGACACTCGACTGACCCGAAGGGGACCAACCATGAAAAAACTATTTGTACGCGTGGCCGCGGCCGTCGGCCTGACGTTTTTCGCTTCGCAGGCCGCTTATGCGCAGTTGACGGTCATCGATCCGACCAATCTGATCCAGAACACGATTACGGCCTTGAAGTCGATAAAGACCGAGGTCTACCAGGACAGCAATATTGCCTACCAGTACCAGATGATGGCAAACCAGCTGTTGCAGGCGACCAACCTTGATCCCACCGCGATGAAAGCGCAGTACGACCAGATCACGGGTGACATCGACAAGTACAAACAGCTTGCCAGCACCGCGACGGATCTCTACGGCGACCTTCAGGACGGCGGTCAATGGCTGAACCATGTCCAGTCGCTAATCTCGCGATCGGGCAAGTCAAATGCCCAGTGGTTTGCCGACATGGCTTCGCTCTATAACCAGCGCGACAAACAGGCGACCCAGCTTCTGCAGACTGGCAACAGCGTGATGACGCATATCCAGACGCTGGCTAAACGCCGCCAGGATCTGCAGTCCCAGATGGCGCTGACTCCGACCGCACAGGCAACCGCGGAACTGACCACGCATTACCTCGACATCGTTTCAAGTCAGATGAGCGACATGCTCCAACTCGCCGCAGGCAAGCAGCAGAAGGAGGCACAGCAGGAATCGGCGTCTAACGCGGACGACAAGAACAAGGCCGCGTCGGCGAAGGCGTTCCTCGAGCAGCAGGAAGCCGAGCGTGCGGCTTACGGATTCTAGGACCGGACGAGGCTCGACGATGTGGATAAGACTCAGGCGCATTCTGGCCGCCGTACTGCTTCCTCTGCTTTTGCTCGCTGCGCCGGCGGCGGCATTCGCCGATGATCCTCAGGTACTTCCCGACGGCACGGTCGTCCCCGGCAACTCGTCGGGCAGCACTGCGACGACAAATGCGAGTTCGTATGTCAAGCCGGGGGAGTTTGCAGCAGGCAGCAAGCAGGCGATGGACCGGATCACAGCGCTGTTCTCGTCGGTGATGAACACAGCCGTGGCAATCAGCGAGCAGATCAAGCCGGAGGCGGACAAGTTCGCAGGAGGGCTTGGCGTTATCACGCTTGTACTGGCCGCTGTCCGCTTCGCAGCGACGAGAGATCCGGTGATGGCATGGCTCGGATTCTTCGAAGAGATTGGCATTCTCGGGATTTTCGCTTCTTTCTACATCGAGTTTGCCCAGTTCGGGCCGGGTTTCTACAAATGGTTCCTCACGCTGGCGAACACCATCAGCGGTGCCGACATGTCGAGCTCGCTCAGTATCATTGGCAACGCGGCGGGGCAGATCCTTGATGCGGTCGTGAAGGCCTTTTCCGGCGCGGGATGGACCGCGATTTTCGGGGTGCTTATCGCGGTGGTGCCGCTGCTGTTCGCATGGCTTGTCCTGTCTGTTACCGCCGTCGTATTCGTTTTCTTTATCAACCTCGGCCAGTTGCAGTTCGCGTGCGGCGTTGTCATGGGGCAGATAGCGTTCGCTCTTGGCTTCTCGTCTTTCACGCGGGGCTACTTCAAGACCTGGCTCGACTTCATGATCAGCGCGGGCATGTACGTCGTCGTTGCCGCGATCCTGATGCGCCTCGTGACTCATAGCCTGATTGAGGCGGTTCAGGATGCCGCCGGTAAAGGCTTGACGACTACCGGGGCAAGTGGCTACGTGTTCGACCTCGCCATCTTCGTGTTCCTGGTGTCGTTCGAGATTCCAAAGATCGCGGGCATGTTTGGCGGTGGCGCGAACGCGAGCGGCGCGATGGTCGGCAAGGTCGGCCGGGCGCTTACCGGAGGGTTGATGCCATGAGCGGGCCCATGGCAACCGGCGCGGCAGCACTGCTGGAACAGCACCAGCGCCGTATTGACCTGATCACGCAGTGCGCCAACGAGCCGAACAGGGCTGAGTTCGAACGCAAATGGCTCTCAGTGCTGCGCGGCTGTGCGGCGTGGTTCTCCACGCTCCCGCTCAGCCCGCAGCTTTACAAGGACGCTGGCGGGGCATTTCGCTGCACCATCGAAACGGCCTTCTTCGCGATGCGGCTCGCCGGCGGGCGCAAGTTCGGTACGAACCTGCCTTCGGAACAGCGCAGGCGGATAGAGCCGCAGTACAACTACGCGGTATTCCTTTGCGCAACGTGTTCGAGGCTGGACGAGCCTTACCGGTATTTCCAGATCCTGCGCGACGCTGACCGGGTCGAGTGGAATCCGTCGATTCACGGCGGCCTCGAGCCGTGGCTTGGAAATTCGCCCTACCGGATCGTGGTCCGGCCGGTACCGCTGCCTGTCGAGCGCATGCGCACGGGCATGCTTGCGCAGGTGCTGATCGGCTCGCAGCTGCTTGCCGGGCTGGATGGTGAAGCGCTCGCGGAGACGTTTGGGGCGATTAATCCAGTTCCTGATCCGCAAGGGATCGAGACGCTTTTGCACAAAGTGGTGCGTGAGGCCGTCAACGTTGCGGACGAGTCCGACAGGAAGGCCCAGCGGGGCGTGTTCGCGCCGGTGAGCTATACCGTTCCGTCGGCCGTGCAGGTTGCTGCTGAACTGCAGCCCGTTGTCGCGCCAGCGCCCACGCCAGCTTCGCCGTCCCTGTCACCATCACCGTCACCGTCACCGTCACCATCACCATCACCATCACCATCACCATCAGCGTCACCATCACCGTCACCATCACCGTCAGCGTCTGCCGCGACCTCAGTACCGCACGGTGCGCCGCAGGCGCCGGCCGCGGGGGACGCGATCCTCGGGAGGCCGTCTGCGTCGCCTTCGCCGTCTGAGGTTGCTGGCATGCCGACCACCGTGCAGGCGGAGGAAGGCGGATCTCCGGCTCGATCGGCAGGCACGTCGCCTGAGCGCATGGCCGCTTCTTCTGCGGCGCGCGCGCTGTCGTTGCATGAAGCCATCGGTATCACCGGAGAGCCGGGCCCGGCCACCGCGCCGGAGCAGATGCCGGTCGACCCGACTGGAATGCGCGCGACTCCTCGAGCGGACACGCGCGAAAAGCCTGAAGCGCCAGCGGGGTTTGACGACGTGCTGAAGGGTCTGCCCAACTCCGTTCGTGAACTGTTCGTCGCACTGCGGGAGGACGTCATCGCGGGCTCAGCCAAGGTCGAGTGGAACGACAAGGGACTGGTGATTGGCAAGCGCCTTATTGGTAGTTATGGGCTGGCGTCGAGCACGCTCGTTGAGCACATGCGCAAGCGAAGTCTGATGGTTGCAGATGGCGCTACTGACATTACCCTTGCCCCTCGGGCGGGCCAGCTTATTCTGGAGCGATCGGCGTGACCAGTTACATCAACCACTTCCGACCGATATACGAGTTCCGCGCGGCTGTCTTCTGGCTCGCTGCGTGCGTTTTGCTGCCGATCTCCGGCATGCCGTACGCGTGGGCATTCATGCTCGTTGGTCTATCGTTCCTGCTGGTGCGATCCCTGCAGATCTGGAGCGCGCTCAAGTTCCGCATGGCGATTTCGACCAAGTGGCTCACTACGCTGCAGGTGCCGAGGCTGCTGCAGGTCCAGAAGCGTATGCGCGAAGAGGCGAACTCCATGTACCTGGGCATCGGCTACGAATGGACCCAGAAGCATTGCCAGATCGCGCACGACATCCTGCGCATGCCCACGACTGACATACCGGGCCTGCCCAAGTGGCTGAACAAAACGAAGACGGGTCGCAGGATCGAGGAAGCGATCGAGGGCATCTTCGCTCCCAAAGACAGTATTCGCGATGTCATGCCTCAGGGTTCTTCGTGGATACACGGCATGGAACCGAAGAAGGCGCTCGTTCCGTTCCACTACAAGGCGATGGGTGGCCACACGCTGGTCGGAGGCACGACCGGTGCCGGCAAGACGCGCACATACGAGGTGATCTCCACGCAGGTCATTCACCTGGGCGACGTGCTGATCATCGTAGACCCGAAGAACGACGCCGAGTGGAAGCGCCGGGTCGAGAAGG
>Ga0255336_101709_pt1 | contig 13962 bp, 17 predicted proteins | sample MeOH1_35cm_T3_17_FD_189102 | JGI IMG/M metagenome (GOLD analysis project Ga0255336, IMG submission 189102) | Sandy soil microbial communities from University of British Columbia, Vancouver, Canada - MeOH1_35cm_T3_179 | ecosystem: Engineered > Artificial ecosystem > Sand microcosm > Unclassified ...
GAGGAATATATTTAGCAATAAATAAAAGTAATTGAGAAATTACTTTCAAAAGGTATTGATTATATAAAAATAAATAAGTTATAATTGAATCCATAACAATGACAACCTTTCGTGTGTATTTTTGTTTAGTGAGAGATTCAATTATAGCACGAAATAGGGGGTCATTGTTTTTTTATTCAAAAAAACTCTGTAACCCTTGATATATAAAGACAAAATCTAAAAAATAGTGTAAAAAACTTTACACTAACTATTAAACTATGGAGGGGATAAAATGAGCTTTAAGATTATTGCAGACTATCATACTCATACTAATATTGCAAAGGGTCATATTCACTTATTTAATATTATTTTGGGAGATCATGCAAAGGGAAGTATTGAATCAAATGTTAAAGCTGGAATAAAAAAAGGATTAAAACAAATTGCCATAACAGACCATGGTTATAAGCATATTACCTTCGGGATGAAACTAAATCAATATAAAAAATTACGTGAAGTAATTGATGATTTTAATGAGTATTCATTTTTGAAGGAGAATGACTTTAAGATTCTTCTTGGTGTAGAATGTAATATTGTTAATAAAAAGGGGGATATAGATATTAAAGATGAAATAATTGATTACCTGGACATAATTTGTGTGGGTTATCATCCTGGAGCGTTACATAATCCACTATTATTGAGGAATTATACAGAAGCTGCAATTAATGCTATTAAAAAATATGAAATTGCAATATTAAATCATCCATTAGAGCATGTTAATCCAGATATTATTGAAATTGGAACGGTTGCTGCTCTAAGAAATACTGCTTTGGAAATTAATAGAGGCCATAGGAATATGGATATTGAAACAATAAAAAAGTTAAAGAATATGGGCGTTAAATTTTCATTGGGAAGTGATGCACACAAATCGGAGGATGTAGGGAATTTTGGTAAAGCATATAATATTGCAGTTGAGGCAGGCCTTACAGATGATGATATTGTTAATGCTGATGGAGGTGCACATAAGTTAATGAAATTATTAAGAAATTAGGTGATTTAATTGATATACATATATAATTGTTATGGAGGAACCCACTCATCTATTCTAGCAATTGCTTATCACTTAAAAATACTGGATGAAACTCGAGAACCAACTAAGGATGAAATGTTGAAATTACCATTTTAGATAATAAGGAATTTAAGAAAAAATGATTTTTAGCTGTTATAGGGGCTATACCAACTAAAAGCTGATGTAAATTTTTATTTAAATTTATATTTTCTCAAAATTGTTCGGTTAATACTGTTTATGAAATAAATTTCAAGGAGAAAGTTATGAACTACAGTGAAGTAGAAGAAGTATTTTGCTTAACGGGCGATAGAAAATATAAGTATTTTTTTAATAAGGTAGTTGAGTCAGAACATGTTTGTGGATTGAAAGATAAAAATGGCTGGATAACTTCAATGGATGATAAGGGGAGAACTTCCATGCCTTTGTGGCCCTCTTATGAATTTGCAAAGTACTGTCAGGAAAATCAGTGGAAGGAAACTCAAATAGAAGCTATAGATTCTTATGAGTTTTTGGAATACTGGCTTGAAGGAATGAATCGAGATGGCTGCAGGGTACTTGTATTTGCTGATACCAGCGGTGGAGGGATCTCGGTTGATGCCTTAGAATTAAAAAATGAGCTGCAGTTTTTTTTAAGCACTCATAGTTCTGGTATTTATATAAAACCACTATAGAAGCCTGATTAATGAGGCTTCTTTTAATATTGCTATAATATCAACACTATTATTTAACATAGCCTAATTTAATATTTACAGTGGGTATTACTTGCATTTCACCAGTATTTTTTTACCTCTTACCCCTATTAAATAACCAGTGGAAGAGGAAGCCTTTTAAATTATACTAAAACTTTATATAATCTTAGTAAGGCAGGTGATAAGGTGAAAATACATATTGAGATAATTAATGATTTGGAAGAGGATGAGGTGATAATACGCTGTCCACGGGTAGATGATACAATAGAGAAAATACACCAGTATGTTTTAGAACAGTCCTTAAGTAAAACTAAAATTACTTTTTATAAAAAGAGTCAGGAGTTTTATTTTCCACTTGAAGATATTTTATTCTTTGAAACTGAAGGTGAGCGTATTTATGCTCATACTTCAAATGAAGAATATACTGTGAAGTATCGCTTATATGAATTGGAAAGTATTCTTCCAAGATATTTCGTGAGGGCAGCTAAGTCTGCAATAGTAAACATTATGCATGTATATTCTATTACTCGCAATATAACTGCTTCTAGCCTTATTAGCTTTAAGGACTGTCATAAGCATGTGTATGTTTCCAGATCTTACTACAGTGAATTTAAACAGCGTTTAGATGAAAGGAGTAATTATGAAAAATAGAAATTGGTTTTGGGGATTATTCTTCTTACTATCGGCAATATTTGTTATATTGAGCCAAGTGTGGTTCTTTCATGGAATTAGCATTACGAGCATTTTAGCATCGGTTTTTCTCGCAGCCATAGCAATAAGCAGTCTCTTACGACTAGAATACTTTGGAACTTTTATACCCTTATCAATACTTTATATTATATACAGCAAACCGATTAAGCTTTTTTATATTTCACCATGGCTTTTAATTTCCTCAGCCCTTTTAATAAGCATAAGTTTTAGCTTGTTATTCCCAAAACGTAAAAAAAATAAAGTACATTTTTATTATAGTGCAGAGCAAATTAATCAGGTAAGTGAGAATATTGATAATAATAATCCTTATGTTAAGGTATCCTTAAATTCAGCCAGCAAGTATGTTCATTCCGAAGATTTACAAGGAGGACAGTTTATCTCAAATCTTGGGGTATTAGACGTGTATTTTGACCAGGTGAAACTAAGTTCAAATGGTGCAAAATTATTTATTGACTGCAATTTAGGAAGTATTAATCTATATATTCCAAAGGATTGGAAACTAGTTGAGGATATTCATTCATATCTTGGGGAAGTAAGCTATCATAACGATCATACTAATCTTTCAGGAAATGCACCTAAGGTTACTCTTACAGGTAAAGTAGTTCTAGGTGATGTAAAAATATTTTATATTTAAAGAGGGAGAACAATGATTCAAACTGAGACAGCCGTTTCTTATTTCTTAAATTAAAATCCAAAGCTTTAGACAGGCTATTTACAGCAACAAACCTTGTCTTAAAGTGTAATCAATGATATAGATATCATCCCCCCAAGGCGGCCTTTGAAATTTTTCTTTACTGGTAGGAAAATCACACCTAGAACCTAATTGTATTTCATTCGTAATGAAAGTATTCTTTCAGCAATTTAATCGTATCATCTATCTCCTGTTTTGTAGTATATCTAGAAAAATCATGACAAGAAAATATAATTTATATCAAATTGATTCATTTACAAAGGAAAAATTTACAGGAAATCCTGCAGGAGTAATAACAAATGCAGACGGATTAACTGATTATGAAATGCAGAAAATACAACGAACTAAAGATTATTTATATTAGGTGGAGGTAATGCCCATGAGTTATGTTTCAATTAATGAATATATAAACTGTTTAGATGAAAATGCAAAAAAGTATATTTCTGACTTTGAAAATTTTATGAAAACTGAATTTCCTCAAATTGCTCCTAAAATTTGTTTTGCAATGCCAATGTGGTGGGCTGGTACTAAAATGTATGACGGTTATGTAGCAGTTTCAGCTGCGAAAAAACATTATTCCATTCATTTTCACGACGAAAATTATCTTTCCAAGATGAAAGAGGTGTTGCCAAATTGTACTTTTGGAAAAAGATGCATTAATGTTAAGTATGGTGACGAACATACTATTTCTGTTGTGAAGCAGAATGTAAGTAAATATTTGGAAAGCATATTATGAGATTCGTTCATAACTCAGTAGGCATCAATTGGTAAGCCTTCAAGAAACTAAATATTAAGCTTTATAAAAGAAGCTCTCATCTTTGGGTGAGAGTTTTATTATTATATATTATTTTTGCTGAACCTTCTTTTGAATGGATTAAAATTTATCAGGCTGATAAATGGGAAAATATTTATTACTTTAATTATTGGTTAATATGACTATTTTATGTTTTAAAATCAAAAACATAATCATATTTTAAAATAGATGTAATATATAGAGAAACATTACGAAAACTTAACTTATACATCTGTGAAAATAGTGAAGCTTCAACACTTTTTCACGATGTATAAGTTAATAATTGAAGTTGTTTCCCTATAAATGAGTGTATTTTGATGAAAGGCATGAAATGGTATGAGGATTATTAATGTTAAAAAGCTTTTTAAAAGTGAGATTTCAGTAAAAGTTATTATTGTACTAGCTTCAATTGTACTAATTTATATGATTATTTCAGTATACTTTGCAAACCATTTCTTTTTTAATACAAAAATAAATGGAGCTGATGTGTCCTTAAAGGCCTATGGAAAGGCAGGAAATACAATTAGAAGTTATATTAAGGATTATAAGCTGAAGCTCATAGAGAGAGATGGTGAAACAGAAGAAATAATTGGACAAGATATAGGAATTGAGTACAATGAAGAAAATAGTATTTCTAAGACCTACCATATTAGAAGTCCTTTTAAGTGGATTATTTCATTATTTGAGGAGCAAAAATACTATGTAAATGATTTGTTTATTTTTGATAAAGAAAATCTAGAAAATAGAATAAATCAGTTAAATTGCCTGCATAGGGCTGTCACTGAGCCCCAAAATGTAGGTTTTAAGTATTTTAATGGTTATTATGAGGCGGTTAAAGAGGTATACGGGAATAAGATAAATATAGATAAATTAAAGACTGTAGCTAAAAAGAGTATTTCAGAAGGTGAAACAAAATTAGATTTAAATGAAAAGCTTTGTTACGAAAATCCAAAGTACACTTTAAGCTCTCATAAAACCGTTGATACAAAGAATTTACTAAATAAGTACATAAAAACAGATATCACCTACATATTTGAAAATGAAAAAGAAAAACTAGAGGGCAGTACAATAAATAAATGGCTCAGCGTTGATGAAAATCTAGATGTTATAATAAGCGAAATAGCAGCCATGAAATATGTTAGAGACTTAAGCAGGAAATATGATACTGTTGGAATAACGAGAAACTTTAAAACCTCTACAGGTAAAATAGTAGGGGTTCTTGGCGGGCTTTACGGCTTTAAAATCAATCGTGAAACTGAAGTAAAGGCCTTGCTTAATAATATAAGACAGGGTGATGTGCTTGAAAAAGAACCAATATATACTCAAAAGGCATTAGCCAGAGGTGAAGGTGAAATAGGCGAGACTTATGTAGAAATTAATATAACAAGGCAATATCTTTGGTTTTATAAAAATGGAAGGGTTATAGCTCAAGGTTCTGTAATAACGGGTAATGTGAGCAAAGGCTATTCTACTGTGACTGGCACTTTCATGCTTAACTACAAACAAAAGGGAGCTATTTTAGAAGGGCCTGGTTATTCAACTTATATAACTTATTGGATGCCTTTCTTTGGAAATACAGGAATACATGAAGCAAGCTGGAGACATAACTTTGGAGGAGATATTTATAAGACCTATGGTAGCCATGGCTGCGTTAATACACCTATATATTTAGCTAAAACTATTTTTGATAACATAGAAGAAGGAACACCAATTATTTGTTATGAAGAGTAGAAGCTTAATAAATCCAAAATGGATATATTCTCCAAGGTTTTTTTAAGCTTACAAAAATGAGATAATAATAATAAAAAATTATACACTAGGACTTGTACTATTGCATGTTTTATTTTCCATTGAAAATGCAGGTACAATAACTTAAAATTGAAATATGTTTTAGATTAACTAATAAGGAGAAACCAAATGCTTTCTAAGGCCAGTTTAACTAAATATAGTTTAGTAATAATTGCACTTATTGCAGTGATTTTCTTTACAGTATGGTCACATACTCTCAAAAAAACTACAATTGCAGAAAATTCAACTGATAAGGCTGCTAAGGTTAATACCTCTGTTCCAAAGGCTGTAAAGACTGATGATTCAAAAGATACTTCCTCTGCTAAGGTTAACGAAGCAGTTACAAAAGTAGATGTACAAGCTTTTGCTGTCAAATCAGATTTAAACAAATACGTGCTAAAGGTTATACCTTCCTATGAAGGTGGCAAATATCCTTATCTTTTGAATACTGATTATGATCATTATAATGGAGTAACCCAAAATATTATTTACCAAGGTTCAATAATGGCAAAGGCTGACCCGGATGGAAGTAGATCAAGCCATTGTGTAGGGTTAACCTATGAAGTTTTCTTTAAGGCAATGAAGGAAAGAAACAAGGAAGCCGGTATAGCTTCAGATAACTTCAATAATATGACTATAAATAATATGAAGGATTTTATGCTGACTTGGTATAATGCAGAAGGAACTCCTAAGTCAGAAGGAGATCAGCTAGCAGGGGCAATTGTCAAATATGGACTTGGAACTCAAATTAAAAGACTGGAGGATGCAAAAGCAGGAGATTTTATAGATTTTAGTAGAACAAAATCAGGTCATACTGCAGTATTTATTAATTGGCTTAGGGATGACAAGGGTAATATAGTAGGTTTTAAGTACTGGTCAACTCAAGAATCTACTAATGGAATTGCCTATAAGCATGAATACTTTAGCGATAATCCTGAAAGTGCATTCAAGGGCACTGTAAATAGAAACGAGTTGTATATTGGAAGAATTGGAGCAATTTCTAATTACAGATCCTTCTAATAAAAGAAAAGAAGAAATCATAATCAGCTTCCATTGGCGTATTTCACACTAGTTTCACATAATTTCATGAAATTTCTATGAAAATTTTGCTTTATTATATTAGCAAATGAAGTGAAATTGGAGGAAGTTTAAAATGAAGAAGATTAATTTTATCAAAATTGCTCTTGATCTTATAATGGGAATTGTATTTTCACTCTTATTTAATAAGAATGTTCTTGGAGGAATGAATTTTCACGAGATTGCAGGTCTTGCAATAGGTTTTGCTGTATTAGTACATATCATTTTGAACTGGAAGTGGGTAAAAAATGTGACTCTATCTATTTTCAGTAAGAAAATAAACTTGAGAACGAGAATAGGTTATATTTTAAATATACTGCTTTTGTTTGATATGGCTGTCATAATTATTAGTGGGATTTTTATTTCCAAGGCTTTGTTCCCCAACCTTAGAATACAGAATAGTTTTTTCAATCAAGGAACTCATATTTCAGCGTCTTATATAGCTTTAGCACTCATTGGAATTCATTTGGGACTGCATTGGAAGTGGGCTATGAATGTATTTAAAAAAATTATTAAAGTAAATCAATCAAGTAAAATATTGGGATACACCACTAAAGCAGCAGCAGCAGTGGTATTAGTATTCGGAATATACAGCATGATATCAGTAAATTATATATCAAATACAATGCAAATGTTCACAGCAGCACAATATGGAGGTGTCAAACCAGATTTTCAATTTCAGCAGCAGGTACAGAATAAAAATGAAACATCAGATTCTCAGCAGCAAAGCGGAAATAACTCCAATTTACCAAAGAACAATCCACAAAATTTTCAAGATGGAAGAGATAGAAAGTCTGGTTTTCTCGGCGGTGGAAAAGGAATGATGGAAGGTAAGGGAAGAGGAAGTGCTAGTATTCCTGCTTTACTAGCTACTAATTTGTCTATCATGGGAGCATTCACAGTGCTGACTTACTATATTGAAAAACTATTACAAAGAAAAAGAACTATAAAGTGTTGAAGACTTATTTTTTCATATGTTAAATTTGATAACTATACACTGTATAAATTTAAAAAAGAATGGGCAAATTTAAGTCCATTTTTTTTATTTCTACAATTTATACTGCACATTATATGAGGTAATAAGAATAATTTGGAAAAGTACTTGATTATCGACTACTACAGTGTGTTGGCACAGTGTATCTGATACCGTTAATACTATTTTAAAATTGGGGGAAGATTAATGTGTAATTATTTTGAAAGCATGTTTAATTCAAGCGAATTTGATCTTTTAATTAAGGAAAATAAATTAAGGTCTGAATATCTTTCAGTTGAAGACAAGAGTATCCTTAAAAAACTTGTAAACCGTCTTTCTGCTTCAAAACTCTCAGCATTTGATATACAAACATCACAAAAAGATTTTATAGGAATGGCACTTAAAATAAAAAAAGAAGCCTTGCAAATTTAATATTTATACAAAGCTATAGAAACTTGAAGGTGATACAATTTGAATATAGTAAGAATTGCACAAATTTTCATTCAAAAATTCGGTGGATCTGTACGATTACATGTTTACTTAACTATAATAAAATGTTAATCATAAGGAATTAATAAGTATTAATTTGAAGGCTTACAGTAAACGTTGACAGTTGATGAAAGTAAATATAGGTAAGACATATCAAGTTATTATTACAATTTCAAAATGTTGTTTATGGGCTAAGTTTCAAAACAGAAGGTGAGGAGGAATATTTAAGCAATTTCTATAGTGTATTTGGTATCAATAAATAATTTGTGATTGAAATAGGCAGAGTAGGTTTCAGTGCATTAAGTGCTAGATGGACGGGAAGTTGCCACTAGACGAAAAATCTTGTTAATAGATTTATAAAGCTGTTACCGCATCCTAAGAAGGTAGTATGGAGAAGAGTTCTTGACATGAATGATAGAGCTCTTAGAAATATAGTAATAGGTCTTGGTGGAAAAGGAGATGGTTTTGTAAGACAGAGCGGCTTTGATATAACTGTTGCTTCAGAGATAATGGCGATCCTTTGCCTTGCTACAAGTCTTTCAGACCTTAAGGAGAGGCTTTCAAGAATGGTAGTTGCTTACAATAAGGAAGGTAAGGCTGTTACAGCAGGAGATTTGCAAGCAACAGGAGCTATGGCATTACTCTTAAAGGATGCAATTAAACCAAACCTAGTTCAAACTCTTGAGAATACACCAGCCTTCATACACGGTGGACCATTTGCTAATATAGCTCATGGCTGTAACTCAGTAATGGCAACAAAAACAGCTCTAAAATTAGCTGATTATGTTGTAACTGAAGCAGGATTTGGAGCTGACCTAGGTGCAGAGAAATTCTTTGATATAAAATGCAGGTTTGCAGGTTTAGAACCAGCTGCAGCAGTAATCGTTGCAACTGTAAGAGCACTTAAAATGAATGGTGGAGTTCCAAAGACTGAGCTTAGCTCTGAAAACCTTCCTGCATTAGAAAAGGGAATTGCAAACCTTGAGAGACATCTTGAAAACTTATCTAAATTCGGTGTTCCAGCAGTTGTTGCTATAAATAAATTTCCAACAGATACTGAAGCTGAACTTAACCTTCTAAGAGAAAAGTGCGCATCAAAGGGAGTAGATGTTGTACTTTCAGAAGTGTTTACAAAAGGTGGAGAAGGTGGAATTGACTTAGCAAAAAAGGTAGTAGAAGTTTGTGAGACTAAGAAGTCAAACTATGCACCACTTTATGATATTGATGGGACTATTCAAGAAAAAATAACAAAAATAGCTACTGAAATATACAGAGCAGACGGTGTAGAGTTCACATCTGAAGCTAAGAAGCAGATATCTGATATAGCAGCCCTTGGGCTTGATAAAATGCCTATCTGTAATTGTTGCTGCTGTTTTGGATAAAAAAGTGAGCATTAAGGCAATGCTAAAAAATTGGTTTTTTGTTTTCCTTGGAAACTTCGTAGGCTCTATATTTATTGCATATATGATGAATGCATCTGGACTTTTTACCAGTGGGGCCAATGTTTTGGGTGCTGTAACAATAAAGATAGCAGCTTATAAGGTAAGTCTTACGTTTACACAAGCTTTCTTCCTAGGGATTATGTGTAACTGGCTTGTTTGCTTAGCCGTTTGGATGGCGTATGGCGCTAAAGATATGACAGGTAAAATATTTGCAGTATTTTTTTCCATTTGGCTTTTTATTACCTCCGGCTTTGAACACAGTATAGCTAACATGTACTATATACCCGCAGGTATCTTAGCAAAAAGCAATAAGGCATTTGTAGAAGCTGCAGCTGTACTAGGTGTAACACCGGAAAAACTAAATCATCTAAATTGGGTAAGTTTATTTACAAAAAATCTGCTGCCTGTAACACTTGGAAACATAGTTGGCGGTGGCATTTTCGTGGCTGCAGTTTACTGGTATGTATATATTAGAAACACAAAGAACATAGAAAAGAAAGTAGATACCCATGTAACTTCTAGTATTGCATAATTTTTATATATAGATAAATTAAGCTGGCAGAGCATTTACTGAATGTAGAAATTGTAATAGTACCATATATGAAAATAAAAACTAGAGTTATAAATAATTAAGTATAAGGGGGATTTTTATGAAGGTTTATATAGTATTGAGTATGGATACAAATGATCTGGTTTCACTAGACAAGGTTTTTGAGTATAAGCATATTGCTGAACAGTATGTAAATATTCAGAGTGAAAAGAACAAAGCATTAGACTATTTTATTAGGGAACGGGTGATTTGTGAAGATATGAACCACTTTATTTAGCACTGCTATATTTGATATTTATTAAGCTCATACACGCTAGAGTTATAAATAAGTAAATAAGTAAATATGTAAATAGGGAAAATTATATAAAAGTATAGAGAGGTATTAGTTATGGAAAGAACTCTTGTTATTTTAAAACCAGATGCTGTAAGAAGAAAGTTAATGGGCGAATTAATTATGAAATTTGAAAAAAAGAATTTGGAGATTACTCAAGTCAAACTAGAAAAGATCAGCAGGGAGACAGCAGAAATCCATTATGGGCATGTTAAAAACTTGCCATTTTATGATGATATGATTGATTATATGACTGCATCTCCTTCCTTAATTATGATAATTAGTGGAGAAAAAGTAATCCAAGTTATCAGAAGCATGATAGGAAAAACAAATTCCTTTGAGGCACAACCTGGGACGATACGGGGAGATTATGGATTGCATTTTTACGAAAATCTTGTTCATGCATCTGATTCTATTGAAAATGCTGAGATGGAAATTAATAGATTTTTTAACAATTAAAATGTTTCAAAATCATTAAAATAAGGAGAAAACAAATGATAGACCAGGAAAAAATAAGTAAAGCTGTAGCAATGATTATAGAAGCAATTGGTGAAGACCCAGAAAGAGAAGGACTTCAAGATACACCTGATCGTGTTGCAAGAATGTACGCTGAGATATTTAGAGGACTTCATGAAGACCCAAGAAAATATCTTGAAGTACATTTTAATGAAGATCATGATGAAATAATTTTAGTTAAGGATATTCCATTTTATTCTATGTGTGAGCATCACCTTGTTCCTTTCTTTGGCAAAGCTCATATTGCATATATTCCACAGAATGGTAAAATAACTGGCCTTAGCAAAATTGCAAGATTGATCGACAGCGTGGCTAAGCGTCCTCAACTTCAAGAACGTTTAACAAAAGAGATTGCGGACATACTTGTTGAGTGCCTAAACCCTCAAGGAGTAGCTGTTGTTATTGAGGCTGAACATTTATGCATGAGTATGAGAGGAATTAAAAGGCCAGGTTCAAAAACTGTTACATCTGCGGTACGTGGGATATTTAGAAAAAGTGCCAAGTCTAGGGCAGAGGTACTATCCCTTATAAAAAGTTAGATTATAGTCCACTATAAAGTACTATATTTGGTTCAAATAAAAAATTCTGAAAGGAAAAAGATACCTAATGGATTACAATGAAGCAATGGATTATATACATGGAATGCTAAAATTCGGAAACAAGCCTGGACTGGACAGGATAAGAATGCTTTTAGAATATATGGGGAACCCCCATAGGAACCTTAAAATTATTCATGTTGGAGGGACTAACGGAAAAGGCTCTGTAGTAAGCTTTATCAGTACTATCCTTATGGAAGCAGGCTATAAAGTGGGGATATATACTTCACCTAGTATTCACAGGTTCAGCGAAAGGATACGTATAAATGATACTGAAATTTCAGAATTAGAAATAGCAAGAATTACAGCAGATGTAAAGCAAAATGTGGAGCTAATGATGAACTGCATAGCAGCAAATCCCACAGAATTTGAAATCGTAACTGCATTGGCCTTTCAATACTTTCATGAAAAAAACTGTGATTTTGTAGTATTGGAAGTAGGACTTGGCGGGCGATTGGATGCAACTAATATAATAGATACAGCTGAAGTTTCAGTAATTACTACAATTAATTACGACCATATGGAGGTGCTTGGAGACACGCTTCCTAAGATTGCATTTGAAAAAGCCGGAATAATTAAAGAAAACAATGATGTTGTGCTGTATCCACAAGAGCCAGATGTTGAAAGAGTATTTGAAACGGTATGTAGAGAAAAAATAGCAAAGCTTCATAAAGTAGATTTTTCAACCCTTAAAAATAACTTTTATGACATCATAAAGCAGGAATTTGATTTTGAAGGTTATAAATCTCTTAAGGTATCACTTCTTGGGGAACATCAAATTAAAAATGCTGCAGTTGCAATAAAAACTGTAGAAGTTTTGCATAGTAAAGGATATCAGATTACAGAAAATGATATAAGAAGAGGTTTAATAAAAACCAAGTGGGCTGGTCGATTTGAAATAATAAATGAGTGTCCGTTTTTTATAATTGATGGAGCACATAATATTGAAGGAGCTAAAACTCTTGCAAATAATTTAAGGAAATTTTTCCCAGGGAGAAAGATTACTTTTATAACTGGTGTGCTCGCTGATAAAGACTATAAATCTATGATGGAGGCTGTAATCCCCTTAGCTGAGAGGTTTATTACTGTGACACCTAATAGCCCAAGGGCATTAAGTTCAAAGGATTTGGAAATGTATCTTAAATCCTATTGCAATAATGTGGCAGATGGTGGAGAGATTAGGGAGGCAATAAAACTGAGTCTGAAATGGGCATCAAAAGATGAAATTATCTGTGCTTTTGGTTCATTATATTACATAGGGCAAGTAAGAGAATATTTTGGATTAATATAGCTTATAAGCTAAATTTAAAAGGCGATGATAATTGGACCAATATAAATCAAATAGTAAATTACGCTAATGAAAAAATTACTAAAATAGATGCCTTTTCAAATTAAGTTAAATTTAATTTTAAGGGGGAGAATTTAATGGGGATACTTTTGCTTGGAGCGCCTGGTGTTGGAAAAGGGACTCAAGCTAAATTAATAAGTGAGAAATTTAAAATACCACATATATCTACGGGCGATTTGTTTCGTTTCAATATTGATAATAGGACATCTTTAGGTGCAGAAGCAAAAGCATATTTAGGAACTGGTAAGTTAGTGCCAGACGATTTGACAGTATCTATGGTTAAAGAACGGTTATCACAGGAAGATTGTATTGGAGGCTTTGTTCTGGATGGGTTTCCGAGAAACATATACCAAGCTGTAGAACTGGATTTATTTCTTTATGAACATATGAAAAGTATTGATAGAGCTGTACTGATAGATATACCAACATCACTTATAGTTGAAAGGACAACTGGGAGAAGAATCTGCTCAGTATGTGGTACTGACTATCATATTAAGTTTAAAAAACCTAAATTTGAAAGTAAATGTGATAAATGCGGTGAGCAATTAATGCAGCGAAGCGATGACGGAGAAGAAATAGTAAAAGAGAGATTATATATACACAATTCAAATATCAAGCCTGTAATAGACTTTTACAGTACAACTAGAAGGCTTTCAATAATAAATGGATATTCCGATGTAGTTAGTATATTCAATATCATATGTTCCGCATTGAAGGCAGTTAGCTAACTGAGTTAAATAATTTAGGGAACATAATTGGGGGAATATAATGTGTAAAGATTGTAAAAATCAAACTGTAAATCTAGAACTGCTAGAGCCAATATTTGCTGAGTATGAAGAGCAAAACGAAAGTTTAATAAGCTTACTTCAGAAATCTCAGGATGTCTATGGCTATCTTCCTATGGAAGTATTGGAAAAAATAGC
>Ga0255336_101710_pt1 | contig 13938 bp, 12 predicted proteins | sample MeOH1_35cm_T3_17_FD_189102 | JGI IMG/M metagenome (GOLD analysis project Ga0255336, IMG submission 189102) | Sandy soil microbial communities from University of British Columbia, Vancouver, Canada - MeOH1_35cm_T3_179 | ecosystem: Engineered > Artificial ecosystem > Sand microcosm > Unclassified ...
AAGACGACCGCCCCGACCCCGTTGCGCGCGTGCTCGCCAACAACGCCGGCCGGCAGGAACGGCTGATCCCGCTGCGCATGTCGCGCATGGCCGCGTCTCCGTTTGCGTTCCTGCGCGGCGCGGCGACCGTCATGGCGTGGGATCTAGCGCACACGCCGTCCATTGGGCACCACGTGATGATCGACGGCGACGCGCATCTGAACAATTTCGGCCTGTTTCGCACCCCCCGGCAGGACGTCGTCTTCGACCTGAACGACTTCGATGAAACGCTGGTCGCGCCGTGGGAATGGGACCTGAAACGGCTCACCGCCAGCATCAACGTGGCAGCGCGCGAAAACGGAGTCGATGCCGCCGGCCGCGAGCGCGCCGTACGATCCGTCTGCGCAGCCTATCGGACCACGATGTCAACGCTGGGACAGGTCCCCGCCTACGAGCTGTGGCAAATGCGTTCGTACGCGAGCGTGTTGCATATCGAAGCACCGGTCACGCTGGATTCAACCGAAAAGGCGACCATCGCCAAGGCCGTCGAGCGCGCGACCAAGCGCAGTCACGCGACGATGCTCGCCCGCGTCGCCGAGCCGGACGGCAAAAGCTGGCGTTTTCGTGAGGATCCGCCAATCCTCACGCAGCTTGACGCGGCGCAGAAAAATCACGTTATAGAAGGGCTGCGCGGGTACTTGCATACCATCGCGGGGGAATGGCGCACGATGCTCGAACGCTACGATGTAGTCGATGTCGCGCATCGCGTGGTGGGCGTTGGCAGTGTCGGGACGCGCGCGTATCTGTTGCTGTTGCTCGGGCGGGCTCACGGCGATCCGCTCTTCATGCAGGTGAAGGAAGGCATGGTGCCGGCGGCGGCGCCGTTCGTTCCGGCGCTGCCCGAACCGTTCAATCATCAGGGGCGGCGCGTGATTCACGGCCAACGTCTGCTGCAAAGCTCGTCCGACCCGCTGCTTGGCTGGACGACCATCTCGGGCCGCGACTTCTACGTGCGGCAGATGAAGAACATACGCGGCTCGATTCCAGTCGAGTGGCTGCACGGCGCGACCTTCGACTTTTACGCCTGGTGCCTCGGCCTGCTGCTGGCCCGCGCACATGCGCGAACGGGCGATGCGGCACTGATCACCGGCTATTGCGGCAGCTCAGATCGCCTCGATGCAGCCTATGCCCGATGGGCTGAAAGCTATGGCACGCAGACCGTCGCGGATCACGCTGCGTTCGTCCAGGCGATCGCACAGGGCCGCGTGACAGCCGCGCCGCCAGAGAAAGCGTAGCGCTGCGGGTCGGGCCCAAACTTCAAGGCCGGGAGAGCGGGATCGATCAGCCGATGATGTCAAAAAACCCGGGACGCAAATGCTACCGATTCGCTATCATTGCCGTTATCCGCTTCAAAACGGTGAGAGCCTGAACAGAAAAGCAAAGGCCAGGACGGCGGCTCGAAATACGGTCGTCGTCTAATGGCACATCCCTTGCTGCCGATTCTTATGAACTTAATGGAGGAAGCTACGCATGAGCATGATTCAGGAGTTCAAGAGCTTCGCCCTCAAGGGCAACGTGATGGATTTAGCTGTCGGTGTGATTATCGGCGGCGCGTTTTCGACCATTGTCAATTCGATCGTTAAGGATCTGATCATGCCGGTGGTAGGGCTGGTCACGGGCGGGCTTGATTTTTCCAACATGTTCATCAAGCTGGGCAACATCCCACCCACTTTCAAGGGCAATCCCGACTCGTACAAGGACCTGCAGACCGCGGGTGTCGCCGTGATCGGTTATGGCTCGTTCATCACCGTACTGATCAACTTCATCATCCTGGCATTCATCATTTTCCTGATGGTCAAGTTCATCAACAAGCTGCGCAAAGCCGAAGAACCGCCGCCGGCCGCAACGCCGGAAGACGTGCTCCTGCTGCGTGAAATTCGCGATTCGCTTAAGGCCGCGCCGCGCGTCTGAGCTGAGACGGCGTTGGTTCAGAAAGGCCCGCGACGGTCGTCGCGGGCCTTTTCATTTTTAGGTGCAATCCCGGGGCGAGTGGCTTTCATGACGCGCGTTTGAATTTTCCTAGTGATTTTTCGTCGCAGCGGGGTTTCGTAGGTCTATTATTGAGACTGAATGCCATGCGAGCCGCAGCAGGGTTATCGGCATGATTCGTGCGGCGCCGCGGGGCCGGTCGAGCCTGACCCGCCTGCGGCGTCCTAACCTGAATCGCCGTGAATCCACCACTTCGATGTGCTATAAAAGATCGATGTGTCCAGACAAACGAGCGGCCCGCCAGACGGGAGTGGCCGCATGAGGACGCTGCGTTTTTTGCAATTCTTTTTCAGGCGAATTTTTATGTCCTTCCCGAAAAAGCGTAGACGCGCAAAGGTCGACGGTGACGAGTCTTTCCTCGCCGTGCTTAGGCATTTCAAGCCGTTCGGCCAACTTGATACCAAAATTGCACGCGCCCGCGCACAGGATGAACCGGTGTTGTATGCGCATGTGCTGCCAGGGCTCGACGTGCTTCTGTGCAGCGTTCGCGGCGCGCAGCCGCCTTATCCGGCGGTGGATGAGCTGCGTCGGCGGTGCATCGAATGTATTACCAACGCGCTGGAGCAACCGCTCGATGGGTTGGAGAACGGCGGTTACTGGTATGAAGCCAATGGCTTCGGGTTTCTGGTGTTTGCCAGTCGGGCTCGCACGCAGATTTTGAGCGAGTTCGGCGCATCGGCGAGTGCGCAGACGAGACGCGGCGCGCGCCGGCAGGATGCGGGGGATGCAGCGTCGCGATTGAGATAGTCTCGTTCGCACTCGGTCAGGGGTTTTGGCGCTCGGTGGGCTGGGGTATCGCGGGGTTGGTCTTGGGTCAATGCCGGGTGGGTGCTTTCGGTGTTAGTGGTCTGCATGAGTTAGCTGATTTTTTTATCACTATTAGCCACTGTGCGTGGCGGCACGTCCATTTCTTTGTCCAAAGCGACAAAGAAACGAAGCAAAGAAAGCGCTTTCAAACAATCGGCAAGTTAGTGTGCCTAGCGTGCAGGCCAAAGTTTTTGGCACCTTTTTGGCACCTAATAGCACGGTGCCCGCCAGACTTGCGGATGTTTGAAGCCCGACCTCTCCGAACACAGATACCCACACGCTTCGCCACCAGTGACTGAATCTGCCCAAGGGTCATCCCGCGCGATCCGCGTACAACCACCTCAAAAAATAGCCTCGCAGTCCACGTAGCCAACCCACCACGAAATGAGGCAACCAGCACACATGAGGCCGTCATGGTCTGGGGGTCATGGTGCTTGCCCGAGAGCGTTGGGGGCGAAACGTGTTCGTGTCAGGATTCGCGAGAAGGAGGGGTTCAAACATCGGTGAGGCTGGCGAGCACCGTGCTATCAGGTGCCAGAAACTTCTAGCCTGCACGCCAGGGACACTAACTCGCCCGTGGTTGGAAAGCGCTTTCTTTGCTTCGTTTCTTTGTCGCTTTGGACAAATGACGTGCCGCCACGCACATGGTGCGCAACAGCCTAAACTTCGTGTCTTGGAAACTGCAGCGCGAGGTCGCCGCCGATCTGAGGACGATTTACACCTCATCGACCGTCGAGGTGGCCGAGCAAATGCCGAGCGCCTTCGAGGGCAAATGGGACAAGGACTACCCCTTGATCGGCCAGAGCTGGCGGCGTAACTGGGCCCGGGTGATACCGTTCTTCGACTACCCGCCGGAGATCCGAAAGGTAATCTACATGACCAACGCGATCGAATCGATCAACATGAGCCTGCGAAAAGTCATCAAGACCCGAAGTTCATTTCCGACTGACGACGCGGTAACCAAGCTGTTTTACCTGGCGCTGAACAACATCAGCAAGAAATGGTCGATGCCGATCAGAAACTGGAAGGCGGCCCTAAACCGCTTCGCCATCCAGTTCGAAGACCGGATGTCACAGGGGTAAACGAAAACCCGTTTACACAAAATCCGGGACACCCTCCGCACAGTGGCTAATAGTGATAAAAAATACAGCTAACTCACGCAGACCACTAAGCCCGAAAGCACCACCCTGGCATCAACTAAGAACCGCCAGCGCCAAAACCTCAAAAAACCGTCCACCGGTGCGAGCACCCAATAAACCCCAAGTGCGAACGCCCCTCCCCAGGCGCATGATTTGCTGCATTCGCTCAGACAGCCAAAGGAGAAACCATGACCGACCACGTCTACAAGCAAATCGAACTCACCGGGTCGTCGACCCAATCAAGCGATGATGCAATTCGCGTCGCGCTCGAAAAAGCATCGAAAACGCTCCGCAATCTGCACTGGTTCGAAGTCATCGGCACGCGCGGCCAAGTAGAAAACGGCAAGGTCGCCCACTGGCAGGTCACGCTTAAAGTTGGACTGCGAATCGACGATTAAGATTAATTGCGACGCAGACAACAAAGGCCGCGCTTCATCGAAGCGCGGCCTTTTCTTATGCGTCATGCTATTTCTTATGACGTAAATGTTGACAAGCAGCAGGTAAGTTTTGCGAACCGCAAGTCGCCTCGCGGCTTTGCAAACAGCACCATCCGCCGATTACTTCGGCAGCACCCCGTCCACGCCTTCCACGTACCAGTTGATACGTTGCAATTCAGGATCGGTCAGATTCTGGCCAGCCGCGATCTTGACCGCACCCGACTGATCCTTGACCGGTCCCATGAACACGTCCCACTTGCCGCCCTGCAGCTGTTCACGCTTGGCCTCGACAGCCTGCATCGCCTTGGCCGGCACCACCGTCGTATTCATGTCCTCGATATCCACCGCCTTCTGCGGCATCCCCAGCCAGATCGGATCGGTCTTGACCTTGCCGTCCAGAAGCTGCTGGACCATCGTGTTGTAGTACACACCCCAGTGCGACACCACCGAGCCCAGATGCGCGCTCGGACCGAACTTCTTCATGTTCGAATCCCAGCCGAATGCGTAGACTTTCTTCTCGGCAGCCGTCGCCAGCGTCGCGTTCGAATCCGTGTTCTGCAGCAGCACATCGGCGCCCTGCCCGATCAGCGTCTCCGCCGCCTGCTTTTCCTTGCCCGGATCGAACCAGCTATTGATCCAGATCACTTTCGTATGGATCTTCGGATTCACCGAACGAGCGCCCAACGTGTAGGCGTTGATGTTGCGGATCACCTCGGGAATGGGCACCGACGCAACGAAACCCAGCGTGTTCGTCTTCGTGACGTAACCCGCCGCGACGCCAGCGAGATACGCGCCCTGGTACATGCGGTTATCGTAGACGCCGAAGTTCTTGGCCTTCTTGTAGCCCGTCGCGGTCAGGAACGTGATGTCCGGATAGTCGCGTGCCACCTTTAGTTCGAAGTCCTGGTAACCAAAACTCGTCCCGACGATAACCTTGTTGCCCTTCGCGGCCAGATCGCGGAATACGCGCTCCGAGTCCGCCGATTCCGGCACGTCTTCAACGCGCGTGATCTTGATCTTGCTGCCGTACTTGGCCTCTACTTCCTTCGTGCCAGCGTCGTGTGCAAAGGTCCAGCCTGCATCGCCGGGATTGGAGAGGTAGACGAACGCAATGCCCGGTGCATCGGCGGCCTGCGCGGGGCCGGCGACCATCGTGGCGGATAACGCGAGCATCGTGCCCACGGCTCCGGCTGCGCCCAAGGTGTTCAGCCAGCTTTTTTTCATCGTGATTCTCCTGTCGATGGTTTGATGTTGTTTATGAAAATCGTGGTGCAATGTCGTCGGCCAAAATCGGGCCGCGAATCCAGTCTTGAATCTGGGGGCGAATCGGACTGCAAGTTTGCCTTTCATGTGCGCCGCTGCTTGCAGCGAATGCGCAACGGACTGCGGCGAAGCCCGATTTGCCCCGTCTGCAGGACCGAACCTGGGCCGTGAACAGCCGGCGATTCGCCCCCGGTCTACCTCGTCCGGTTGCGAAATTTCGCCGTTCGAGCCGGAGCCAATCGTGCCGGCATCAGCTGGCCGCAAAAAACGGCTTGCCGAGCGACGCCGGAGCGTTCAGCTTGATGGTGTTCGGATTGCGCGAGATCAGCACCAGCACGACGATCGTTGCAATGTACGGCAGCATGGCGAGGAACTGCGTCGGGATGGGCACGCCGATGGCCTGCGCGTAGAACTGCAGCGCCATTACCGCGCCGAACAGCAACGCACCGATCAGCAGCCGCCCCGGCCGCCACGTGGCGAACACGACCAGCGCCAGCGCGATCCAGCCGCGACCCGATGTGAGCTGTTCCTGCCACAAATGCAGGTAGACAATCGAGTAATAACCACCCGCGATCCCTGCCATACCGCCGCCGAAAAGCGTCGCGCCATAACGCACGCCGACTACCGGAAAACCCACGGAATGCGCGACCGAGGGCGACTCGCCCACCGAGCGCAATACCAGCCCGGCGCGGGTTCTATACAAAAACCAGCCGATCACGCCGAACATGATGAACGCGAGATAACCAAGCGGTGTCAGCGTGAAAAACGCCGGGCCTATTACGGGAATGGAGGAAAGGCCAGGAATCGGCAGCACATCGATAGTCGCGCGCACCGCCGCCGACGTATAAGGCTTGCCGATATACGCCGAGAATCCAATGCCGAAAATGGTCAGCGACAAGCCGGTAGCAACCTGGTTCGCCAACATCGTGATGGTGAGGAATGCGAACACGAGCGACATCAGCACGCCCGCGACGATCGCGCCAAGAATGCCGAGCCACGGATTGCCGGTGATCGCGGTCACCGCGTAACCGGTCACGGCGCCCATCAGCATCATGCCTTCCACGCCGAGGTTCAATACCCCCGACTTCTCCGCGACAAGCTCACCGGCACCGGCGAACATCAGCGGAATGGCTGCCACAACGGCGCTGGAGGAAAGCGAGCTGGCCTGATTAATGTCCATGGTTTTATCTACGAATGTGCATGCGCCGCGACCCGGCGCCGCACGCGATAGTTGACGAACAGGTCCGCGCCCAGCAGGCAAAACAGCAGCAATCCCTGGAACACGCCGGCGAGCGCCTGCGGCAATTGCAGCGAGGTCTGCACCGCTTCGCCGCCGAGATACAGCAACGCCATCAAGAGGCTCGCGAGCACGATGCCCACCGGATGCAGCCGTCCGACAAACACCACGATGATTGCCGTGAAGCCGTACCCCGGCGACCAGCCTGCCTGCAATTGCCCGATCGGTCCGGCCACTTCGCCCATGCCCGCCAGCCCGGCGAGACCCCCGCTCAGAAGCAGCGAGGTCCAGATGGCTTTTTTATCGGAGAAACCGGCGTAGCGGGCGGCCAGCGGCGCCAGGCCACCCACGTTCATCCGATACCCCGCGAAACTCTTGCGCATGAACAGCCACACGAGCGGGATCGCGATCGCCGTCAGGAACACGGACGCATTGATTCGCGTGCCCTTCAGCCACGCCCAGCCCCAGTCGCTATAGAGCCGCGGGAACTGCGCCGAATCGCCGAACATCGCGGAGATCGGGAAGTTCATGCCCTCAGGATCGCGCCACGGGCCGCTCACCAGATAGATCAGCAACTGCGTCGCGACGTAGGTGAGCATCAGGCTAGTGAGGATTTCGTTGGTGTTAAAGCGGCTCTTGAGCAACGCCGGAATTGCTGCCCACAGCATGCCGCCGATCACGCCGCCAATCATCATCAGCGGCAGGATCCACCAGCCGGTGGCATCGCCGACATGAATCGCTATGCCGCCCGCCACGATCCCGCCAAGCAGCATCTGCCCTTCCGCGCCGATGTTCCACACGTTCGCCCGATACCCGACCGCAAGCCCAAGCGCAATCAGACACAGCGGCGACGCCTTCAGCACAAGCTCAGACCAGCCATTCACGTTCGACAACGGCTCGATAAAAAATCCGTGCATCGCGCGCAGCGGATCCTGGCCCACCAGCGTAAAAATCAGAAAACCGATAATCAGCGTCAGCACTGCGGCGACCAGCGGCACGGCAATCTGCATGGCGCGCGACGGCGTCGGCCGCGCTTCGAGTCGATAAGGAAAATTCATTGTGTCGGAGCCGTGGTGTCGAGGGCGACGGTGTCGGCGCGGTTGCCATCGAAGAGACCGGCCATGAAAAGGCCGATTTCTTCTGCGTTTGTCAGGCCGGTCTCGCGGACCGGGGAAAGCTTGCCGCGTGCGAGGACGGCGAGGCGGTCGCAGATATCGAAGAGTTCTTCCAGCTCCTCCGATATCACGAGGATTGCCACGCCGCGTGCAGCCAGATCCAGCAGTTGCTGACGGATGAAACCCGCTGCGCCGACATCGACGCCCCAGGTCGGTTGCGCGACGACGAGCACCTTCGGCTCCTGCAGGATCTCGCGTCCCACGATGAACTTCTGCAAATTTCCGCCCGACAAACTTTGCGCGAGCGCGCCGTTGCCGCCGCAGCGGACATCGAAGGCGCTGATGCAGCGGTCGGCGAACGCGCGCATGGCCTTCGTGCTGATCCAGCCGCCGCGCACCATGTGTTCGCGATGCCCGGTCAGCAGCGCATTCTCCGCCAACGACATGGCCGGCACCGCGCCGCGCCCGAGGCGTTCTTCCGGAACAAAAGCGAAGCCGAGCGCGCGCCGTCCGCCCGCGCTGTAGCGTGCCGCCGGCTGGCCGACGATGCTGATGGCATCGGCGCGAATGTGTTTATCGCGGATCTCGCCTGAGAGCGCAGCCAGCAATTCGGCCTGCCCGTTCCCCGATACCCCCGCGATGCCGAAAATCTCGCCCGCGTGAACCGCGAACGAGACGTCGTGCAGTGAGGTGCCGAACGGATCGGCGCTCGCGACAGACAGGTTTTTCACCGCGAGCTTCACATCGCCCGGCGTGTGTTCGCGGCGCGTGTAGTCGGGCAGCGAATGGCCGACCATCAGTTGTGCGAGCGATGCATGCGTTTCCTTGCGCGGATCGACGCGGCCCGTCACGCGGCCGCCACGCATGACTGTCGCGGTCTGGCACAGCGCCTGGATTTCGTCGAGTTTGTGGCTGATATAAAGAATGCTGCAGCCCTCCGATGCCAGCCGTCTCAGCACCGTAAAGAGCTTCTTCACCGCTTGCGGCGTGAGCACGGACGTCGGTTCGTCCATGATCAACAGACGCGGGTTCTGCAACAGGCACCGCACGATCTCCACGCGCTGGCGTTCACCCACCGCGAGACTATGGACGTGGCGTTGCGGATCGACATCGAGCCCGTAATCCGCCGACACCTCGCGAATCCGCTTGCCGAGCGTCTTCAGATCGAATTGATCGTCGAGAGCGAGGGCGATGTTCTCGCCCACCGTCAGCGTCTCGAACAGCGAAAAGTGCTGGAACACCATGCCGATGCCGAGCTTTCTCGCCGCCGCCGGACTGCCGATCTCGACCAGCTCGCCCTCCCAGCGAATCTCGCCTTCGTCCGGACGCACCGCGCCGTAGATGATCTTCATCAGCGTCGACTTGCCCGCGCCGTTCTCGCCGAGCACCGCGTGGATTTCACCCGGTTCGACGATGAGCGTCACGTCGTCGTTGGCCTTGACGGCGGGATATTGCTTGCTGATGCCGTGGAGCGCGAGGCGCGAGGTAAGCGCACCGCCCGGCTGAATGGAAGAGGAAATGGCGTCGCCCATGAAGACTCAGAAAGTGCGGAAATTGCGCAAAACCGGAGTGACCGGCATGGCAGCAACGGAAACAAGCAGTCTGCGAGCAAAAGATACCCAAAACGGTGCGGGTCGTCGATTGCTCAAAATTGTGCGCGCAATTAGCAACAGCACGGTCTTGCGTCCGATGCAACGAACGTGCTTGCGGGTATGCCCAGCTTGACGTAAACAATGTGTCATATTAAAAACGATATGTTTTATACCTTGGTCGATCAGCCTGACCGTATATTGGAGAGAAGATGAGTCAGCAACGCGAAGCGATCGACACTTACCTGTTACGCGTCCTTCACACCCTCTTGATGGAGCGCAGCGTCACGCGCGCGGCCGTCAAGCTCAATCAATCGCAACCGGCGATCAGCGCGGCGCTAAGGCGTCTGCGCGACATCACCGGCGATCCGCTGCTCGTGCGCGGCAAAGCGGGCATGGTGCCGACCGAATACGGCCTGCGCCTGCTCGAACCGACGCAAAACGCGCTGCGCGAAATCGAACGCATCAAGGTTCAGCAGCACAACTTCGAACCGTCCACATCCGTGCGCTGTTATCGCATCGGCTGCCCGGACTATCTGAACGTGCTGTTCGTACCGACCGTTGTGGAGCGCTTTCGCATTGCCGCGCCTAACGCCACGCTCGAATTCCATTCGCTCGGTCCCGCCTTCGACTACGAACTCGCGCTGGAGGAAGGCAAGCTCGATATCGTGGTGGGCAACTGGCCCGAGCCGCCGGAACAACTGCATTTGTCGAATCTTTTCGTCGACAAGATCGTTTGTCTCGTCAGTTCCAATCATCCGTTCGCCCGTCGCGGCGCGCTCACGCTCGATCAATATCTCAACGCGCCGCACCTCGCGCCTACGCCGTATTCCGTCGGCCAGCGCGGCGCGATCGATGTGCATCTGGCCCGCGAGCGCCTCAAACGCCATGTGGTCGTCACGCTGCCCTACTTCAATCTCGCGCCGTACGTGCTGATCAAGTCGGATCTCGTGTTCACCACCACGCGTCTTTTCGCCGATCACTACGCCAAGTTCTTGCCGTTGACTGTCGTGCCTGCGCCGCTCGATTTTCCGCCGATGCAGTACTACCAGCTGTGGCACGAGCGCTGCCATTACTCCGACGAAGTGCGGTGGCTGCGCCACCTCGTCGCCGATGCCACCCGCTCGCTGATCGAAGCGCCCTAGCCTTAGCCTTGGTTAGTTGGCCATCGATATAAGCTGGCCCGCCAGCCGGTTATGACGTTCGACGATCGGTCCAAGATCGACGGTCGTCAACTGACCGTGGCGTACAACCACCTTCCCATCGATAACACTCGTCGATACCTGCGACGGCGCGCAGAACACCAGCGCCGCGACGGGATCGTGCAGCGCGCCCGCGAAGCCGTGCTGGCTCAGATCGAAGGAAACGAAATCTGCCGCCATGCCCGGTGCCAACGCGCCGATATCGTCGCGGCCCAGCACCTTCGCGCCGCCCAACGTCGCGATTTCAAGCGCTTCGCGTGCGCTCATGGCATCCGGTCCGAAGCCCACACGCTGTAGCAGCAACGCTTGCCGCACTTCGGCGACCATCTGCGCGCCATCGTTAGATGCCGATCCGTCCACGCCTATACCGACCGGCACGCCGGCATCGCGCATCGCCCGGATTGGCGCGATGCCCGACGCCAGCCGCATGTTCGAACACGGACAGTGCGCCACGCCCGTGCCCGTGCGCCCGAACAACTCGATACCCGCGCGGTCCAGCTGCACACAATGCGCGTGCCAGACATCCGGTCCAACCCAGCCGAGATCTTCCGCATACTCAGCCGGCGACATGCCGAACTTCTCGCGGCTGTACATAACGTCGTTCACGTTCTCGGCCAAGTGCGTATGCATCGATACCCCGTATTGCCGCGCCAGCACCGCCGAGTCGCGCATCAACTCGCGGCTGACCGAGAACGGCGAGCACGGTGCCACGACCACGCGCAGCATCGCGTACCGGCCGTCATCGTTGTAGGTTTCGATCAGGCGCTGCGTGTCCTTCAGGATCGCGTCTTCTTTCTCTACCACCGAATCGGGCGGCAAACCGCCATCCTTTTGCCCGACGCTCATGCTGCCGCGCGCCGCGTGAAACCGCATGCCAATCTGCTGCGCCGACACGATGCTGTCATCCAGGCGCGCGCCGTTCGGATAAATATAGAGATGATCGCTTGACGTCGTGCAGCCCGAGAGCAGCAGTTCCGCCATGGCGGTCAGCGTAGAAACCTCGATCATCTCGGGCGTCAGGTTCGCCCAGATTTTGTACAGGCTGGTGAGCCAGCCGAACAATTCTGCATTCTGCGCGGCAGGCACGGCGCGCGTGAGGCTCTGATACATGTGGTGGTGCGTGTTGACCAGACCGGGAATCACCAAGTGGCCTGACAGGTCGAGCACTTCATCCGCTTGCTGCGCCAAGTCGCTTGTCGGTCCCACGGACACGATGCGATTATCCTCAATAAACAAACCGCCATCGCGAATCTCGCGCCGTGTCTCGTCCATGGTCACGAGCACTTGCGCGTTCTTCACCAGCAAGGTCCTGGGCTTCTGTTGCATATCGATCTCCGATCTTTCACTGTTTTACCGAGGGCGCAAAAGCACCGCTTTGATTCGCGCCTATTACCCGGTTACCCAGCGTCGATCGCCGTCTTCGGGATGCCCAGCCAGCCGCGCTGTGCAAGGCGTTACTGTCCGTAGCCAAAAAGCTCCTGACAATGCGAACACTGCCATAGTTGTCTTCACAGACTCGATATGATCGCGAATTTTGGCGCGGGTAGCATCGGCGGGAAGCGATGAAAAAGGGCTCGAACGCGGCGGTCTGGGTCGCGGTTTGTATGGCCTGCGCTCATGTGCTGCAGATTATTTTGCTTATCGCGGGCGTTATGGTCACCGCAACTTTTTACAATACTGGACACGGCGCGCATCCTCTCACGCCGACGGGTATGTAGCCACGCTTGTGGAGCCTCGATCCGCCGCTGAATGCCAGAACACAGACGGTTCGATGCGCAGCCGCTCCTCGCACACTATAAGGACAACGCGAATGGGCAAGCTCACTACCCACGTACTCGATACCGCGCACGGCCGCCCCGGCGCCGGCATCAAGGTCGAACTTTTCGTGCTAACCGGCGATGCCCGGCGCGCGCTCCTCACCACGCACACCAATGCCGACGGCCGTTGCGACACCCCGTTGCTACAGGACGACGCGTTCGTCACCGGTGAATATGAACTGGTGTTTCACGCAGGCGATTATTTTGCAGCCAGTGGCGTAACGCTGCCTGAGCCGCGCTTTGTGGATCGGGTGGTGTTGCGCTTTGGCATCGCCGATGCGACGTCGCACTATCACGTGCCCCTGCTAGTCTCGCCTTGGGCTTACAGCACGTATCGCGGCAGCTGAGGTTTTTCCTGGTGCCAGGTCAATCTGGCTGACGCTTTTTTATCCGGCATCCGTCCGATGTGTGAATAACAGAATTCGTAGTGGAGACGTTTCATGCAAGGTTTTATTGTCGACTGGCTGAATCTCGCGTTGCGCTGGTTGCATGTGGTGGTGGCGATCGCGTGGATTGGCGAGTCGTTCTATTTCGTAGCACTCGACAACAGCCTGAAGCCGCCGAAAGATCCGGCTGCGACCAAGCGCGGCGTGTTTGGCGAGTTGTGGCATGTGCATGGCGGCGGTTTCTACAACATGCAGAAGTACACGGTTGCGCCGCCGAACATGCCCGACGACCTGCACTGGTCGAAATGGCCGTCGTACACCACGTGGATGTCGGGCTTTGGCTTGTTCATGGTGTTGTATCTGTTCTCGCCGAGCACGTATCTCATCGATAAGAACGTGCTCGATATGGGGCCCGTGGTTGCCGTTTCAGCGGCCCTGGGATTCTTGCTCGCGGGCTGGATCGTGTATGACTCGCTGTGCCGGGTGCTGGGCAATCGCGACAGCTTGCTCGGAATCTGTGTGGGCGCTTACGTGGTCATCGCGGCGTGGCTCGCATGTCACGTGTTCGCGGGGCGTGCTGCCTATCTGATTACGGGTGCGACGTTGGCCACGATCATGTCGGCGAACGTGTTTTTCGTGATCATCCCCGGTCAGCGCAAGATGGTCGAAGCCATGCTCAAGGGCGAAGTGCCCAATGCCATTTACGGCAAGCGCGGTAAGCAGCGTTCGGTGCACAATACGTATTTCACGTTGCCGGTGGTGTTCGTGATGTTGTCGAATCACTACGCGATGACTTATACGCATCCGTATAACTGGGCTGTATTGCTGATCATCATGTTGGCCGGCGCGCTGATTCGACAGTTCTTTGTGATGCGGCATCGCGGGCAGGTGTTATGGTATTTGCCGGTGATCGGCGTG
>Ga0255336_101711_pt1 | contig 13932 bp, 13 predicted proteins | sample MeOH1_35cm_T3_17_FD_189102 | JGI IMG/M metagenome (GOLD analysis project Ga0255336, IMG submission 189102) | Sandy soil microbial communities from University of British Columbia, Vancouver, Canada - MeOH1_35cm_T3_179 | ecosystem: Engineered > Artificial ecosystem > Sand microcosm > Unclassified ...
CACGATTATATGACTTAACGGGTGCAGGAACGCTTGGCACAAGGTAGCGCCCGAAGCGGGGCCCGCCACTTCAGGCACGTCACGATGATCGGCAGACCGAAACCGCGTATCGCGGATGCGGGCAATCGGACACGGCATAGCGGCTTCAGTGCCCTCACAATGCCAGCGCCTGGACCATTTGGTGCATCCGGGGACGCGCCACCCGCTCGCGTTACTCACTGGCGAAGGTTCGAAAAACGGCCAGCGCGCCCAACGCAATGTACATCCCGTAACTTTTTCGATTTGGGCTAGCTGCGAAAGGCAGCTAAATTTCTATGACCCAAGAGAGGACACCGGTTGGCTTTTAAATGAATTTCCGGCGTTTCGTCGTATATGTGAGACTGATACGGCTGGATACTTTTTTCCGGCTGATTTAGTAGGCGAATTTCAGTATGATTTGCCCTCCATGCGGAGCTGATCCAGGTTCAAATAATCCATTTACCCGCATATGGCATTAAACAATCGGCACAAACTGCCGTTAAGTCGGTACGGGCGCCGGACTATCCGCCGGTCATCTCCTGATAGCCGATTAAAAATCCTCCGGCCAGAGCGGGCCCATTCATGTGCTGCCCGCGCAGGCGGGTCCTCATGAGGTGCTGGTGCCTTTCAATTCGTAAACATCGTATGCACGATCTGCGCTGGACCATGCCCGTTGCCCGATGGTCTGCCACCGCTGCCGCTGTCGCCGCCGATATTAGCTTCATCGAGCCGATCGTCCGCCGTCGTCTGAGCAGCCTGTCCCGTATCGCCCTCAAGGTCGCACACGACTGCGTGGCTGAGCGCGACCGCGTGCGAGTTGTATTCGCGTCCCGGCACGGCGAACTAAGGCGCACCACCGACATCCTGTGCGCTATCCGCGCGGGCGAGCCGGTGTCGCCCACTGCTTTCAGCCTGTCTGTCCTCAACGCAATGACCGGCATATTCGGCATCGCCCGCGGCGACCGTTCGCCCGCCAGCGCGATTTCCGCCGGCCCGGAAACGCTCGGGTATGCGTTGCTTGAAGCCCATGCGCAGTTCGCGGCGGACCCGTCGTCTCCCGTGCTCATGGTGTATGCGGACGAGCCGGCCGATGCCGCGTACGGCACGATTGAAGACGAGGTGCAGGGAGGCGCGCTCGCGATCCTGCTCGACACCCACGCGGCGGCAGGACGTCTTGCATGCACAATATCGGGTACAGGGGGCCGCTCCGCCGCTCCGGCGTCGACATTGGCTCCGGCTCCCGCGCATGACAACTTCCGTACGCAGAGCGAAGCGCTCCAATGCTGTCTTGGCACGCATGCGCCCGCAGCATGGCAAAACGCCGGCACCACCTGGCAATGGAGCTGGCATGAAGGCGCGGCTTAACTACGGCTGGCGGCTGGTCGCCACGGGCATGAGCTTCGTCGTGTTCGGCGTCTGCGGGCTATTGTTCTCGGTGCTGGTGTTTCCGCTCGCATGGCTGTGGCCGCATCGTGCGACGCGTCAGCGTGCGGTCACGACCATCATTCACGGGTTCTTCCGTGCGCTGGTCACCGTCTTGCAGTGGATCGGCGTGATGGAGCTGGAAGTGAAGGGCGCGGCCGCGCTACGTGCGAACGGGCCCGTGATCGTCGTCGCGAATCATCCGACCTACCTCGACGTGGTGGTGCTGCTCGCGCTCACGCCTTCCGCGTGCTGCGTGGTCAAGAACGCCCACTGGGGTAATCCGTGTTTCTGGGGCATCGTGCGGGCCGCCGAATACGTGAGCAATGTCGACCCGATCGAACTCGTGGAAGCCAGCGCACGCCAGATTGCAGCGGGCTATACCATGATCATCTTCCCGGAAGGCACGCGCAGTCCCGCGCCGAACCGGCTGCACGCATTCTCGCGCGGTTTCGCTCACATCGCCCTCAAGGCGGGCACGCCGATCCTGCCGGTGCTCATGGATTGCGACCCGCCGGCATTCACGAAACAGATGCGCTGGTATCACGTGCCATCGCGGGCGTTTCGCATCCGCGTGAACGTGCTCGAGCCGGTCGCGGCCGACAGGCTCGAGGCTCACGATTCTTCTTCACCGGCCCTTGCCGCGCGCACTTTGACCAGTGCTATTGAGGCACACATTAACCAGCGCTTGTTCGACTATGGATTCTTTGAAACTGGAAATTAAGCAGCTTCTGATCGATGCGCTCGATCTGGAAGACCTGACACCTGCCGACATCGACGACGATGCGCCGCTCTTCGAAACCGATGGCATCGGGCTCGATTCGATCGACGCGCTCGAGATCGGTATCGTGCTGCGCAAACACTATCAATTGACTATCGCGGCGAACGACGAACGCACGCGGGAGCACTTCCGTTCGATCAGCACCCTTGCGGCGCTTGTCGCCAGCCAGCAAGGCGGGTTGGCCATTGCGAACGACACCGGGGAAAAGGGGAATAAATCGTGACCGAGACAGAGATCCTTGAGCGCATCCGCGCCATCTTCAAAGAGAACTTCGCGATCGAGCCCGACCGCGTGACGCCTCAAGCGCATCTGTACGAGGACCTCGACCTCGATAGCATCGACGCCGTCGATCTCGCGATCAAGCTGCAGGAAATGACCGGCCGGCGCATCAAGCCGGAAGAGTTCAAGTCGGTCCGCACGGTCGGCGATGTGATCGGCGCCGTGGAGTCGCTGCTGGCGGAACAGGGGTGATGCAAGCGGAGCATTCACGTTCCGGCATGCAGGATACCGCGGCGGATGAACCGGCGGCGGGCGAGGCCGTGGCCTTGGGCATTAAGCCTCTTGGCTGGATGCGGGCTGTCCTGCAAGTCGCCTTGAAGCTTGCTTACCCAATCATGATCTTGTGCGCATGGCGCTGGGATTCGCCGCGTTATATCGGCGCCGCGCTGTTCGCGCTGCTGTGGCTGCAGCGCTGGGCCGGCACGGGCACGTTCGCCACCTCGCTGCGGCAGCTTACTGCGACGGACTGGTGCGTAGCGGGCCTGCTGAGCTGTGCATCGGCGGCGATCGTGTGGTCCGGCAGTGAATTGCTGCTGCATCTCTACCCCTCGCTCGTGAACCTCGGCCTGCTGGTCGCGTTCGGCTCGACGCTTGTGCGCGGGCCGTCGATGATCGAAAAATTCGCGCGCATGGGCAATCCAAAACTTGGCGAGCATGCGGTGCGGTACACGCGCCGGGTGACTCAGCTCTGGTGTGTGTTCTTTGCGCTGAACGGCGCGTTTTCCGCGTATACCGCGTTGTTCTGGTCGCGAGCTGCGTGGTCGCTGTACAACGGCGCGATCGCGTATGGCCTGGTCGGCGTGTTGCTGGCTGGCGAGATCGTATGGCGCTATCTGGCCGTGCTGCCGCGAGCCGCGCGGTCGGAGGCCGCATGATCGCGTTGCACGACGTATTGCTCGGCCAGCGTGATGCCGGCACGCCGGTTTGCCGCGACGGTGCGGACATGCTCGATTTCGCCGGGTTCCGTGCGCGAGTGCTGGCCATCGCCGCGTGTTTGAGCGAGCAGCCGGCGCGACGCTATGCGTTGTGTATCGACGATCCATTCGACTTCGCCTGCGCGCTGTTTGCGTTATTCGCTTGCGGCAAGGAGCCGGTGATTCCGGCGCATGCAGCGCCCGGTTATCTGGCCGATCTCTCCAATGCCTACGATGTTGCGCTGACCGATGCCGACATGCCTTCGCTGGTCTCCCGTTCGGAGTGCGTCGCATCGCCGGCGTTGATCGATCCTCACGCACCCCTCACGCTGTACACCTCCGGCAGCAGCGGCACACCGAAGCCGATCCGCAAAACGCTCGCGCAATTCAACGCCGAAGTCCATACGCTTGAGAAGCAGTGGGGCAAGCTTGTCGGCGACGCAACGGTGCTTGGCAGCGTCCCGCATCATCACATCTATGGGCTGCTGTTTCGCGTGTTCTGGCCGCTCGCTGCCGGGCGCGCATTCGACCGTGCGATCAGCATCGAGCCACGACATGTGCAGGCGCGGATCGCGCAATGCGGGCAGGGGCGATCGGTCGTGGTGTCTACGCCCGCGCAACTTTCGCGCTGGCCCGAACTCGATGGTTTCGCAAGCCTGAGTCCCGTGCCGCGCGTGTTCTTTTCGTCGGGCGGTCCGCTTGCGGCAGAGGCAGCCAGCAAATATGCCGAGGTCTTCGGTGCTGCGCCGGTCGAGATCTACGGCAGCACGGAGACGGGCGGTATTGCGTGGCGTCGGCAGGATGAGACGGATGCTTGGCAGGCGTTGACCGGCATCGAGGTTCATCGCGGCGACGATGGTGCGCTTACTCTGCGCTCGCCGCATCTGGGCCACGACGACTGGCATCGTACCGACGACACCATCGCGTTCGACCCCGATGGCCGTTTCCGGCTGCAAGGCCGCCTCGACCGCGTGATCAAGCTGGCGGGCAAGCGCGTGTCCTTGCCGGAGCTCGAAGCACGGCTCGCATTGCATCCGTATGTGGCGCAGGCGGCGGTGGTGTCGCTTGAAGGGATGTCGCGCGAGCGTGTCGGCGCGGTGGTAGCGCTCACCGAAGCCGGCAGCGAAGCGCTGCTGGAACGAGGCCGGGTGGCGCTCGCGAAGATCTTGCGCCGCCACCTTGCGGCGTATTTCGATATCGTCGTGCTGCCGCGTTTCTGGCGCTTTCGTTTCAGGCTTCCCTTCGATGCCCGCGGCAAGTTGCCGGCGGCCGCTGTTGCCGCGGCATTCGACGCACGCGCGGACGGTCTCGAAGTGCTCTGCGAAACCCGCAGCGAGACAGCGTTGCACTACGAACTCCGCGTGCCGCCGACGCTCGAGCATTTCGCTGGCCACTTTCCCGGCTTGCCGATCCTGCCGGGCGTCATACAGGTCGACTGGGCGATGCGATTGGCGACTGACCATGTGCCGGGCGTACGTGCGCTGGCATCGATCGATCAGTTGAAATTCAAGGCGCCGGTGCCACCGGGCGCGCTGCTCGATCTCACGTTGACGCATGACGCGTCGCGACGGCGTGTGCAATTCGCGTATCGACTGGGCGGTCGGGATTGCGCGTCGGGTGTTTTTGTTTATCGGGGGATCGCATGAGCTTCGCGCCGTGCATTGTCATCCCGATCTACAACCACAGGGACGCGATTGGCGCGACCGTCGCGAATCTCAGCGTGCATGGCTTGCCGCTTTTTATCGTCGATGACGGCAGCGACGAAGCCACCCAGCACGTACTCGCCGCGCTTCGCCAACAGTACGCGGACAAGCTCAAGCTGATCCGTTTGCCGGTCAACGGCGGCAAGGGCGCGGCGGTGATGGCGGGCCTGCGCGCCGCGCTTGAGGCTGGTTTCACGCATGGCTTGCAGATCGACGCCGACGGACAGCATGACGCCGCTGATGTGCCGCGCTTCATCGACGCGGCGCGTGCGGAGCCGGGCGCGGTGATCCTCGGTTGTCCCGTCTACGACGAATCCGTGCCGAAGTCGCGTCTCTACGGCCGGTATCTGACGCATGTGTGGGTGTGGATCGAAACGCTCTCGCTCACGATCCGCGACTCGATGTGCGGCTTTCGCCTGTATCCGCTCGACGTGGTCTGCGCGCTGATCGATGATGTCAGGTTGCCAACGCGAATGGACTTCGACATTGAGATCCTGGTGCGCTTGTACTGGCGCAGGATAGCGTTCCGTTCGATCCCGACACGCGTCACTTACGCGAGCGACGGTGTTTCACACTTCGACGTGCTGTGGGACAACGTGCGTATCAGCCGTACTCACACGCGGCTTGTCGCGGGCATGCTGTGGCGGCTGCCGATGTTGCTTGCACACAAGCTGATGCCGCGAGCTTCGGCCACATCGTCGAATGAAAACGATCAGCACTGGTGGCATATCGCGGAACGCGGCAGCCATCTCGGCATGTCCTTGCTTGCGCTGAGCTGCCGTCTCCTCGGCACGCGCTTCACGGCGTTGTGGCTGCATCCGATCGTCGCGTATTTCTTGCTGACAGGGCGCAGTGCCCGGGCTGCATCGCGCAGCTACTTCATGCATCTTCAACAGGCAGCGCCGCAAGACGGGACACCTCGGCCGGGATGGCTGTCCGCGTATAGGCACATGCTGGCATTCGCGCAATCCGGTTTCGATAAACTCGCCGCATGGTCGGGCCGCGTCAACATAGAGGACGTGAAGTTCGACGATCCGAGCGCGTTCGAAGCGCTGAGCGCGAGCGGGCGCGGTGCACTCGTGATCGGCGCGCATCTCGGCAACCTCGAGATGACCCGGGCGCTCGCCACGCGCGGCGCACACGCGAAGGTCACCGCTGTTGTCTATACCGAACACGCGCGCCGGTTCAACAGTGTGCTGGCATCGGCGAATAGCGAGTTCGCGCAGCGTCTTGTCGAAGTCAGCGACTTCGGCCCCGAGACCGCGATGATGATGCAGGATCGTGTGGATGCGGGCGAGTTGCTGGTGATCGTCGGCGACCGCGTGCCGGCGCATGATTCGGGCCGCACGACCGAAGCGCAGTTCTTGGGTTCGACGGCGCCTTTCGCGCAAGGGCCTTATGTGCTCGCCCATGCACTGGGTTGCCCCGTGTACCTGTTTTTCTGCCTGAAGGAAGCGCAGGGTTACCGGCTCTATTTCGAGCCGTTCGCGGAGCGTATCGAGTTGCCGCGCCGTGAGCGTGCACAGCATCTCGCGGCGTGGGCGCAACGTTATGCAGCGCGTCTCGAACACTATTGTCGCAAGGCGCCTTATCAATGGTTCAATTTTTTCGATTTCTGGGCGCGTCCCAATGGCAATGGAGGCGCGAATGGCCGAACATGATCTGAGCCTTGACGTACGTAACGTAGCGGTTATGGCCGCCGAAGTGATCGTCATCGGCGGCCGGCGGTTGACTATCGAAGAAGTCGTTTCGATTGCGCAGCGGCGCACGCAGGTTGCGTTGAGCGCCGATCCGGCGTGGCGAGCACGCATCGAACGCGGCGCCGAATTCTTGCGCCGGCATTTGGCCCAGGGCGCGACCGTCTATGGCGTCAACACCGGTTATGGCGACTCGTGCGTGGTCGATGTGCCCATGGAACTCGTCGAAGTTCTGCCCCTGCAACTGCTGCGTTATCACGGCTGCGGCATGGGCCAGCATCTCGACGATGCGCAGACGCTCGCGGTCATCGCCGCGCGGCTCAATTCGCTTGCGTATGGATTTTCTGGCGTGCGGACCGTGCTGCTCGAACGGCTCGCCGACCTGATCAATCATCGTGTGCTGCCCAGGATTCCATCGGAGGGATCGGTGGGGGCGAGCGGTGACCTCACGCCCTTGTCCTACGTGGCAGCGGCGCTCGTTGGCGAACGCGACGTGCAGTTCGGCGGCGAGTTGCGCGATGCGCGCAGCGTCTGGGCCGAACTGGGCCACATGCCGCTTACGCTCGCGCCGAAGGAAGGGCTCGCGCTGATGAACGGCACCGCGGTCATGACAGGGCTGGCGTGCCTCGCGTTCGCCCGAGCCAGTCATTTGACGCGGCTCGCCGCACGCCTGACCGCGCTGTCGACTGTCGCGCTCGACGGCCGCGCTGCGCATTTCGACCCGATGCTCTTCGAAGTAAAACCGCACGCCGGCCAGGCCGAAGCGGCGGCATGGATTCGCGAGGATCTCGCCGGCCGGGAGGACACGCCAGGCCATCGCCTGCAAGACCGCTACTCGATCCGTTGCGCGCCGCATGTGATCGGCGTCGCGCGCGACGCGCTGTCATGGGTGCGTCGGGACGTTGAAAACGAACTGAACAGTGCCAACGACAATCCGCTGATCGATCCCGATGGCGAACGCGTGCTGCATGGCGGCAACTTCTACGGCGGCCACATTGCATTCGCGATGGACTCGCTGAAAGTCGCCGTCGCGAATCTTGCCGACCTGATGGATCGCCAACTGGCGCTGCTCGTCGACGATAAATTCAATAACGGCCTGCCGCGCAGTTTGTCGGGCGCGGCGCCGGAGCGCGCATCGATCAATCATGGCTTCAAGGCCGTGCAGATATCGTCGTCGGCGTGGACGGCTGAAGCGCTCAAGCTGACCATGCCCGCCAGCGTATTTTCTCGTTCGACCGAAGCGCATAACCAGGACAAGGTAAGCATGGGCACGATCGCCGCACGCGATTGCCTGCGTATCCTGGAGTTGAGCGAGCAGGTTGCCGCGGCCCATACGCTTGCGACCGTACAGGCTGCACGTTTGCGTCAACGTTTGAACAATACGACACCCATCCCCGCGCCATTGCACGCGTTCATGGAAAGCGTGACGGCAGCATCGCCGTTCGTCGATGAAGACCGCGCGCTCGAAAGCGACCTGCGCGCGTTGACTGCGCGGATCGCGGCGTGCGAGCTGGTGAGCGGTTATCGTGGAGAAGGACGGCATGACTGAAGCTGAGGCACCCAAGGTCCTGACGGCGAGCGCGACAGTCGAAGTGCCATTTCATGACGTCGACGCCATGAACGTCTGCTGGCATGGGCATTACTTGAAGTACTTCGAGATCGGCCGGGCCGCGCTGCTGCGCGTGTTCGACTACGACTATCGCGAGATGCAGGCGTCGGGGTATCTCTGGCCCATCGTCGAAGCGCATCTCAAGTACGTGCGTCCAGCCACCTATGGGCAGCAGATTGAAGTCCGCGCGCAATTGCTGGAGTATGAAAACCGCCTGAAGATTGGCTATGAGATCGTCGATGCCGCTTCCGGCGAGCGGCTGACCAAGGGCTACACGATCCAGGTCGCCATCGACGCCTCGACGCAGGAACTGCAATTCGTGTCGCCGCCGGTGGTGTTCGAGAAGCTGGAGCGCGCATGGGCACGTTGAAGTTGCGCAGTGTGATAAGTGTCATAGCGGCTGCGTTTACCGCGTTGTCACCGGTGGTGCTGGCCGCATCGGCGGATAATACGGGCCTCGTTTCGCAGATAGCGGCGCATCTCGCGCAAGCGAAGGGCGTTCGCGCGCAGTTCACGCAAACACAGACGCTTTCAGCGATGAAACAGCCGCTCGTCAGCACGGGTTCGCTGGTTTTCTTCCGCGAGCGCGGCGTGCTCTGGCAGATCGATACACCGTACAGAGCGACCTACGTCATCACCGATACCGGCGTCAGCGAAGTGAACGCCGGCGGCCGGCGCACGAACACAAACAGCGGCAACGGCGTGCGCGGCGTGGCGCAAGTCTCGCGGATGATGCGGGCAATGCTGGGTGGCGATCTCTCGGCGCTCTACGCACAATTCGACGTACACGCCGACGGCACGCCCGCGCGGTGGCGTATGCAACTGACGCCGAACCAGCCGCAGCTCGCCCAGTCGATCAAGGGCTTGGAGATGAGCGGCGGCGACTATTTGCAGGCGTTGCGCATTACGCTCGCGAATGGCGACATCACGCGCATCGACTTCGCGAACAGCGCGGCGGTGAGTGAACTGGCGCCGGCTGAGCGCACGCTTTTCGGAGCACCGTAATGCAGGTGCCGCAATCACGAGCCGCGAAACCGGTGTGGGGCACGCGCGCCGCATGGCTGCTGCTCGCGCTTGTCGCGACGCTTTATTGTGTATGGCGTTTCGCCGGGCCATCGCCGCTGCAGACGAACCTGCTTGCGTTATTGCCCGCGACGGAAGCCGATCCAGTCGCTGAAAAAGCCGTTGATACCTTGGCCGCCGCACTCGGTGACCGTACGGTTTTTCTTGTCACCAGTAACGACGCAGCACACGCGAAAGCTGCGGCGAAACAGCTTGGCTCGGCGTTATCGGCAAGCGGCGCGTTCGAGTCGGTGACAGCAGAGTTGCCACCGTTCGATGTATCGAATGTTGCCGGGCTCTACATGCCATATCGATTCGGCTTGCTTGCACCGGCCGATCGCGCGGCGCTCATGGACGGCACCGTCTCTCTGCACGACACACTCGCGCGACGCCTCTACAGCCCGCTGCGTAGCGGCCTCGCGACCCAGCTCGCCGACGACCCCTTCGGCTGGCTCGAACACTGGCTTGCGGGCTTGCCGCTTGCGACGTCGAACCTGGAGATTGAAGACGGGATGCTGGTGGCGCATCGAGGGAATGCAACCAGCGCTCTGGTCATGGCGACGTTACCGGGTTCGGCGTATGAATCGAAGGTTCAGCATGCGGTCCATGACTCCGTGGCGCGCAGTGAAGGTGCGCTCAAGCTCGATTTCCCCGATGTAACGCTGGCTCGCACCGGCGCTGTTTTCTACGCCGAGGCGGCGCGTGCCGCATCGGAGCGTGAGGTACATCTGATTGGCGTCGCCTCAGTCTGCGGGATTGCGTTGCTCATGTTATGGGTGTTCCGTTCGCCCCGGTTGATCCTGCTCGGGTTCGTTTCGACGGCGCTTGGTATCGTGTGTGCGCTCGCTGCCACCATGCTGATATTCGGCAAGCTGCATCTGCTGACGCTCGTGTTCGGCGCGAGTCTAATTGGCGAAGCGGTTGACTATTCGATCCAGTATTTCGTGGTCTATCTCGGTGCAGGACGTGACTGGGATGCACAGCGCGGCGTGCGTGCCGTGCGGCCGGCGCTGATGGTCGCATTGACGACGAGCCTGCTGGGCTACACCATCCTCACGTGGGTGCCGTTTCCCGCGCTCAAGCAGATCGCGTGTTTTGCAATCGTGGGGATCTGTACAGCGTTCGCGTCGGTGTTGTGGCTGTTACCGGCGCTGCTGGTTCGAGCGCCCAAGCGCGGTCCGCAGCGCGTATTCGCCGGAGCGGCGCGTCTGCTTGCCACGTGGCATGCGTTGATTGGCGGGCGGCGGGCTTGGGGCGTCGCGGCTCTTCTGCTGATCGTGGCAGTGCCGGGCTGGCTACGGCTCACGAGCGACGACGACATCCATCTGCTGATCGAACGCGATCCTGTGCTCATGGCGCAAGAGCAGAAGGTGCGCGACGCGGTCGGTGTCGATAACAGCACGCAGTTTTTCGTCGTGCGCGGTGAGACGCCCGAAATCGTGTTGGAGCGTGCTGAAGCGCTGGACGCGAAGCTCGGCGGTTTGACGGGCGCAGCGAGGCTGGGTAGCTGGCAATCAGTGAGCTCGTTCGTACCGTCGGCGAAGCGGCAGGGCGAGGACCATACGCTGCTGAGCCAACGCGTATTCAGCGATCCGACTGCGTTACGCGCGACGCTCGTTCAAGCCGGTTTCCGCGATGCAGTGGCCGATGCATGGCTCGCGGCCTACGCGAAGTCGGGCCACGCGGTGCTAACGGTCGATAGCTGGCTTGCAGCGCCGTGGTCGCAGCCGTTCCGTCATCTATGGCTCGGCAAAGTTGACATTGCTGGCTACGCCGCCGTCGTGATCCCGCAGGGCGTTACATCGGCGAACGAACCTGCGCTGATCGCAACCGCGCACACGCTGCCGGGCGTAAGCTTCGTCGATAAAGCCGCGAGCGTCTCGACGTTGTTCGGCGCGTATCGCGTCGACAGCGGCATCTGGCTCGCGGGCGCGCTGTTGCTCGTGCTCCTGCTGATGATGGCGCGCTACCGGCCGCTCGGCGGCATCGTCGTCACGCTGCCAGTTCTGCTGGCGGTCGGCGTGACGCTCGCGGTGTTTGGTTATGCAGGCGTGCCGCTGAACCTGTTCAACTGGCTCGCATTGATGCTGGTGCTCGGTGTGGGCGCAAACTATGCGGTGTTCCTGCGCGAAGGCGCCGCGCGCGCGGACGCGGATCTCGGCGCGGTGTGGACGGGCGTGCTGTTATCGGCGGCAACGACCTTGCTTTCCTTCGGTTTGCTCGCCATGAGCGCGATGCCCGCGCTGAAAAGTTTCGGCGCGACGCTTGCGCTCGGTATCGCGGTGTCGGTGCTGCTTGCGCCGGTCGGCATGCCGTCGGAACGAAGGAGGGCCGCATGAACGCGCCACGTGTTTATCTGCATGCGCTGGGATTGATCAACGCGCTCGGGGGTAGTGTCGACTCGATCGTGCCGGCGCTCGCTGCCGGTGTTGCACCCGGCATGGGGACGATCCATACCGGAATCGGCGATGCTTTTGTCGGTAGCGTGACGGCGCCGCTCAACCTCGCGCCGCCGGAATCGCTTGCGCGTTACGACTGCCGCAACAACCGGCTGCTGCTTGCCGCGCTCGCGCAGATCGCGCCGGCTGTGGAGGCCGCCCGTGAACGTTACGGCGCGCACCGGATCGGCGTGGTGCTTGGCACGAGCACGTCGGGCATCGAAGCGGCCGAGGCTGCGTTCGTCTACCAGGCACAAGCGGGCAAGTTGCCGCTGAGCTTCGACTACCGGCAGGTGGAGATAGGGACGGTGGCGCCGTTTGCTGCCGCCGCGCTCGACATCCACGGCCCCGCATTCACGATCTCGACCGCGTGTACGTCCAGCGCGAAGGCGTTCGTCTCGGCACGCCGGTTGTTGCAATTGCACTTGTGCGATGCGGTCGTGGTCGGCGGGGTCGATTCATTGTGCGAGTTGACCGTGCAGGGTTTTGCGTCGCTCGAATCGACCAGCGTGGTCCGCTCCAATCCGATGAGCCGCAATCGCTGCGGGATCAACGTCGGCGAGGGTGCGGCCGTGTTCCTGATGAGCCGCGACGAGGGCCCGGTAGTCCTCGCCGGCGTGGGCGAATCGAGCGATGCGCATCACATTTCAGCGCCCGATCCCCACGGCGCGGGCGGTGAAATTGCATTGCGTGCTGCACTGGCGGACGCGGGTCTCGCGCCGTCTGATATCGCTTACGTGAACCTCCATGCAACGGCGACGCGCAAGAACGACGACATGGAAGCGCATCTGATGGCGCGGGTATTCGAGGGCGGTGTCGCGGCGAGCGGCACCAAGCCGCTGACCGGGCATCAACTCGGCGCAGCGGGCGCGACTGAGCTGGGGTTCGCGTGGCTTACGCTTGCGCGCGACGGCGTCGCGTTGCCGCGTCATCTGTGGGACGGCGAGGCCGACCCGGCTTTGCCGCGGCTCGATCTTGTGGAAAGCGAGCGTTATCTGCCGCGCGCAACGGGTACGATGGACACGCAGTACGTGATGAGCAATTCGTTTGCGTTCGGCGGCAGCAACGTCAGCCTGATTCTCGGCAGGCGATGACCATGACGATCCATACGACCGACCAGGGCTTCGGCCCCATCGAAACGATCTTGCCGCACCGGGGCACGATGCTGCTGCTCGACCGGGTCAGCGACTGCACGGACGAGACCCTGACAGCCTACGCAAGCGTGCGCGCCGATGCCTGGTACACCGATGCCGATGGCGCGATGCCGGCGTGGATCGGCATCGAACTGATGGCGCAGGCGATTGCCGCGCACGTCGGTTTGCTCGCGATGCGCGCAGGCGGTCAGGCACGTCCCGGCGTACTGCTCGGCTCACGCCGATACGAAGCCCATATCCCGGCATTTGCACGCGGCGCCCACCTGCGCATCGAAGCGAAAGAACTGCTGCGCGGCGACGACGGCCAAGGCCACGGCGCCTACGAATGTGCGATCCATCACGACAGCGTGTGCTGTGCCGAGGCGGTCATCAAGGTGTATCAACCGGCTGATTTTCAGTCGTTCATCGAAGGGAGTTTCGGATCATGAGCCGGCGTGTTCTTGTAACGGGCGCAAGCCGCGGCATCGGCCGCGCGATCGCGTATCAACTCGCGGCGGATGGCTTCACGGTCTCCGTGCATTGCCGCAGCGGCCGCACTGAAGCCGAAGCTGTCGCGACCGGCATAGCCGCGCAGGGCGGCACGGCGCGGGTATTGCAATTCGATGTACGCGACCGTGCCGCCTGCCGCGAGGTCCTGGAAGCGGACGTGGCGACGCACGGCGCGTATTACGGCATCGTCTGCTGTGTGGGCGTGACGCGCGATGCGGCGTTTCCAGCGCTTACCGAAGAGGACTGGGACATCGTGATCGAAACCGGCCTCGACTCTTTTTATAACGTCGTACATCCTCTGACCATGCCGCTCGTGCGGGCGCGGCAGGGAGGGCGCATTGTGACGATCGCCTCCGTCTCGGGCGT
>Ga0255336_101712_pt1 | contig 13932 bp, 10 predicted proteins | sample MeOH1_35cm_T3_17_FD_189102 | JGI IMG/M metagenome (GOLD analysis project Ga0255336, IMG submission 189102) | Sandy soil microbial communities from University of British Columbia, Vancouver, Canada - MeOH1_35cm_T3_179 | ecosystem: Engineered > Artificial ecosystem > Sand microcosm > Unclassified ...
TTATTAAGGAAATTAAGAAGCATACTGAGTTAAATTACGATATTATAGGAATTATAGATGATGACAATTCAAAAATTGGAAAGAATATAAATGGTATTAAGATATTAGGCAACAGGAGTAAAATTGTAAATACCTGCAAAGAGTATGATATTGATGAAATTATACTTGCAATACCATCAACTGATTTTCAAACTCAAAGGGAAATTTTAAAGATATGTAAAAATACAAAATGCAAGTTAAAAACTGTACCAGGAATTTATGAAATACTGGATGAGAAAGTTAATATCAGCAAAATTAGAGATGTTAAAATTGATGATTTGCTTGGAAGAGAGCCAGTAAAACTAAATAATGAAAATATTAATAAATACATTAAGAATAAAACAGTTCTGGTAACTGGTGGAGGAGGCTCTATTGGTTCAGAGCTTTGCAGGCAAATTGCAAGGTTTAATCCAAAGCAGCTAATAATATTAGATATATATGAGAATAATGCATATGAACTTCAAATGGAATTAAAATATGTGTATCCTCATCTGAATATGAAGGTGATTATTGCTTCTGTAAGAGATTTAGAAAGGCTTAAAGCAATATTTAATACTTACAAGCCTGATGTTGTATTTCATGCTGCAGCCCATAAGCATGTACCTCTAATGGAGGATAATCCGCAAGAAGTAGTAAAAAATAATGTGTTAGGTACCTATAATGTTGCTAAATGTAGTGATTTATATGGTGTTAAAAAGTTTGTTTTAATAAGTACTGATAAAGCAGTAAATCCAACAAATATAATGGGCGCTTCAAAGAGATTCTGTGAAATAATAATTCAAGCTTTAAGCAAGGTCAGCAAAACAGAGTATGTAGCTGTCAGGTTTGGGAATGTGCTTGGAAGTAATGGAAGTGTTATACCACTATTTAAAAAGCAAATTGAACATGGCGGTCCAGTTACAGTTACACACCCAGAGATTACTAGGTTTTTCATGACTATTCCTGAGGCTGCTCAGCTTGTAATTCAAGCTGGTTCTATAGCTAAGGGTGGAGAAATATTTGTACTAGATATGGGTGAACCTGTAAAGATAGCTGATTTAGCAAGAGATTTAATAAGCCTCAGCGGTCTGCAGCCAGATAAAGATATAAAAATTGAATATACAGGCTTAAGACCAGGGGAAAAGCTATATGAAGAACTATTAATGGATGAAGTTGCATTAACCTCAACGGAACATAAAAAAATATTTGTAGAAAAGCCTGCTGATTATGATATTGATTATTTAAATAGTTCCATTGAAGAATTCAAAGAAGTAATATATAAAGATGATGAAGAAGTATATGCTTTGATGGAGAAAAAAGTACCAACATTCAATAGACAAAAGCAATAAATTATTTAATTGAATAAATACAAAGGTTAAGGAGGATTTTAAAATGACCAAATTAAAAGATGATTTGATTTTAAAATTAAAAAATAAAACTGCTAAACTTGGAGTAGTTGGATTAGGATATGTTGGCCTTCCACTTGCAGTAGAAAAAGCTAAAGCAGGTTATGAAGTTATTGGCTTTGATGTTCAAGACAGCAAAGTTCAAATGGTAAATGACGGCATTAACTATATAGGAGATATAGTTGATGAAGATTTGAAAAAATTAGTTGATAAGAAAAGCCTTAGGGCTACTACTGATTTTAGCTTTGTTGCCGATGTTGATGCTGTATCAATATGTGTTCCTACACCACTTGATAAATATAAGCAGCCTGATTTATCCTATGTTGTGAACTCTTCTAAAAGTGTTGCAAAATATATGCATAGAGGACTTCTAGTTGTTCTTGAAAGTACAACTTATCCAGGCACTACCGAAGAAGTATTAAAACCAATTCTAGAAGAAAACGGACTAAAATGTGGTGAAGATTTTTTCTTAGCATTCTCACCAGAAAGAGTAGACCCAGGTAACAAAGAATACAAAACTAAAAATACTCCTAAGGTTGTAGGAGGATGTACTCCAGAATGTACTGAGGTAGCAGCTATGCTCTATAGAAGCGTTTTAGAAAGTGATGTAATGGAAGTATCCGCGCCTGCAGTAGCAGAAATGGAAAAGATTTTAGAAAACACCTTTAGAAATATAAATATTGCCTTAGCAAATGAAATGGCAATACTTTGCAAAAAAATGGGTATTGATGTTTGGGAAGTTATTGAAGCTGCTAAAACAAAACCATATGGTTTTATGCCATTTTATCCTGGCCCAGGGCTTGGCGGGCATTGTATACCACTAGATCCATTTTATTTATCCTGGAAGGCAAAAGAATATGATTATCATACTAAATTAATTGAAACCTCAGGTGAAATTAATGACTATATGCCGGAATTTGTAATGGAAAATGTTATGAAGCTATTAAATACTCACAAAAAGTCTTTAAATGGCTCTACAGTTTTATTAATTGGTGTTGCTTATAAAAATGACATTGATGATTTAAGGGAATCACCAGCTTTAAAGGTCATAGAACATTTAGAGAAAAATGGGGCTAATATAATATATAATGATCCTTATATTCCTAAATTTAAGCATAACAATAAGGAATACGTTTCAGTTAATCTAGAAGAAAATCTAGAAACAGCTGATATTGTAATTATAACAACTAATCACAGCTGCTATGATTATCAAGAAGTTGTAAACAAAGCTATACTTTTATATGATACTAGAAACGCTACAAAAGATGTTAAGGAAAATAGAAACAAAATAAATAAATTATAGGATTCATAACAGGATGAACTGAGGTTTATCCTGTTATAATGCTGTTATAATACGTATGAGGTGATAATATGAGTAAGTTAAAATTTGCTATTATAGGCTGTGGTAGAATTTCTTATAAACATGTTGAAGCACTGGCACAAAATAAAGACGAGGCGGCCTTAGTTGCTGTTTGCGATGTTATTGAAGGAAATGCAATAGCAAAGAAGAAGGATTATGAGAAGAATATTGGCAGTGCTGTAAATGTTAAAGTATATACTGATTATAAAGAAATGCTTGAAAAAGAACAAATAGATGTTGTTACAATAGCAACTGAAAGTGGATATCATCCAGAAATAGCAATTTACTGCATGAATAAAGGTAAGCATGCAATTGTTGAGAAGCCAATGGCATTATCAATTGAGGATGCAAATAGAATGATTGAAAGTTCAAGAAAAAATAATGTTAAGCTATGCGTAAGCCATCAAAATAGGTTTAATGAGCCCATTCAAAAATTACGTAAGGCAATTGAAGAAAATAGATTTGGTAAGCTTATAAACGGAACTGCAAGAATACTTTGGAACAGAAACATGGGTTATTATGAGCAGGCGACCTGGAGAGGTACTTGGAAATTAGATGGTGGCACTTTAATGAATCAATGTATCCATAATATTGACTTATTACAGTGGATGATGGGTGGAGAAATTGATACGGTTTATGCTGCTTGTGATACATTTTTAAGAGATATAGAAGCAGAGGATTTTGGTGCAATACTAATAAAATTTAAAAATGGTTCCATAGGTATTGTGGAAGGCAGCGCATGCGTTTATCCAAAGAATTTAGAGGAAACCTTAAGTATATTTGGTGAAATGGGAACGGTATGCATTGGTGGTCTTGCAGTAAATAAAATAGAAACCTGGAGATTTGGAGATAATATAGATTCAGAAGAAGAAATATTAAAGGGCCAAGAAGGAGACCCTGATACAGTTTATGGCTTTGGACATACACCTTTGTTTAAGGATATGATAAATGCTGTAAAGGAGAATAGAGAGCCATTAATAAATGGAGAAGAAGGCAAAAAAGGCATGTCTATAATTTTAGCTGCCTATAAATCAAGACTTACGGGAATGCCGGTTAAATTCCCATTAACTAAATTTTCAACTTTGGACATGGTTAATATAAAATAGGGCTTATTCTGATTAAATCAATAAGAAATGAGGTTTATTTATGAATTTTGTATCTAATAAAAGCTTAGTAGGAGAGAATTGTAAGCTTGGCCATTTTGTTGTTATTGATGATGGTGTAACTATAGGAAACAATTGTTTAATAGGAAACAATGTTGTTATATATGAAGGCACAATAATAGGAAATAACGTTAGAATAGATGATAACACTGTCATAGGAAAGCTACCAATGAGATCTGTTAACAGCATTTTTAAAGATGAAGATAAATTACCTCCAGCGGAGATAAAAGATGACTGCTTAATAGGTGCAGGAGTTATAATATACACAGGCTGCGTAATAAGCGAAAAAACTCTAGTTGCAGATACAGCTGTAATCAGAGAAAATGTAACAATCGGCTCAAAAACAATCATAGGGAGAGGAACAACGGTTGAAAATTACTGCAAAATTGGCTCAAACTGCAAGATTCAAACTGATGTATATTTAACCGCCTACTCTGAGGTTGAGGATTTTGTTTTTATAGCACCCTGTGTAGTAACCTCAAATGATAATTTTGCAGCACGTTCCAAGGATAGATTTGGAAAGTTCAAAGGAGTTACTATAAAAAAAGGCGGCAGAATTGGTGCCGGTGCTGTTATTTTACCTGGTAAGGTAATTAAAGAAGATGGCTTTGTAGCAGCTGGAAGCGTTGTAACAAAAGATGTTGAAAGGGAAACCATCGTTGCAGGAAATCCAGCTAAGAAGTTTAGGATGGTACCAGAGGATCAATTATTAAAAAATCAGCAGTAAATTTCAAAATCCACAAAATATACGTAGTAATTCGCGGAGGCAAATATGGAGTCAAGTATGAGTAGTACTAAGTGGATATTTATGGCATCAATACTCTTAGTTTTAATTAACTTTTTATTTTTCCCTAAATTGTTTTTCATTCATATATTTGTAATTTTTTATTTGACTGTAATATATAAAAAAATTGCTTCTAATACAAGGGAATATCTATATCTAAGCACCATACTCCTTGCTTTGACCGATTCAAGTATGGTTTTTCCAATAGGAAGCAGATATGCAATATATTATTACTATTTACTTTTATTTACATATTTCTTAAATGTTCTCTATATTATCAAAAAGAATGATGTTTCAATAAAGATAAAAGGCAAAAGCAAATACTTTATTTTTACATCCATTTTATTAGCATACATAGTGCTTAGTATTATAATTGCTGCAGATAAAAAAATGGCTGTTAAATCAATAATTAACTACATAATAATGATTAGCTTTATTTTAATGATGATTATTGAGAATAAAAACTATGAAAAACTTAAAAAGTCTTTTAAGTTTTTCACATGGGTTTATACCGGAATTATTCTTTTGGGTTTATTAGAGATATTCGGCATAAAATATGGAGCTAGGAATCACTATTTGGATTTAGGTCTTACGGTTAAAGAATATCCATTTTTAAAACATATTCCAGAAGTATTTTTCTATAACCCTAATAATTATGCTGTGTTATTGGTATTAGGTATGACAGCAATATTTATAAAAATAATTTATATTCATGGAAATGAAAATAACTGGTTTTATAAAATTCTATTTTTACTAAGTCAAATAAACTTAATATTTACTACTAGCAGAACAGCATGGATTACAATTTTTATTGTCTATTTCGTTGCTTTTGCTTTCTTTATTATAAGGAAAGAATTAAAATCAGCAAATAAAACTATAAAATTTGCTGTAGTTACGTTAGTAATATTTGTTATATTCTCCTTTATTCCAAGTATGACACCATACTATGGAAAGTTTAATAGCACACCTATTTTAAAAAAGCTTAATTTATATAATATAAAAAAACCTAGGGAAGATAATAAAGCTGTAGCTAATGTAGGAGATCCAGGATCAATAAATGAAAGATTTACACTGATTTTTGATGTGGTGGATGGAGTGATTACAAATAAACATTATTTAGGCTTTGGTGCAGGTAATGTTGGTAATTATATAAAATATAAAGATAATACCTTTGGAATATTGAATATACATAGTTTCTGGTTTGAAATTTTGGGAGACTTCGGTATTGGCATATTTTTATATATTATATATATATATCTAAACCTAATTTCTGATTTGGTAAAAAAAAGCAATAAAGGGCATCAAGAACTGAAACAGTATTCATATATGATAGCTTTGGGATTAGTAGCTTTTATATTTTTAGCCTTCGGTCCAAGTTCTGTAATAACATTTGAACCCTTTTGGATACTTATGGGTATGGCTTCAGCAATAGTTGTAAATAATTATTAATATTGAGGTAGTTTTTATGAAGGTTTTAATATTAAGTAGCTGGTATCCTAATATAGAGAATAATGTAAGTGGGATTTTTGTAAAGGAACAAGCTAAAGCATTAATTAAAATAGGAATTAATGCAGTAGTTTTTTTCCCATATGATAAATCTCTTAATAAGAACCAATTAATAAAAAATTATGAAGATGGTATACTAACTTACAGGGCTAATACAGATTATTTAAATAACAGTAAAATTTCTAGAATAAATAGTGTAATTAAAAGCATTAAATTACTTAAAAGAATTACAGAAGAAAATAAAATAGACATAATTCATAGTCATGTATGTTATTCAGCTGGTTTTGTAGCGGCGTTTTATAAAAAATTTTATGAAATGCCATATATTATAACTGAACATATGTCTTATATAAAATCCTATGCAGCTAAAGCATATAACTATAAATTGTTTAAATACTCCTATTTTCATGCAGACAAAGTTATTTTTGTAAGTGAATTTCTCTGTAATGAACTAATTAAATTAGGTTTTGCTTTTAATAAAGAGATAATTGGTAATGTTGTAGAAATGCCAGATAATAATTTGGTAAGTAGAGTAAGGGGTAATAATGAATTTAATATAATTTTCATTGGATTAATGGATATAACTGAAGTTAAAGGGCTACAATATTTTATTCCTGCCTTAAGTAATTTTATTAAAAATCATCCTGAATATGACATAAAGTTTACTTTAGTAGGGGATGGAGAAAAAAGATGTACCTATGAAGAACTGTGCAGTGAATTAAATATTAGAGAGAAATGTAACTTTTTAGGCAAAATTCCAAAAGGAAATATAGAAGCTTTAATACTTCAGAATGATTTTTTAGTGCTTCCTAGCATTAAAGAAACCTTTGGAAGTGTACTAATTGAGGCCATGGCCTGTGGGAAACCGGTTCTGGCAACTAAATGTGGCGGTCCAAATGAGTTTGTTAATGACAAGGTAGGAACTCTAGTTGAACCAATGAATATTAAAGAACTTGAAAATGGTATTTTATATATGATAAATAATTATAATAATTTTGATTTTAATTATATAAAATCCTATGCAGCTGAAAATTTTAGCTATAAGGCTATAGGTGAAAAATTAAAATCAATCTATTTAAAAGTTTTAGAGAAATGATGGTGAGTTATGAAGCTCCTTAAATCCACTATAATAACATTATTTTCAAATATTTTCATTTTTAGTATTTCAATTATTACAACCCTACTAACTTCAAGGTTATTAGGACCTGAAGGAAAAGGAATTTTAAGTGTAGGTAATAATATAATTAGTATTTCATTAATTATACTTGGCTTTGGTATTGCAGCTTCTAATGTTTTCTTTATTGGAAAAGAAAAGAAAAATATTAATTCTATTTTAGGTATAAACTTCCTTATAGCATTTTTTTCACTTATTGTAATAACCTTGTTATACTTCATTAACTATAAATATCAACTAAATATATTTTTTAAAGGGCTAGATAATAGGACAATAGCTATTGTTCTATTTATAATTCCACTTATGAATTTGAAAACCTCACTAATTAATATATTCCTTGGACTACAGGAAATTGTTAATTATAATAAAATCAATATTATTGATAATATTATAACTTTAATATTACTAATTATATTTATATTAATATACAAATCAGCCTATTGGGTTTTCATAGCCAACTTTATTTCGGTGCTAACAATATTAATAATACTTATTTATACACTTATTTATAAAAATAAGTATAAGGTTTCCTTCAATCATATGTTATTTAAGGAAATGGTAAACTATGGAGTAAAGGCACAACTAGGCAATGCTATTCAGTTTTTAAATTATAGGCTTGACATATTTATAATTAACCTATTACTGCCAATTGCCCAGGTAGGTATATATAGTATCGCAGTTGCTTTGGGTGAAACTATGTGGAAAATATCAGGCACAGTTTCTACTATGATTTTACCAATGACAACAAATTCTAAGAATCAGGCAGAAATGAAAGGCCTGATAAATAAAGTAACGAGAATTACTTTTGCAATTGTTGTTATATGTTCTTTACTGCTTATCCCTATTAGTAAACCAGTAATACTTTTACTAGGAAAAGATTTCAGTGGAGGTATAAATGCATTAATTTTATTAATTCCAGGTATAAGTATTTTTTCAATTTGCAATATTCTTTCCAGCTATATAGCAGGAATTGGATTAGTTGAAAAAAATATAATTGCATCAGGCGTTTCATGTGTTGTTACAGTAATTTTAGATTTGATTTTGATTCCTATTATGGGCATTAATGGGGCATCTGTAGCTACTAGTGTATCCTATATTTTAGCTACAATTATTACTATTTATTTTTATATTAAAATTACAGGAAGTAATATTATAGATATTTTAATAATAAAAAAGGAAGACATACAGGAGCTAAAATTGAAGGTTATGGATAGATTTAGAAAAAGATAAGTAAGCTGGTAGGAGATTATTATGGAAAATATACTTTTAATAGCATATTATTATCCGCCTCTTGGAGGTGCAGGGGTACAACGTACTTTAAAATTTGCAAAATATTTATATAAATTTGGATATAATGTATGTGTGCTTACTGTAGAGGATGCTAGAAACGGGTCTATAAGGGATGAATCACTAAAATATGAAGCTCTAGATGGAATTAAGATATTTAGAGCAAAAGAAGGAAATCCAAACTTTATCATAAATATCGCAAACAAAGCTATTAATAAAAGAAATGTAATTTCAAGGGATGTAAATAAATTTCAAGTTCCTAATCACTCTAGTTCTTTTAAAACTAATATTAAAAAGAAAATTAAAAATATTTTACTAAATATTTACAGATCCTTGTCAATTCCCGATGATAAAATTTCGTGGAAAAAAGAGGCAGTTAAATTAGGTAATGAAATAATAAGAGAAGAAAATATAGATTTAATTTATTCAACTTCAGCTCCTTATACCTGCCATTTAATAGCATTAGCTTTAGCAAAATTTTCAAACATTCCTTGGATATGCGATTTTAGAGACCCTTGGGCTTTAAATCCCTTTGTTGACTATCCATGGTTTATTAAAAAAATAAACAGCAATTTGGAGAAAAAAGTAGTAAAGAGATCTGATAAGGTAATTTCTGTAAGTCAGCCAATTATCGACGACTTTGTTTTAAATTATAAAGATGAGGATCCATCTAAATTTAAGGTTATTACCAATGGATATGATGAAGAGGACTTTATTGGTTATAATAAAGACATTAAACCTGAAAAATTTACTATTACATATAATGGAACCCTATATGGGAAAAGATCTCCCAGTAATTTTTTAGAAGCTGTAACTAGATTAATTGAATCAAGCAAAATTGATAAAAGTAAAATTATTCTTAAGTTTGTTGGTGAGATAGGGCGAGATGCAAAGGCAGATATAAATAATTTTACCTTAAGGTTTGGAGATATAGTTCAATGTATTGATTACTTGCCGCATAAGGAAAGTTTAAAGCAAATTGAAAATTCATCAGCACTACTATTAATAATTGAAAGCGGTGAAGGCAGCCAGGGTATTTATACAGGTAAAATATTTGAATATATAAGAAGCGGGAAAAACATTATAGGAATCGTACCTGATGGAGTGGCAAAAGACTTAATTATGAAAACAAATACTGGCTTTTGCTGTCATCCAGATAAAATAAATGAAATTGAAGAAGCTATTAATAATTGCTATTTAATTTGGAATGAAGACAAAGAACCAATTATCTTTAATTCAGCTATAATAAATGGGTATAATAGAGAAAATTTAAGTAAGAAATTAGCAAATGTTATGGAGAATATTTGTATGAAAAAGAGGCAATTATGAAAATATGTTTTTTAGGAGATGCAAGCAGTGTTCACATGCATAAGTGGATAAGCTATTTTAAAAGCATAAATTGGGAGGTATATGTAATTTCCTTTAAAGGTTATAAGATAGATGGTGTAAATGTAATAAATTTAGGCGAGAATTTTACTGTAAATTCTAAAGGTGAAAATTTCAGATATTTATTTAAAATAAATAAAATAAGAAATTTGATTAAAGTCATTAAACCTGACATCATTAACGCACATTATATAACTAGCTATGGATTTTTAGCTGCTGTTACAAAATGCAGTCCATTAATTTTGTCTGCTTGGGGAAGCGATATACTTGTAACTCCAAGAAAAAATTTAATTTATAAGCTTTTGACAAAATTCACATTAAAAAAAGCAGATTTAATTACTTCTGACTCAAAGAATATGACTGAAGAAATTGAAAAATTGCTTGAAAACAATAAAAAACAAATTATCACAGTACCTATGGGAGTTGAAGTTGAGCTTTTTAAAAATAATAGGGATTTAAATAAGCAAACAATTAAAATATTAAGTTTAAGATCCTTAGACCAAAATTCAAACGTTAAAGTTATTATTAAAGCTTTCAGTAAAATTCTATTAACATATCCTGATGCCAAACTTTTTATAGGAAATGATGGACCATTAAAAAATGAGTTAATTAATTTGTCTGAAAAGTTAAAGCTTGAGCAAAATATTAACTTTCTGGGATTTGTTGATAGACAAAACATAATTAATTTATTTAAAGAATGTGATTATTATATATCTATACCAACATCTGATGCTACATCTGTTACCTTATTGGAGGCCATGGCTTCTGGAATTTATCCTATAGTTTCAAACATAGCTGCAAATAAAGAATGGATAGAGGACAATGTAAATGGAAGTGTTATAAAAATAGATGAAAATGATATTGTTAATGCAATTGCTCGGACAAATAAAGATGTTGAATATAAAATTAATGTCAATAAAATAAATATTGATATTATTAATAATAGAGCATCACTAAAGGCTAATATGCAGAATGTAATTGAGTCCTATCAAAATCTTTTATTAAAAAACAACCTTTTGGAGGAAGTAAAATGAAAATACTTACTGTTATAGGGGCTAGACCTCAATTTATTAAGGCAGCTGCTGTATCAAATATTATTAGAAAAAACCATAAGGAGCTCTTAATTCATACAGGTCAGCATTATGATGAAAATATGTCAAAAGTTTTTTTTGAGGAGCTAAATATACCAAAACCAGATTATAATTTAGAAGTTGGTTCTGGTAATCATAGTAAACAAACTGGAACTATGCTAATTAAGCTTGAAGAGATATATGAAAAAGAAAAGCCTGATTTAGTATTAGTCTATGGAGATACTAATTCAACATTAGCAGGTGCATTATGTTCAAGCAAGCTTTTAATTCCAGTTGCCCATGTAGAGGCAGGGCTTAGAAGCTTTAATATGGCTATGCCAGAAGAACAAAATAGAATATTAACAGATCATTTATCTAAATATTTATTTGCACCTACTGAATCTGCCGTAAAAAACTTGCTAAATGAAGGAATTGAGAAGGGTGTACATAATGTAGGAGATGTTATGTATGATGCAGTTCTTCATTTTAAAAATTTAGCTAAGGAGAAATCATCAATTATCAATAAGCTGAATTTAATAGATAATCAATTTATATTAACAACAATACATAGGGCTGAAAATACCAATGATATAAACAGATTGAAAAATATAATTGAAGCACTTAATGAATGTGAAAAGAGCGTTGTATTACCATTACATCCTAGAACTAAAAAGTATATAGACGAATATGGTTTAAAATTTAATGAAAATATTAAAGTAATAGATCCAATAGGCTACTTAGAAATGATAAGTTTAGAAATGCATGCTGAAAAAATCGTCACAGATAGCGGTGGGGTTCAAAAGGAATCATTCTTTATGGAAAAACCATGTATAACCATGAGAGATGAAACTGAATGGGTTGAAACTGTTTTAAATGGGTGGAATATAGTTGTAGGAACAGATAAGCATAAAATTTTAAATGCTATAGTTAATTTTACTCCAAAAGAACCACAAAAAAATATTTTTGGTGATGGGAAAGCAGCCAATAAAATATTAGAAATAATAGAAAAATAAATTGTCTTTATGAGCTATGAAGGTGTTAGGAGTGAAGTAATGAAAATTTTATTTTTAACTCAATATTGCCCTCCTGAGGTAGGAGCACCTCAAAATAGGATTTTTGAATTTGCAAAGCAGTTAAAAAAATTTGGCCATGAAGTTACTATATTAACAGCTATGCCTAATTATCCTAAGGGTGAAATATTTGAGGAATATAAAGGAAAGAAAGTAGTTATTGAAAAATTAGATGAAATTAAAATAATACGAACTGGAATCTATGCTTCAAAGGATAAATCTTTTACAAAGAGATTAAGAAATTATCTGTCCTTTACTTTTTCATCTGTATTAACAGGTTCAAGATATATTGGAAAACAGGATGTAATAATAACAGAATCACCTCCACTATTCTTAGGATGGTCCGGATATATACTATCAAGAAGGAAGAAAGCTAAATTCGTATTTAATATTTCGGATTTATGGCCGGAGTCTGCAGTGAAGCTTGGTGTATTGCATAATAAAGCTTTAATTAAAATGTCTACCTTACTTGAGGAGTTTTGTTACAAAAAAGCCCAGGCTGTTACAGGTCAAACTAAAGGCATAGTAGAAAATATTATAAATAGAGGCATAGATAAAAATAAAGTACACCTTATAACAAATGGCGTAGATACTGAATTTTTTAAAAGAGAAAATCGAGATGAAGAATTTAGAAAAGAAATTGGTATAGATAATAAGTTTGCAATATGTTATGCCGGAATTCATGGTATTGCTCAAGGGCTTCAGAGAGTTATTGAAGCAGCTGAGCTATTAAAAGATTATAAAGCTATTAAGTTTTTATTTTTTGGAGATGGACCTGAAAAAAGTGATTTAATAAATATGGTAAAGGAAAAAGGTCTTACAAACGTAGAGTTTTTCCCTGTACAATCCAAAAGTAAAATGCCAAGAATAATTGCGTCTATGGATGCAACGGTAATACCTTTAAAGAGGCTTGACCTATTTAAAGGGGCTTTACCATCAAAGATGTTTGAAGCATTATCTTCTGAACTTCCTATTGTACTAGCTGTAGAAGGAGAAGCGGAAAAACTTATAAATGATGCAAATGCAGGTATTACTGTTGAGCCTGAAAATTCTAAAGAAATTGCGGAGGCTGTTTTAAAGTTATATCTTGACAGTTCCTTAAGAAAAAACTTAGGTAGGAATGGTAGAAAATATGCTATAGAAAACTATTCAAGGGAGTCTATAACTAGAAAATTAGAAAAAATATTATTGAATTTATAAGATAGGAGTTTTCTTATGAATAAATTAAGAAAAATATTTATTTATATATTATATCTTTACGTAATAGTATTACCAATATTGCCTAGTAAATATAAATTTAATGGCATTCCTATAAATGGAGATAGTATATTAGCCCTTCTAATATTAATATATCTATTGAAAATTTGTGTTGACAGAGAAAGCAGAATTAAATTTAATAATGGATTAAGGAATTTCTTTAAGGACTATCTTAATATTTTTATTTTTTTATGGATTGCAATGATGTATGTCTCTGTATTTTATGCAAAGGACAAAACTTTGGCATTAAGTGAAACTATAAGATTTACAACCTATGCTATATTGTTTTATATTATTAAATATGATATTGAGGACAAAAAGGTATTGGATAAGATATTAAAATTATACATATTTGTTTCAATGCTAATAGGCTCTATTGGGGTTGTTCAATCCCTTGAAGGTTTGGGTACTTTTTCAAAAGATAGATTAATTAATTTAAATAGAGAAGTAG
>Ga0255336_101713_pt1 | contig 13926 bp, 10 predicted proteins | sample MeOH1_35cm_T3_17_FD_189102 | JGI IMG/M metagenome (GOLD analysis project Ga0255336, IMG submission 189102) | Sandy soil microbial communities from University of British Columbia, Vancouver, Canada - MeOH1_35cm_T3_179 | ecosystem: Engineered > Artificial ecosystem > Sand microcosm > Unclassified ...
TAGTTGCCCCCTGTGCGAATGAGGTTCGTGCAAGATTCTCGTATCAATATCACGCGCTCCAGAAGTCGCCAAAGAACTTCTGCTTCGATGAATATCGATATAAACCCATTTTCTGTGCATCGCGTATTAATTCTGGTGCAAAAGAAAGGGTAATGTAATAAATATAAAATTCTGCTGTCGCGTTAAACGGCAGCGTTGGAGGGTCCTAATCCCGACCTTTCGGCAGCAGACGCAACGCCCCTATGGAAAAGACTTTGCGCAAGGGTATTACAAAAACGCATTGGTTATGTTTATACTGTGCACTCGCACCGGGATAATATAAAAAAGGTGCTTTCAGATCGTAATGCACATCTACAGGCCTTCAGCGCCCTTTCAAGGTGCAGGTATTGCACCAAATTAATTAGACGAATACTTCTAACTCGCGATAGATACAACAATTACAAAAAATAAAATGTGCTAATCCGAGTTAAAGTGCATCTCCGGTACGACTTTAAAATCGTCGATTTAATAAAAAATTAAAAATCATTCATTTCAAATCCTTACTTCGTAAATAAATAGCCGTACCCGGCTTTTCGGCTTATCTCCTTCTCTCGATTGGCACAACTCATGCTCAGGTGCTGCCGCTTCATCAATGGCGCCTTTCAACACGATTGAGATCGCGCCTTGACTGACGATGCCCGATCGGCGTTATCGGCGTTTAGCGCCCCCGCATAAAACGCGTCGAAAAGCATCGTATGACCGGTCCGTGCAACACGCACGAACCGGCCGGGTTGATTCGATCAAAAAATGCTCAACGACAAGAGGGAGAGCACGTGAAACAGAAGAGATTGGTAACGGCGATCAAGGGCATCATTGGCGCCGAACTCGTGCTGAGCGCCGCATTCATTCCGATGGCGCACGCACAAACCACCGACCAGAGCGGCACAGGCGGCGCCTCGGGGACGTCCACCACATCGGCCGCGGCACCGGCCACTGCGGCCAGCTCCGCCGCCCCGACCAAGCTTGAAAAAGTCGAGGTCACGGGCTCGCTGATTCGTACGTCGGACAAGGTCGGCAACACGGAAGTCCAGACGGTAACCGCTAAGGAGATCGAACAAAGCGGTTATACGACGGTGGCGGACTTCCTGCGCGGCGTGTCGGCGAACGCCGCCAGTAGCTGGTCGCAATCGACCATGAACAGCACCGCGCCTGGCGGCGCCGGCATCGCGTTGCGAGGTCTCTCCGAGAAGTACACGCTGGTGCTGGTGGATGGCCAGCGCGTGGCGAACTACGCACAGGCGGTGAACTTCACCGACACCTTCTTCGACATCAACACGATCCCGCTAAACACCATCGACCGGATTGAAATCGTGAAGACCGGCGCTGTCTCGGAATACGGGTCGGACGCGATCGCGGGCGTGGTCAACATCATCACGAAGAAGAACTTCCAGGGTCTGCAAATCGACGGCCAGGTCGGCAAGGCGCAACATCCCGGCGACGCTCAAGGCAGCTTCAGCGTGCTCGGCGGCTTCGGCGACCTGAACTCGGACCGCTACAACATCACGGCCTCGGCCAGTTGGTACCGCGACTCGGGCTCGACGCTCGCAGACCGCGACATGACAAGCAGCCAGGACTTCACGCGCTTCGGCGGCAACAACGCGCCGGCCGGCAACAACCAGCAAACCTTCTGGACCCAGCCAAACGGCACCAATATCCCGTTCAACCCGTGCCCGCCAAACACCACGACGAGCCGCACGGGCGGCACCTCGTGTACCTACAACACGGCCCAGGACTACTCGCTGATTCCGTCGACAACGCGCCTGAACGCCAAGGTGCGCGGCACGTTCAAGATCAACGACGACATGCAGGCGTATGCCGAATTCTGGGGCAGCCGCGACGAGACCGTGCAGTACAGCGGCCTCACGTCGGCGAGCAGCTTGTCGAACGTGTACAACCCGGCGACCAACACCATCTCGCCGCTCAACCGCGTAATGCCGGCGTCCAATCCGTTCAACCCGTTCGGCGTCGCCACGCCGATGACCTACACCTTCCCGACTTCGGGAACCGGCGTGGATACGGTCTCGACGTTCTGGAAGGCATCGACGGGCGTGAAGGGGTCATTCACCACGCCGAAGCTGGGCGACTGGGACTGGTCCGTGGACGCGGGCCATTCGCAAAGCACGGTAGACAGCCACTTCTACAACTCGCTGAATGTGGCTGGCTTCGAGAACGCGCTGCAAAACGGGACGTACAACTTCGTCAACCCCGGCAACACGCCAAACGGCCTCGCCGGCATGTTCACGGACGACTACCAGCAAGCCATTTCGAAGATGGATTCGGTGTCGGCCAAGACGTCGACGTCAAACCTCTTCACGTTGCCCACGGGTGACGTCGGCCTGGGTCTCGGCACCGAGTTCCGTCACGAGAGCTCGGTCATTAACCCGCGCACGTATTCGTCGCTGGGCATCGTCGCGCCCGCGCAGATCCAGACGGTGCAGGGCTCGCGCAACGTAGCGGCGGCCTTCTACCAGGTCGATATCCCGATCCTCCGCACGCTGACGTTCACGCAGTCCGGCCGTTACGACCACTACAGCGACTTCGGCGGTGCTTTCTCGCCGAACTTCGCGTTGCGCTTTCAGCCGGTGCAGATGCTGACGACGTACGCGTCTTACAGCCGCGGTTTCCGGGCGCCAACGCTGGTTGAAAACGCGCAGGCTTCGTACACGGGTCACCAGAACCTGACCGACCCGTACGATCCGCGCGGCCCGACCAAGTCGTTCACGACCGAGTTCACCAACGGCAATCCGAACCTTCAGCCTGAGCACACGAAGAACTACAACATCGGCTTCCAGTTGTCACCGGATGCGACTACGGATATCGGCGCTGGCTTCTACAAGGTTCGCATTGACGGCGTGATCGGCACGGAAGATCCGGTCGCGGAACTCGCGGCGAACAATCCGAGCCAAGTGATTCGTAACCCGGACGGCACGCTGCGCTATATCACGTCGCAGTTTATGAACCTCGGCGCACTCGATACCGACGGCTTCGACTTCAACTGGCGCAAGTCGGTGGGCACGCCTGTGGGTTCGTTCACGCTGTCTGGTGACTGGACCTACGTGTGGCACTTCAAGCTGCATAGCGCAGGTTCCCCAACGGTCGATTTCGCCGGCAACAACCTGGCGTTGAACCAGCCGTTCGGCGCATCGAATCCGCGCTGGAAGGGCAACACCGACCTGACGTGGGGCTATCACAACTTCACGACCACGCTGACCTGGCAGTACACCGGCCCGTACACCAACGCGATCGCCGACATAAATGGCGACACTCCCTTGTCGGTAGCGTCGTACAGCCAGTTCAACCTGTTCACGAGCTATCGCGGCTTCAAGAACTGGACGATCTACGCCGGCATCAACAACCTGTTTGACAAGAAACCGCCGTTCGACGCGGAATGGACGTCGGGTGCGGATCTGACCGGTTATGACCAATCGCTGTACACCAACGAGGGCCGCTTTTTCCAGATCGGTGCGCAGTATCGTTTCAAGTAAGCTTTAGTTTGTCAGCTTGAACCTGTCCGGGACACGGAGTTTTTCGTGTCCCGAACGGTGCGTTTACGGAGCCACGACGTTGAAACAACATTCGGATGCCGAAGCATACTTACAAGACTTTCACCGGCGTCATGCCGGTGCCACATCCGCCACGTTCTCACATTTGCCTGCACGCATCGGCGATGAGGAACATCCTTCGTCGTATCACGCGCTGGCCTCGCGCGTAGCAGCCAACGCGGGCACCGTGCTCGATCTCTGTTGCGGCGACGGCGCCCTGCTCTGCCTGCTGGCCGGTCGTTGCGGGCCGCCTCGTCTGATCGGCGTGGATTTCAGTCACCCGGAACTCGCCGCCGCCCGTACCCTCCTGCCCCGCGATGTCCTGCTCGTTCAACAGCGCGCCCAGCAGTTGGGAATCGTGGCGGGCAGTATCGATTGCGTGACGTCGCATATGGCCATGATGCTGCTCGACGACATTGAATCCGTGCTGGCCGAAGTCGCTCGCGTATTGCGAACCGGCGGGCGGTTTGCTGCCATCGTGGGACGCAACGTGCTGTTGGGCGGGCTCGGCGAGGTATTCATGAACACCTTCCGGCAGACGGCGCGCGAGGATGGCCTGGCGCCGCTCGCCATGGGCGACGCACGCACACGCAGTGAGGCTGGCTGGAGGGAACTGCTGGAGCGCGACTTTCATCACGTCGAGTACGCGGAAGTCGATGTGCTCTGCAATCAGTCGCCAGAAGAACTGTGGCACGAGCTACGGCTGACCTATGACGTCGACCGGCTTTCAGACGATGCCAGAACCTTGCTGCGCAGCCGTTTCTTGCAAGGGCTCGCGCCGTTGGTGCAGCGCGATGGCGCCGTTCATACCGGCTGGGGCCTGGCCTTGATCTCCGCTGTTATCCGCCACACCTAAGTCGGATTCGGACAAGCACCTCGGGGCGAGGTCCTATCTAGCGCGATGCTGGCGCATGCAAGTGTCGCCGATATGCATCAATGCGGTCTACAAAACATACCGGGGTACTAACTTCTGAATTAATTGCACTATTCTTATACGAACGATCCGGCCGCATCATGAGCCGGCATCGACACCTGCCCGAGGGGTTCGGCATGAACCTATTATCTTTTCGCACGCCTGTCCTTTATGCGGCTTGCCTTCGCTGTGGCAATGCGCTGACCCACGGCGAAGAAGAATGCCCGCATTGCGGCACGAATCAGTCGCGTGAAATGCGCGCACTGAACTCCGTGGGCTTCAATAACAGCAGTGTCATGCTGATGCCGGGGCGCATGCTCGTGCCGTATCCGAGCGTGCCCGAGGAAGTCGACACGGCGATGAATATAGCCCGTGCACGCGCCCGGATCGCCAGGCGCGTGGCGTTCGGCGTGGCGAGCGGCGGGCTGCTCGCCATAGCGCTCGCGCTGACTTATGCCCCCGGCCTGAGATCGCCGGTGGTTCAGCGGCTGGCTGCACTACCGGAGCCCGCAAAGACCCCCGCCTTCGTTCCGATAGCACCTGAGAATGCCGCGAACGCGGCTGCACCGGCAAGCACGACAACTATCATTGCAGCAGCAACCCCGGCAAGCGCGACCACGGTCATTGCGGCAGCGAATCCCGCGAGCTCGATCGCTGCGGCACCGACACACGAACCGAATCCCGCAATGGCGATGATCGCGACGATCACGAGGAACGTAACGAATGCCATTGCCTCCATGCGCACGGCAAGTTCAACGGTCGCACTGAGTCCGTCTACCGGACCGGTTTCAAAGGGTTCCACGAACCCATCCGGCCCGATGGCCGCGACGACCACGCAAAGTCCGGTAACGGCATCACCATCGAAGAGCTCAACACCCGTCACAACCGCGCAAAGCCCGGTAACGGCAGCATCATCGAAGAGCTCAACGCCTGTCACAACCGCGCAAAGCTCGGTAACGGCAGCACCGTCGAAGAGCTCAACGCCCGCGACGACCGTCACGATCGCGCAGAACACAATCCCTGCGCCGGCCCGGAAGAGCGCCGCCACCGCGCCGAACCCGACGCCTGCAACCAACACACCGCCCTCACCCTCCGCGGTCAAGCTCGCCGCCATACCGCCCGCGCCCAGCCCTGCCGCCATCGCCGATGTCCCTATCGCCAGCCACGCGCCGCAGCCGTCCACGCCCGTTGCAAAAGAATTGCCGAAGCTGTCGTTACCGCCCGTCTCGCCGGTCATTGCCACGGAGCGTCCGCCCTTGGGCAGCCCGGGCGAAAGCATCTACTTCACACGCCTTGCATTGGCCACGAGCGATCTGAGCGCCGCGCGCAAGAACCTGACCAACGTGCCCGCGAATCAGGCCAATAGCCCCGATGTGCAGCGGCTCCGCGACGACCTGGCCCAACGCGAAGCCGCACGCGATGCCGCGATGCAACACGCCCGCGCATGCGACGCGACAGCTTCATGGCGATGTGCACGGCGCTACGCGAAGGACGCGCTTGCCATCGATTCGAGCTACACCGACGCGCGCGCATTTCTCAGGCATGTCGCTCTCAAAGTAGCTGAGGCAAAGAAGGCCGCAGAAGGCGCGGCAGCGCAGACAGCCGCCACCACGCCGCGCGCTGTCACTTATCCAGCGCCGCTCCGCGAGGCCGAGCCGGTCCCGCGCACGGCCACGGCTACGGTTGCAAGCACGGGTAGCACGTCGACAACGGGCAGTAGCGCACCGCACACGATTGCGAATCCGCCCACGCACGCGCCCCTTGCACCGCGCGTGACTCGTGAAACCCGCGAGGTTCACGAAGCACGCGTGGTGCAAGAGGCGCGGGACCCCATTGCGGCATTCCAGTACGCTCAGACTGCAGACGTGGCGCCGCCTGAGCCCAAGGCGCTCGACAACAACGCGCCGATTCGCCCGGCCGGTCGCGGCGAAGCACATTGAACTGCATCAAGGCTTGAAGCGGAGACGCGTCCGTCGCCGCTTCAAGCAACAACCGCTATCCCGCACTCATTGCCCGTTCGCCTTGTCTTCCGCTTTCCGCAAGTTATCCGGGTAGTCGTTACGATCCGCCGCCGGGTTATACCCGTTCTTCTCCAACTGCCCCAGTTCGGCCGAATTCTTCGCGCGCGCTGCTTTTCTCTCGGCTTTGCGTTGTGCCTTCTGCGCCTGTTTGGACGTCAACGCCGGCGTCGACGGCGGCGTGGCCGGCGCCGCATCCGCGCTTTGAGCAAATGAATCAGGAGTCGCGCCCAACACTATGCCGAGCGAGGCCAGGACGGTGATCGAACGAACCCGAGCGCATGACATGACACCCGCCTCCTGTAAGAAGCAGGCCCGTCGATCCGAGTCACCCGCGTCGGCACTGCGCCAGGTCTGCTACGAATTCAATCGCGCCGCGGCACGCTCAACTATTGCTGTGCGTTGAGCACGCCCCGCTTCACCGCGATTCCACACCAGATCCACTACCGCCTTCGGTGCGGTATCGCGTGTACCTGAATTAAAGGGCGGAGCGGGCGCATATTCCAGTTGAAGTTGAATTGCCTGCGCTTCTGTTTCGCCGATCAAACCAGTGAGAAGCGTCAGCGCAAAATCGATGCCCGCCGTCACACCGCCGCCCGTCATCAGATTGCCGTCCTCAACCACGCGCTCTTTCACGGGAATTGCCCCGAACCGTTCGAGCAAATGATGGAACGCCCAGTGCGTGGTCGCGCGCCGGCCGCGTAGCAAACCGGCCGCTCCGAGGACCAGCGAACCGGTGCAGACCGACGTGACGAAGCGCGCTTCCCCAGCTTGGCGCTTGATGAAATCGAGCGCGGCGTCGTCCTCCATCAAGTCGCCGACGCCCACCCCACCCGGCACGCACAACACATCGAGCGCGGGGCAATCGGCGAACGTGATGGTGGGCGTCAACACCAGGCCACTGCTCGCCTTGACCGGATCGAGTGTTTTTCCGATCAGGTGAACGGTCGCGCCCGGGACCATCGCGAAGACGTCGTGCGGGCCGGTCAGGTCGAGTTGCTGGACGCGCGGAAAGACGAGGAAACCGATATGCAATGTCATGGTGATGAGCCTTAAAAGGAAGTAGACGTGCCGACGATACCCCGCTACGCTTTGGCGTAATCGTCAATCAACCCTCGTTTCACGCCAATCGAGTCATGACCCATGAATGACACGCCTCGCCGTATCGATATCCTCGCGTTTCCAGATGTCCAGCTGCTCGACGTTTCCGGGCCGCTTCAGGTTTTCGCGTCCGCCAACGAACTCTCGCTGGCAAGCGGCGCAAGCGCACCCTATACGGCGCGCGTGGTCGCCACAGCCGCGGGGGAAATCCAGAGCACCGCGGGTCTCGGCCTGTTCGCCCAGCCCTTGCCGACTGCGCAGCAGGCGACGGATACGCTGATCATCGCGGGCGGACGCGGTGTACACGCGGCATCGAAAGATGCGGCGCAAGTGGCCTGGGTCAGGGAGCGCGCGTCGCAGTGCCGGCGAGTGGCGTCGGTGTGCACGGGCGCGTTTCTGCTCGCGGCCGCCGGCTTGCTCGACGAGCGCCGCGCGGTCACGCACTGGGCGCATTGCGAACAACTCGGGCACCGTTATCCGGCCGTCCGCGTCGATCCCGCGCCCATTTTTATTCGCGACGGCTCGGTGTGGACATCGGCAGGGGTGACAGCCGGCATCGATCTCGCGCTCGCACTGGTCGAGGACGATCTCGGGCGCGCGCTCGCGCTCGACGTGGCGCGCGAACTGGTGGTGTTCCTGAAACGGCCGGGCGGCCAGGCGCAGTTCAGCGCGACGCTGTCGCTGCAAAAAGCGGGTGACCGCTTCTGCGATCTGCACGCGTGGATAACGGAAAACATGGCAGCCGACCTGTCGATCACGACACTGGCCGAACGCGCCGGCATGAGCGAGCGCAGCTTCGTGCGGCACTATCGCGCGCAAACGGGAGTCACGCCGGCGCGCGCCATCGATCAATTGCGCCTGGAAGCGGCGCGCCGCCTGCTGGGCGATACGTCGTTTCCGGTCAAGCGGGTGGCCGCGCGTTGCGGGTTCGGATCGGAGGAAACCATGCGGCGCAGCTTCCTGCGTTCAACGGGGGTCACACCGCAGGCTTACCGCGAACGCTTCTCGGCAGGCGGCCGCGGCGAAAGCGAGGATGAGTCCTCCCACGGAACACTCACGCACGACTAGCGGCTACGGCAGCGCACCAACCCGGTTCAGCACATCCGTGCGAGCCTTCGTGGATGCGAAAGACTTATTCTTTCGCGATAATGCTGCATTGCGCTCCGCCAAAAATCCACAATTTTTCCAAAATGTCCATTATCGATGTCCCCAATGACCCGCTCACGCGCGTGATCGCGCCCTATGGAGCGGGTCCCGCCGAACTCGCGCTCGCCGTCGGTGGCCTGGCTATCGGCACGGGCGAATTCGCGTCCATGACGATCCTGCCCGTTATCGCGAACGGCCTCGATACGTCGCTGCCCACCATGGGCCACATCATTAGCGCGTATGCGCTCGGCGTGGTGATCGGCGCACCGCTCATCACCATTTTCTTCGCGAAGATCCCGCGCCGCGCGATGTTGATCGGCCTGATGCTGATGTTCGCCTTCGGTAATTTGCTGAGCGCGCTCGCGCCGAATTACCCCATGCTGCTGATCGCGCGCTTTATTTCCGGCGTGCCGCATGGCGCCTATTTCGGAGTGGCGGCTTTGACGGCCGCATCGCTCGTGCCGCCCGACCGGCGAGCGCGAGCAGTGGGACGCGTGATGCTGGGCCTGACAATCGCCAATATTTTTGGCGTACCGCTCGCAACCTGGCTCGGGCAATGGCTCGGCTGGCGCGCGGATTTCCTGCTGGTCGGCATACTCGGCATTCTTACGATGATTGGCGTGCGCATCTTTCTCCCGCCTATTCACGCAGGCGGCGCCACGCCGCGGCGCGAGCTCGGCGTGTTCAGGCGCTTGCAAGTCTGGCTGACGCTGTCGGTGATCGCGGTCGGCTTCGGCGGCCTGTTTGCGGTCTACACCTACATCATGCCGACGCTGCTCAACGTGACCCACGTGGCGCCCTGGCGCGTACCGCTGCTGCTCGGCGCGCTGGGTGTCGGCATGACGGCGGGCAGCCTGATCGGCGGTGTGCTGGCTGACAAGTCGCGGCTCTGGACCATCTTCGGCATGCTGATCTGGAACGCCGCCGCGCTGGCTGCTTTTGCGTATTCTTCGGCAAACGAATGGACCGCGACGCTCAACCTGTTCGCGATGGGACTCGGCATCGCCGTGGTGCCGGCGGTGCAGACGCGCCTGATGGATGTGGCCGGCGACGCGCAGACCGTGGCCGCCGCGCTCAATCATTCGGCCTTCAATATTGCGAACGCCCTGGGTGCGTGGACGGGCGGCGTAGTGGTGGCGATGGGCTTCGGACTCGAGGCCACGGGCTGGACGGGTGCGCTGCTCGCATGCGGTGGTATCGTGCTGCTGGGTGTTTCCGTCGCGGTGGAACGGCGCTCGATGGCGCCGGGACCCGCGACGGTATGCGGTTCGTCGGGCGCATGAACGATACTTGTCATGCGTCGCGCCAAAAACGCCCGGTAAGGGTGGAACGGACGGATTGCTTACGCAAAGCCCTCAAGCCCCTAGCTGCGCTGCCGTTATAACAATCAGACGTCTACACGCGCACAAACGAAGGAGCGGGCTCGTTTCAATCCTTCCAGTGTCAGGATGAATGGTCAATAGCATCGACATCGAACGAGATTGAATCAGGAGCCGGAGCATCCTTCGGCTCGGAGCACCGATGAACGTCCCTCCCGCAAACCATGCCAGGCCGATAGCCGACGACAGCAGCGATGAAACCGCTGCGGCCGTCGCACGCGCGGCCGCTGAACCGGCGAGGTGGACGGTCACGGACAGTGCGGTCGATGTGCTGTTGCGCAATGCCCGCGCGCAAGTCGATACAAACGCCTGGGCGTGGTATCAGGTCGGCGAGGACCTGCATCTGGCGGCTCAGGGCGACGCGGCGGAGGTGTGGCCCGTCCTGCTCACCGCCGACACCTTCCACGCCTTTTGCACGACCCACCGCCTGTGTCTCTGGCCGACGGGCAGCGGCGAAAGCATCCTGGCCTGGCTGCTCGCGCCCGCCGCCCACGCGGGAAGCCCTACGCTTGCCAACTTCGCCCGCAGCCTGGGCGAAGCCTTGCAAACCGACGCCCTGGCGCGCGCGCAAAACACCCAGCGCGTGCTCTACGAAATCGCCTATCTCGCCAGCTCCATGCGCGAACGATCGGCGTTCCTGCTCGGCGTGCACCAGCAACTCGCCACGCTCATCGACGCAGAGAACTTCTATCTCGCGCTTTACGACCCATCGAGCGGCAAGATCACGTACCCGTATTACGTCGATGTGATCGATACCCTCGCGCGCGAAACAGCGATCTACGACACACTCGATCCGTCGCGGCTGTCGCTGACCGGGCAAGTGCTGACCACGGGCCAGCCGCTTCTCATCGACGCCGCCGGCATCCGCGCCGCCGAGCGGGAAGGCCGTTTCTATTGCATGGGGGATCGCCCGGAATTCTGGATGGGCGCACCGCTCAAGAATGCGTCCGACGAAGTCTTCGGCATGATTGCCATGCAGGTCTACGACATCTCGCGCGTCTACAGCGTGGAGGATCGCGCGCTTTTCCTGGTCGTCGCCCGGCACGTGGCCATGGCGCTCGACCGGATCCTGCATCGCGCCGATCTGGAAGAGACGGTATCGCGCCGGACTGCTGAGTTATCCGAACTGAACCAGGCGTTGCGCCAGGAGATCGCGGAACGCAAGCGTGCCGAGCACCTGCAGGGCGCGTTGTTCCAGATCGCCGAGCTGTCGAGCCGCCACGGCGACATGATGGAGTTTTTCCGCAGCCTGCATGGCATTGTCGGCGAGTTGCTGTATGCGCAAAACTTCTACATTGCGCTAGTCGACAGCACAACGGCGACGGTGTCCTTTCCGTATTACGTCGATGAACTGCTGAACACTCATCCCACGCCTCGATGCAACCGGCGCGGCCTGACAGAGTATGTGATCAGGCAGCGCCGTCCGTGTCTGATCGATCTCGCCGAAGCCACGCGGCTGGTAGAGACGGGTGAGATCGAACGCGCGGGCGAAAGCATCAAGCTGCGCTCGTGGCTGGGCATTCCGCTCTTCGACGGCGACGTCGTGCGCGGCGTGCTCGCCGTGCAAAGCTATTCCACGCAGGTGCGTTACTCGTTGCGCGACCAGGAACTGCTGACATTCGTGTCGCGCCATATCGATACCGCCCTCTCACGACGCAGCGCTGCCGAAGCACTACATGCGGCCAACCTGGAACTCGAGGAACGCGTGCAGAACCGCACCCGCGAGCTCGACCAGGCCAACGCGCGGCTGCAGCACGAGAATTCGCACGATGCGCTGACCGGACTGCCGAATCGCAGCCACTTGTTGCAGCGGCTGCAGGAAGCGTGGCTGGGTCATCACGGTGAAGGTCAGCAACTGGCCGTGATGTTTATCGATCTCGACCGCTTCAAGGTGGTGAACGATAGCCTCGGCCATCATTTCGGCGACCTGCTACTGGTGCAGGCAGCGGCCCGCCTGCGAAGCTGTCTGGGCGAGCGCGACCTGCTCGCGCGCCTCGGTGGCGATGAGTTCGCCGTGTTGTCACCGGGTGCGCCGCTGGATGCCGCCGTGGCCATCGCGGAACGGATCCTGGCGGCCTTCGACCTGCCATTCCATATAGACGACCACGTGGTGTTTTCGTCGTGCAGCATCGGCATCGTGGGTCCGGATAGCCAGTTTCATAAAGAGCCGGCCGATCTGCTGCGCGACGCCGATACCGCGATGTATCGCGTGAAGAACGGCGGCCGCGATAGTTTCGTCGTGTTCAATCATGCGCTGCGGCGCGAGGTGTCGGATCAGGTCGAACGCGAAGGGGCGTTACGTAATGCGCTCAAACGCGACGACGAACTGGTGCCGTATTTTCAGCCTATCGTCTGCGTGAACAGCGGCCAGCTTGTGGCGTTGGAAGCGTTGATCCGCTGGCGCCAGCCCGATGGCCGCGTGATCGGGCCGGGGCAATTCCTTCCGGCGGTGGAAGGCTTGCGTCTGATCGGGCGGCTCGATCTCTACATGCTCACGCGCGTCGCGGCCATCCTCGCGAAGCCGGAACACGCGGACTGGCCACCGGTGCATGTGAACTGTTCGAGCTACAGCATGACGCGCCCGGAATTTGCCGACGATGTCCTCGCCCTGCTCGCACGCCACGGCGTCGCGCCGTCGCGGATCTGCCTGGAGCTGACAGAAGGCGCGCTTGTCGCCGAACCCGATCTCGCAAGGCGTTCGATGCAGCGTCTCGCCGACCACGGCATGTCGGTCGTGCTCGATGACTTCGGCGCGGGATTTTCGTCGCTGAGTTATGTGCATCAGTATCGCTTCAGCGGCCTGAAAATCGACCAGTCGTTCATCTTCGAACTGACCACCAGTCCGCGCAGCAGCGCGATCGTACGGGCAATCGTGCGGATGGCGGAGTCGCTGGACCTGACGCTCGTGGCCGAAGGCGTGGAGAACGCTGAAACGCTGGCGGCGCTGCGCGAGATGGGTGCCGCGCAGGCGCAAGGTTATTACTTCGCCGAGCCGATGCCACTGGAAGAACTCCTGCTGACCACCCTTGCGTCTCGCTTGCAGGTGCTGACGCAAGAGCCTTGAGAGACGGTTAGCACGGCCACTACGCATCTTCGTGACTTCGCCTATGCTGTGAGCTGATCCGTCATGGCGAGGCTTTTCATGCGCCCCACTTCCGCCGACGCCCGTCGTCGACGCCTCCTACTCCTTGCCGCCAGCGGCACGTTGTTGCCTTTGAGCCTGCCGGCAGGCTCCGCACAAACGCCCTCTACCGTCGCACCGCTGCCGCACATGAACACACGCCCTATTCCGTCCACGGGCGAACCGCTGCCGGTTGTCGGCTGCGGCACCTGGCGCACCTTCGACGTCGGCGACACCCCCCAAGCGCAAGCCGCGCTCGCCGAGGTCCTGCGCATCCTGTTCGACAACGGCGGCTCGGTAATCGATTCATCGCCGATGTACGGATCGTCGGAAGCTGTCGCGGGAGCGGTGCTGACGCGCATCGGCGGCCACAGCCACGCGTTTGTCGCAACCAAGGTATGGACTGAAGGCCGCGACGCGGGTATCGCACAAATGGAACAATCGATGCGGCGTTTTCAGCAACCCCGCATCGACCTGATGCAGATTCACAATCTGCTCGACTGGCGCACGCAGCTCGCCACCTTGCGTGAATGGAAAGCGCAGGGCCGGATTCGCTATCTCGGCATAACGCATTACACGTCGGGCGCATTCGCCGAGGTGGAAGCCGTGATGCGCTCGCAGACACTCGACTTCGTGCAGATCAACTACGCCGCCGATGACCGTGCGG
>Ga0255336_101714_pt1 | contig 13923 bp, 12 predicted proteins | sample MeOH1_35cm_T3_17_FD_189102 | JGI IMG/M metagenome (GOLD analysis project Ga0255336, IMG submission 189102) | Sandy soil microbial communities from University of British Columbia, Vancouver, Canada - MeOH1_35cm_T3_179 | ecosystem: Engineered > Artificial ecosystem > Sand microcosm > Unclassified ...
ATCCTCGATCGACGGCTCGTTGACGTCGATCTTCTGGAAGCGGCGCACCAGCGCCCGGTCCTTTTCGAAATACTGGCGGTATTCCTTATAGGTGGTCGAACCCATGCAGCGCAGGGCACCCGACTGCAAGGCCGGCTTCAGCAGGTTCGAGGCATCCATCGAGCCGCCCGAGGTGGCGCCCGCACCAATTACGGTATGGATCTCGTCGATGAAGAGGACGGCCCCTTCCGTCGCCTCCAACTCCTTGACGACGGCCTTCAGGCGTTCCTCGAAGTCGCCGCGATAGCGGGTACCGGCCAGCAGCGCGCCCATATCGAGCGAGAAGATGGTGGCGTTCTTCAACACTTCCGGCACGTCGCCCTGGACGATGCGGCGGGCGAGGCCTTCGGCGATGGCGGTCTTGCCCACACCCGGATCGCCGACGTAAAGCGGATTGTTCTTGGTGCGGCGGCACAATACCTGGATGGTGCGATTGACCTCGTTCTCGCGACCGATCAGCGGATCGATCTTACCGTCCATGGCCTTGCGGTTGAGGTTGACGCAATAGGCATCGAGCGCCTCGGCGCCGTTCTTCGCGTTGCCATCGGCGGTTTCCTGCTCGGTGCCGGCACCGCGGACGCGGCGCTGCTCGGTGCGACCCGGCGCCTTGGCAATGCCATGGCTGATATAATTGACGGCATCGAGCCGCGTCATCTCCTGCTCCTGCAGGAAGTAGACGGCATGGCTCTCGCGTTCCGAGAACAGCGCGACCAGCAGATTGGCGCCCGTCACCTCTTCACGGCCGGAGGATTGGACGTGAATGGCAGCGCGCTGCAGCACGCGCTGGAAACCGGCGGTGGGCTTGGCCTCGTTATTGTGCTTGCCGACGATATTGCCGAGCTGGTTGTCGATATAGTCGGTGAGATCGCTCTTCAGCCGCTCGACATCGACATTGCAAGCCCGCATAACGGCGATCGCATCCTGATCGTCGGCAAGGGCCAGAAGCAGATGTTCGAGGGTGGCGAAATCATGCCGGCGCTCATTGGCATAAGCGAGGGCGCGGTGCAGGGTCTGTTCGAGATTGGGCGACAACATCGGCCGATCTATCCTTTCTAGGCCCAGGGCTGTTTCAGCGGGTCGTCCCGGGGCCGTCACAAACCGGCGGAAGATGCCGCCGGGTCCTTCGGTACGCTATTCCTTCTCCATCGTGCATTGCAGCGGATGCTGGTGACGACGCGCGAAGTCCACCACTTGCGAGACCTTGGTCTCGGCAATCTCATAGGTATAGACGCCACAGACGCCGACACCGCGGTGATGGACATGAAGCATGATCTCAGTGGCGGCTTCCCGACTCTTGTTGAAGAAGCGCTCCAGGACATGCACCACGAATTCCATCGGCGTGTAATCGTCATTCAGCAGCAGCACGCGATACATCGACGGCTTCTGCGTCTTCGGCCGTACTTTGACGACGGTGCCGACGCCCGGACCCTGTCCGCCGCCCTGCTTGTCGTCGTCGTTGTCGCTGTTGGTAATGGTCCAGTTCAGCATTGCCCGAGCAGTGTCTTTCCTGATGATCCTATAATATTGGATATCAATGCTTAGTTAAAAGGGGTGGGCCAACGGAAGCCGCACCTGCCTGCATCATAATAGGAATGACAAGAACGCAGATGCAAGCGAAGGTGCCGCGGAAGCGCCAAAGGGAACGAATCCCTTTTCCGATCAGGGATTTTGTGGCCAAACGCCGCACCACTGCCGCCCGGCCGATACCTGAATTGTGACAGCCGCCGATCGTCCTGCAGCCACCGCCAAGGTGCCGCTGAAAGTGACGCAAAATCGACCGGAATGGCGTCAAAACGCGTTCAACAACCCGCCGATCCCCTCGCCTTTGACATTGAGGACGAAGGTACTCTTGGGCGTATTGTGGTCACCGCCGCCGCCCCGCTGACCTTCGCGCTCCGACGGCGAGGTCACGTGATCAGGGCGGAAAGCAACCTGCGTCTGGTCGTGCTGCAGAAGGAAATCCCGGAACTTCACCGGTGCGAAACCAGCCGGCGCCATGCTCTGCGGCCGATTGTTCCAGGCGTAGAAATGGAAAACACCCTGCTGGCAACCGGAGGCGACCCAGTAGAAATCCCGGGAATGCAGCAGCAATCCTTGCGGCGGCATCGTGCCATAGCCACTGGCGGTCAGAAGCCTGCGGAAGCGATCCACTTCGGCAGGCGTCAGCTTCGCCTGGCTTTCGTGCCAGTTCCAAGGCGAAAACACGTCAGGCAAGGTGATGTTGACAACATTGTTCGCGTTGTCGAGCGCCCTGGCATTGAGGACGCCGCTGCCGTCCTTGCTGAGATAAAGCTCGTAACTGCGAATCTGCTCGTCATACTGGCCGTTATAGACTAGTCGGTAGCGCTCCGACCCGCCGGCGGCACAGGCTTCCCGGATATCGTTACCGTCGAGATAGCTGAACCAGCCGACCTTACGGACAACAGGGTTATTGATGTCGACCTGCTGGCCTTCGTGATAGGCACAACCGCCTAAAGCCAGTAGGCTTAATGACAGCTGCATCAATTTTGTGAGCATTGCTGGCTACCTGACGGAAAAGATTGCAGGATTTTTACGTTAAGCCAATCTAAACCAGCACTCTGATATAGACAAGATTCAGCGTTTTCCGTTAGAATCACGATCAAATTTGTCTTTGTCCCGGCGATCTCACGTCGATTTGGGGGAACTTTTCGGATGAGCGTAGGCAGGCCAGCAAGACATTCCCGCCTTGGGCCAGTTTTTGTCAGGATGCTTGCAATCCTGACACTCGTGACCATGACCGCCGTTGCCTTGCGCGCCGCCGAAGCCAAGCCCCTGCAATCGAGCATCGTTATTGACGCCACGACCGGCCAGGTCCTCTCCGCCAGCAACCCGGATGGCGTGACGCAGCCGGCCTCGCTGACCAAGATGATGACGATGTACCTGCTGTTCGATGCCCTGAAGCAGGGCAAGATCCGGCTCACCGATAGCATCACCTTTTCCGATTACGCCGCCAGCCGGCCCTCGACCAATCTCGCGGTCGATGCCGGCGACACGATCGGCGTCGAGACTGCCATCCTGGCGATGGTCGTGCGTTCGGCCAATGACGTGGCGACGGCGGTCGGCGAACGATTGGGCGGCAGTGAATCCGCCTTTGCCAATATGATGACGGCGAAGGCCCGCCAGCTCGGCATGACCAACACTGCGTTCCACAATGCTTCCGGCCTGCCGGATGACGGCAACCGCACCACGGCACGGGACATGGCCAAGCTCGGCGCCGCCCTGGTGCACGATTTCCCGCAGTATTACGGCTATTTCTCGCGCTACAGCTTCACCTATCACGGCGTCAACTATACCGGCCATAACCGGCTGGTGAAGACCTTTAAGGGCGCCGACGGCATCAAGACCGGCTATGTCCGCGCGTCCGGTTTCAATCTCGTCACCTCCGCGGAGCAGAACGGCCGCCGCCTGGTCGGCGCGGTCCTTGGCGGCACGACGCCCAGCATCCGCGACCGCCAGATGTCGACACTGCTGCAGACCGCCTTCCTGCAGCGCACTGACGCGCCCAGCACCTTGATCGCACAGGCGAACAAGAGCCCGGACAACAGCAAGTCTATGACCGCTGCGGTGGCCGATGCCCTGGCTGAGCCCGCCAATGCGGCGGAAGCCGATGACGGGACCGAAGAGGATATGGCGGATGCCGCCCCCAAGGCGACGACCGGCTCGGCCGGCCAAGCGGCTTCCAAGACGCTCGCCGTGGCGAGCCCGGTGAAGAGCATCGGCGAAGGCGACGCCGAAGAAGTCCAGCCGATGCTGAAGCCCGGCACCCAGTTGGCGGCACTTGATCCGTCGGTCACCACGGCAGCTCTGCCGGGCAGCAAGATCACCGATACCAAGAAGACCCGCCAGACAGCGATCGATGAGCAGACGACCACCAATGTCTGGAAGAACGGTGGCACCGGTTACGGCATCCAGGTCGGCGCCTTTGCCCAATATAAAGGCGCGCAGCGCGCGGCCAGCCATGCCACCCAATCGCTGCCCAAGCTGCTGGCCGATGCACGCATCGTCATCGATCCGCAAAAGAACACCGGCAGTACCGTCTACCGTGCCCGCGTCATCGGCCTCAGCAAGAGCGATGCGGAGAACGCCTGCCGCCAGATCAAGGATTGCCTGGTGGTCAAGAGCGAAAGCACCGGCCTCGCCATGGAAGCGAATTAACGCTGCGGCCGGGCCCTAGAACCGCCCTGCGATACCATCGATTTCGTGACAAAAGCTGGACCGTTTGGTCCAGCTTTTGTTTTTTCCAGTCTTTTTCAGACGATTAACCGCGCGGACATCGACCTGAACCGCGAAAGCCATGCAGGCCTCCTGCAGGCTTTGCCCCACTGGGGAATCACCGGTTCCGTCCGCAGCTACCCGTAAAGTTCGAGCGCATTAATATTAAATCCATCTCTAGTCCGTTGACTGTCGGCGCCTCACAAGGTTTCCTTGCGTAAACCACAGGTATGGGAGGCCTCAGCGATGTCCTCGACAATGCTTCTGACCGGCACACCTGTAACAATGACGCGCCGCCGGATCTCTGTGCGCAAGCGGCGGTTCGACCGCAAGGCACAGAACGACCTGCGCCAGCTTCTGGCGGCGCTGCGGGAAATCGGCGACCGCCCCAATCTTGAGCAGATCCTCCAGCGCTATGAGGTGCGCAAGGATCGGCTGAAGGCTTTCGTCAAAAAGATCGAAGCCGAGGCGCTCATCGAGGAAAGCCTCTGCCCCTGCTGAGCTTCGCCGCCAAGGCGGCCGGAGCCATTATTTCGCCGGCGTGACATGCGCGTGCAGCGGGTTTGTCGTGCCAGCAGCGCCACGGAACTATCCACCGTCGGCGGTTTTCTTCCTGCCGAGGGGATTTCACCATCAGCAGGAAGGTCAAAGATGCGATTGCCACTTCTGCCTCAGGCCGAGATGACGCCCGGTCAACGTCAGCTGTATGACGACATGCGCCAGGGCATCGAGCAAAACTTCAAAGGCTTTCAAGCGATCGACGATCAGGGTCGGTTGATCGGGCCCTGGAATCCCTGGCTCCGCTTCCCGCAATTCGGCAAGCCGGTCTGGGAACTGGTCAAGGCCTTGTCGGCCAATCCCAAATTGCCGAAGCCGGTGCGCGAGATCGCCATCCTCGTCACCGGCGCCAGGTTCAAGGCGGCCTATGAAATCTATGCCCATGTCCTGGTTGCCGAACTGCGCGGCATCAGCGACGACAAGATCGCCACCATCATCGCCGGCGAACGCCCCGGCGATCTCACCCGCACCGAAGCCATCGCCTATGACATGGCCGCCGCCCTGGTTTCCGGCGGCACCTTGCCAGCCCTCACCTACCGGCAGGCCATCGAGCTGTTCGGCGCTGAGGGCACTGCCGAGCTGATCAGCCTGGTCGGCCTCTATTGCATGGTCTCGGTCACCTTGAACGGCTTCAACGTGCCGATCCCGGAAAGCGACGACCGATAATCCGGCCTTCGCAAGGCAGGTCACAGCACCAAAGGAGAATGTGATGGCGAAGACTGTCGCCGATCAGATGGTCGATACGCTCGCCGCGGCCGGTGTCAAACGCATCTACGGCATTGTCGGCGACAGCCTGAACGGCTTCACCGATGCGCTGCGCCGGCAGGGCGAGATCAACTGGCTGCATGTGCGTCATGAGGAGGTAGCCGCTTTCGCCGCCGGCGCCGATGCCCATCTCACCGGCGCGATTGCCGTCTGTGCCGGCAGTTGCGGCCCCGGCAACCTGCATCTGATCAATGGCCTGTTCGACTGCCACCGTTCGCGGGTGCCCGTCGTTGCCATCGCCGCGCATATTCCTTCGCCCGAGATCGGTGCCGGCTATTTCCAGGAAACCCATCCCGACCAGCTGTTCCGGGAATGCAGCAGCTATTGCGAGCTCGTCTCCAGCGCCGCCCAGATGCCGCGGGCCCTGGAGATCGCCTTGCGCCGCTCGGCGGCCGAAAGATGCGTTTCGGTCATCGTCATTCCCGGCGATATCGCCCTGAAACCGGCCCTCAATGCGCCACCACCGCAGCCGTTTGGCCTCGTCCCGGCACAGCCGGTCGTCACCCCGTCGGCGACGACAATCGGCAGGCTGGCAGCACTTCTCAACCAGGCAAAGCGTGTCACTTTGCTCTGCGGCAGCGGCTGCGCCGGCGCGCATGCGCAATTGATCGCGCTCGCGGAGCATCTGAAATCGCCGATCGTCCATGCGCTGCGCGGCAAGGAACATGTCGAATGGGACAATCCCTACGATGTCGGCATGACCGGCCTCATCGGCTTTTCCTCCGGCTATGCGGCGATGGATGCCTGCGACACGCTGCTGATGCTGGGCACCGACTTCCCCTATCGCCAGTTCTATCCGAAGGATGCCCGGATCGCGCAGATCGACTTGCGGCCGGAGGCCCTGGGCCGCCGCGCGCCGATCGAACTCGGCGTGCTCGGCGACGTCGGCGCGACGATCGACGCCCTGCTGCCGCATCTCCGAGCCAAGACGGATCGGTCCCACCTCGATTCCTGCCTGGCCGATTACGCGATCGCGCGCAAAGGTCTCAACGATCTCGCCCAGGGGCGGCCGGGCGGCATACTCCACCCGCAGCACGTGACGCGGATCGTCAGCGAGCAGGCGCGCGACGACGCCATCTTCACCTGCGATGTCGGCCTGCCGACCGTTTGGGCCGCGCGCTACCTGGCCATGAACGGCCGGCGCCGCTTGATCGGCTCCTTCTGGCACGGCTCCATGGCCAATGCCTTGGCGCAAGCGATCGGCGCCCAGGCGGCCTGCCCCGATCGGCAGGTTGTCTCGCTCTCCGGTGATGGCGGCTTCACCATGCTGATGGGCGATCTTCTGAGCCTGGTGCAGCTTAAGCTGCCGGTGAAGCTGGTCGTCTACAATAACGGCGCGCTCGGCTTCATCGAGCTGGAGCAGAAATCGACCGGCTTCCTCGATTTCGGGACCGACTTCATCAATCCCAATTTCGCCGCCATGGCAGAGGCCGTGGGCATCAAGGGCGTCCGCATCGAACGGCCGGAAGAGGTCGAGACAAAGATCGCCGAAGCCATGAAACATCCGGGCCCGGTGCTGATCGATGCCGTGGTCAATCGGATGGAACTGGCGATGCCGCCGAAGGTGACGGCGGAAATGGCAAAGGGCTTCACCCTCTATATGGTGAAGGCGGTTCTGAACGGCCGTGCCGACGAGATCGTCGAGCTGGCGCGCTCCAATCTGCGCCGATGAGGTGCCCCGGAGAGAGCAGACAACAGGGGGCACGCTTGGCTGCCTAGACAGCCGGACATGCCGTCAGACGGCGATGTGGCGTCGGACAACCTCGGCGTCAAGCCGATCCGCCTGATCATCGATCAGGATCTCGCCACGATCCATGACGGCGATGCGGTTCGCCAGAGCGCGGGCGAAATCGAAATACTGTTCGACCAGCAGGATCGCCATGTCGCCACGTTTGGCGAGAAAGCTGATCACCTGGCCGATATCCTTGATGATCGACGGCTGGATGCCTTCCGTCGGCTCGTCCAGCACCAGCAGGCGCGGCTTCATCACCAGCGCCCGGGCGATCGCCAATTGCTGCTGCTGGCCGCCGGACAGATCGCCACCGCGGCGCCTCAGCATGTTGCCGAGAACGGGAAAGAGATCGAGCACCTCCGCGGGGATGCTGTGTTCGCGGCGCGGCAGCACGGCGAAGCCGGTTTCCAGATTCTCGCGTACCGTCAGCAGGGGGAATATCTCCCGTCCCTGCGGCACGTAAGCGATGCCGCGTTGTGCCCGTTGCGCCGGCTTCAACTGCGTAATGTCCTCGCCATTCCAGCGGATCGTACCGCGGCTGACCGGATGATGGCCGACAATGGCACGCAGCAAGCTGGTCTTGCCGACACCGTTGCGGCCGAGCAGACAGCTGACCTCGCCGATGCGAGCCGCCATCGAGACATTCCGCAAAGCGGCGGCGGCACCGTAATGAAGGTCGACATGGTCGATTTCCAGCATGGTTCAGCGCCCGAGATAGGTATCGATGACACGGGGATCGGCACTGACATGATCGAGCGAACCTTCCGCCAGGACGGCACCCTCATGCAACACCGTCACCTTGACGCCCAGTGCCCGCACGAAGGTCATGTCATGCTCGACGACAATGACCGATCGCGTCGCATTGATCCGGCGCAGGAGGTCGGCGGTCTCCTCGGTCTCGGCATCGGTCATGCCGGCGACCGGCTCATCGACCAGCAGCAGATCCGGTTCCTGTGCCAGCAAGATGCCGATCTCCAGCCACTGTTTCTGACCGTGCGAGAGATCGCCGGCACGGTGCGACTTGAGCGGCGCCAGTTTGACGATCTCGAGGATCTCGTTGATGCGATGCCGCTCACCAGGGTTGTTTCGCATCATCGCGACGCGGCTGGGACGCCGATCGCCTTTCAGTGCCAGGAGCAGATTATCCTCGACGCTGTGCATCTCGAAGACCGTCGGCTTCTGGAACTTGCGGCCGATGCCGAGTGCCGCGATCTCCGCCTCGTCGTGACGGGTGAGGTCGATATCGCCGCGGAACAGGACCTTGCCGGATTGCGGCCGCGTCTTGCCGGTGATCACATCCATCATGGTGGTCTTGCCGGCGCCATTGGGGCCGATCACGGCGCGCATCTCGCCGGGCTCGATCACCAGCGAGAGCGCATTGAGTGCTTTGAACCCGTCGAAACTGACATTGACGCCATCGAGATAAAGCAGCGCCTCTGCCGGTGGATGGACCGCTTCGCCACCCGCGGATATCTCCTCGCCTGTCATTCGCCAACCTCCAGTTTAGCTTCAGGCAGATCGCCGTGGCGTGGTACCGTCTCCACCCGCAACGTTCCCTCACGCTTTGCTTCGCGATAGCGCGTGAACCGGCCGTGCACCTGCGCCCAGAGACCGACCAGACCACGCGGCAGAAACAACGTCACCAGGATAAAGAGACCACCGAGCGCAAACAGCCAGAGTTCGGGGAAGGCGCCGGTGAAGACGGTCTTCGCGAAATTGACCAAGATGGCGCCGATCACCGCGCCGACCAGGCTGCCGCGCCCGCCGACCGCAACCCAGATCACCGCTTCGATGGAATTGGCCGGGGCGAATTCGCTGGGATTGATGATGCCGATTTGCGGCACGTAGAGGGCGCCGGCAAAACCGGCCGTGACGGCGGAGAAGACGAAGACCGTCAGCTTGTAGCGTTCGACCCGATAGCCGAGAAAGCGCGTCCGGCTTTCCGCATCGCGCACCGCCACCAGCACCTTGCCGAAACGCGAGCGGATCAACAGGCGGCAGAGCAGGTAAAAGACGCAGAGCAGGACGGCACTGGCCAGCATCAGCACCGCATGGGTGCCGTCCGATTGCAGGTTGGCGCCGAGGATATCCTTAAAATCGGTCAGGCCGTTATTGCCGCCGAAGCCCATGTCATTGCGGAAGAAGGCCAGCATCAGGGCATAGGTCAGTGCCTGGGTGATGATCGAGAGATAGACGCCACTGACCCGGCTGCGAAAGGCCAGATAGCCGAAGACGAAAGCCAACAGCCCCGGCACCAGTGCCATCATCGCTACGGCGAAGGCGAATTGGCTGAAACCGTACCAGTACCAGGGCAGATCGTGCCAGTTGAGGAAGACCATGAAGTCCGGCAGCACCGGATCGCCGTAGACGCCCCGGGTGCCGATCTGGCGCATCAAATACATGCCCATCGCATAGCCACCCAAAGCGAAGAAGGCGCCGTGGCCGAGGCTGAGAATGCCGGCATAGCCCCAGACCAGATCGACGCTGAGAGCCAGAAGCGCATAGCAGAGATATTTGCCGAACAGGCTGACCACATAGCCCGATACATGCAGCGACGCCGTCTCGGGCAGCAGGCTGAGGCCGCCCATCAACAGGGCGACAAACAACAGCAGGGCCGGCAGGATATAATCGGTCTTGCCCGGCAGGCGCTGGAGAAACCTCAGGATCATACCGGCACCTTCATGATTCGACCGCCCTGCCCTTCAGCGGGAAAAGGCCACGGGGCCGGCGCTGAATGAAGAGGACCAGGAGAACGAGCACGACGATCTTGCCGAGGACAGCCCCCGCGACCGGCTCCAGGATCTTGTTGGCGATACCCAGCGACAAAGCGCCGACCAAGGTGCCCCAGAGATTGCCGACACCGCCGAACACCACCACCATGAAACTGTCGATGATGTAGGACTGACCGAGATTCGGGCTGACATTGTCGATCTGGCTCAAGGCCACGCCGGCAATGCCGGCGATGCCCGACCCGAAGCCGAAAGTGAGCGAGTCCAGCCATTCGGTACGGATGCCCATCGAGGCCGCCATGCGCCGGTTCTGCGTCACGGCGCGCATCTGCAGGCCAAGCGGCGTGCGGCTGAGCAGCAGCAGGATGCCGGCGAAGACGGCAAAAGCGAAGACGATGATCCAGAGCCGGTTATATGTCAGGACCAGACCACCGAGATCAAATGATCCGCTCATCCAGCTCGGATTGGTGACTTCGCGGTTGCTGGCACCGAAGAGGCTGCGGATCGCCTGCTGCAAGACCAAAGAAAGACCGAAGGTCGCGAGCAGGGTCTCCAGCGGGCGGCCATAGAGGAAACGGATGATACAGCGCTCGATGATGATGCCGACCAGGCCCGAAACCAGGAAGGCGATCGGGATCGCCGGCAGCAGCGAGTAATCGGCAAGGCCCGGCACATAGACGCGGATGAGATCCTGCACCACAAAGGTGGTATAGGCACCCAGCATCACCATCTCGCCATGGGCCATGTTGATCACCCCCATGACGCCGAAAGTGATGGCAAGCCCGATAGCGGCGAGCAGCAGGACCGAACCGAGACTGAGGCCGTAATAGACACTTTGCACGCCGGACCAGAGCGACAAACTGAGATCGATGCGCTTCACCGCCGTGGTCGCGGCCGCGGCGACGGCCGGATCCGCGCTCGCCATGCTGGCGCTGATCATCGCCCGGGCATCCTGGTCGCCACGTTCCACGAGCGTCGCGATTGCCGCCAGTTTGTCCGGCGGGCTGCTCGATGCGTCGGTCAGCAAGATGGCGGCGCGCGCCTGTTCCAACCGTGCCTTGACGCCGTTCGCGCGCTCCTTGGCGATAGCGGCCTCGAGCAGCGGCAGCCTTGCCGGATCCGGATCGTGGAAGACACTCTCCGCTGCCGCGCGGCGCTGCACCGGGTCGGGTGACAGGAGCGTCAACTGTCCCATCGCCGCCTCGATGGCGCGGCGAACCTTGTTGTTGACCTTGACCGGCCGGGCATCGGCGGCGGCATCCGCCGCCACCTTCTGGTGATTGCGGATATCCGTGAGGCTTCCGTCATCGGCCTGGATGAAGAGGTGATGATCTTCCGTAACCATCAGTTGCCCGTCGCCCAGCGCCTGCAGGATCGCCGCGGCGGCGGGATCGCCACTGGCGGCGAACGCCGCGACGGTCTTCTCGATATCGGCATAGGAGCTGCTCGAAAAGCCGGCGGCGGCATCGTCAATCGCATCGGCCGATGCCGCGCGCCCGGCCTGGCAGCACAGCAGCAGGCAGCAGATCAGAGGGAGGAGTCTCCGCAGAAGCTGCATGAGCGGCCCTTCGGTTGCATCCCGCGACCATGAGATGGCGCACGGGACAGAGCACGGGAAAAGTTGGCCGGCAATCCCCCACGATCGCCGGCCGAGGACACGGGGCTTATTGCGTGGCGACCGTACCGCCGCACTTGCCGATCTTCACATTGAAGTTCCCGCAGGAGAGCGGCTTGCGCCAGTCGGAGATCAGGTCCTTCGAGCCGTCGAGGTAATCCGACCATTCGTCGCCTGGCACGAGTCCGGTGGTCTGCCAGACGGTGTCGAGCTGGCCATTGGCCTGGATCTCGCCGATCAGTACCGGCTTGGTGATGTGGTGGTTCGGCATCATCGCCGCATAGCCACCGGTGAGATTGGGCACGGTGACGCCGATCATGGCATCGATCACCGCATCGGCATCGGTGGTGCCGGCCTTCTCCACCGCCTTCACCCACATATTGAAGCCGATGTAATGGGCCTCCATCGGATCATTGGTGGTGCGCTTGTCATTCTTGATGAATTTGTGCCACTTGGCGATGAAGGCCTTGTTCTCCGGCGTATCGACGCTCATGAAATAGTTCCAGGCGGCGAGATGGCCGACCAAGGGCTTGGTATCGAGGCCGGCCAATTCCTCTTCACCGACCGAGAAGGCAACGACCGGGATGTCAGTCGCCTTGACGCCCTGGTTGCCGAGCTCCTTGTAGAACGGCACATTGGCGTCGCCGTTGATGGTGGAGACCACCGCTGTCTTCTTGCCGGCGCTGCCGAAGGCCTTGATCTTGGAGACCTCGGTCTGCCAGTCGGAGAAGCCGAAAGGCGTATAGTTGATCATGATGTCCTCGGCGGCCGCGCCCTTCGACTTGAGATAAGCTTCGAGGATCTTGTTGGTGGTGCGGGGATAGACGTAATCCGTCCCTTCCAGCACCCAGCGCTTCACGCTTTCCTCTTTCATCAGGTAATCGACCGCCGGGATCGCCTGCTGGTTGGGCGCCGCACCGGTATAGAAGACGTTGCGCGAGCTTTCCTCGCCTTCGTATTGCACCGGATAGAAGAGGATGCCGTTGTCATGCTCGAAAACCGGCAGCACCGATTTGCGGCTGACCGAGGTCCAGCAGCCGAACACCGCCGCCACCTTGTCGACTTCCAGCAACTGCTTCGCCTTTTCGGCAAAGAGCGGCCAGTTGGAGGCCGGATCGACCACCACGGCTTCCAGCTTCTTGCCGAGGAGGCCGCCCTTGGCGTTCTGCTCCTCGATCAGCATCAGCATGACATCCTTCAGCGTCGTCTCGCTGATCGCCATGGTGCCGGAGAGCGAATGCAGGATGCCGACCTTGATGGTACCGGTATCGGCCCAGGCCGAGCCGATGCCGAAGGGCGCGGAACGCCCGAACTTCCCGGCACCGATGCCGAGGGCGCCGCCTGCCGCCAGAGCGAGGCTGCTGGTGAGTAACTTGCGTCTGCCGATTTTTTCCATTTTTCCCTCCCAAATGTGCCGATCACCCGGCTTTTCTTTTGCATTGCAATAATTTAGTGCGCAAACCATCGCCGCCCGCCGTGCGGGGGCGGGCCGGGTCAGGAACAGAAATTCCCAGTTATTTCTGTCGGTTACAAAGAATACGGCAGTGCACAATGAACTGCATATGGGGCGTTTGACGTATATTGCAGCGCAGCAGCCCCTCGGCGCATACTGCGTGCAACCGGTCGCGAAGATGGCCGGATCACGGGAGGCCTGGCGGGCTGATGCTGTCTTGCCGGCCATCAATCCGATCGCCTGATCGGCTGGGGATAGCGGCAGGGATGACGGGACGACAGCGGATCGCGCGGGTCCGGCGCCAGTACAATCAATGGGTCGGCAACCAGACCCTGGAAGACTATGCCCTGCGCTTCACCGCCCATGGCGCCCGACGCTGGTCAGCTTTCCGGGTCGCCAACACGGCGCTGGGGGCGATCTCGTTCCTGGCTTGCGAGGCGATCGGCGGATCGTTGACGCTCGATTACGGCTTCACCAATGCCGTGGCCGCGATCCTCGCCGTCGGCATCCTGATCTTCCTCACCGGCCTGCCCATCGGCTATTACGCGACGCGTTACGGCGTCGATATCGATCTCCTGACCCGCGGCGCCGGCTTCGGCTATATCGGCTCGACCGTCACCTCGCTGATCTATGCCTCCTTCACCTTCCTGCTGTTCTCGGTGGAAGCCGTGATCATGTCGCTGGCACTGGAGATGTGCTTCGGTATCCCGCTGGCACTCGGCTATGTCATCTGCGCGCTGGTCGTCATCCCCATCGTCATCTATGGCATCCGCTTCATCAGCGCGCTGCAGCTCTGGAC
>Ga0255336_101715_pt1 | contig 13914 bp, 13 predicted proteins | sample MeOH1_35cm_T3_17_FD_189102 | JGI IMG/M metagenome (GOLD analysis project Ga0255336, IMG submission 189102) | Sandy soil microbial communities from University of British Columbia, Vancouver, Canada - MeOH1_35cm_T3_179 | ecosystem: Engineered > Artificial ecosystem > Sand microcosm > Unclassified ...
GGAGCTACGCTTACCCTTCCGGGCATCGCCGGCCTGATTCTCACGGTCGGTATGGGCGTCGATTCCAACGTTCTGATCTTCGAGCGTATTAGAGAAGAACTGCACGCCGGAAAGACTCCACCCTCGGCCGTGGAGCAGGGTTTCGGTCACGCTTGGGTGACGATTGTAGATACCCACGTCACCACGATTGTTTCGGCAGCCATCCTGTTCCTCTTCGGAACCGGTCCGGTTAAGGGCTTCGCCGTCACACTGACTTTTGGTCTGTTGGCGAACCTGTTCACCGCCGTCTTCGTTTCGCGCACCATCTTCGACAGCATCCTCAATCGTCACAAGGTTGGTGAGGCGCTCTCGATCTAGTTCAGTGGCGGGCTTCCCGGCATTCGGAGAGCCCGCCGCAGCAAGTCAGATGTAAGCCCGCGGCAGTGTCCGTGGCGCACAAGAATTCCAGAGGGGCCCGCGCTTCTCGGGTAGAAGGCTTCTACAGTGGAACTGTTTCGCGATACAAACATCGATTTTCTTAGCAAGAAGTGGTTTTTTCTCGCTCTCTCGCTGATCTTCTCCGTCGCTGGCGTCATCTCCATGCTTGCGTGGCATGGTGTTCCGCTCGGCATTGACTTCCGTGGCGGCACCGTCGTGGACGTCAAGTTCACCCAGTCGCCCAATGTGGATCTCATTCGGACCGAGCTGGATCGCGCCGGTCTGAAGAATGCCACCATCCAGGCCGACACTCGCCCCGGACGCAACGAGCTCCTCATCAAGCTCGACATCCGCGAAACCAGCGAGCAGGCGCTCGACCAGGGTAAGGAAAAGATCGTTCAGGCCCTACGCGCCAACGCAGAGCCGGGCAAGACCGACCTCAACAACGTCGGCTACACCTCGCTGCAGGATTACCTGCTCAAGGCCGATCCGCTCCACCTCGGAACCGACGCGGCCACGCAGTACGGCCAGTTCGCCCGTTCCATCGTGGACTTCCGCGACAAGACTCGCGGCGGCGTCCTGAACTCCATGTCCGACCTCGGCGGCGTGGTTCCGGCTCCCGTCCTGCAATCGATTCAGCAGGACTTCTTCACTTCGAATTTCGGTGTTCGCAACGTCGAGATCGTCGGCCCCCAGGTCGGAGCCCAGCTTCGCTCGCGCGCCCTGCTCGCCACCCTCTACTCGCTGCTCGGAATGCTCGTGTACCTCTGGTTCCGCTTCGAGCTGATCTATGGTGTTGCCGCCGTCGTCGCCTGCTTCCATGACACGCTGATCACGGTCGGTGCCTTCTCGCTGCTCAACACCGAGATCTCGCTCACGGTCATTGCCGCCATTCTCACCCTGGTCGGCTACTCCATGAACGACACCATCGTGGTATTCGACCGTATTCGCGAGAACATCAAGCTGCTTCGCAAGGATTCTCTAACCGAAATCGTGAACAAGAGCATCAATCAGACCCTGAGCAGAACCGTCCTGACCTCTGGACTGACCTTCCTCACCGTGATCGCCCTCTTCCTCTTCGGCGGAGAAGTTTTGCATGGCTTCTCCATGGCTCTCGTCATAGGCATCATAATTGGTACATACTCGTCGATTTTCATCGCCGCTCCCATGCTGGTTGCCTATCAGCAGTGGCGCGGTAACAAGACTGCACCTGGAGCACCGGCAACTTCCAGCGCCGAAGGCCGCCGCTACAAAGCGCCTGCAAAGGCGTAATCAGTCTGTAATTGATTTCAAGTCAGGCGGGTCGCCCCGGCGCCCGTCTGCTACTTTCGGGAAACTGCTGTTTTGTTCTATCTCATCTTTCGGGTCACGTGAGATTTTTCAGTTTTTTTAACGTTTATGGCCGATTTCGGGAGCAAATCGATAGCCCCCGGTGTCTATTCCATAAGTAACGGAGAACAGGCTTATGTTTGAAGACAGCCTCCTGGAGTCTGGCGGGAGAAACTCGAAACTGCACCGGCGTGGCCCATGGGCGACGTTGCTGTCGTTCCTGATTCAATTCGCCCTGGTCGGCGTACTCGTGCTGATTCCTTTGATCTACACTGAAGCACTTCCCAAGCAGCAGCTGATGGGCTATCTCGTCGCGCCCCCTCCCCCCCCTCCGCCGCCTCCGCCGCCGGCTGCAACTCCGGCTCCGGTAAAAGTGGTCAAGGTCACGACGGAAATCGACAACGGACAGCTCAAGGCTCCGACCCAGATCCCCAAAAAGATCCAGATGATTAAGGAAGACGAGGCCCCACCGCCGAGCAGTGGCGGCGTAGTTGGCGGCGTTGCCGGAGGCATCCCCGGCGGTAGCGCAGGTGGCGTGGTCGGTGGCGTTCTCGGGTCCATCATGAATTCAGCCCCCACGGCGGTCCCCAAGGCGGCGACCCCGCAGCGCGTGAAAGTTTCCGCCGGTGTCACCACGGGCATGGTGATTCGCAAGGTGCAGCCCACCTATCCTCCGCTGGCCAAGCAGGCCCGCATCTCGGGACCGGTCGTGCTCCAGGCGGTCATTGGCAAGGACGGCACCATTCAGAATCTGCGTGCCGTCAGCGGTCACCCTATGTTGATCCAGAGTGCCATCGACGCGGTCCGTCAATGGAAGTACAAGCCATACTTCCTTAACGGTGAGCCGGTTGAGGTGGACACTCAGGTAACGGTAAATTTCACCCTGGCTGGGGGCTAAGTTCCGGCCGAACGGCTGCTGACTTGCTTTTCTGAACGGAGAATCAGATTGTAGCGCCAGTTTGGCATCTGAACTCTTGTTTGGCAGAGTTTCTCCAGCTTAGAGATCCTGCCCGTCATCAAGGGAAATTTCCCCTGCAAGTGTCGGCCACAGGTTTGAAACGATGGACCGCGCACCCGACAGGCTGCGCACTAACTAGAAGATCAGAAGTCTGAAAGAGTTCTGAGGAGGAAATTCAACTCATGGTTCTCGCAAACATTGCAACTTTGGTTCTGTGCAACATGCACCAAGCCGCGGTCCTGCTCTTCCAGGAGCCAGAGGGTGGTATCGGATGGGATCCGATCTCCCTGTGGAAACAGATGGGTGCCTTGGCTAAGGTAGTCGTCATCGTGTTGTTCCTCATGTCTGGCTGGTCGATCGGAATCATGATTGATCGCGCGCTCGCCTTCTCGGCTGCCCGCAGCCAGTCCCGCGCCTTTGCTCCGGCCGTCGCCGGCGCTCTCAAGGACGGCAAGATTGAAGAAGCCATCAAGGTTGCCGACCGCAACAAGAAGAGCCATTTGGCGAAGGTCGTCTCCGCCGGTTTGCAGGAATTCAAGGCTCACGGTGAGTCCACCGAGTTGCCCGGAGAAGAACTCGAAGCCTCCCGTCGCGCTCTTGAGCGTGCCGAAGCCATCGTTCATGCCGAACTGAAGCGTGGTCTGGCTGGTCTGGCCACCATCGGTTCCACCGCCCCGTTCGTCGGCCTGTTCGGAACCGTAGTCGGCATTCTGAATGCCTTCAAGGGCATCTCGGGCGCCAAGGCAACCGGCCTGGCTGCTGTCGCCGGCGGCATTTCGGAAGCCCTCGTAACCACCGCTATCGGTCTGTTTGTGGCCATCCCAGCCGTTTGGATGTTCAACTACTTCACCGGCCGCGTCGAAGCCTTTGATGTCGAAATGGAAAACAGCTCCAGCGAGTTGATCGACTACTTCTTGAAGCGTCGCAACGTTCGCCGGTAATTTGATACCCCGGAGATAGGGAAGCAAATGGCAAACGGCAAAAAGAAGAAGGTCGCTGGCGTAAACTCGGACATCAACGTGACCCCGATGGTCGACGTCATGCTCGTATTGTTGATCATCTTCATGGTGATTACGCCGATGCTCCAGAAGGGTGTCAGCGTATCCCTGGCGAAGACCGACAATCCGATCAAAATGCCCGAGGCCGACAAGGAAGATTCCCTCATCGTGGCCGTTATGCGCGACGGGAAGATCTATTTCAATTCCGACGTCGTCTCCGCTGAGACTTTGACCGACAAAGTGAAAGATAAACTGTCGAACAAACCCGACAAACGCATCTTCGTGAAAGCCGACGCCGGAGCCAAGTATGGCGACGTCGTCGCGGTAGTCGATAACGTCCGCTCCGCCGGAGTGGATCAACTCGGACTGCTCACCGAAGAACGCAAGCAGGGTGCGCTCGAATCGCCGGCATCCGCCGGGACCAAGTAGGGAGGCGACCGCTATGGCAATGGCAGTTGGTGGCGGGGACGGTGGTCCTCAGGCAAACATTAACGTAACGCCGCTGATCGACGTGTTGCTCGTGTTGCTGATCATCTTCATGGTCATCACACCGCTCACGCCCAAGGGCCTCGACGCGCTGGTTCCTCAGCCGCCGAAGCAGCCTCAGAAGCAATCTGAGCCGGATCAGCGCACAATCGTCGTCCAGGTGCTCAAGAACAACACCATCAAGATCAACCAGGACGATGTCACGATGGATAAACTGCAGGGCCGTCTCGAAGACATCTTCAAGACGCGCGCTGAAAAGGTTGCGTTCGTCAAGGGCGATGAGGATCTCACCTTCGCCGACGTAGCCTCGGTAATTGACAAAGTCCACGCTGCTGGTGTGGACAAGGTGGGTCTCATTACGGCCAAGATCGAAGCCGGTCAGTAGCCGTATCGCGAGAATCGGTTGAACGGGAGTGCGGTGCAAGCTGCACTCCCACCTCCTCGCAACTCCCGGTAATTCGACGCTCGGGAGTAGAAGCGCCAGCAGCCGAAGCGGCAATACTGCCGTCCACCCGGTGCCCAAGCTTCTCCCGAGACCTTAGACCCCGGCCAAAATTGGCAACGGAAGGTGACATCAAATGAACAGAATCGTACGCGTGCTGGCCGGTTTGTTCCTCGCTCTCATCGTACTGGCCTCTGCCGGCTGCACCAAGCTTCAGGCTCGCGACCACCTCAACAAGGGTGTGCAATCCTACAAGAATGCCCGCTACGAAGAGGCGATCGAACACTTCAAGACTGCAGTCAGTCTTGACCCCAGCCTTCTCAACGCGCGCATCTATCTCGCCACCGCGTACGCACAGCAGTATGTGCCCGGCGCGGAAACCGAAGAAAACAAGCGTTTCGCCGCACAAGCCATCGAAGAATACAAAAAGGTCCTGGCGGTCGATGCCAACAACATCAACTCCGTCAAAGGCATCGCCTACCTTTATCTGCAGCAGAAGGATTTCGATCAGGCCAAGCAGTTCTACAACAAGGCCGTCCAGACCGATCCCAACGATCCGGAATCCTACTACTCAGTCGCTTTCATCGACTGGACCGAGGCTTACAAGTTCCGTCAGGAGGAGCGCAACAAGCTCGGCATGAAGGCCACGGACCCCCTCAAGGACAAAAAGGTTTGTGACGTCGTCAAGACCCACAATGCTCCTATTGTCGAGGAAGGTATCGGACTGCTCAACAAGGCCCTCCAGCTTCGTCAGGATTATGACGATGCCATGGCCTACATGAACCTCATGTACCGTGAGCGCGCCGACTACGAGTGCGATGCTCCCGACGCCCGCATCGCCGACCTGAAAGCTGCCGATGGTTGGGTTGACAAGACCATCGCCACCAAGAAGGAAAAGGCCAACAAGCAGGGGCCGGGCGGAATCGTCATGGACCAGCAGCAGGGTAAATAGGCCCTCGTCGCTTCTCTACGGCCTCTCTCCGGGGAGGCCGTTTTTACTATTGGTCAAAGCGTCTCCTTCACCGGCCCTCAAGCTTTTAGCTCGCCGTCGATTTTTCTTTTCCCTGCTCTCGTGGGAAGTCCCTGGAACTACTCCAGATGCTCATTCCTATCCTCAGCTCACCCTTCTCTGTTCCCCCTCCCCTCTATTTTTTGATAATATCCAAGCCTTTACCGAAGCTCGTTTTCAGAGGGAAAGTCTTTCATGTTCAACCGAATTCTGATCGCAAACCGCGGCGAAATTGCGGTTCGCGTCATTCGTGCCTGTCGCGAGATGGGCATTGAGTCGGTCGCGGTTTACTCAGACGTCGATCGGCGTGCTCTCCACGTACGCAAGGCGGATTTCTGCGAGCACCTGGGACCTGCGCAGGCCTCCGAGTCCTACCTGAACATCCCCAAGATCCTCGAAGCCGCTCGCCGAAGCGGAGCCGAAGCCATCCACCCCGGCTACGGATTCCTCTCCGAGAATGCAGGATTCGCTCGCGCCTGTCGCGATGCCGGAATCGTCTTCATCGGCCCCTCGCCCGAATCCATGGAAATGATGGGTTCCAAAACCAAAGCTCGCCAGCAGATGAAGAAGGCCAATGTCCCGTTCGTTCCCGGAACCGACACCGGACTCAAGAGCGCCGAAGAAGCTCTCGCCGTAGCCGAATCCATCGGCTACCCGGTCATGCTCAAGGCTTCCGCCGGAGGTGGCGGCAAGGGCATGCGCATGGTCACCACTCCCGCCGAACTCGCCTCTGCGCTGGCCTCTGCCCAGAGCGAGGCCCAGCGCTCCTTTGGTGACTCCGAGGTTTACATCGAGAAGTTCATTCAGGACCCGCGCCACGTCGAGATGCAGATCTTCGGCGACACCCAGGGCAACGTCATCTACCTCGCCGAACGCGAGTGCAGCGTGCAGCGCCGTCATCAGAAAGTTCTCGAAGAGGCCCCCTGTTCCTTCGTCGATCCCGACATGCGCCGCCGCATGGGAGAGATCGCCGTCCGCGTTGGCAAGGCTGCCAACTATTGCAACGCCGGAACCGTCGAGTTCCTCGTCGATGCCAAGAAGAACTTCTATTTTCTTGAGATGAACACTCGCCTCCAGGTCGAGCATCCCGTCACCGAAATGGTCACCGGAATCGACCTCGTCCAGCTTCAAATCCGCGTTGCCGCCGGCGAGCCGCTCCCCATCAAGCAGGACGAAATCGTCCTTCGCGGGCACGCCATGGAACTACGCGTCTACGCCGAGGACCCCGACAACAACTTCTTCCCGTCTCCCGGACGCATCACCCGCATCATTTCGCCCTCCGGTCCCGGCATTCGTCGCGACAGCGGCATGTACGAGGGATGGGTCGTTCCCCTCGACTACGATCCGCTTCTCGCCAAACTCATCGCCTACGGTGAAGATCGCCCGCAGGTCATCAACCGCCTGCGCCGCGCCCTCGTCGAATACTTCATCGGAGGCATCAAAACCAATATCTCGCTCTTCCGCCGCATCCTTCTTCACCCCGATTTCCAGGCCGGACGCGTCGATACCGGATTCCTCGACCGGCTCCTGAAGGAGCCTCCGGTCGGCGATGCCCGCACCGCTCGCCGCACTCCCATTGTCGCCTTGGCAGCCGCCATCTTCGCCCAGCAGCCTCCGCCCGGTTCCCAGCCCGCTCGCAATCAGGACGGGCTCCACGCAACCTCGCCGCGCACCGCTGCTCCAGCGTCCAACGGCACCACCAAGCCCGGCGGATGGAAAGCCGCCGCACGCACCGAGGGGGTGGGCAAATGAAATACGAAGTCCTGATCGATGGAAACTTGCACCAGGTTGACCTTGAGCGCGCCGATAAAGGCTACCAATGCACCGTCGATGGCGAGCCCTTCGCCCTCAACGTGGTCATGACCGCCCGCGACGTGCTCTCCATCATTCACGAAGGCCGCCACTACGAAGCCAAGCGGGAGTACTCGCTTCTAGGCGAAACCCACATCATCATCGGCTCCGAGCGCTTCGGCGCCGAGGTCCGCGACCCTCGTTCTCTACGCAGCCGCCGCGCCGCCGCCGGAGCCGAAGCCGGCCCCGCCAAAATCATTGCCCCCATGCCCGGAAAGATTGTTCGCCTCATAGTCGCCGAAGGCGATGAAGTCGAAGCTGGCCAAGGTCTCGTCGTCGTAGAAGCCATGAAGATGCAAAACGAAATTAAAGCCACCAAGAAAGGCAAAGTAACAAAGATCGCCGTAAAAGAAGCCTCCGCCGTCAACGCCGGAGACCTGCTAGCCATCGTAGAGTAGCCGTATAAGGAGTAGCCTATAAACTTCAGGTGCCCCACGTCCCGCCCGGTCTTATCGGGCTGACGTGGGGTTTTTCACGTGGGGTTTTTCGTTGCCGCTGAAGAGGCCGGGTTCCACAGCCTTCTGTTGGCATGTGTGGGGAGTCCGAGCATCTTCCCAGCAGCCTTTCTTCAACCCAAAACAAAACGCCCAGCCGAAGCCGGGCGCCTGCCTTTTAACCTTTGCGAAACCTTGCTCCTGCCTACTGCCCGCTAGCCTTCAACACCTGATCCGCCACGTAATTCTCAATCGAAGCGCTATTGTGCAGCGACTCATAGTACGCACTCTTCAGCAACTGCTCGCGCCTGTCGCGTAGTTGTTCGCGAATCGCCTGCTGCACTCGCGGATCGTTCAATTCGCGTTGTCCTGCCGGCTCCCGCGAGATCAGTTTGATAATGCGGTACCCGAACACCTGGTGTGTCCCGCTGTCTGCCGCCGGAAGCGGTGGAGTGACCTGTGCAGGCTTCAACCGGCTGATCGCGTCATAGGCTTGCTTGTCGCTTTGCAGCGAGTTCTCCGGAATGAATCCCAGGTCGCCGCCCGTAGCCGAAGTGTCCGGCTGTTCGCTGTAGTTCATCGCGACCGTCGCGAAGTCTTCGCCGCTCTCCAGCCTGTTCTGCAGCATCGAAACTTTTTTCTTCGCCTCGGCCTCGTTCTGTGCCTTGTCGTTCTTCAGATTGCGAACCTGCGGATTCGGCTGCGTCGTCACCAGTATCTGTGCCAGGTGATATTGCGGCACAATCAGGTTGAACTCGGTTTTGTGCTGGTTGTAGTAATTTGAGATGTCACTGTCGCTGATGTTGATCTTCGACGTGATCTCTTTGTTCAGCACTTTTTCCACCGTGATCGAACGCCGCAGATCGCGCTTGAAATCTTCCAGCGTGATGCTGCGTTCCTTCATCCGCTGGTCAAACTCTTCTTTTGTAAACGGCGCGCGAATCTCGCTCAGCTTGCTGTCAACTTCTTCGTCCGTTGCCAGCAGTCCCAGCTTTTCGGCCCTTTGCAGCAGAATTTCGTTTTCAATCAGCTCGCGCAGAATACTCAGCCGCAAACTCTGCGCCTGTTCGTTCGAAGGCGAAGGTTGACCTTCCGTTTGATTGCGATAGTACTTCTCGACTTCCGTGCGCAGAATCTTACGTCCGTTGACCCTTGCGGCAACGTCCGCGCTACCCTGCGCGCCCTTGCATCCCGCACCTGTCAACAGACCCAGCGCGCAAACCGCCACCAGTGCCGCGCCCCAACCATTTATCTTGCGATTCAATCGAGATCCCTCCAAACTCTGCGATCCTAAGCTCCACAAACCCCAGTTCTACTGATTGTTTCTCTTCGACCCACTACATCGAATCCTTCTGTGTTGCCGCTCCTGCGGTCTTCGCCGGAGGCTCCACGCCCACCGACTTCAGTTCCTTATCCAGTACCAGTTTCAGTTCTTCGGCCGGAACCGCGCCATCCATCTTCGTGCCATTGATGAACAACACCGGAGTCGCTTCCACTCCCACTGATTCAGCCTCTTTCACGCTGGCGTCCAGATCGGTCTTCGATTGCTCTTTCACGCAGCTTTCCAGCGCGGCCACATTTGCCGAGTGCCGCTTGCCCATGTCCAGCGTGATTCGGTCCACTTCTGCAGTCTGCACATCTTTAGCGCGCTTTTCGCCCTGAATCTCTCGTCCGTTCGCATGCACGTAATCGGCAAAATCCCAGTATGCTCCGTCGCTCTGTTTCGCCAAACAACCAGAATCAATCGCCGCCCGCTCGGCCCATGGATGAATCTGCGCCAGCGGATAATCCTTGTACACAAGCTTTACGCGATCGCCGTAGCTTTTCATCACATCGGTCAGCGTCTGGTGCATTCGCGAGCAGTACGGGCACTGGAAGTCGTCATACACAACCACCGTAACTTTCGCATCTTTGTTGCCGCGTACCGGACGCCCCTTCAGGTCGATCTTCGACATCACTTCCGCCAGCGGATCGCGCGTCAAATCCATCTTGACCACCGAGAGCAGCGTCTTGCCATCTTTGCTCAACAGCAGATCCCGCGACTGCGACTGTTCGCCGTAAGACATCTTCACCTGAACCTGATCGTAGTCGGCAAACTCCGTGCTCTGCTTCCGCTCGCCCACCGCCACGTTGACATAGGGAGGCAGTTTGAAGGTAGCGCGAATCTGCTGTTCAATCTTATGATCCAGCTCTGCACTCTTAGGGCTCTGTGCCCTGCAACCCGCTGCCAGCAACAACAACGCACACACCATCAAACGGCGCATCCATTACTCCCTATCCATACATATCCCACTTTTTAGACCCTTGAATTATCTCACGCGCCCTTTTCCGGATGCCTTTAACCCTGCCACCCGAACCGAAATCGGGTGGCCCATATATGCCCTCCTTTGGCATATATGGGAACCAGTACTAATTCCACCCATCCGATGTTGTTCTTGGGCCATCCTGAACAGCGCAAAGGACCCAGCCCTGCCCAAATACGCCGCACCGCTCCAAGCTTCTCAACCAAGAATCGATTTTCGATCCAGAGCTCTACCGCAAACTCTCCACCGCCAGCATTGCGTTCATCGATCCCGATCTAAACCCTTCCACATCCAGCGCCACGTATTTAAACCCGCACGCCTTGATCTCCGCGCTCATCCGCCCAAACATCTCCAGCGACAACGCCCGTTCCAACTCTTCGCGCGCAATCTCAATCCGTGCCACATCCCCATGATGCCGCAACCGGAACTGCCGGAACCCCATCGCCCGCAGCGCATCCTCTCCGCGCTCCACCTGCTCCAGCGCCTCCCGCGTAACTTTGCGTCCATACTCGATCCGCGAAGATAAGCAGGCCGATGCCGGTTTGTCCCAAACTCTCAGCCCCGCTTCCGCGGCCAGCGCGCGAATATCCGCCTTTGTCAGCCCAGCTTCCAAGAGAGGAGCCGCAACCCCATGCTGTCGTGCCGCCTTCTGCCCCGGACGCCAGTCCCCCTGGTCATCCAGATTGACTCCATACGCCACCGCGCCCCAGCCTTTCGCCGTGGCATACTGCTCCATCACCCCAAACAGCTCATCCTTGCAGTGGAAGCAGCGCATCGAGTCATTGCGCTGATAATCCGCGTTCTCCAACTCATCCGTGCGCACCGTCTCCAGAGAAATCCCGCACTCTGCCGCGAACGCCATCGCATCGCGCATCTGTGCCCGCGCCAGCGAAGGCGAATCCGCCATCACCGCCAGCATCGCGCCGCCTAGAACCTCGTGCGCCGCCCAAGCCAGATATGCCGAATCCACTCCGCCCGAGTAGGCCACCAGCACCCGCCCCAGCTCGCGCAGGCGCGCATAAAGCCGTTCGCGCTTCTCTGTCAGTTCGCCGGATATCATTTCCTTTTCACCTGAATCCATCCCCCTATTCTAAATGAACGCGCTGCTCGTCTATCGAGTGCGCAATGCGGTCTTCGATCAGAGCTGCGACCTCCTTCTGCCTTAAGACATAACCTGGACATTAAAAAAGCCCGGAAGATTCCGGGCCTCAACACAAGAGTCAGAGACCGTCTTTCATTGGTGGCGGACCCGCCTTTCCCCAGCTTCCTGAAAGCGCGGGGAGTCAACTAGAAGCCCCCTCCCGGGTCGTCGTACAGTTCCATGATGCGGAGCGATTCTTCACGCTGCTTTTCCGTTGGCGGCATCGGAGCGGCCGTCATCTTCACATGTTTCCCCATGTGCGACTTGCACATGTCCTGGTTCGCAATCTTGTGGACGTTGCCTTGATCGTCCACCAGCACCGCGTCCCCGCTTTTGTTGGTACATGAAGTGTCGCAAGTGGGAGTCATGCTGCTGCCCACTTGCGTCACGCATGAAGACGAGCAAACCGTGCCGCTCATTTTCATTGGATTCTCCGAGTGCATTGCGTTGGTCGAGCTTTGGGATAGCAGTAAACCCGCCGAGCCCAGAACGACCAAAAACATCCAACCGATTCGTCTCATCTTGTCTTCTCCTAAAGTGAAGGCTTTGGATATTTCACATAACGACCGAACTTTCAACTCCGAGTCACGGTCGCTCGAGCCCCAAGGGTTAAGTGGCCTTATGGTTGAGAGAGGATGGAGATGACTATCTCTGATGGCCATCTTGAAAGAAGGTTTGCCCGAAATCGGGTGTTGCTCGTCGCGGGCGGAGTCGCTGGTTCTTCGCTGCCGTCTCATTGTTAGAGAGAGTGCTTCTGGTGCTCCATGTTCCGGCGCGCGCCCTTTGCGCGCCTAGCATGGGGTTGTTGATCTTGATCTTGGAAGGCTCGGGGCAGCGCGGGAGCTATGGACCCTCGTGCCCCAAGAAAAGCGCCGCCCTTTTTCAGAGCGGCGCCAATCTCAACTTCACGATTTTCAACCTCGCGAAACCTTGTCCTCAGAGAATGTATCTCGACAAGTCGTGATCCTTCACAATGTCGGCCAGCATTGTGCCCACATATTCGCGATCGATCTTCACGTCTTTCTCTTTCAGCTCCGGAGCATCGAAGCTGATCTTGTCCAGCACCCGTTCCATAATCGTGTGCAGCCGACGTGCGCCAATGTTTTCTGTCGTTTCGTTCACCTTGGCCGCAAAGATCGCAATCTCCTCCAGTGCGTCCGGAGTGAGTTCCAGCTTCAGACCTTCCGTATCCAGCAGCGCCACATATTGCTTGGTCAGTGACGATTTCGGCTCCGTCAGAATCTTCACGAAATCTTCCACCGTCAGCGATTTCAGTTCCACGCGAATCGGGAACCGTCCCTGCAGTTCCGGAATCAGATCGCTCGGCTTCGACACATGGAACGCCCCGGCCGCAATGAACAAAATGTGATCCGTCCGCAGCATTCCGTACCGCGTGTTGATCGTCGTTCCTTCCACAATCGGCAGAATGTCTCTCTGCACACCTTCCCGTGAAACGTCTGGCCCATGTCCGCTCTCGCGTCCTGCGATCTTGTCGATCTCGTCCAGGAAGATGATGCCGCTCTGCTCTACACGGTCCAGTGCCGTCTTCGTCACCTGGTCCATGTCGATCAACCGCTGCTCTTCCTCTGCAATCAGATACTCGAAGGCTTCGCTCACCTTCATCTTCCGCTTCTTCGTGCGCTGGCCAAAGATGTTGGGCAACATGTCCTTGAAGTTGATGTCCATGTCTTCAATGCCCTGATTGCTGATGATCTCAAAGGCTGGCATGTTCTTCTCGCGCACATCCAACTCCACCGTGCGCTCATCCAGCTTGCCCTCGCGAAGTTGCTGCCTCAGCTTTTCCCGCGTCCGCGAGGTGCTCTCCGGAGGCAGCGTAATCGCCGCCGAATCCGTCGGAATCGTCGTCGGCCCCGTATTTCCGCTTGCCGTCGTGAATCCCGTCGTCACCGGAGTCACCGTCGCACCCGCGCCATCGCCACCCGCCGCCGGCGTCGTCCCCGGAGAAGGCGGCAGCAGCAAATCCAGAATGCGTTCTTCCGCGTTCATCTCCGCTTTCTCTGCAACGTCTTCCAGCTTCTCTTCGCGCACCATGTCGATCGCAATCTCAATCAGATCGCGAATCATCGATTCCACGTCGCGCCCCACATACCCCACTTCGGTAAACTTCGAGGCCTCGACTTTCAGGAATGGCGAATTCGCCAGCTTTGCCAGCCGTCGCGCAATCTCCGTCTTACCCACTCCCGTCGGCCCGATCATGATGATGTTCTTCGGCATCACTTCCTCGGCCATCTCCGGAGAAAGTTTCTGTCGCCGCATCCGGTTCCGCAGTGCGATGGCCACGGCACGTTTCGCGTCATGCTGGCCCACCACGTACTTATCCAACTCGGCCACAATCTCGCGCGGCGTCAACTCGTCCAGCGCGATCAACTCTTCTTCCACTGTCTGTGGCAAATAAATCGCCATTGCTAAATCCTTTCGGCGTCCTGGCCGCAGCCCCTATCTAGATGACGCCCAATCCCAATCGAATCTTTCCATCATTCACTCGAAAGCGGCAGTCCTACATACTCTGGTGGCCCACATATGCC
>Ga0255336_101716_pt1 | contig 13905 bp, 16 predicted proteins | sample MeOH1_35cm_T3_17_FD_189102 | JGI IMG/M metagenome (GOLD analysis project Ga0255336, IMG submission 189102) | Sandy soil microbial communities from University of British Columbia, Vancouver, Canada - MeOH1_35cm_T3_179 | ecosystem: Engineered > Artificial ecosystem > Sand microcosm > Unclassified ...
AAGATCGGCGAGGCCGTCCGGCGAGATGGTCAGCGCGACCATGCCGACTGCCAGCAAGAGATAACCGGCGAGGTCGAAGGGCGCGGTGGCGGAGTTGCGGCTATCGGGCATGAAAAGCCGCGTCGCGATGCAACCGATCACGCCCGCCAGCACGTTGATCAGGAAGATCCAGTGCTACGACGCGATCCAGTCGCCGAGAGTCGGCCCCAATTAGCGGCCCAATCAATCCCGCAATTGCCGCTAACGACAGCACGGGCAAATACTGTTCGGCGGGAAAAACACGACGCCGCGGCATGCTCAGCGGCGCTTCGCCGAGACTTTTAGCCATCGCGGGCAACGCGGTATTGACGATGGTCGAGTCGAGCGTCTGTATGAAGAAGCCGGTGGCGACGAGCCACAGCATGATCGTGAGCGCTTGCTCAGAGGGCGTGGGTGCAACGTTCGAACAGATTGTGTCGGGCATGAACGCGGCCGGTGAATGAAGTGGCGTATTTTACGTGGATGCGGATGCATTCAAGCGTAATCGCGACCGCACAGGTTCTTGCGGTTCGGAAAGACACGCCATAGACGTTCAACGTCCTCGCGCGGGCGTGCAACGCGAGCTTAAGGCGCGACCTCCCAAGCGCGGCCTTCTTAATATGAGACGGAATGTCAATTGATAAAACCCCGCTGCGATAGAATTCGCGCTCGCCGATGGTTTCGGCGGCAGCATTTGGAGAAATACATGTCGAACAGTAGATCCACTTTTCCCGTCCCGGACGCTTTGGCCTCGGATCAATTACCGCCAGCGCAATTCGCTGGATTGACGGTGCGCGATTATTTTGCGGCAACGGCGCTACAAGCCATGATCGCGAGCGGAAAGGTGTCGGCTCAGACGCCGGTTACCGGCTTGATTGCTTACAAGATTGCAGACGACATGCTTTCTGCAAGGAGCTTCAGGAAAGTGCCATGCGACATGCCTGCCACGCGAGATGGCAACGAGGCGGCCGACGGAACGGTGGCAGCGAGTAACGTCTAAAAGCTGGCGGAAGCGATGCTCGCCGCGAGCAACGCGCGCATGGTCTCTGACCACGCGCTCGCCGCTCACAGCGTTAAATGATTCAAGTGAGCCAGGTGAATGGAGCAAAGCGTTCCGCCGACACGGGCCGAGCGCTATGCCAAAAGCTCATGGACAGCGAACAGCGGCCTGCCGAAGTCGCGACGACATTGACAGACATTGTTCACAAAGTCAGATTTAATACCGCTAGCGCCGACGCTTTAGAAGCGGTACGACACGCCAATCTGAATGGTCGGGTACCAGCGATATCGCCACGCCTTATCGCTGAGTTCCTGTGCACCCGCACTGGCGATCTGCTGACTGAACGCGGATCCGGCATGCTGAGTCAGTGACGGGGACAACGTATAGCTTGTTCGCGGCACACCATACGCCACGCCAATGTCCGCGACGAAACCAAAGCCCTTGGCCGAAGGTTGATGCCCGAAGCCGACGCCGAAATAAGGCATGACCGTGGGATATCGGGCAGTTGCTGTCGCGTTCTCGCCCGGCAGAGCGGGGTACTGCTTGCCGTCGAACACATACGTGCCGTTCGACGGCGTGGAAACGCCGGAGAGCTTATCGTCGGTCAGGCGCACGCCCCCCGTCATGCGAAAACCGAGGTTGGCCCAAGGAAAGTAGTCCAGATAGAGGCCGCCCTGGCGCACGCGGATATCACCGTCGTAGCGATTTCCAGACACCGTGAAGTTATGCGAAAAGTCAATGGCATTGAAGTCGGCGTGAAGCCCGAAATGAGAGCCGAGATTAATCGCACCGCCAATGCCCGCGCCTAGCGTGCCGCCCTGTAAGTAGATCTCCTGTGCTTGCGCCCCGCCAATCCAGACTGCACTACAAGCCGCCAAAAACAGTGTCTTGGTGATCATTGTTGTCTCTCTGGTTTCATGCTTGATGCACGAGCCATCTGGGCGACAAGCATTTTTAGTGTTGGTCTTCGCGCGTCTCCCGACACGCAACCTCAACGTATTCCCCTTAAAAGGGGCGGTATGTGGGGAGTCGCACGTCTTTTCATACGATTCGGGCAAACCCTTTGCACAATGGCGCTCGCACACCGACTCGCTTTGGGCTGATCGTCAGCACCGCTGATGAATCTGTGAATCAGATAATGTGATCCGACGATGCGCAAAAAAATCCGCAATCGCGGTCATCCGTCTTGCGCGGGTCAAACTGAGAAGTTGGGGAGTCGAAGCGGATGACCGCGACACATGGGTCGCGCAAGAAAGCTCGGTGTGGCAGGAGAGGACAGAAGGATCTGAACTTACGCTGATTGCGGAGCAGTGGGAGAACGAAATACCGGTGAATCGTTGCCGCGCCCGTAACGAGTCCGGGCCCGGCAAAATACTGAGCTGATGAACCATTTCACGTATAAAGGTTCAGTCCCGGGCAAACGCGACCTGTACTAAGACTTCACCGACCAGCTTGTGCGCGCTCGGTGGTCGGCACACGCCCATACGTATCTTCAAACCGGACGATATCGACCTCACCCAGATAAGTGCCCGACTGAATTTCAATCAGTTCGAGCGGAATTTTCCCGGGATCAACAACCGGTGCGTCACGCCAAGCGGAATGTATGTCGACTGGTTCTCAGCGAGCAAGATATGCTGATCACCTTTCGTCACCAACGCCGTACCCTTGCCCACAATCCAGTGTTCCGCGCGATGTTGGTGCATTTGCCGGCTCAACTCGACGATCTTCTCCACATCCTGCGTGCTGTCGTGATGCGTCACCAGCACCGCATCCGCAGTTTCTACGATCACTATGTTGTCGAACCCGATGGCCGCCACCAATGCTATGTTCCGCGCGAATGTACGAGCTGGTTACGTTCTCGACCGGAACGTCGCCGAGGAGCGCGTTCCCTTTGACTGCGCTCTCAGCGATTTCCGCCAGTGCTGTCCATGAACAGATGTCATTCCAGCCGAGATCGGCCGCGGCAATCACTGACGCGCGACCAGTCCTCTCCATTACGGCATAGTCGACGGACACGCTTGGACAGTCCTGGAATGCGCTGGCGTCGAAACGCACAAAGTCTTCGTCGTGCTTCGCAAGTTCCAGCGAAAGCGCTGTCTGTCGGGCGATTTCCAGCTCATAGCGGCGCAATTCGTTCATGTAAGTGGACGCCTTGAATAAGAACATGCCGCTGTTCCAGTAATACCCGCCTTCCTCGATAAAGCTTGCAGCTTTGGCTGCATTCAGTTTTTTCGACGAACTCGGCAACCGAGAACGCGCCAGCGATTTCGCCGATCTTCTGGCTGCGACGAATGTATCCGTAACCGGTATGCGGCTCGGTTGGATCGACCTCGAACGTTACCAGATAGTCATTCTTCGCCACATCAGCCGCAGCTTGGCTAACGCGTGCGAGTTCTGCCTCGTTGGGGATCACATGATCCGACGGCAGCACCGTCAGGCGATGCGCGAGGCTAGCAACGCTGCTGCGGCGATAGCAGGCGCGGTATTGCGGCCGACGGGTTCGAGCACGATGGAGGATGGGACCGTTCCTGCCTCACGCAACTGCTCGGCGGCAATGAAGCGTTGCTCATTGTTCGTCACCACGATAGGGGCAGCGGTGCTCGCGATGGCGTTCACGCGTAGTGCGGTCTGCTGCAGCAGAGGTTTATCGCCGGTCAGCTTCAGGAACTGCTTCGGATAGCCGCCGCGCGACATGGGCCACAGACGCGTGCCATTGCCGCCGCACAGGATGACTGGATGAACGCTCATTCAATTTCCCTCAGCAGTTTTTATAATTACGCAATTTTGCTCGATTTCCGCGACAGACGTTTTTGCTGGTGTCGCCATAACGCATGACGCAGCGCGTTACGTGTCCATCGCACGGCTTTAAGGAAAGGACGTTGGCGATTGCCGCGAATGCGGCCCAGCGGTCTTGCGGCGCCGGGCGCGAGCTGGCGCACGACTGCCTCCGGCGTAGTGTAAAGGCGCAAGCGCCAGTCCCAGTAGATTGGATAGCGCAACAGCACGCCTGCGGTGAGCATATCCAGCGACAACGTACGCTCGCGCCACGGTAATGGCGCAAGCGCGTCGTTTGTTAAGCCCCAGCCCGCGTAGAACGGCAAACCGTAGGTGAAAACGGCTTTGTCGCGTATTAGGGCATCAAAGCCCGCCAACGATGAAAGCGTGTGCACCTCGTCGGCTACATCGATTAGCGAGAGCAGATCGGCGCTGGTATCGACAATATCGGCGAGCCGTTGCGCGTCGATCAGACCCGAGCGGTTTCCCGACAGCACATCTGGATGCGGTTTATACACGATAAATGCGTCCGGTCGGTGTGCGCGTACTTCGCGCAGTAGCGCGTCGGCGGTACTGATCGCTCCTGTGCCGAGCCGGATTGACGCGTCGTCCGCCACTTGGCCCGGGACCAGAATGACGCGCTTTCCGGCGGGTATGGCCCAGTCCGGTTCGCATCGACCAAGGTTGTACTTCGTCACGCCGAGCGAAGTGATGAGCTTTCGCAATGCGGCTGCTCGTGCGAGTTCGGCAGGGCTGAATTCGGTTTCGTTAAGCAGCACCGTCAAGTCGCTCGGGCGGCTTGCATCGAAGTACGGGCCACGACGGTCGATTACCTGACTGCGCGGCGCGATCATGTCCGAGCCCAGGCCGCACGAGTGAAAGAAACCGTCTTCTATGCGTACGCGCATTGTGTTCGGCGGCAGTTCGTCCGCGCTGCGTGCACCCCAGAGTGCGCCGCATTCGTTGCCAGCGAGCGCAGCCGGTTTGCGAGTCCAGCGCAGTTTGCCGCCACCCGCCGTCAGAAAGGGCGTGGCGAAAGGACGCTTCCACCACTGAAAGCGGATACCCGCGACGTCCCGAAGGTCGGCGAAACGCTCGCGGACCTCGCGCTGCAAGTCGATACTGTCCAGCAACTGGTCCAAGGTTCCCGAGGCGTGCGTTGCGGGATCGAGATAGCGCGCCCACTGGATGAACATCACGTTGAACAAAGCGGACAACGTTGGGCGGGCGGTGCGATTGGTGAGCGGCGTAGCGTCGTGCGTGAGGCCCCAGCCCGCGTAATACGGCGCGCCGTGCACATGTAACGGCACCTTGGCCAGCAATGCCAACATTCCTTCCGATGCGCCGATGGTGTAAGCCCGGTCGACCTCCTGCAGAGCGTTGCGAGCGTTATCGGAGAGTTGAATGCCGGGCGGCAATGCGGTCACTGTCGAAGAAAGCCAGCGGCCCGAGCCGTTATCGGACGACCGGACGAGCCAGAACTCCGCGTCAGGATAGGCGGCGCGTGCTGCGCCGAGCATTCGCGCGAAATCGATTGGCGTGTGGCGTATAGCGACGCCATTGATGCCGCGCGATGACTCGCGTTCATCGATCAACAATACGCGTTGGCACACGCGTGCAGCCTCCGGGCGCGGGGCCATCACCCGTTGCATCAATCGTGCGATATGCGCAGGCGACTCAGCATTATTTGAGAGTTGCGCGTTCAGCGCATCAATCAGATCGCCCTCTGGAAGCAGCCACCACGACATCATTGGAGCGCCCAATGGCACTCGCGATAGAAAGGGTCCCGGTGCTGCAGCGATCGCCTCCCAACGCATCGCCCGCGCGATGCGCCGCGCGGCCCGTCCGCTCCAGTGGTCCGTCCACAGGGTGTCTGAGCGTCCACTGAGCCATGCAGCGAGGCGCAAGCCGCGCGTGATGCTCATCAGCGATGCTGCCGGCGTTGTCATGCGCCCAAGCTGCCGATGAAGTTATCGACTTGCTCGAAGTGCCTCGCCCAGGTTGGCTCACGAAAGCGTGTCACGCGGTCGAACTGCGCCGCGCGTGCCAAGCTTCCCAGTTGCGCGTATTCCTTGATATGCGCGAGCCATCCCAAGCCGTCAAGCGGGTCAATGTATTCGGGGATGTCGTCTGCTATCTCGTGGAATACGTCTATATCGCTGGCGAGAACCGGCACTTGCAACGCGAGCGCTTCGGCGAGCGGCATGCCATAGCCTTCCACGAACGAGGGGAACAGCAGCGCCTGGGCGTGCTGGAGATAGTTCCGCAGGCGCTCGTCTGAACAACTTGCTTCTTCGATGACCACCCCTTTTAGCGCTTCGCATCGCTCCAACATATCGACTACATTTTCGCATTCCCATCCACGACGCCCAATCACGACGAGCTTCGGGGCAGCGCTGCCGAGTTGTTCGACGAGGCGGCGCCAGACGTGAAGTAAGAACCAGTGGTTCTTGCGCGGCTCGATGGTGCCGAGGAGCACGAAGTAGGGCGCGGCTATAGGGCGCGGGGCGTGTTCGAACGGCTTGATGCCCGACGCCAGATGGGCGACGACGGCTGGCGGCATGGGCAGGTTGGCGGCGCGAGCCTCGTCTTTTAGCGAGTCGAGGGTGAACTGCGAGTTCGCGATGATGCCGGACGCGTGCATAAGCGCCATATGAATCCGTCGCCGGTGCGCAGCGTCTACGCCTGTGCGGCAATATTCAGCGTGTGTGAGCGGGATGAGGTCATGGATCATGAAGACCGAGCGAACATCACGCCGCTGCATCGCACGGTAATAGCGCTGAAACTCCATTCCGTTGTGACTGGTATGCAATAGGATTCCACGCTCGAAACTAGTTTTGCGCAAGCTATCGATGCTGGCGCGCACCGCCAATTTTCGAATCGAATTTCGATTGCGGATCGACGACATTAACCACTCAAATGTTTTCTGCGAGTCGCGCTCTGTTAATACGGCGGATACGCCACGCTCGCTGAGGACGGCGCGGGCCTGCGCGCTGTATCGTCGAACGTAGGCGAGCCCCACGCGGTCTACCCCGGTCGGCAGGAGCCCCTCGTATAGCCGGGTTAGCAGACGCGTTACATCAATGAGGATTTTTGACACTGAGGTGAAGTAATTTTCGTTGTGTTAGTTAGCAAAGCGCCAATTGTCGTGATGACCTGGCTATGGCTCGCTGATCGTATGTATCGAACTGACCAGTCGACCAATGGCGACCATTTCGCAATCTCGGAGATCTTGCTTGCGTAGAGCGCAGCTGGCTGCCGGGTCACTGGGAAGGCGACTTTATCAAGATTGCCAACAACCAATCCTCGGTCCGCGTGCTGGTCGAACGGTCCAGCCGCCTGGTAATGCTCGCCAAGACGGAAGACGCCGCCGTGTCAGCGCCAGCGAGCTTCTCCGCCAAACTCAATTAGATTGTCGCGCCGTCACAGCAAAGCTTTACCTACGACCAGGTCAAAGAAATTCGAGCCATCAGGAACTCAACGCCGCCACCGGCGTGAACATCTACTTCTGCGACCCTTGCTTCAGCAAGCCAACCTCCACGCTCAACCCATTACACTTCACCCTTGAAACCGCCCTTCATTCGGCGAGCGCCAAGTTGGCCAGGGCACACTGTTCAGTTTGCACCCGGATCGGCAGCTTCATCGCTCACCGCAATGCATCGTCACCCATCTCTCTAACATGATTTACGGCCACGCGTTTACCGGCCCCACATAAAATCCGTAATTCGTTGGTTTCCGCACAGAATTTTTAAAGGTTTTTGCGACTAGTTTTTTTCGGCACGCTATTCTAGCCGACAACATGAGACAATTCGAGACAACTTTAAACAACTAACTTCGTGCAACTAATGTCGCGTCTGTCTTGCAGTACTGTTTTGGTTGAATCCGCTTTGGCCGTGGCGTTGCTCGCTGGCTGTTCTAGTATCCCCACCTCGGGTCCGAGCAAGTCGCAAATTGATCAAGCGTCGAGTGCAACAAACCCGGCTGGTATCCAAGTTGTGGATCTCACTGAGGACGTGGCACGCAAGCTTCTAGCTGAACGTCACGCTGGCGACTTCTCGAAAACGCTTGGCAACGAGGCTATGCAGGGACAGCGGCTCGGTTCGGGCGATGCGGTCGAAGTGTCGATCTGGGAAGCGCCGCCCGCAATGCTGTTTGGCGCGAGTCCGACCGATACCCGCTCTGGCGGCGTGTCCAACGCACGGGTGACGGTGTTGCCCGAGCAGATCATCAACAGTGACGGGAACATCAACGTGCCTTTCGCCGGGACGATCCCGGCCGCGGGGCGAACGCCAAATGAGACCGAGCGCTATATCGCGCAACGGCTGCAGGGCAAGGCTAACCAGCCGCAGGTGCTGGTACGGCTCGCGCGCAACTCGACTTCCTATGTGACGATCGTCGGCGACGTGACGTCCAGCACGCGCATGCCGCTGACACCAAGCGGCGAGCGACTGCTTGATGCGTTGGCAACTGCGGGCGGGGTGCGCCAGCCGGTCGACAAGATGACGATCCAGGTCACACGCGGCAATGAGGTGCAATCTCTGGCGCTCGATACGATCATCCGCGATCCACGACAGAACGTACCGATGCGACCGGGCGACGTCGTGACCGCGCTGTTCCAGCCGTTCAGTTTCACCGCGCTCGGCGCCACCGGCAAGAATGAGGAGATCAATTTCGAGGCTCAGGGCATCACGCTTGCACAGGCATTGGCACGCGCCGGTGGTCTGCAGGATTCTCGCTCAGATGTGCAAGGCGTGTTCATCTTCCGTCTTGAGGATGCCAAGGCTTTGCAATGGCCGACGTCTCCAGTTCGCACAACCGTCGATGGCAAGGTGCCGGTGGTGTATCGCGTGAACCTGCGGGATCCAAACTCGTTCTTCGTCGCTCAGAGTTTCATGATGGACAACAAGGATTTGATGTACGTGTCGAATGCACCGATTGCTGAGTTGCAGAAATTTTTGAATGTGATCTTCTCGGTCGCGTATCCGTTGATTACCGGTGTCCAGACATTCAAATAATAGTCGTTGTGGCCAGCGCCTGCTCGACATGAGCAATCGCGAGATATTTGCCTCAGACGCTGCGCCGGATCGGGACGTCGAGTGGAGTAGGGGACCGGGGGCCGGGGACTTGCGACTTTAGAAGTCCATGCCTACCGCGTCGTCAGAATAGTCAATCGTTTTTCAATATCAGCAACGAGACAAATATGCTACTCATCACAGGCGGCGCGGGCTTTATTGGCGCCAACTTCGTTCTCAACTGGCTAGCCGGCTCTGACGAGTCGGTGATCAATCTCGATAAGCTGACTTACGCGGGTAATCTGGATACCCTAAAGTCGATAAACAACGACCCGAGACATGTATTTGTGCGCGGCGACATCGGCGACCGAGAGTTGCTCCCAAAACTGCTGGCCGAGCATCGGCCACGGGCGGTGATCAACTTCGCAGCCGAGTCGCATGTTGACCGGTCCATTCTCGGACCTGGTGAGTTCGTCCAGACCAACGTGGTTGGTACTTTCAACTTGCTTGAATCCGTGCGCGGTTATTGGAGTGGCTTGTCGGAGCCTGAGAAGCAAGCATTTCGCTTCCTGCACGTCTCCACTGACGAGGTCTATGGGACGCTGAGCAGCGATGATCCTCCTTTTGCCGAGACGAACCCTTACGAACCGAACAGTCCCTATTCGGCAAGCAAGGCTGCGTCTGACCACTTGGTCCGCGCGTGGCACCACACCTACGGATTGCCGGTGCTGACCACCAACTGCTCGAACAACTACGGTCCGTACCACTTCCCCGAAAAGCTGATCCCGCTAGTGATTCTGAATGCGCTCGCCGGTAAGCCGCTGCCGATCTACGGCGATGGCCAGCAGGTGCGTGACTGGCTGTATGTCACGGATCATTGTTCCGCGATCCGTCGTGTGCTGGAAGCTGGAACCGTGGGCGAGACGTATAACGTTGGCGGCTGGAACGAAAAGCCGAACCTAGAAGTTGTCCACACGATCTGCGGCATCCTTGATGAGCTACAGCCCTGTGGTGACGGCCAGCCATATGAAAGTCAGATCAGCTTTGTCCAGGACCGACTTGGGCATGACCGCCGCTACGCGATCGACGCCCGAAAGCTCGAACGAGAACTGCACTGGAAACCTGAAGAGACTTTCGAAAGCGGAATTCGCAAGACGGTGCAATGGTACCTGGCTAATCAGGAGTGGGTGCGCAATGTCACCACCGGCCGCTACCGCGATTGGGTTATGCAACAGTATGGAGCGGACGAATGCGCCGCATTCTGATCACCGGAACCAATGGCCAGGTCGGTTTTGAACTGCAGCGGGCGCTTGCACCTCTGGGGGAGGCGACGTGTGTAACGCGGGAGCACGCTGACCTTGCCAACCCGCAAGCAATTCGCGACATGCTGGACCGTGTCCAGCCGGATGTCATCGTCAACCCTGCAGCCTATACCGCGGTGGACAAGGCCGAGAGCGATGCTGACGCCGTTCATGCGATCAATGCAGCCGCTCCGGGTTTGATGGCCGAATGGGCAGCAGCGCATGGCGCGTTGCTAGTGCACTACTCGACGGACTACGTGTTCGATGGCACCAAGTCCGGTCCGTACGTAGAGGACGACGAAACTAACCCGCAGTCGGTGTACGGCCTCACCAAATGGCAGGGCGAAGAGGCTATTCGTAGAACTAAGGCCAATCACCTGATACTTCGTACAAGCTGGGTCGTTGGCGCGCACGGCAACAATTTCCTGAAGACGGTACTGCGGCTGGCGCGTGAACGCGAGCAATTGAAGATCATTGCCGATCAAATCGGCGCCCCGACCACGGCCGCGCTGATTGCCGATGTTACGGCTCAACTGGTAGCCCATCACGGCAGTCGATCAGCGCATTTCGCATATGGCACCTATCACCTGACCGCTGCGGGCGAAGCGAGTTGGTACGACTATGCCCTTCACGTCGTTGGCCTTGCAGAGAAGAGTGGTTTCGCGTTGAAGCTCGGCCGTCAGGCGATCCTCCCTATCCCGGCTAGCGAGTATCCACTGCCGGCCAAGCGGCCGGCTAACTCGAGGCTTGACGTCAGCAAACTGACCGATACTTTTGGGCTTCACATGCCGGATTGGCGGCGAGGCATCGATCACGTGTTCGCTCAAATAACAGATGGACTCCAGAGGTGACCGAAAACATCCAGCGAAGAGGCATCTTCATCGCGGGCTCCGGCACGCGGTTTCACGTGAACTATCGTTTGTTTATCATTTATATGATGGTGCGTGGAAGCACACTGCGACTAATGAATCGACGGTCTCGTCCGGCCGTTTCGTCGCCACGAAACGACACTTGCAGGAGCGGAGGTTTGCGTGTGTTGAGCGCAGTGCATAGCTGCGCCCCGCGTCAGTCGCTTGGCTTCAACCTACTTTGAACAGTCATTTTGGAAGAATCCGTGGAAATGCAACTTGTCTCTGAACCCGAGGCTAAATCCGAAACCTGGATCCAGCGCCGGAAACGCCGCTGGCCCAAAGTCAGTCGCCTATTCCTTATAACAGTAGTACTGCCGACCATAATATCTACCGTTTACTTCGGCCTGATTGCGTCCGACGTCTATGTGTCCGAGTCCCGTTTCGTGGTCCGGGGCCCCCGACCGCAAACGCAGGGCGGGCTTGGCGCGTTACTGCAGGGAGCAGGTTTCTCCAGTTCGGAGGACGACATCCACAGCGTGCACGATTACGCTTTGTCCAGAGACGCCGTAGAAAAGCTAAATGCAAAGCTTAATCTTGACGGAATGTTCGCGGCGAAGGATATCGACATATTTAGCCGATTTGCACCTTTCGGGATCGAGCATAACTTTGAAGCACTATATCGCTATTACCAAAAGCACGTTGCACTCGATGCGGACACTACATCTTCGATTTCAGTGCTGCAGGTAAGAGCATATAGCGCCGAAGATGCCTTCCAGATTAATAAAATACTGCTGGAGTTGAGCGAAAATCTCGTCAATCAACTCAACGAGCGTGGACGTCAAGACACCATTGGTTTCGCCACTTTGGAAGTTGAGGCGGCCGAACGACGCGACGCAGCGGCGGCCTTGGCACTTTCCGCCTATCGCAACCAACAATCTGTATTCGATCCCGAGCGGCAGTCCACGATTCAATTGCAGCTTATTTCGAAGTTGCAGGACGACTTCATTACTACAACGACGCAACTCGCTCAAGTACAGAGCCTTGCTCCAAACAATCCACAGGTATCAGCGCTGCAAAAAATGGCGTCAACGTTACAAGCCGAGATAGATACCCAAATGTCAAGAGTGGCAGGTGGCAGCACGTCGCTCACAAATAAATCGGCCGAATTCGCGCGGCTCTCACTGGAGCAGGCGTTCGCCGACAAGCAATTGGGTATTGCGCTCGCTTCGCTGGAACAGGCTCGTAACGACGCTCAACGGAAACAGCTGTATCTGGAGCGCATTGTCCAGCCAAACAAGCCTGATGCGGCAATCGAGCCCCGTAGACTGCGTGGCATTCTAACGACATTAGCACTGGGGTTAATTGTTATGGGTATCTTGAACATCCTGATCGCCGGCATACGTGAGCACAAGGATTAAGACTGTCCAGATGAATCATCCTACAACATCATTGCGGCGCTCACTCGCCGTCCAGTTACGGGTCACCCACGCGCTTATAATGCGCGAGGTCATCACCCGTTACGGGCGACATAACATTGGCTTTCTATGGCTCTTTTTGGAGCCGATGTTGTTTACGTTGGGTGTAACTACCCTTTGGACAGTCATTGGAGTTACGCACGGCTCGACCTTGCCTATTACCGCATTTGCAATCACGGGCTACTCCTCAATACTGCTGTGGCGAAATTGCAGTAACCGCGCCGTCAAGGCAATCGAGCCGAACCTTGCCCTGCTATACCACAGGAATGTACGCGTCTTCGACGTCTTCGCCGCGCGACTCACCCTAGAAATTGCCGGAGCGTCGACTTCAATCATAGTCCTAACGGTTCTATTTACATCTATAGGTTGGATGAATCAACCCGCAGATATTCTTACCGCGGTTACTGGATGGGTGCTTCTCGCTTGGTTTGCATTCTCGCTAAGTTTGGCTGTAGGTGCGGCGTCGGAGCGGTCAGAGATTATTGAGCGCGTTTGGCATATCTTTACCTATCTCATGTTCCCGCTTTCTGGCGCTGGTTTTATGGTTGGCTGGTTGCCGAAACCCTACCAAAATATTATCTTGTATGTGCCAATGGTGAATGGTACGGAAATGATTCGGCACGGTTACTTCGGCTCTGTGGTCCGGACGTACGAAAATCCATCCTACCTTATATTATTTAACGTGATACTGACATTCATTGGCTTAGCTTTGATGAGAGAAACCGGACGCAGGGTAGAGCCAGAATGATTGTCCTTGACAATGTTTCCAAAGTTTACGATACGCGCCAAGGGCACCGTACCGTGCTTGAAGGTATTAATCTGCACATCGCAAAGGGCGAGAAATTAGGGATCCTGGGCCGTAACGGTGCAGGCAAGTCCACTCTCATTCGTCTCATCAGCGGCGCTGAGTTACCTACAAGCGGGCGAATTCATCGAGGTCTTAGTATTTCATGGCCGCTAGCCTTCGGCGGAGCTTTCCAGGGTAGCCTGAGCGGGTTTGACAACGTACGTTTCATCTGCCGTGTCTATAACGCTTCGATTGAACCCGCGGTTGCATTTGTGGAGAAATTCTCTGAGCTGGGCGCTTATTTGCGGGAGCCTGTAAAAAAATACTCGTCCGGAATGCGTGCCCGGCTGGCGTTCGCGATTTCCATGGCGGTCGAATTTGATTGCTTCCTCATCGATGAGATTGTTGCAGTGGGCGACAGCCGCTTTCATGAAAAATGTTTCGTTGAGCTTTTCGAGAAACGTAGCGACAGAGCAATGATTATTGTTTCCCACAGCGCCGATTACATCCGCGCCCACTGCCAACACGCGGCTGTTCTTGTGGCTGGAAAATTACACCGTTTTGAGCAGGTTGACGATGCCTTTGCTTTTTATCAATCGCAATCAATGTAATTTTGGCGGGGTAAGTTACGTGATAATCCACCGAAATGGCATCAGTCAAGATTTTAGCGGCAGGTAGTGCATGTT
>Ga0255336_101717_pt1 | contig 13883 bp, 8 predicted proteins | sample MeOH1_35cm_T3_17_FD_189102 | JGI IMG/M metagenome (GOLD analysis project Ga0255336, IMG submission 189102) | Sandy soil microbial communities from University of British Columbia, Vancouver, Canada - MeOH1_35cm_T3_179 | ecosystem: Engineered > Artificial ecosystem > Sand microcosm > Unclassified ...
TAGATATAATTGAAGATATGAGAGATGAAAGATTTACTATAGAAAACAATTGGAATAACCCATTATTCATAAAGACTTAATATAAAAATAGAACTGGAAAATTATTAGTATAGATTTATTGGGGTAAAGGGGAGTTATATCTAATTTTACGACCTATCGGTCTGCGGACTTACCAGTCCTTTTAATAAATGTAAAAAGAGATAATTCTAGTAAAAATGGATTCTTTACTGGAATTTTGATGTTAAATCTCTGGTAATAAGAGAGAATAATTGAGAATGAGTAAAGAAAGTGTTATACTTAATTAAATATGAAATTAGTATGCTTGTGTTAAAGAAGAACATAAGGATATAGCATATATAAAATATTTATTTACAGGAGGACTTTATGGACAGTAATTCAAATATTATTTTATCTTTAGTAGGCGAAGATTCAGTTTCCAAGCTTAAAATACAGGTTTTTGAAGAAGAACTAAAAGAGATAAACTCTAAATTCCCATTGAGTGAAAATCAAGTTGATATTAAACAAACTTATTTTTTAAAGAAAGACAATACTATAGAGGTAGGTTTTTTTATTAGAAATAGTTTAAAAAGTAGCATATCTATTGAGGAGATGCCTTTAAGTTTTCAGGATAATAATGGAAGGATACTATTGTCTAAAAACTTCAATTTTAAAGATTATGGTGTAATTCCACCTTATTCTGCTAGGCCTTATACTATAAACTTTGAGATTGATAAAAACTTTAACTTTGATGAGCATGAGAAATATATAATTAAATTTGGCGATGTAGCTAATTTTAATGCATTTTCTTCCGTTTCCACTGAAATTGAAAATATTCCATTTGATATACCATTTGAAGAAGAAAAAGCAATAAAGGATTTTGCAAATGAGCTTTCAACTTTGAAAGTAGATGAGTTTTCAATATCACTTTACAGTCTTGCTTATGGTGATAATGGGGGATTAAGTTGTGTACTTTTATTAAGAAATGGAAGTAGCAATATAGCCAATGTTGAGAAGTTGCCCATTTCTATAATAAATGAAAATGGATTAATCATTGCGCGAAAAGTATTTGATGATGAAAAATCTCAAATTAAAATTAGTCCTGAAAAATCAAAACTCATAAACTTTGAATTTAATCAATATGAAGTTTCAAAGGAAAGGTGTAACCTTTCTAAGTGCAAGGTTTTATATCAATAAAACAATATTTTTATTAAATTACAGAATTAAAAAAAGATACTATTTATACAAATTTACTAATAGTATCTTTTTGCATTAAACTACTGATAAGGTAGTTATTTTTTTTCCATTCTGTATTATATTTATATTTATTTTTTTACTAATATATGCTTCCTTAATTTGCTTAGAATATTTGTCAGCCAATCGTTTTGCATTCCTGCTATCATCATCCTTATTAAGAGTAATATCCACTGTTACTACATTAGCAGCTCCAGTTGTATTTACTCCAGAAACTCCTTTTTCACTTTGAATCTTTTGAATCAATGTTGTAAGTGCTTTTACATCAATAGATTTAGCTTTTGAACTTTCAGAAACATTACTAGAAGCAGTGGTTTTAGATGATGAACTGCTATTGTTAAAAGAGCAGCCAGTCAGGAGAATAATGGTAGATAAACAAATCCCAATAATTATATGTACTTTTCGTGATTTCATAATATTAACCTCCTTTGCTTTCTACCCGAAAATAATAACATCAAGAAAAATTAAAGTCAATGAAATATTTTCACTATGTTTCTACATTTGGTAAACATAAATTATTATTCAGATAAGTATTAATAGGAAAATAAATGTTTGAAAACAAACACTTGTTGTTTGCTTTCAAACATTTTTTTGTTATATAATGAATAATATACCAATTGAGGTAATTATAATCTAATAAATTATAATACATGAAATAGGAAATGGAGGTTTTTTATGCGTCAATGGTTTTTAAATAAAGGACTGAAATTTCAAATAATCCTAATAATGGGTTTGATTTTTATTATACCTACTGTTATAACCATAGGAAATATATTAATGCCCTCTAAAGTAGGTAATGCAATTAAATCTATGCAGGAAGAAAGGCTTAAAAACCTTTTATATTATCTAGATGATTCAGCTGATAAGTCTGAAATATACAGTTTGAAAAATGGAGACAAGTATCTGAATAATGTTGAATTGAAGATAAGATCAGAATTTGAGCCTCATTCAAGGTCCACTAGAGGAACTTGGCTTGGGATATACCTAATGAGCAACAGCAAGAATTATACCTTCGAAAATGATATTAGCGATAACAGTCTGCAAAGATATAAGCCTCCAAGTAATGATAGTATGCAAAAGGAGCTAATAAATGATATAAGCCTTGTTTCAAAAGATGGTAAGGATAAAATCCATTATATAAATATGAATGGCTTGGAAATATTAAGATATCTTCATCCCTTAACTTTAAATAATGAGGTTATAGCTGTAATATGGGCAGAAACACCGATGCCTCCAGAAATAAATTCTGGAAGAAAAAATCTTATATATATACTGTTTTTTGCAATATTAGCTCTTGCTATAGGTTTATTCTTAATGCTTATAATAATTAAAAATCTAAGCAGCAATATAGTAAAAATTAGAAGTGGGCTGGAGGTTATGTCAGGAGATCTTTCTTTTAGAATAGAGCCTATGGAGGGAGACATAGGAGAAATAGCTGAGTCTGTTAATACTATGGCAGAAGCTCTATTTAAAAAGGAGCAATTAGAAGAACAATTAGTAAGGTCTGAAAAGCTAGCTTCCTTAGGCCAGCTTATCTCTGGTGTTGCTCATGAAATTAGAAACCCACTAAGCATTATAAGAGGCACAGTACAGCTTATGGAGAGAGATTTTAAGAAAACAGATGGCCTTGAAGAATACATTAGAATAGTTAAGGAACAATCGGATAGAGAAAACAGAGTTATTCAAGAACTTTTAGATTATGCAAGACCTTCAAAGCAGCTTTTAATGGAAATAGATATTAATGTTCTTATAACGAGTATTTTGTCCTTTACTAATAAGTTCCTTCAAGATAATCATGTAAAGCTTGAGCTTAATTTACAGGAAAATTTACCGTTGCTTTTAATAGACTGCGATAAGATAAAGCAAGTATTTGTTAATCTAATTATAAATTCCTGTGAAGCCATGGAAGGCGGAGGGGTATTATGCATAAGCACAATTTTAGAAGGCAAATGGATAAAGATTAGCTTTAAGGATACAGGTATAGGTTTGGATGAGGCGCAAATGAAAAATATATTTAATCCCTACTATACTACAAAGCCAAAAGGTACAGGATTAGGCCTGTCTATTAGTAATGGCATTATTCAAATGCATGACGGAACCATTGAAATATCTAGTAAAAAGGGCGAAGGTTCAATCTTTACAATTAAACTGCCTTTAGCTGGTGGTCAAAAGAAAGGTGAGGATAATGGCTAAGATTTTGGTTATAGATGATGAAGAATATATTGGCTGGGTTATTAAAAAAGCCTTTGAAGGTACAGACAACGAGATTCATTTAGCGCTAAACGGTAAAGAAGGAATAAAGGAGTTTCACAGTCGAGATTTTGACCTTGTATTTCTGGATTTAAGGCTTCCTGACATGGATGGAATGGATATTTTATCAAAGCTAAAAATGCTTAAGCCTGATATATTAGTAATAATTATTACTGCTCATGGTAGCATAGATACGGCTATTGAAAGCATGAAAAAGGGAGCCTTTGATTATATTACAAAACCTTTTGATGTAAATGAATTATTAATTCAAGCTCAAAAAGCAGCTGAGATATCAAGCTTAAGGGAAGAGGTCAACTACTTAAGAAATGAAGCTGTAAAAGAAGAAATAAATGATTCTTTATTATTAAGCAATGAGGAAAAATTAAAAGCTATAGCAGAGTCTTCTGCAAACGTATTAATCATTGGTGAAAGCGGAACAGGCAAGGAAACTGCTGCAAGAAGAATACATAGACTAAGCACAAGACATAGGTATCCTTTTATTTCAATTAACTGCTGTGCTGTTTCCGACAGTGAAATTGAAAATGAATTATTTGGATATGAAAATGAAACTTTTTCAGGGAATAGGCAAAGAACCACAGGAAAATTTGAGCTTGCTGGAAAAGGCACAATTTTTATTGATGAAATTGGAGAATTGAGCTTAAGCTTACAAGTTAGGCTCCTAAGGGTACTTGAGGAAAAAGAATTCCAGAGGGTAGGAGGCAGCAAAAAAATAAAATTTGAAGCCAGAGTTGTTACTGCCACCAACAAAAATCTATTAGATTGCATTAATAATGATGAATTCAGAGAAGATTTATATTATAGATTAAATGTACTTCAGCTTGAACTTTTACCACTTAGGGAAAGAAAGGAGGATATAAGCGATTTAATAAACTTCTTTCTAAAAAAGTATGATTTAAATGAAAAAATTAGAGAAATAAAACCTGATGCCATAAAGCTGTTAAAAAGCTATCATTGGCCGGGAAATATAAGAGAATTAGAAAATGTAATAGAAAGAATTGTAATATTAAGCACTGAGCCAGTTATAAGATATTTTGATCTTCCAATTGAAATAATTAATCAAAAGAAAAGTCCTAAGGAGCCTATTATTTATTTTCCTGAGGAAGGCATAAGTCTGGAAAATGTTGAAAAACAACTTATTTTAAAAGCTTTAAAGATGTGCGAGCAGAATCAAAGCAGAGCAGCTCAGTTCTTAGATATTACTAGATCAGCACTAATTTATAGAATGCAAAAATATAAGATAAATTAAGGTTTTACCTTATAAATATATTTATGTTAAAGGGTATGGAGGTAAATGTCCTAAATGGACATTTACGAGCAATTATCCAGCGGAGCGAGAGAGTTTAATTGCTCAGTGTTCCGACTAAGAGATGATCTAATCTCTATTGGTGGGTACAACTATATTATACGAGGAGGAATGAAATATGCAAGTAGGTATTATATCAAAAGTGAGAAAACACCTCACAAAAAAAACAATGATTATTGGAGCTGTAGTTCTAGTTCTCATAATAGCAGCAGTTTCAATATTAACTTTAAGAGCAAAGCTTTTAGGAAGCAAGGCAGTAACACAGAGAACTGCAATAGTGGAAAAAGGCAGTGTAGATGTTGCGGTTACAGGCTCAGGACCTCTTACTTATACACAAACTTCAAATGCCACTACAAAGGTAGCAGGAACAATTACAAAGTTGTATTTTAAAGAAGGAGATAAGGTTAAGGCTGGAGACCTACTAGCAGAAATTGATAACAAGGATGCAGCACAAGCGGTACAGGATAAGCAGAATTCACTAACTCAAAGTGTTATTTCCAACAGCTTAAATCAGCAAAGCGCTTCAGATCTTTCAGTAAAGACACCAATTACTGGACAGGTAAGTAATATAGTTGCCTCTGTTGGCTCTAATGTAAATAAAGGTGCAGCAGTTTTAACAGTTACAGATACTTCAAAGTTAAAGCTTCTTTTAGCTTTTAACGGCGGTGACATATCTAAAATTAAAGTAGGTCAGACTTCAGAGATTTATCTAAATGCCTTAATGCAAACTGCTTCAGGAAAAGTAGTATACATTAATAATCAAACTGATACCACTAGTGCAGGCGGACAATTGGTTACTGTTGAAATTGATTTAAGTAATCCAGGAGCCTTACTTGGAGGAATGACAGCAAGTGCAGATATTGAAACAGCTCAAGGCACAGTATCTAGCGCAGCTTCAGGTACATTAGATTACATAAACAAGCAGATAGTTACTGCAAATGCTTCAGGAACTGTTGATAAAATATTGGTTAAGGATGGACAAAAGGTTAGCAGCGGCTCAGCAGTTGTTCAATTAAGAAATGATGATATTGCAAAAAATAATGAATTAGCTAATTTAAAAATTCAAAGCACACAGTCTCAAGTAGATTTAGCACAGAAGCAGCTTGATGATTATAAGATATATGCTTCCATAGATGGCTCTATAATAACACAAACCTTAAATGTTGGTGACAATGTAAAGGCCAATGATACTATTGCTACAATAACAGACACAAATCAAATTCAATTTGCAGTACCTATTGATGAATTAGATATTGCAAAAATAGCCTTAGATCAAAAGGTAAATGTATCTGTGGATGCTCTCACAGAAACCTCAGCACAACCACTTGAAGGTGTAGTTAATAAGGTTCCCTTTAGTGGAACTTCCTCAAATGGGGTAGCCACTTTTAACGTTATTGTTAAGCTTATTAATGGTAATGAAAAGCTGAAAAGCGGTATGAATGCAAATGCTGCTATTCAAATAAGCAATGTAGACAATGTGCTGCGTGTTCCTATAGAAGCCGTGACAAAGGTAAGAGGCAAGAGCTATGTCTGGGTTAAGTCCAGTTCAGGTTCAAAGAGTAATTCTAATAGTATGCCATCAGCTTCAGGAAATAATGGACAAGGAACAAACGGCAGTGGAAACAAACAAAATAGAAGCTCTGGTTCAAATAGTACAAATAGAAGTCAATCAGGAAGCTCTACAGCGTTAAATAAAACCTATTATACAAATGCTGTAATGAAAGCAGTGGAAATAGGAGCAAATAACGATTCCTATGTTGAAATAAAAAGCGGATTAAATGAAGGAGATACTATAATACTGCCACAACTTCAAACTAGTACAAGTACTAAGAGCAGTACTTCGCAAAGTCAAGGACAAGGCTTTGGAGGCTTCGGCGGAGGAATGGGTGGAGGCTTCACTGGAGGCCAAAATAATGGTAGCAATAGAAACAGTAATAGCAGTAGTGGAGGTGCAAGGAATTGATAGAAATATCAAATATGTACAAGATTTATAGTATGGGAGAAAACAAGGTTACTGCTCTAGATAATATAAGTCTTAGTATAGGTACACATGAGTTTGTTTCAATTGTAGGTCCTTCTGGTTCTGGAAAATCAACACTAATGAATATGCTTGGATGCTTGGATACTCCTACTTCTGGAACTTATAAATTAGACGGAAAAGAAGTGAGCAAGCTTAAGGATGACGAGCTAGCAGAAATAAGGAATTTTAAGGTCGGCTTCATATTTCAAAAATTTAATTTACTTCAAAAACTAAACGCACTTGAAAATGTGGAGCTACCTCTTATTTATCAAGGGCTTAGACCTAAAGAAGTAAGAGAAAGAGCAAAGAAGGCTTTAGCAGATGTTGGTCTTGATGGAAGAATGGATCATAGACCAAATGAGCTTTCAGGTGGTCAGCAGCAAAGGGTGGCAATTGCAAGAGCCTTGGTTACAAACCCGCCAGTACTACTTGCTGATGAACCTACTGGTGCACTTGATAGTAAAACAGGTATAGAGGTTATGGGAATATTAAAGGACCTTCACAAAAAAGGAAATACAATAATATTAATTACACATGATAATAGTCTTGCTGTGCAGGCAAAGAGATTAGTAAGAATAAGTGATGGTCAAGTTGTAGAGGACAAGGAGACATAAAGCTTAATAAGCTTTATGTTCGAAAAATAAATACAGGAGGCACGAAGATTAATAATCTTCGTGTACGATTAAGAAAGACAGGAGGGAAGATAATGGGGTTATCTCAAGCCTTTAAAATGGCTATAAAAAGCATTATTGGAAACAAAGTTAGATCCTTGCTTACTATGCTTGGAGTAATTATAGGCGTTTCAGCAGTTATAGCTGCAACTTCTTTTGCTGAAGGCAGCACACAGAAGGTAACTTCTTCAATACAAAGCCTTGGAACTAACTTAGTACAGGTAATGATAACAGGAAGAAACAGTAACAGAAAAGTAACCTATGCTGATATGCGAAAATTTCAGGATGAAAACAGCGATGTAATAGGCAGTATGGCACCTTCTATATCAGGCTCTGTAACAGTAAAATATGGAGATAAAAGTGAAAGTACTACTGTTTTAGGCACAAGCCCCGAATATGAAGACATAAAAAGTGTTCATGCTAAAAGCGGCAGATTTTTAACAGCTATGGATATAGATTATAATCTTAAAACAGCCTTAATTGGTACCACCGTAGCAAATGAACTTTTTCCAGGTGCAAATCCTCTTAATAAAAAAATCGAAATAAATGGTATGGCTTTTACTGTAGTAGGAGTACTTGAGGAAAGAGCAAGTTCACAGACCGGTACAGAAGATGACCAGGTTATAATACCAGTAACAGTAGCAACAAGGCTCACTAAAAATGCTAATATAGGAAACTTTTTAATTCAAGCTTCAACTGCAGATACAGTAAATACCGCTGTTGATAGGACAACAACTTATTTGACAAAGGTATATAAAAATACAAATGCTTTCAGGGTATTTAATCAAGCACAAATACTGTCAACACTTAATACAGTTACTGGCACCATGATGGTTATACTTGGAGGAATAGCTGCAATTTCCTTAATAGTCGGCGGCATAGGAATAATGAATATAATGCTTGTATCTGTAACTGAAAGAACTAGGGAAATAGGCATAAGAAAATCAATAGGTGCTAAAAAGAAAAATATTCTAACTCAATTTTTAATTGAAGCCCTCATGATTACAGGCATAGGAGGAATTATTGGAATACTTTTGGGACTTGCTGTAATTAAATTTATTATAGGAGGCTTTAAGATTACAACAGAAGTATATTCAATTAAGTGGATAATGATTTCCTTTAGTATATCCTTAGTAATAGGTGTTATATTCGGAATATATCCAGCACGAAAAGCAGCAAACCTAAACCCAATAGACGCATTAATGTACGAATAATGTGGCAGAGTGTGGCAGAGGGACGTTTCTTGTGGCACATTGAAGGTGTTATCAAAGAAAATAATATATATTTAAATTCATAACAAAAAGGATGGTGGCAATATGAAACTAAAAAAATCTGTACTTAGCATAGTTACAGTAATAATAATGTCAATTACAAGTCTAGGTTCCACATTAGTTTTTGCAGCAACCCCAGATACAACTGAATCTCTTAAAAGAGTCCAAGCACTTGGTATTTTGGACAGTTCAATTACTAATGTGAATTCAGCGGTAACTAGAGGACAATTTGCAAAGGCTTTAGTTGCAGCAGATAATTTAATTGATGGTGCTCAAAGTTTGGTGGGATCAACAGTTTTTCCAGATGTAAGTACAAACAGTGACCTAAGTGGATATGTAAACATACTCACTCAAAAGGGTTTATTATATGGAACTGTAGATGGCTATTTTCATCCTGAGAAAGCTATAACCTATGCAGAAGCATGCACCTCTTTAGTAAAGCTTTTAGGTTATTCAGATTCAGATGTAACAGGAACATGGCCAAGCAATTATATAAGCAAGGCAAGCGATTTGCAATTAATTCAAAAGATCAGCTTGAAGAAAAATGATAGTCTTACAGTAGGGGCCGCTGCCTTAATGTTTGACAGACTTTTTGGTACAAATATAAAGCAAGTGAATGGAGCAGCAGCTTCAAAAACTTTTTTAGCTTCAACTAATCTATATCAGGATTATGTAATATTAGCTAACTCAAGGACTTCAGCGGATCTTGCCAACAATGCTGTTCTTACAGATAAAGGAACCTTATATTTACAAGAGGATACTGCAGAACTTCAAGCAGGTGCTACTTATAGGCTTTCAGTAGCATCAGATAATACCATAGACAAGATATATGGTCAAATTAATAATGCTTTAAACCTAATAGTAAATAGTTATCAAGATAATATTGTATATTACCAGGACAATGGTATTTCACAGCAAATGAATCTTCCTTCAAATATCACATATTATTATAATGGTACAAAACAAGATTATAGTAATTTAAGTAATATAATAAAAGTAGATGATAAAATTGTCTTTGAATACAATACTAGTAATACAGGCTATAGCTATGCAGTAATAGTAGACCCATTATATAGTATGCCTGTAATTGCTTCAAATTTTGATCAAATATCTAATAATATAGGAAGTATTACCTTTGATACTAATATTCCAATAATTAAAAATGGAAAAACAATTACAAAAGCAGATATTCTTGATATGGACGTAGTTTATAATGTTACTGATATTGATGGAAATAACAGAAGCATTCAGGTAATTAATAATAGAGTAGAAGGAAATATAACTAATATTTCAATTAATGGAACTACAACTACTGGTATCCAAATAGATAATGTAAATTATAACTTTAGTAAGTCAATGGATGTAAGCTCAATTTCATCTCTTAAAACAGGTACATTAGTTTCAGCTTTAGAGGGCTATGACGGGAAGATAATAGCTGTAAAAAGCATAGATCATAAATTAGGGAAATTATCACAGGGTATTATAGTAGGAAACTCTAAAACTTCAGATAATTTAGCTGATAATCAAGTGTTTGTTAATCAAGGCACAAATGCCGCAGTAACCTACAATACTTTAAAGGATATTGGGGAGCTATCAATTGGAGTCGAATATAGTTTCTATGCTGATGGCAATACTATAACTAAAATTAATGAAAAGCTGAATTCAGTTGAAAATTACGCCGTATCCAGTATTGAAGGGTCAACTGTAAGCTATACAGATGATAATAAGGCAATTCAAACTATAACATTACCACAGGCTTCTGCGTATTACTATCATGGCTTAAAAATTGATTATAGTACAGCCTTAAGTGAAATACAACCATATTCATCAATAGTATTAGTAAAAAGCAGTGAAGGAACAGGATACTCTTATGGTGTAATTGCTGATCCAAGCTTTAGTAATCCATCGGTTTACAAGCCAAGTAATACTGATCTTATTAGTAAATTAAATAATACAAGTTATGCTTTCATACGTAAGGATGGTATGAATATGCTATCTGCCTCTAATTTAACTGTTGAAGATGTTGTATATTTCATATCAGATTTATGGAATAAGAATACTTATGTTTATGTTAATGACACTACTGTTGTTGGCAGAGTTACAGCTTTATTACCAAATAAGGTAACTCCAAATACTATTCAAGTAAATGGTACAAATTATGCTTTAAGCCCATATTTTGATAAATCAAAGCTCTTTAATTATAATGCTAACAACTATACTAGTGTTGTAGATAATATTGCAGTAGGAAATTATGTTATTTTAGTTCTTGGCATTGATGGGAAAGTAGTAGATATATATTAATAATGAATAGGCCGCTTAGGTAGTATATAATGTGCAGCTTGTTAAGATAATAGATATACATTCAAATTGGGTAGCATGTAAAGCTGTCATGATTTGATAAATGATAAATTGCTTATTTTCAAAGAGAATGATAAATGATCATTCTCTTTTTTTTCTCTTTATCTTTTAATATTTAGATGAATAATTAAACAAAATAAAGTTTTCGAAAAAGTTGCCGATATATGGTAATAAGGATAAAATAAATATAGACACCATTATTAATAAAAAATTTCACAAGTTTACTATTATTTATAGATTAAAAGGACAGATTTCCACAAATTATAGAAGAATGAACTACCATTTATAGATTGAAAGGGGAACTGATTTTGAGAAAAAAGCAATATATATTATCAAAATGCATGATAATAATTTTTACGTTTTCTTTATTATTCAATCCATCGAATATTTTTTATAAAGACTCAATTGCTTCAGCAGCAGGTGTGAATAATATTGGTGTAGTTATTCCGGTACATAATCTAACCCTGATAGCTGGTGTAGACACTGGAAAACTTAATGCAGTTGTGATGCCGGCAAATGCTGTAAATAAGTCAGTTACTTGGATGAGCAGCAATGAAGCAGTTGCTACAGTTAGTTCTGCAGGAGTAGTTGTCCCCCTATCCGAAGGAATTGCAGTAATTACAGTAAAGACTGTGGATGGTGGATTTTCGGATTACTGCATAGTAACTGTAATAAAAAAGGCAGTAACAGGAATAAGTTTAGATAGTAATCAAGCTACTATAAAGGTAGGAGGAACCTTGAGTTTAAAGCCAACCATAAGTCCATCAGATGCTTCAAATAGAAATGTAATCTGGAGCAGCAGCAATGAGGCAGTGGCAAAAGTAAGCTCTACTGGTGTGATAACTGGAGTATCAGAAGGCACGTCAGTAATTATTGGAAGAACAGTAGATGGTAATTTTAGATGCTTTAGTGTCATATATGTGATTCAGCCTATAACTAGTATTACTCTAAGTCAAACTAGTATGAAATTTAATGTAGGAGATGCTGGTATAGCCTTAACTGCAAAAGTTAATCCTGATAACGTTTCAGTAAAGGATGTTATCTGGACAAGCAGCAACCCTATGGTTGCTTATATGGATTACACCGGAAAGGTAATTCCTGTATCTCAAGGCTCAGCTTCAATAACTGCTACCTCAGTGGTGGATAGTACTAAAAAGGCATCCTGCAGTGTAACCGTAACAGGTTTAAATAGCGGAACTAATGCAAACCCTGTAACTAATTTAAGCCTAAGTTCAAAACAGGAAACTTTAATATTAGGACAAAAGCTAACTCTAAATGCAGCTATAACCCCAGCAAATGCTTCAAATAAAACAATAAATTGGAGCAGCAGCAATGAATCAGTTGCTACAGTTAGTAGTAAAGGAGTAGTAACACCTGTAGCCGAAGGAATTGCTGTTATTATTGTAAGAAGTTCAAATGGACCAGCAGATGTATGCATGGTAACTGTTATTAAAAGAGATGTAACTGGAATAAGTATAGATACTAATCAGGCTACTATAAAGGTAGGAGGGACCTTGACTTTAAAACCTACTATAAGCCCAATTGATGCTTCAAATAAAGATGTAATCTGGAGCAGCAGCAATGAAGCAGTGGCAAAGGTAAGCCCTGCAGGGGTAGTAACTGGTGTATCAGAAGGTACAGCAGTAATTATGGGGAGAACAGTAGATGGGGACTTTAGATGCTTTAGTGTCGTCTATGTAGTTCAGCCTATAACTAGTATTACTTTAAGTCAAACTAGTATGAAACTTAATGTAGGAGATGCTGGCATAGCTTTAACTGCAAAGGTTAATCCAGATAATGTTTTAATAAAGGATGTAAGATGGTCAAGCAGTAACCCAATGGTTGCTTATATGGATTACACCGGAAGGGTAATTCCAGTATCAGCAGGCACAACAACTATAACAGCAACCTCAGTAATGGATAGCACAAAAAAGGCATCCTGCAGCGTAACTGTAATAGGTACAAATAACGGAGCTCAAACAAATCCAGTAACTAATGTAAGCTTAAGCTCAAAACAGGAAACTTTAATATTAGGTAAGCAATTGACCTTAAGAGCGGCTATAGCTCCAGCAAATGCTGCAAATAAGACAATAACTTGGAGCAGCAGTAATGAAGCAGTTGCCACTGTTGGTAGCACAGGAATAGTAACGCCTGTATCTGAGGGAATTACAGTTATTATTGCAAAAAGCGCAAATGGACCTGCAGATGCATGTATAGTATCTGTGGTAAATAAGGCCGTAACAGGAATTAGCTTAGATTCTAATCAAGCTACTTTAAAGGTTTCAAGTACATTAACACTGAAACCCACTATAACACCAATAGATGCGTCTAATAAGGATGTAATCTGGAGCAGCAGCAATGAGAAAGTGGCAACAGTAAGCTCCACTGGTGTGGTAACTGGCGTATCAGAAGGTACAACAGTAATAATGGGGAAAACACTTGATGGTGACTTTAGATGCTTTAGTGTCATATATGTGGTTCAGCCTATAACTAGCATTACCTTAAGCCAAACTAGTATGAAGTTTAATGTTGGAGATGCTGGCATAGCCTTAACTGCAAAAATAAATCCAGATAATGTTTCAGATAAGAATGTTATTTGGACAAGCAGTAATCCACTTGTTGCTTATATGGATTCAACAGGAAAGGTTGTTCCCGTATCACCAGGCACAGCTTCCATAACTGCTACCTCAGTTATGGATAGCACTAAAAAGGCATCCTGCAGTGTAACTGTAAAAGGT
>Ga0255336_101719_pt1 | contig 13872 bp, 15 predicted proteins | sample MeOH1_35cm_T3_17_FD_189102 | JGI IMG/M metagenome (GOLD analysis project Ga0255336, IMG submission 189102) | Sandy soil microbial communities from University of British Columbia, Vancouver, Canada - MeOH1_35cm_T3_179 | ecosystem: Engineered > Artificial ecosystem > Sand microcosm > Unclassified ...
AGCCGCCGCGGCAGCTTTTTCCTCTTCGCTTAGTTCTTCATCATCGATCATCGATGTTGCCAATCCCGCCCGGGACAAAAGCCGGGGCCATGAACACAGGAATCAAACGCCAAGCCGATATTTTACAGGCCAAGATCGTTTCAGGCTATTGGACTTGCACCATTTTGAACAGCACGTCCTTGATCTTGATGGGCTTGCCGGCCATCCGCGCGCGCATCAGCAATTCCTCTCGCAACCGCTGCAGCCCTTCCGATCCCTGCAGATCGTCGACCCTGAGGCCGCGCAGATAGACGAGAAACTGATCGACGATTCGCGGCATGACCGACTTGACCTTGTCCTGGTCTTCCGGCGTCGTGAGTTCCAGTGCCAGCTTAAGCTTGAGGAAATTGCCCTTGGTGCTGGTGCTGACGAGATTGACCAGAATGTCGTCCATATCGACATAAACCGGCGGCTTGCCGTCATCGACAGCGGCGGCGTCTTCGCTCTCGTTGCCTGGCGCCTGGGCAGCTTCCTGCTGTTGCTGGGTCTTATCGCCGTGAGAGAAAAGCAAGATATATGCCGCAGCGCCGGCGCCGCCCAGCAGCAGTAACGGCAGGATGATGAACAAGACCAGCTTTTTGCCGCTCATTTTTTTCCGTGCGATCGGTGCGGCTTCAGCGCCTTCTGTCTCTGCCATTCGAGATTCCTATGTGATCCGCCCGCAGCCTGCCCGTGTCCCGCGCTGGCCCTGTAAAAAGACGCATCAAAATAAGTGAATGATGGTTAACATCTCGTGAAACGACCCTGACCAATTTCGCTGCCGCAGGCCATGGCGCGCCGGCCGATATGCCAGGCTTTCGGCTATTGCGACCGCCGCCTCCGGCCCGCTGTCGATGCCTCCTTCGGCACCGCCGAGATGGGCAAAATGTGCCAGAGACCGGCCCGGCCTGACGACAATTGCCCGCCCGGTGTCCCATGCGGGCCGGGCATATCTTGTTGATTTATCATATTTTTATCCTGGCACGCACTGTGCATTCATATCGGCAACGGACAAAGATCCGCTAGAAAATGCCAAGAAGGGCGCTGTCATGGAAACACCAACATATATCGCCTTGTCGCGGCAGGTTGTGCTGCAGCGACAGATGGATGTGGTGGCGAACAACATAGCGAATGCTTCGACCCCCGGCTTCAAGGCCGAGGAAGTGGTGATGTCGGAGTACAAGATTCGCGCCGAGCGGCCGGTAAAACTGTCCTATGTGCAGGATTTTGCCACTGCCCGCGATTTTCGCGATGGTCCGTTGCGCACCACAGGGAACGATCTCGACCTCGCTTTGCAAGGTGACGGCTTCTTCGTCGTCCAGACCCCGCAGGGCAATCGTTACACCCGGGTTGGGCGGTTCCAGCTCGACAACAACGGCCAGATCGTCACTAGCCAGGGCTACCCGGTCCTTGCCGGCGGTGCGCCGATCACCATCACCCCGGATGACGGCCCGATCAATGTGGCCGAGGACGGGACGATCTCGACCGACCGTGCCAAGAACGGCACGCAGCAGCAGGTCGTGGGGCGCCTCGACGTAGTCAGCTTCGCCGACCGCAATGCCCTGGTGCCGGAACAGGACAATGTGTTCAGCGCCGGCGGCCAGACACCGCGTCCGACCAATACCGATCTTGGCACCGCCAATGTCGGCCTGCCCATCGCCGGTACGGCGACCAATGGCAGTGCGACCAAGGTACTGAGCGGCGTGCTGGAAGATTCGAACGTCCAGACCATCGTGCAGATGACCAGCATGATCCAGGTCACCCGCAACTATCAGGCGGTGCAGAAGTTCCTGGACGAAGAGCATCAGCGTCAGTCGAACGCTATCAGCAGCATCACCTCGAGCACCTGAACAACGGCGATCGGTTTGATCGCCCGGGAGAATGAGCATGAGATCTCTCACCACCGCCGCGCTTGGCATGCAGGCACAGCAGCTCAGCGTCGAGGTCATCTCGAACAATATCGCGAACTCGTCGACGACGGGCTTCAAGCGGCAGCGCGCGGAATTTGCCGACCTGCTGTACCAGGATCAGCGGCGCGTCGGCACGCAGACCTCGAATACCGGCACCATCGTCCCGGCTGGCATTCAGATCGGCGTCGGCGTGAAGTCCGTATCGGTCTATCGCATCAACGAACAAGGCAACCTGATCCAGACCTCGAACCCGCTCGATATCGCCATCAAGGGCCGAGGCTATCTGCAGGTGACCATGCCGGACGGCACCACCGCCTATACCCGCGACGGTTCGCTGAAGCTGGACGATACCGGCCAGATCACCACCGCTGACGGCTTCCCGATCGTCCCCGGCCTGACCGTGCCGGCGACGGCGACCGATCTCAGCATCAGCCCCACCGGCGATGTCGAGGCCACCATCCCCGGCCAGGTCAACACGCAGTTGGTCGGCACCATCCAGCTGGCGAATTTCATCAATCCGGCGGGCCTCGACGCGATCGGCGACAACCTGCTAACGGAAACCCAGGCCTCCGGTGCCCCGACGACCGGCAATCCAGGCGATGTCGGCTTCGGCCAGTTGCAACAGAACTTCCTGGAAAGCTCGAACGTCAACATGGTGACGGAGATGACCGATCTCATCACCGCCCAGCGCAACTACGAAATGAATTCCAAGGTCGTGCAGGCCTCCGACGACATGATGAGCACCGTCGTCAGCATGAAGACCTGATGACCGCTTGAGACTGGATGAGCCGTGATGCAAGCCGCAGGAGAAACTGAGATGGTGCGCTATCAGAGCAAGCATAGCCGGCGGTCGCGCTTGGCCGCCCTCTCGCTCATCGTGCCCGCCACGCTGATGTTCACGGCGATGGCCCGGGCCGACGAAATGGTCGCCAATGCTTGGCCCAGCATCGACGCCTTGACACGGTTGACGGAAGCCACACCGGCCGCTGCGACGGCAGCAAGCGCAACGACGACGGGCACTGCCGCGGCTGGCCTCAATCGGCAGGCGGCCGCCAGCAATGGCCTGATCTTCGCGCCGGCGCAGGCCGATGCCGCCGCGGCCGATATGGAGCAGGCTTCGACCACACTGCAGATCAAGCAGAACATCATGGTCGATTCCGCCGTCATCAAGCTCGGCGATCTGTTCGACCGGCCGGTCACCGGTGGCGACACTCCCATCGCCCAGGCGCCCAGGCCGGGCCAGACGATCAACCTGGATGCCCGTTTCCTGCGCCAGCTGGTGCGCGCCTATCATCTGGACGTCAGCAGCGGCGAAACCTTCGACCACATCCTGGTCGCCCGCAAGAGTCAGATGATCAAGTCGGAAGATGTGACGGCGGCACTCGTCCAGGCGATCAGCGACCGCACCGGACAATCCAACAATATGGATATCACCTTCGACACCGGCGAGGTGCAGTTCACCCTGCCGACCAACGTACCGGCGACGGTCGGTATCCAGGGTCTCAATTTCGATCCCAACAATAACCGCTTTCTCGCCATCCTGACGGTACCGGCGACGGGTCCGACCCTGTATACCCAGCAGGTGATCGGCACCGTCTATGAAAAGACCCAGGTGCCGGTGCTGAAGCGCCTGATCAGTGCGGGCGAGACGGTCCAGGCGGATGACATCGATTGGGCCTCAAGCCGGGTCGATCAACTGGCCGGCAACACGGTGACCGACGCGCAGCAGATGATCGGCCGCATTGCCAAGCGCCCCCTGCGCCCCGGCCAAGTGCTGCGCACCTCTGACCTGATCAATGACCCCACGGTCCATAAGAACGATCTGATCACCATCGCCGTCCAGACCAGCAATATGAGCCTGACGGTGCGCGGCAAGGCGATGGAAGACGGTGCTATCGGCCAGACCATCCGGGTCGTCAACGTCAATACCAAGAAGCAGCTGCTCGGTGTGGTGAAAGACGCCGCCACCGTGCTGATCCAACCGACCGGCCCTCTCGCCCTGAACTGAGGACGTCATCATGCAATCGAAACCCATCAGCTTGAAGTTTACATTGCTGGCCGGAAGTCTCACCTCTGCCTTGGTGCTGAGCGGCTGCGGCAATACCCTGGACCGCATCTCTCGCGTTGGCGAGGAGCCCACCATGAATGACATCCAGAACCCCACGGCCCAGGCCGGGTACAAGCCGGTCAGCCTGCCGATGCCATCGCTGAGCTCCGACGTGCGCCAGCCGGCCTCGCTGTGGCGCCAGGGCAGCCGCGCCTTCTTCAAGGATCAGCGGGCATCCCGGGTCGGCGACATCCTGACCGTGGTGATCACCATCAAGGACCAGGCAAAGCTGAACAATGCCACCACCAACGCGCGGGATGGCACCAACAGCGCCGATATGCCGAACTTCCTTGGTTATGAAACGATGCTGCATAAGATCTTCCCGAACAATGTCGACCCCAACGCCCTGGTGAAGACCGATAGCGCCAGTTCGACCACCGGATCCGGCTCAGTTAACCGTACGGAAGACATCCAGTTGCGCGTCGCAGCCCTGGTCACCCAGCTGCTGCCCAATGGCAATTTCGTTCTGCAAGGCTCCCAGCAGGTCCGCGTGAATTACGAATTGCGCGACCTGCAGGTTACTGGCGTCATCCGGCCGGAAGATATCAGCCAATTGAACGAGATCAGCTACGACAAGATCGCCGAAGCGCGCATCGCCTATGGCGGCAAGGGTACCGTCAGCGATATGCAGCAGCCGCGGGTCGGTCAGCAGGTCTTCGACATCCTGTTCCCGTTCTGATGGAGGGCGGCCTGCGCCGCCACCGCACGCGAACAGGCAAACAGTTCCTGACAGCGCCATATGGCGCACTTGCCCTCTCGCTTCACGGCGAGAGGGCCTTTCTTTTTTCAACCCGGCTCAGCGGAAGGGCGGCTCGTCGAAGCTGCGCAGCTTGCGCGAATGCAGGGAAAGGCGCTGGGTCCGCAGCAGCTCAAGCGCCGCGAGACCGATTTCCAGGTGCTCGCCGACAGCCCGTTCGTAAAAGGCGTTGGCGGCGCCCGGCAACTTGATCTCGCCATGCAGGGGCTTGTCGGAGACGCAAAGCAAGGTGCCGTATGGCACGCGCAGACGGTAGCCTTGCGCGGCGATCGTGCCGGATTCCATGTCGACGGCGATGGCGCGCGACAGGTTGATGCGCTTCCTCTCCTGCTGCCAGCGGAATTCCCAGTTGCGGTCGTCATTGGTCATCACCGTGCCGGTGCGCAGGCGGCGCTTGAGCGCTTCGCCGTGATCGCCCGTTACTTCCGCCGCCGCTTCCTGTAATGCGACCTGCACCTCGGCAAGGGCCGGGATCGGCACATCCGGCGGCACCACGTCGTCGAGAATGCGATCCTGCCGCAGATAGCCATGGGCCAGGACATAGTCGCCGATCGTCTGTGACTGCCGCAGGCCGCCGCAATGGCCGATCATCAGCCAGCAATGCGGGCGCAACACGGCAAGATGGTCCGTGATATTCTTGGCATTGGCCGGACCGACACCGATATTGACCAGCGAAATACCGTGTCCATCCCGGGCGATCAGATGATAGGCCGGCATCTGGAAACGGTGCCAGGCTATTCCCATCGCCTTCGCCAGTGCCGCATCGGCCGGCATGTCACGTTCGATGACCGTGTTTTCCGGCAGGATCATGCGCAGGAAACGGTCACCGGTCTGCAGCTGCTGCAAACCCCAGCGAACGAACTGATCGACATAACGATGGTAGTTGGTGAGCAGGATCCAGGGCTGGATCGCCCGCCAGTCGGTGCCGGTATAATGCGTCAGGCGCTTCAGGGAAAAGTCGACGCGCATGGCATCGAACAGCGCCAGGGGGCGCGGCTCGCCATCGCGAAAGTCCCACTGGCCGTCAGCGATTTCATCGCCAACCATGGCGAGCCGCGGCACTGGAAAGAAGCGCGCCAGCTCGGCTGCGGTAACACCCCGGCCGCCCAGTTCATCGCCGCTATCCACCACATATGGATAAGGTATCTGCTGATTGCTGAGGCCGACTTCGACCACGGCGTCGAAATCGGACATCAGGAGACCGATCTGCTCGCGCAGATATCCGGCGAAATGATCCGGCTGGGTGATGGTGGTGCTGTAAACGCCCGGTCCCTGGAATTTAGCATAGGCCCGCGCCGAAATCGGCATCACGCCATCCGGCTGGTAGGTGATACGCAGCTCCGGATAGCGAAACGTCTCGCTTTCCTGCTCGCTTGGCGGTGTACCGGAATCCAGGAAACGCTCCAGCGCCGCACGGAGGCAGTTGATTGCGGTTTTATGCAGATGCTGCAGGCGCTCCAGGGCCTCCTCTGCCGAGTTGACTCGCTGGAAAATCTCACGCCCATCATTCATCTTGATCCCTCACGCCCTGCTTGCCGCGCCGCATGGCTCCGGTCGGCTTACCAAGCTCCCATCCTAGAATGCGTTCGGGATCAGGAAAAGCGGCTTGGCGGCCATGCCGCCGGCGGCAGCTTTCAAGATCGCGCAAGTCAGGCCCCCAGCCGGGTTGCCGTCGCGCATGCCAGGCGCCAGACTGCGCCGATGAGCCCGATCGCTGCCGCCCTCGCCAATCCGACCAACCGACGGATCCTCGAACGCCTCCCCATGCTCGGCCTACCGGAAGCCTGCCTGGTGGCTGGCTGCGTCTGGCAGCCTTACCTCAATCATCGCAGTGACCGCAGCCTGACTGATCAGATCAACGATTACGATGTCTTCTACTTTGATCGAAGCGATCTCAGTTTCGCGGCCGAAGATACCGTCATCAAGCAGGCGGCGGTCCTGTTCCAGGATATCGATGCCGTGATCGAGCTGCGCAACCAAGCGCGCATCCATCTCTGGTATCCGCAGCGTTTTGGCGTTGCCTGCCCGGAAATGAGCTCGGCGGCCGAGGCAATCGGCCGCTTCCCGGTCCTCGGCACCTGCCTCGGCCTGATCGGGCGCAGCGACGGCAGCATCACGGCAATCGCCCCCTATGGCTGGGATGATTTGATCGCGGGCGTGCTGCGTTCCAACCCAAGCTGTGTCGATCCCGGCGCCTTCGCCCGCAAGGCCGCCAGCTACCGCCAGCGCTGGCCATGGTTGCGGATTATCCCCGCGTGACGCCACCGGATTGATCAGGTCACGGCAAAAGAAAACGCCCGGGTCAATGCCCGGGCGTTTCCTGAATTCATCAGACGTTCGACGCACATATGCGCTTATTGCTCGACGAAAGCCTTCTCGATCACGTAATGCGCCGGTTCGGCATGGCTGCCTTCCTTGAAGCCGCGGCGATCGAACATCGCCCGCATATCCTTCAGCATGGCCGGGCTGCCGCATAGCATCAGGCGATCGTCCTCGATGCTCAAGTCCGGGAGGCCGATATCCTGGAACAACTTGCCGCCCTCGATGAGGTCCGTCAGGCGACCGCGATTGCGGAAGGGCTCACGGGTCACCGTCGGATAGTAGATCAGCTTGTTACGGACACCGTCGCCGAAGAATTCGTTATTCGGCAATTCCTTGGTGATGATGTCCTGGTAGGCGAGCTCGGCGACGCCGCGGCAGCCATGGACGAGGATCACCTTTTCATAGAGGTCATAGACCTCGGGATCCTTGATCAGACTCATGAAGGGCGCCAGGCCGGTGCCAGTCGCCAGCAGATAAAGGTGCTTGCCGGGCAACAGGTTGGCGGTCAGCAAGGTACCGGTCGGCTTGCGTCCGACCAGGATGGTGTCGCCCACTTTGAGGTGCTGCAGGCGGGAGGTCAGCGGACCGTCCTGTACCTTGATCGAGAAGAACTCCAGGTTCTCTTCATAATTGGCGCTGGCCATGCTGTAGGCGCGCAGCAACGGTTTCCCGTTCACTTCCAGCCCAATCATGGTGAACTGGCCGTTCTGGAAACGAAAGGAAGGATCCCGAGTCGCCTTGAAGGTGAACAGGTCGTCGGTCCAATGATGGACCTCAAGAACGCGCTCTTGATTCAGATTGCTCATGATTTCTATCAACTTACCTGAAGAACGGTGCACCCGTGCGGGCCATATATTGCGGCGCAATATATAAGTGTTTGCTCTTAACTTCACCAGAGCAGACAGGGCGTATTAGGGCTACCATTTCCGAATACCGAATACGATCCAGCCCGTCCAGGCTGAATTTCATGGCCTTATCCCATAAAAAGAGTGTTCTATGCAAGCTATTGTGTGAATTTGCCGGCACCAAGATTATTTAAGTATGGGAATATAAGCCCCACAAAACGTGCAACTCAATCAGTGAGGCTTCATGATAAGCCCCTGCCCCGTCGGCAGGGACAAAATATGGACCCCATGCTTTTTCGCGAATACGTCGAAAGCCAGCTTCTGATTGTAATGGGGGGCCCAGCCATAATCGTCCAATAGGACGAAACCGCCGGGAACCAATCTCGGCCACAGATATTCCGCGGCGGCGATCTCAGGTTCCACGACATTCATATCGATCGACAGATAAGCGATCTGTTCGCTCCTGATTTCCGACAACGTATCAGGAACCCTCCCGCGCACAATCGAAACATTCGGCCAAGGCTGGAACTTCTGCTTCACCATCTCGAACAGGCGATCGCCGTCCTGGTACTTGCGATTGAAATTTTGCACATGGACCGCGCGCTCGGCGTCGGAAATCTGTTCATCGGGAATGCCGGCAAAGGTGTCGAGTAAATAGAATCGACGATCTGAGAGTTTACCGAAATCAAGCCACGTCATGATGGCGCCGGAAAGAATGCCGGTGTTGACCCCGCATTCGACGAAATCCCCCGGGAGCTGCCGCGCTTGATCGGCGACCCAAAGCGCCACATGGACACGCCATTCGACCTGCGTCCCTGGCCGTCCCCCCACCATCCCGACCTCATAGGCATGGGCAAAGCGGGGATCCTTGCAGAAATCACAGTTATGCCGCGTCGCCAAGCCGTCCTGGTTATAGGTCAGCGGCCCCTGCACCAAGGCCCGCCCATCGGCAAGCGGAAACCTGACGTTGAGCTTTACCGGTAGTTCTACGTTCTGATCCGTCATCGTCTCTTAAGTCCTTCGCAAAACGCCCGCGTTCACTTTCGCTCGAAGAGCACGCGTTCGTTGCAGCCGAAATCGACATAGAGATGCCGCAGCAGCCGTTCAATCTGCACGCCATTCCGTCGGTCGAGCCAGCGATATCCGTCATAGCCTGCGGCCTTGCCGTCTGCCACGTGATGGATGGTACCGTATAGCGCGATCGCCGGCCGAGACAGTTCGAGAACCGCCTCCCATTCTTCAGCGGGTGTCTCACTCCACAACCAACGCATCCAATCCGCCAACCAAGAGAAAATGCTATGATCGCAGACCAGTTGATCTTTCCCGGTCAAGGTCGCGATATGTGACTCGATCAGTTGGCGCCGTGCCCGCTTTTGCAGGTCCAGGGGCATTTCATAGATCGTCTGATAGCCGTAGGCCTCGCACATCTTCCGGCTCGGATCGCGCTCAATGGTCAAGCCGTGCGTTTTTGCCAGCCCTTCGACGATGGAAGAGACATCCACATGCGGCGGCGCTGAAACGATATGACGCATCTTACTTCACCCTCAGCAGGAAGCCGTTCGGATTGAGCGACATCACATAACGTTCGCCCCAGCGGCGATCCATGACGAAATCGTCGTTCTCGCGCAGAAAGGCTTCAGCCGCAGCCTTTGGCCCCTCGTTTGGCACCGGATGGTATCCCATGACATCGTTCAACGAGTCCTCGACGACGAAATAGCCGCCAACGTGAACGAACGGGGCATAGGCGCGGATTTCCCCCAGGACATGGGTCTTCTCATGATCAGAATCGGCGATCACCAGGACGCGTTTGCCGGCGACCTTGGCCCGCACCTGATCCAAAATCTCCGGCGAGGTGCTGCCGCCCTCAAGATAGGTAATGCGCTTGTTTTCCGGTGCCTTGGCTTTCGCCAGTGAAATGTCGATGCCGATCACCTCGCCATGGCCGACCAGATCGAGAATGCTGGCAAAGAAATGCGTGGCGCCGCCAAACATGACACCGAGCTCAATGACGACATCCGGCTTGGTGTCGAAAATGATCTCTTGATAGAGCCAGCAATCCTGCGGCGTTTTGATGATGTCATGGCCCAGCCAGCGCTGCTGGTGACGTCGCGCGCCATAACGGTACCCCTGATGTATATAATAGTAGTGATACATCATGTATTCGCGCAGCGTCATGTCCGCGAGCCGCTCCATATTGGACTGGTCCTGGAACAGCTTTTCGATGGCGCCAATATGGGGATTATTGTGCAGCAGCTTCTGGTGAACCCCGGCCGTTTCCGCGAAAGCCCGCCGGGTATCCGGATTATCCGGCCGCTTTTCGGCAACGAGATAGGCCACATATTTCTGGGCTATCTCCTTGTCCAGCGCGAGCCTGGGATCCTCCGGCTTGGAAGGCGTATCAGCCATTTTCATTCCTCATTAATAAGACGACCCATCAGGTCGCGTAGATGCTGATCCAGCGTCAGTATGGCACGCGGCGTGGCGAACCGGGATCGGTAAATGAATGGCAGCGTCGGCGCGACACCGCCATCGGGCGCACGGACGACATGGCAGGCGCGGCCGGTTATGGACTGGCCGATTTCCGCGCAACGTTCCGCCAGATCGAGAACGGACATGTCGGCGGCGCCCAGCGGATTGACCACCTGCACGGCCTGTGAACCCTGCCCTAGCCAATCCATGATGGTCTGCGCGATGACATCGGAGCCAACGAAGTTGCGCCTCTGTTCACCGCTGGACTTCATCTCGATCCGCCCATCGCGGATGATCGCCGCCGGAAAGCCAAACGGAACCAGGTCCCAGCGATGAAAATCCGACAACAAGCCCAGCGGGCCGTAAACGGCACAAGGCCGCAAGATAAGGCAATCGATCCCCGCCTGCCCGACATGTCGCCGAAACAGCTGTTCCACCAGATAATGCGCCAAAGCGTAATCGCTCAGCGGATTAACCGGGCTATCCTCGTCGATCTCACCTGCTAACGGGCCATAAACATGCGCCGAGGAAATATAGGCCAGCTTTCTGATCCCGGCGGCCAGAGCCGCCTGCAGGACGGCTTCCGTGCCGACAGCGGCCCGCTCGAATGCCGCACGGCGGTCTCGTCGCATCTCCTCGTCGGTCACACCCGCAGCATGAATCAAGACGCTGCAACCGGCAAAAGCTGCCGTGGATAAGCCCTCGCCCGTGGCAATGTCGAGGCGATGGGTCAGGCCTGCTTGGCGACCGATAGAGCGGACTTGCCGACCGGCTTGCTCGAGACCTTGTTCGATGGCGCGGCCGATCAGCCCCCGTGCGCCCAACAGTGCAACCGTCATGTAGCGTTGCCCGGCTGCGCGACGTCGATGGCCAGCGGCGTTGTCTCGGATAGGCCGGGCCAAGCCTGGTCCTTGGCAGAGATGATCGGCGTGCCGGTCAGCGGCCAATCAATTGCCAAAGCCGGATCATTCCAACGCACTCCGCCCTCGGCTTCAGGCGCATAGGCATTGTCGACCATGTAGATGACCGTGCTGTTCTCCGTCAGCGTACAGAAACCGTGGGCGAAGCCGCGCGGGACCAGGACCATGTTATGGCCTTCCGCCGAAAGTGTGACACTGTCCCACTGGCCGAAAGTCGGCGAACCGCGTCTGAGATCGACAAAAACATCCAGCACGGCACCCGAAGCCGCACGCACCAGCTTCGCCTCGGTATGCGGCGGCCGCTGATAATGCAAGCCACGGATGACGTTTCGCGGAATGGACAAGGATTCATTCCCCTGCACCCATTGCGTCGGCAAGCCATGTCGCGCAAAAATCTCCGCATCGAAGACACGCATGAAATAGCCGCGCGGATCCTGCCGCGGCGCAAGCTCGATCTCAACGACACCCGACAGGCGTTTAGGCGTGATCTTCACGCGATATCTCCCATTGGCAGGTGCGACAATATCTGTTCGCTATAGTCATCAATCTGCCTCAGGCTGAAGCGCCGCATATCTTCACCGGCGAGATGGGCCTTGTACCAGGCGATCGTCGCTTCCACATTCTGCCCGAGGGACCAATGCGTTTGCCAGGCAAGGTGGCGCTGTGCCTTCTGGCTGGCCAGCAGCAAGGTCGTTGCTTCCGGGACCGAACCATCCCCGCCATCCTGCCAGCTTGCCGAACCGCCCCAATGGCGCACCATCAGATTGGCGAGATCAGCCACCGGTCGGCTATCACGTTCCGGCGGCCCGAAATTCCATCCCTCGATATCGCCCAGGCGCCGGTCAGCAGCCGACCGTTCCGCCAATATCAGCAAGCCCCGGACTGCCTCCAAGACATGTTGCCAGGGCCGGATGGCCTCGGGATGCCGGATGACCAGCGGCTTGGACCCGGCGAAAGCACGCACGGCGTCCGGCACAAGGCGATCCAGGGCCCAATCGCCGCCGCCAATGATATTGCCGGCCCTCATGGCAACGATCGCCGGCGGCGCCACATATTTCTTTGCAGTCGGGGACATGAAATAACTGCGCCGATAAGCCGCCGTTACCCATTCCGCGCAGACCTTGGAGGCGCCGTAGGGCTCCTCGCCACCCAGGGTATCTGTTTCGCGATAAGGCCAGATCGATCCGACATTGCGATAGACCTTGTCAGTGGTGAAGACCACTGCCGTCTCCAGATCTTCCGCGTGGCGCAGCGCTTCCAGCAGATGGACCGTTCCCATGACGTTTGTGCTGAAAGTTTCGACCGGCTCCCGGTGGGCGAGACGCACCAGCGGCTGCGCCGCGAGATGAAACGTGATTTGCGGCTGGGCCGCTGCCACGGCGTGCTGAATATCCGCGAGCGACCGCACGTCGCCAATCGCATGATCGATCAACTCTGGTAACTTGACGGTGTCGCAGAAGCTGGGTTCCGTCGGCGATGGCAAGGCATAGCCAGATACGCGTGCCCCGAGATGGTGCAGCCATAGGCTGAGCCAGCCGCCAACGAAGCCGGTATGGCCGGTTACCAGAACCTTTCGCCCCTGCCAGAAATCACCATTTGGCAAGGGTCGCTGCGGCATCACAGCCACGGCGCGTCGCCCTTGGCATAAATGTTGTTCAGCATGAGCATTTCGCGATAGGTATCCATGCATTGCCAGAAGCCATCATGGAGATAGGCTGACAATTGCTGCCGTTCCGCCAGCTGCGGCAGGACGTCTGCTTCCAATACCAGGCCAGGATCAGTACTGACGTCGTCAAAGGCCGATTTTTCAAAGACGAAAAAGCCGCCATTGATCCAGCCGCCATTGACTTGCGGCTTTTCCATGAAGGAACTCACGCTGTCGCTCTGCAAATCAATCTCGCCATAGCGCGATGACGGGTGCACCGCCGTGACAGTGGCCTGCCGCTTGGTGGTCAAGTGGCGATCGAGCAATGCCGACATGTCGACATCGGCAACGCCATCACCATATGTCGCAAAGAACCGCTCACCCTTGACATGTTTGAGCGCGCGCTTGATGCGCCCGCCGGTCATGGTATTGTCGCCGGTATCGGTCAGCACGACTTCCCAGTCCTCAGCGGCGGCATCTCCGATCACCTGCACGTCATTCCACTTCAGGCTCACCATGACATCAGCGTTGCGATAGCGGTAGCGCAGAAAGTAGTCGCGAATGATGTCGCCCTTATAGCCGAGACAGAGAATGAAGCGGCGCACCCCAAAACGGCTGTAACGCTTCATGATGTGCCACAGGATCGGCCGGCCGCCGATTTCCACCATCGGCTTGGGCTTGAACTCCGTCTCTTCTCGCAGGCGTGTTCCCTGGCCACCACATAGAATCACGGCTTCCATCTGATGCAGGCTCATAGCCGCTTCCCTTCCTTGCTAATCCCGTCATTTGCCCCGGTCATTGGAAGCTGCTTTCCAGCAGCTTCTCCATGCAGTCCCGCATCGGAACGGCGCGAAACTTTTCATAGGCCTCTTCGCCCTG
>Ga0255336_101720_pt1 | contig 13865 bp, 11 predicted proteins | sample MeOH1_35cm_T3_17_FD_189102 | JGI IMG/M metagenome (GOLD analysis project Ga0255336, IMG submission 189102) | Sandy soil microbial communities from University of British Columbia, Vancouver, Canada - MeOH1_35cm_T3_179 | ecosystem: Engineered > Artificial ecosystem > Sand microcosm > Unclassified ...
CTTTAACTGTTTGCGCTGTGCTTCACTTAGCTCAACTTTCGCCGCGATTCGCATGAGTTCTCCCTCCGTATCAAGGAGACTCGTAAACCGCGATTAAGTTGCATTATTTGTGACGCACTACACTAGTTAATGCGAACAGCCGGGGATCCTCAAAGTTGAAACGTTCGGATCATTGGCGAGTATTGCGGTGTCGAAAATGAATAGCCTCGGTCTTCCGCAGCACTTGGAAGGCAGGTCACAACAGTCGGAGCGACGTGACCAGTCTTTCGACGCCCGGATCTGAAGCGTGTCGATCGATGCGCTCCGTGTGGGCACCCGCATTGACAAGACCATTGGCCTCGTCGTCGACAACGCTAACGTTGGACACGTGTATGTCAGTGGAGACTAAATTGGCGCGGTTCTTCTCAACTAAACATGCATGTGAACGTATGACCGTAGTGACCCAAGAAGGGACGGCGAAGACAGCGGCTGTTGAACGGCAGATGCGGGTCGTAAGTACGCACTGGCGACTGGCGGTTTCCGGGCAGCGAAATCCCACTGGCCGCTTTCCGGCGATGAGTTTGAAGAGCGGACAGACGCAACTCGACCCTTTTGCGCCGCTCGTTATCCAGCCTTCTGAACGTCTCTCATGGAGGGTCGAACGGCCGCTCAGTGCTTCGACGACAGTAATGCAAACTCGTGCGGCCGACACTTGGCACGGTCGCCGGTCCGCTGGTGTTTGGGATGCTGCGGATCCGAAAAGTCCTAACTGGATCACATCGCCAACGAACCGCAACAACGCTTGAACCTCTATCGTCGAACTTCAGCAGCGAACAGTGTGAAGCATGCGATTGGCAGACTAGTGGGACGATACGTACAGCGACGATCGGGCCCCGCCTCCGGCACTGGAAAATGCCGCTTCATCCTCCGCAATTCCTCCGAGGGAGTGCCGCCGAAGAGCCGCTTGAACTCCCGGCTGAATTGCGACGCGCTTTCGTAGCCGACTCGCGCGCTCGCGGCGGCGGCCGTCATGCCTTGGCGCGCCATCAGGAGCCTCGCCTGATGCAGTCGCGTCGACTTGATGTACTGCAGCGGAGACGTCTTCGTGACCGCCTTGAAGTGCATATGAAACGACGGCACGCTCATGGCCGCTTCCTTTGCGAGTGTTTCAATCGTCAGCGCTTCGGCGTAGCTCGAATGAATCTTGCGCAGAACCTTGGAAATGCGACCGAAGTTTCCATCGAGATCGAGGGCCGCACGCATGGAAGCGCCCTGCTCGCCGATGAGCACGCGAAAGTAAATCTCGCGCACCAGCGTTGGTCCCAATAGCGCCGCCTCGAGCGGATCGCGCATTGCGTCGAGAAAGCGGAGCATGGTTTCGCCGAGCGCCGGATCGAGCCGCGTCGTGGCCATGCCCCCTGGCTCACCGGGCACGACGACGTTGCGCTCGTCGATCTGCAGCAACACATCGGCGGCGAGCGTCGGATCCAGACGCACGTAGACCGCGAGCAGCGGTTCGTCGGCGGTGGCGTCGGTTTCCATCGAAAACGGCAGCGGCAACGCGACAGCTAGATAATGCTGCGCATCATAGACATACACCTTGCTGCCGAGATAGCCACGCTTGCGGCCTTGCGCGATGACGACGATACCCGGCTCGTACAGCACCGGTGTGCGCGTGAGCGGCCGGTTCGACCGCAATAGCCGAATGTCCGGCATCGGCGTCGCGTTGTAGCCTTCGTTCGGCGCGAGTTCCAGCAGCCGTCTAACCATCGAAGCGTGTACGCGGGCCAGTCCTGCAGCTTCGGTTTCCATCGTCGGCAATTTGGGCGAGGGTGCGTTTTCATGCGTCGAGTTCGATAAAGGCGTATTCATAGAATCGGGCAAGCTTCGCAGACGATCACGCGTTTTCGTCGCGTTGCCGCATCCCTAACATTCGATCATGCAAGTCAACTCACCACGGAGAACAAGCATGATCGATGTACTTAATCCCGCCGACGGCACGCTCGTCGGGCAAGTCGAACATCACTCGGAAGCGCAAGTGCGCGCGGCCATCGACCGCACATGTGCGGCCTTTACGGCGTGGTCCCGCACATTGGCACGCGAACGAAGCGCACTGCTGCGCAAATGGTTCGATCTCGTGAGCGCCGACAAGACCGCATTCGCCGAACTGATGTGCCGCGAGAACGGCAAGTGCATGTCGGAAGCCTTCGGCGAAATTGACTATGGCCTGGGCTTCGTCGAATGGTACGCGGAGGAAGCGAAACGCGTGTACGGCGATACCATCCCCACGCACGCGAGAGACGCAGCGGTGATCGTCACGAAAGAGCCTGTCGGACCGGTTGCGTCGATCACGCCGTGGAACTTTCCGTTCATGATGATTACGCGCAAGGTCGCGACCGCGCTCGCAGCGGGTTGCACGATCCTCTTAAAGCCTGCCGAGGAAACGCCGCTGACCGCGTACAAGCTGCTCGAATACGCGCGCCGCGCGGGCATTCCGGAAGGCGTGTTCGAAATGGTGACGGGCGACCCCGTTCAGATCGGCAAACTCATCACCGAGGATCCGCGCATCCGCAAGATCTCGTTCACGGGATCGACGGCGGTCGGCAAGCTGCTCGCCGCGCAGTGCGCCGGCACGCTGAAGAAGATGACAATGGAACTTGGCGGCAACGCGCCGTTCATCGTCTTCGACGATGCCGAGCTCGACGAAGCCGCGAAAGCGCTCGTGTCCGCGAAGCTGCGCAATAGCGGACAGGTCTGCATTTCGCCGAACCGCGTGTATGTGCAGGCGAGCATCTACGATGCGTTCGTTCAGCGCGTCAAGGCGCTCGTCGAAGCGATCCCGGTAGATCAAGGGTTGCAGGACCGGTTCGTCGTCGGTCCGCTGATCAATCGCGCGGCCATCGACAAGGTCGGCAAGCTCGTCGACGATTCGCGCGAACGCGGCGCCAAGGCCGTGCTCGGCGGACATCCGCACGCGAAAGGCGGACTCTTCTATGCGCCCACGATTCTTGTCGATGTCGCGGACGATATGCCGATCGCATCGACTGAAATCTTCGGACCCGTCTTCCCGATCTATCGCTTCTCGACCGAAGCTGAAGTCATCGCACGCAGCAACGACAGCGAATATGGACTCGTCGCCTATGCGTTCACGCGCGATCTGGGCCGCTCGTTCTGCCTGTCGCGCAACATCGAAGCGGGCATGGTGATTCTTAATTCCGGCTCGGTCGGCACGGCTTCGGTGCCGTTCGGCGGCGTTAAGCAATCCGGTTATGGACGCGAAGGCAGTCATCATGGAATCGAGGAATATGTGCATGTCAAATACACGCTGATGGCCGGTCTCGCCTGAACCACGCGAGGCGCGGCATCGCGATGCCGCGCCTCGTCACCGCTGAATCAGCGTACCGGCAACTGGCCCGCGTCCACAGGGCTTGCGCACTGAATGTCGTGGTTACGCTGCCGGATAAGCCGATCTTGCGGCAGTCCCCAGAAGAACGTGACGGCGAGGCAGGGCAACAGCGACAGGATCGAGTACCCGACGCCCGCAAGCGGGTTGCCCGTCAGATTGACGAGCGAAAGACTGATCAACGGAAGAAACCCGCCGAACAGCACATTGCCGAGCTGTTGCGACAATCCGAAGCCCGTCGTCCTGCTTTGCGGTGGAAAACATTCGGCGATGAACGCGGGCAGCGGCGCCATGATCATCGCGGTCAACACGGCGAGCAGCGCGACGAGCAGCGTCACCGTGACCCAACCGCCCGCGAGCGCATTCGTCCTGATGCCCGCGAAAGCCGGATACGCTGCGAGTATCCAGAGCACGATGCCGATCAGCATCACGCGCGCGCGGCCGATCGCATCGGACAGACGGCCGAACGCCGGATAAAGCGGCGCCGCCACGACGATAGCGACGCCAAGGCAGAGATTCGTGCGCGACGGATCGACCTTCAACACGTTCTGCAGGAAGTACAGCATGTAGACCATCGACGTATAGAGCGACACCGACGTTCCGCCTTGCGCGCCGAACATCGCGACGAGAATCGCCTTCCACGACGTCGCGCTCGACAACGTGTCCTGCAGCGGCGACTTCGACAGACGGCCCGCCTCTTTCATCTCCGCGAACACGGGCGTTTCCGTCATGCCAAGCCGTATCCACGTCGCCACCGCGACGATCGGCGCCGAGATCAGGAACGGGACGCGCCAGCCCCACGATTCGAATGCCGCTGCATCGAGCGCGAACTTCAGCGCCGACACGATAACGAGCGCCAGCAAAAGGCCGAGGCTCGCGGTGCTTTGCAGCACGCTCGTCGCCATGCCTTTGCGGCCCGCGGGCGCATGCTCCATCACGTAGACGACCGCGGAGCCGTATTCGCCGCCGAGCGCGATGCCCTGTACCACGCGCAGCGCGATGAGGCCGATCGGCGCAAGTAAGCCGGCCATCGCGTAGGTCGGCAGACAGCCGATGCCCACCGTCGCGATACCCATGATCGCGAGCGTGATGACGAAGGTCTTCTTGCGTCCGATGCGGTCGGCCATCGGGCTGAAGATGATCGTGCCGAGCGGCCGCGCGACATACGCGATGCCGAACGTGGCGACGCCCGCCATCGCGGCGACCGTGCGATCCGTCGACGGAAGAAACAAGTGCGTCAGCGTCGATGTCAGCGCGACGTAGACGAAGAAATCGTAGTACTCGAGCATCGTGCCGAGGCTCGATGTCGCGATGATCCGCAGCATGCCGGGCTTTGGATGCCGCGCGCCGGAAGTCGTGGACATGGTCATCTCCTGTGATTCAGTTTGCGAGGCCTCGCGCGATCGACGCAGTGGCCGTATAGGTGCATCACATGTGCGTGCGCTTCTTCGCCGCCTGCTGCGCAAGAAACCGGTCGACAGCCTCCTTGTGCTCGTGGCCGCACAACAGAATGGCCTGCATGCTTGCAGCCATTTCGAGCGTCGTTTCGAGCGATGCATCGGCCGCTCCGCGCACGAGCCGCTTCGCCATGCGCAATGCCGTCGGCGGGCTTTCTGCGATGCGTTTCGCCAGCGACAACGTCTCAGTGTCGAGCGAACCTTCCAGCACGACCTTCGAGACGATGCCGAGCTTGAGCGCCGCTTCGGCATCGATGAACTCGCTGGTCAGCGTCAGTTCGAGCGCCTTCGCATAGCCGACGATGCGCGCGAGAAACCACGATCCGCCGATCCCCGACACAAGTCCGAGCCGCAAGAAGCTCTCTGCGAAAACGGCTTTCGTGCTCGCCACGCGGATATCGCACATCAGCGCGAGATCGCAGCCGGCGCCAACCGCCGCCCCATTGACCGCGCATACCGAGGGCACATCGAGACCGCTCAGTGCGCGCGTGATCCGGTGCAAGCTGCGATGCAAGCGGTCGCGCACATCTTTGACGCTTCCGCTCATCAGGTCGCTACCGCTTTGCATGTCCTTCACGTTGCCACCCGTGCAGAAGTGCGGCGACGACGAACGCAACAGCACGCAATGCACGTCGCGCCGGTCGTTGATCTCTTCGAGCGCATCCGACAGCGCCTCTGTCATCGCGACGTTCAGCGCGTTGCCGTCGCTTGCGCTGTTGAGCGTGAGCACGAGCACGCCGTCATCAAAGGATGACTCGACCAGCGAACCCGCTTCGTTTGAATAAGCTGACACGAAAAAGTCTCCTGATAGTTTCGCCGGCAACTACCGGTTCTGGAATGCGGCCTGACGGCGTTCCAGAAACGCGGCCATGCCTTCTTGCTGATCTGCGAGCGCAAAGCCCGCATGAAATAGCCTTCGCTCGAACAACAGACCTTCCGACAGCGACGACTCGAACGCACGATTGACGGCTTCCTTGATCGCGACGATCACCGGCAGCGAATGACGCGCGATCTGCTCGCCGACGCGCATCGCTTCGTCGATCAAGCGCTCGCGAGCGACGACCATCGACACGAGTCCATATGCCAACGCCTCGCTTGCGTTGAAGGATTCGCCGGTCAGGCACGCGAGCATCGCTGTCGATTTGCCCACCGCGCGCGGAAGACGCTGCGTGCCGCCCGCGCCCGGCACGATGCCGAGCTTGATCTCGGGCTGGCCGAAAAGCGCATCGTCCGCGGCGATGACGATGTCGCACATCATCGCCAGTTCGCAGCCGCCGCCGAGCGCATAGCCGCCTACCGCCGCGATGATCGGCTTGCGTGCCGTGCGGATGCGGTCCCAGCTACGTCCGATGTAGTCATCCGAGAATGCGCTCGGGTAATCGAGCTTCGACATCGCGACGATGTCGGCGCCGGCGGCGAAGGCCTTGTCGGACCCTGTCAGAACGGTCGCGTGAACTTGCGGGTCGGCTTCGTTGTGCAGCAGGACGTCGATGAGCTGATCCATCAGCGCGTCGGTCAGCGGATTGAGCGGGTTGTCCGACGCGAGACGCACGAGCGCGACCTGTCCGCGTCGTTCGCTCCGTATCATCGCGGCGCTCATGCTCTCACCTTGCGGTCTTCATCGCAGGTCTCGCGCGTTGCGCGGCCGAGGCGGATCACGCCCGCGTTCAGCAGTTCCGCGATCTCGCTTTCGGCGAAGCCGTATCGCTCCAGCATCTGCAACGTGTGCTGGCCCGTCAGCGGCGCTGGCACGTCGGGCACGCTCGCGCCGTCGGATGGACCGAGCGCGAAGCCGTGCGTACGCATAACTCCCGCGACCGGATGATCGATCGTCTGCGCCAGCCCGCATTCGGCGTATTCCGCCGTTTCGGTGACATCGCCGTAGGTTGCGACGGGCGAACACAGAATGTCCCGCGCCGCGAGCCGTTCCATCCACTCCGCGGTCGGGCGTTCGACGAAACGCGCCGCGAGGATGTGATGCAGTGCCTTGCGATGGCGCACGCGATCGTCGTTGGTGGCGAAGCGCGGATCCGCTGCGAGTGCGGACGATGCGAGCACCTCGCACAGCGCGCGCCATCGTTCCGGATGATAGGCGACGACCATCATCCAGCCGTCCTGCGTCGGGAACGCTTCGTTCGGGCACGCATAAGGCGCGGCGCTGCCGGTTTTTTCCGGCTCGCAGCCGGACGCGAAATAGGCAGCGAAGCCGATCTGCTGCAGCATCAGCGTCGCGTTGTATAGACTCACGTCGAGATGCTGCCCGGCGCCGCCCGCGCGAACCTGATGCAGCGCGCCGAGAATCGCGATCGATGCGAGATAGCCGCCAATCATGTCGGCAACGGGGATCGGGACTTTCAGCGGCTCGGCGTTCGTCGTGCCGAGGGTGCTCATCAGACCGGTGACAGCCTGGATCACGCCATCGACGCCCGGCCGCTTGCGATTCGCGCCCGTCTGACCGAACGCGGAGATCGAGCAGTAGACTAGCCGGGGATTCAACTGACGCAGTGCGTCGAAGTCGAGCCCCATCGATGCCATCACGCCCGGCCGGAAGTTTTCGACGAGCACGTCGGCCTCGCGCAACATGCGGCGAACGGCTTCGCGCCCCGCGTCGGTTTTCAGATCGATCGCGACGCTGTACTTGTTGCGGTTGACGCTGATGAAGGCTGGGCTTTCACCGCTGATCCACGGCGGGCCGATGCGCCGCCCGATCTCGCCGTCGGGCGGCTCGATCTTGACGACGTGCGCGCCGAGATCGGCGAGCGTCATCGAGCAGACCGGTCCGGCGAGGACATGCGAGAAATCGATCACCCGCACTCCGTTGAGGCTGTCTCTTGGCATTTGTGATTGTCCTGTCTCATGACTCGTCACTGCGACGAATCATGCCGACGAGAATAGGTACTCATCGGCCTTCCGGACAATCGACAATTTAGAAACGAGCTGTTGACTTTTTGTTAAAGGGTCGGCGGTTCGTGAGCGCTATTCGTTGAGCAACGAGAGCAGCCATCGGCGGAAAATCTTCAGTGCGTCGGATTGCGGACGTGCCGTCGGCCACGCGAAGTAGTAGGTGTGATTGCCGCGGTCGAGCTCGAACGTAAATGGTGCGACGAGCAGACCGCTTTCCAGTTCGCTGCGCACCAGCGCCTTCTGCGCGATCGCGACACCGTGCCCTTCGATTGCCGCCTGATACGCGAGCAGCGACGTTTCGTAGCGCATCTCGCGGCGTCGCCCGCTTAATGGAAGGCCCGCTGCCTTCAGCCACAAGGTCCAGTCTTCAGGGCGCGCGAGCGTGTGCAGAAGCGTTTCGCCCTGCAACTGCGAGCGCGCCTTGACCTGTCTCGACGGCGCGGCGACAGGCACCAGTTCGTTCGCGATCAGACGTTGCACGCGCAGGCCGGGCCACTTGCCGTCGCCCAGCTGGATGCCGGCGTCGATATCCTCACGCGCGAAATTGAGCGGAGCCGGCGATGTCGTCAGTTGCACGTCGATGTTTTCGTGCAGCCGATGAAAGCTCGCGAGACGCGGAATCAGCCAGCGCACCGCGAATGTGGCCGGCGAGCGGATCTTGAGCACGCGCGCGCGGCTCGCACGAACGCAGACTGTCGGTGGCTTCGCGCAGCGATGCGAAGAGCGGCATCAGTTCCGCCAGATACCGCGCGCCCGCCGAAGTCAGCTCAAGCCGTCCTTTCACACGCTCGAACAGGTCGACGCCCAGATAGGCTTCGAGCGTGCGCACCTGTCGGCTGACGGCAGCGGGGGTCACGGCCAACTCGTCGGCGGCCTTGGAAATGCTTAGCAGGCGTCCGGTTGCCTCGAAGGCCCGGGTAGGATTCAACGGGGGAAGCACTGCGCGACGTACCATGACCTTTCCACGTAGGAGCACACTAGGATTGTGGCTCCAAATGCCCAACAATATCGTTCGGCGTGTGGGCCACTCCTTAGATAGCGAAGCACGAAAGAGGGAGGATGAGAATATGAGTGTCCTTGGCCGCGTCCATATCGCCCGACGTTTCGCCCGATCGAAGATCGGGTCAAGGTCGTGGTGACCCATTAGCAGCCGAAGACAGACGGCGGCAGGCATCATGCTCGACTCCCCTAACGGCCGCTTTCAACCTGGATAAGCCGTTCTAATGGCAGCTTGCTGATGTCGATCAGTGACCGGTTTTGGCCGTTTCGGTGCGGTCGCCAGCGGCCGCTTACCGGCACTCCAGTTCGCAAAATCCGATTTTGGCTGACTGACCGGCTCCGAAAAATTATCTGACCGGAGTGCGTGGCGGATTCCGGCAGCTGGCAGAGCGCCACACAGGTCCCTGAGCAAGACCGTGTCCGCTACGGACAGGTCGTAGGTGTGCGAAGCCCATCTAGACTGATAAACCCTATTATCAGTCCATCATCAAATTTCATCTAAACTGGCGGTCATGAAAACGCGTGACACCTTGCGCGCCGGCCAAACTGTCCCGGCCTTCCCCGACGAGGCGGAGCTCGCCGCATTGCGCGGCTGGTACGCCGGCCTGGATACCCGGAGCGCCGTGGCCCGCTATCTGGGCGACCGAAGAGCCGCCGGCACGTCATCGCGAGGCGTGCTTGGCCGGGTTCGCCGGCAGCTCGTCAAGTACGCGCAGGTGCGTCATCGCGCGGATCTGGCGAGCGTCTTCGTCGATCGACCAACGGAAACATCGGCAAGTCGGGTAACCGCCGCAATCGAGACGCTGCGGAATCTGTCGGTGCCCGCACCGATGATCGCTGATCTGGTCGAACTGTGGCTGCCCGCTCGCATCGCCGCGGCCCTGCATGCTCACGGCATCAGGACGCTCGCTGATCTGACCGTGCGGATTCCGCGCCGGCGGCGCTGGTGGTTGGCCATCGCCGGACTGGGTGTCGCCGGTGCGCACCAGATCGAGGCGTTTTTCGCCGCCCATCCCACCCTGACCGAACGCGCCCGGGCGTTGATTGTCGCTATACCGGCAGCCAGTATCGTGCCGTGGGAACAGTTGCGCGTGCCACACGAGGTCGACGGCTCGCGCGGACAGTTCCGTGCGCCGAAGGACGCCTGCCTGCTTAAGGCTTCCAACGACTATGAGGCGGTTCGGTCCTGGTTGTCGCTGCACCAGTCGGCGGCCACGCGGCGTGCTTACCGGAAGGAAGCCGAGCGCCTTATCCTGTGGGCAATTGTCGAGCGCGACTGCGCACTGTCATCGCTCACCACCGACGATGCGATCGCGTACCGGGGCTTTCTGCGGCGTCCGACACCGCGCGAACGCTGGATCGGACCATCGCGGCCGCGGCACAGTGTCGAATGGCGGCCATTCACGGGTCCGCTATCGCCCCGCTCAGCCGCGTACGCGCTGAACGTCCTGTCGGCGATGTTTCGCTGGCTGGTCGAGCAACGCTACGTGCTCGCGAATCCGTTCGCCGGCGTCAAGGTCAGGAGCCACGCAGAGCGTGTGGGACTGGACGCGTCCCGCGGCTTCTCCGAGGGCGAGTGGCTGCTGATCCGCACGCTCGCCGACGGCCTCGAGTGGTCGTATGGCTGGAGCGAGGCAGCCGCGCAGCGCCTGCGATTCCTGCTGGACTTCGGCTACGCGACCGGACTGCGCGCGAGCGAGCTGGTCGGCGCGAAGCTCGGCGATATCCGTCGTGACGGGCACGGCGATCACTGGCTACACGTACTCGGCAAAGGCAGGAAGCCCGGCAAGGTGGCGCTGCCCGCGCTGGCCCGAACCGCGCTGGATCAATATCTCCTGCAGCGCAGCCTGCCGGTCACGCCGGAGTGCTGGAATCCCGCAACGCCGCTTATCGTGAGTCTTGAGGAAGACGGTGCGCACATCGAGAGCACGCGACTCTCGCGCGTGCTGCGCCGGTTCTTCGTGCTGGCTGCCGATGCGATCCAGGGCGAACGGCCCGCGGCCGCCGAAAAGCTGCGGCGCGCAAGCCCGCATTGGATGCGGCACACGCACGCGTCGCACGCGCTTGCGCGCGGCGCCGAGCTGATCATGGTGCGGGACAACCTGCGGCACGCGTCGATCTCGACCACTTCGACCTATCTGCATAGCGACGAGGTCCAACGTGCCCGGCAGTTCGATCAGGCATTTCGTTCACGGGACCACAAGCGGTAGCGCGAGGGTCAACCCAGGTGACGCTCGAAATACCGCCGCGTGAACGCTTTGCGGTATTCGGCCTTCATCAAGGGCAAACCCGGCATCCAGCCCTGACCGCCATAGCTTGCACGGCACGATGCACAGCGATAGGGAGATTCCAGTAGCTGGACGCTGATCCGATACGGTGCTTCATAGCCGCAGCGCCGACACTCGGTTTCGAGCGCGCGGTGATGGGCGGGACAGGCCCGGATGCTTTCCATCTGATGGAGCACGCTGTGATAGCCGTGTGCCATGCAGCGCCGGCAGTGTCGAAAGACGTTGCTGTAACGTCGCCGCTGCGAGGGCTGCAGCAAGGCCATCTGGAAAGTGCCGACTGGCAACAGAAGGTTTTCTCGCAACCGGTTGATGTCAACCTCGCCCAGTTCCGGGACGATACCCTCATACGGGTCGATGTCCGGTCTCACCAGTCGAGCGACAATATGCCCAGGCGCACCGTTTGCCCGCTCGAATTTCCACAGGATCGAGACGAGCGACTCGCAGGGTTCGAGCCACTTCCTGCTGAATACGTAGCCCAGCGCGGGCGTCAGTTTGCGTTCGTCGAGTGTGAGGATCGGAAAGCTCAGCGGCCGCGGTGAGGCGGCGCTAAGCGGCAGCAACGAGGACCCGCCCGGTTGCATGGCGTGACTGTACGTAGCCGCAGTGTTGCACGGCATAGGTCCACAAGACAGACTCCGGGCAATAGCCGGCACTGTCCCTGAGTTCGCTTTCCTTCAGCACAATCTCGACGGCGCGCGCGAACGATTCCATCGGGATGGCGAGCCGCCCCGCCAGACTGGCCTTGTGATGCGCCGCTTCGAATGCTTGCCAGAGCGTATCGGCATCGCTGACGAGGCGATAGCCAGAGTTGAAGGCCTGCGGAATATAGAAGCGGGTAAAAGTCCACTCGCCACCTTCGGGATATGCGGTCCGATCATATCCGTTCAGGCACGTGGCAACGTCCTCCGCATTCCGGATACCGTAGAACGACAGCTCCTCGACCATCAGGCGCGCGACGATCTGTGTCTTGCCCGCGATCTGCAGCGCCGTCTTCTGCGCGAGCAGCTCCTGCTGACCGACGAGAAACGTGAACAGCTTGATCTGCTGTCGGTCCAGCGCGTCGTGCACGTCGCGCAGCCACTCGTATTCGTTCTCGTTGTACCGCTGCGCTTCGTCGCAAAAGAGCAGCACGGTACCGCTTCCGGCTCTGGCAGCCGCCTCGCGGATCCTTAACGCCAGACGCATGCGCTTGGAGGGATTCGTGCCCGCGTTCGGATCATAGTCGCCCACCGCTTCGAGCAGGTTCGCAAAGAATGGTCCTTCCGCGTGCCGCGGCTTGTGCTCGCATTGGGCGTGGTAAGTTGTCATCTTCGGGTAGTCTCGCGCCAGCAGCAGACGCACGTACTCGATCGCCCGAGTCTTGCCGATGCGCGACGGCCCGTAGATGAGCGCCCCCATGATCCGGTAGCGCAGGCAGCGCATGACGAGTTCATAGAAGGCCTCGATGGCCGGCGTGGCGATACGGTAGTTGCCGGTCACTAGCGGATGAAGTGACGGGTCGATGGGCCGTGGTATCTCTAGCGACATGACGCACCTCTTAATGAAGGGTTACAGGTCAGAACACCTGGCCGGTGCCGATTGATAGCTTCTTTGGCCGGACAGGTGTGCGCGGCGCCGACTCGACGACATCCGACGCCGACTCGACGGCCGCCAACGCGGTTTCCGGCGACAACACTGCTTCCGCTGCACGGGCATGCCGTGGGCCGACGGGTGTTCGCGCGGTCGGTGCTGATGCAAGCAATCGCACGGTATGGGCAAGCTCCGTAGCCGCCTTGCGGGTCTTCTTCGCCTGCGCAAGCTTGTCCCGAACATAGGACTCGATTGGATTGACGTCGGGCAACTGCCGGCTGTGTCGCCTGCCTTTCTGTTTGCGTATTTCCTGGCGCAACTTGAGGTTGTGCGGCACTACCCGCCACGCGCCCTGCGCGTCGAGCACACCCAGTTCGTTACCGTCGGCGAGGAACGCGCGCACACAGCGAAGATCGTCAGCGTTCAGATAGATCAGAAGATGGTGGCCGATCAGGTGGGTGCTCGTCGCCAGCACACTGTTGGTATAGCGCACGCCGTGCAGGTTGATGTGCGGCCGAACGCCCTGGTCCAGATACGCGCGCACCCGGCAGCGCCGCGCGGACTGCATCAGGCATAAGCTGCGGCGATGATGTTCGGCAAGCCACGTGACCATGGTCTGCCTGCCGCGCACGAAGTACTGGATGGCCTCAAGCGGCGTCGCGTTGTTCAGGCCGCTGTGCGGCGTGCCGTTGTAGCTCGCGATCGCGTACTCGACCAGTTCCTCGAGTTCGTCTATCGACACATACAGGCGGAGATCGCCTTTGGGGTCGGCCAGCGCCCGCCGCAGATCGCGTGGATGCGAACCTGTGTACCCCGGCAAACGCGATGACAGACGGCTCGCGATCGTGCCAAAGAAGCGCTCAATGTACGGCCGCTCGTCCGGACTGTATTTCGGTCCGGCATCAGCAAGACAGCCGACGAATTCACACAACGCGGTCAGCGTCTCATTGGCAAGATTGGCCTTCGCGTTATCGAGCCGCATCCACTCCCATGTCACGTACGCCAGTTCCGGCAACCGTTGGGAGGGAAAGCCGTCATGTGCTCCATATGCGAGTCCCGCGATTGTGAAGGTGCGTGGGCGGTGGGGCTCCAGTGCCTTCTCGATGGTCTTGATGACATCGTAGCGGCTGTACTCCCTGGCCATATGCGCAAGCCAAGAACGATCTCCTGATACTCGCAGGCTGTGTTAAAGCGGACACCTCCACAAACACAACAGAGGATCTGGGCGATGATCGCAAGAAGAACCACCATCCGGCAACTACCGCT
>Ga0255336_101721_pt1 | contig 13864 bp, 16 predicted proteins | sample MeOH1_35cm_T3_17_FD_189102 | JGI IMG/M metagenome (GOLD analysis project Ga0255336, IMG submission 189102) | Sandy soil microbial communities from University of British Columbia, Vancouver, Canada - MeOH1_35cm_T3_179 | ecosystem: Engineered > Artificial ecosystem > Sand microcosm > Unclassified ...
CCCTTGCTTATGGCCGCCATGATGCTCGACGCGAAAGGACGCCTTCTCTTCTAATGAACGGACGCACGACCCAGCCGCCAGCTACCCTTCGCACTCCGCCCTCCATCATCGCCGCCATCGTCGCGATCAGTGCCGTGGCCAGCGCCTTCATCTGCTGGCTGGTCTACTTCCACACTCCCACCGATGTCGCGGGAACCCAGCTCCGCTCGCTTCCTCTCGTCAACGCCATCCTCAATGCCCTGTCGACCATCGCCCTGCTCGTCGGTTACCGCTACATCCGTGCCCGGCAGATTCCCCAGCACCGGGCGGCCATGTTTACGGCCTTCATCTTCTCCTCGATCTTTCTGGTCTCCTACCTTGTGAACTTCACCCTGCACGGCGAGACCCACTTCAATCGCCTCAGTGCCTGGTGGCCCTTCTACTGGAAGCTGCTCGCCTCGCACATTCTTTTATCGATCATCGCTCTGCCGATGATTCTGATTACCTTCTTCCTGTCGCTGACCGGGCGCTTCCCTGCACACAAAAAGCTGGCGCGCTACACCTATCCCATCTGGCTCTACGTCTCGATCACCGGCGTCATCGTCTACTGGATGCAGTCGGCGATCCACTAACCCCGCAGTCCTGGTCCTCATGCAACCTGATACGCGCAAAATTCTTCGCACCGGCCTCTGGATCTTCGGAACCGGTGTCGCCTCCGTAGTGGCCATTCACACGCTCTTCGGAGGCATCGGGCCTCAGGGACCCCATACCAACTCCGGCTGGCTCGCCCTGATGGTTGCCATGGGCTGCCTTCCCACCGGCTCCCTCACCCTGCTCCTGGCCATCCTGAAGCTCATTGGCGACCGCCGCCGGTAATACCAAACAACTCACGAAACAAGTCGTCATCCCGGAGCGAGCATCATCCCGAGTGAGTCGTCATCCAGAAGAGAGCCGTCATCCAGAAGAGAGCCGTCATCCCGGAGCGGGCCGTCATTCTGAGCAAAGCGAAAAATCCCTGTATTTCTCCCGAACCGGCACATCCCTCTCCCGCCAGCCTCTCATCCCGATCAACGGCAAAAGGGATTCTGCCTCCACCACAACCACCAGTCCAAAACCGAACACAAGCTCTAGACCTCATACGAACCGCCCCCTCCATCTGCTATCCTCAACCTTCAGAAACTGAACGAATCGGAGTATCCGCATGGCAAAAGGCGTCAATAAAGTTTTTCTTCTCGGCAACGTCGGTAAAGACCCCGAGATCCGCTCCACCGCGGGCGGCACCATCGTCGCAAGCTTCTCTCTCGCGACCGCAGAACGCGCTAAGGATCAGCAGGGCAACTGGCAGGACAAGACCGAATGGCACAACCTCGTTGCCTTCAACCGCACCGCTGAGATCATTCGCGATTATGTAAAGAAGGGCACGCAGATCTTCGTCGAAGGCAAGATTCAGACCCGTTCGTGGGACGACAAGGACTCCGGTCAGAAGAAGTACCGCACCGAGATTCTCGTCAACGAGATGAGCCTGCTCGGCGGCAACCCCGGTGGCCGTAGCGAAGGCGCCAGTGCAGGAGGCTACTCCCGGTCGAACACCGCCAGCTTCGATCAGCGCACCCCTGCCTCCTCCTCCCAGCCGGACTATGCCGATCAGGGCATTACGGACGACGACATCCCCTTCTAAGCAATAAATCTCATCTATACACAACGCCCCACTTCTTCCGCATTTCGGCAAGGGTGGGGCGTTCCAGTTGGTTAAAGCAAAAATCCAATCAAAGACGTCATCCAACTCCAAAGACGTCATTCTGAGGCGAAGCCGAAGAATCCCTGTATTTCGTCAAGAGCGCCCAGACCGTCAGGACAAGCCAACAGACGAAATAAAAGAGATGTCAAGCCAGTTACCCCATAAACCAAACAAATAAAACAACATACAGGATTATGGCCAATTCCGCAGCCTTGCTAAAATAGAAAATAGATAGAAACAAAAAGACCCCGGACTGATCCCGGGGCTTCTCATTTTAAGCTGGCCCTGATAGGGAGGTACCCCATCAAGTTATTTGCTTTGAAGACTTTGCAGGCAAACGGTAGGGAGGGGCACCCACATCAAAACACAAACCGCACACTGGTGGCGAATGCGTGGTTATAGGTATAGAAGCTGGTCACCGCAGTCTGGAATCCTGCCCCGACCGTAACCCCGAGACGGCTCTTCTCGATGGACCGGATCGGAAGCTTCCCCACGATGATTCCGGGAGACAGGAAGACCTGAGTCTTGCCATCTCGCGTGCCGCCAAAGTAGCTGGTGGAGTTCACCTCGAGCTCCGGAGAAAAATACTTCCCGATCTTGTACTGCACCACCGTATTCGAGTGGATCGTTCTCCCGCTGGTTGCAACCTGTGAGGTAGGAAGGCCGCCTCCAAGCGAGCTCATGATCGCCAGCCTGCCGAAGCCCTTTCCTCCCAGAAGCGTCGGCGTCAGAACCGAGCTCGGTGTGCCGTTCTTATAGCTTCCGGTCGGAATATTCCACGAGAGCGCTCCGCTCAGAACGTAGTTGCCCTTCTGTTCAGGCCGGGAGAGGAAACGGTACTTGCCCAGCAGCGTCATGTCGCCGAATCCGTCCTGTCCGCCGTCGCCATGCTGGATGTAGCCGGGAAAGAAGATGTCGACCTGGGTATTGGCGAGCGGAATCAGGTTGAAGCCTTTGCCGCCTCCCATATTCCAGTTGCTCTCGCCTGCTGGAGTTCGCTGACGGATAAAGTCCGCACGGTAGACCTGCGCAAGCATCGGAAAGGGAGAGAACATCGGCACCGACCACTTGGGCTGAGCAGCCTGCGTCTTGGTCGCGCGCGCCTCCCATTTGGAGGCGAAGTCTTTGATGAAACCGTCCTGCCCCTCAGCCGTCGAGACCGCAGCCAGAAAGATCAACGGCAATAGAATTCTGCGCAAAAAAAGCTCCTTCTATCCCGTCTCTAAAAGTTCGATCGCGCCGAGATCGTTGTCTCCGCGGCTATAGTAATTCCCCGATTTTATCGCAGATTCATCTGCCCGCCTTCATGAGCAGAGCAAGCAGCTACACTATCTCTATGATCGACGAAGCAACGTTCCGACGTGAATCAGACAACGCCCTCGAATCCTTGAAGCAGTCCCTCATCCAGGCCGAGGAGCAGAGCGACGCCGACGAGATTCCCTTCGAAACCGAAGAGAAGAACGGTGTCCTCAACGTCGTCTTCGAACACGACGACAGCAAGTTCGTCTTCACGCCGAATACGCCCGTCCGGCAGATCTGGATCTCGGCCCTGACCACCAGCTTCAAGCTGGACTGGTCAGACGAACTTCGCGCCTTCACGCTACCGAAGACCGGTGAAGATTTGCGAACTTTGACGCAGCGGCTGCTCCGTGAGCACCTTGGAGACCCTTCCATCACTCTCTCGTAACTCTCACACCTACACGAAAGAGGTATCTCAATCGATATCTCAGGACTAGACAAGTGAGCAGGATGTGGCACAATCCCACTATTGAACCTCAATCGTGAAGCTTCGCTGAAGTCGACCCCCAACGGCCCCGTAGACGAGGCCACAGGTCCGGTGTCTATCCCCCATACTCCTGCCCAGGAACCAGAGACCAGACAGACCCTCTCGGTCGCCATCATTACTCTCAACGAAGAATCCAACCTCGCGCGAACTCTCACCAGCGTGCAGTTCGCAGATGAGGTTGTCGTTGTCGACTCCGGCTCAACCGATCGCACGCTCGATATCGCACGCGAATTCGAGGCCAAGGTATTCTTCGAGCCCTGGAAAGGTTTTGCTCGCCAGAAAAACTCCGCGCTCGAAAAATGCACCGGAAACTGGATTCTCTCCCTCGACGCCGACGAGGAGTTGACTCTCGAGCTGCAGCAGGAGATTCGAACCCTGCTCCGCCACAATCCTCCCGCCGATGCTTACATGATTAAGCGACGCAACCTGTTCCTCAATGTATGGATGCGCCACGGCGGCTATTATCCCGACCCCAAACTTCGGCTCTTCCGCCGGCATTCAGCAAATTTTGCTCCCCCGACACGATTCACCGAGCGTCCCGTCCACGAGACCATCGCCTTTGATGGCACTCTGAGCACCCTGAAACACGATCTGATTCACCACGCCTACCCCACCATTGAGAGCTATATCGATCATATGGATCGATACAGCACGCTCGGCGCTCAGATTATCGTGGACAAAGGCAATACCAGCCGCTCCTGGTGGGCTTTTTACTACAACATCTTCGTTATCCCCACCTTCACCTTCATCTGGAACTTCATCTTCCGCTTCGGGTTTCTCGACGGCCGTGAGGGTTTTCTTCTACACCTGTATCACTCCACTTACACAAGCTGGAAGTATTCGAAGGCATGGCAGACTACACGCGATCATTGATGGGGAACATGCTACAAAGGAACGCATGTTCTTTCGTTCGGCTCTCTGCTGCCTGTCCCTTGTAACCGCTCTCGCTGCCCAAACGGTCGCCCGGCGTGACACTCTCATTCAAACGAATGATCTCAAAGCGGATATTTACTTCCTCGCTTCGGACGACCTTGCCGGTCGCAACACAGCCAGCCACGAAGACCACATTGCAACCGACTACATTGCTGCGGAGTTCCTTCGTCTGGGGCTTAAGCCCATGGGCGACGATGGAACCTTCTTCCAGAGTATGGATATCGTCTCCGGCAGGCCGGACCCGGAGCACACGACCCTCACAGCAACGATCGGCGGCACGAAGCATAGCTATACCTTCAACCAGGACTTCCAGCTCGCACGACAGAGCCTGCGCGATACAAACGTCTGTGGTCAGCTGGTCTTTGCCGGATACGGCATCAGCGCGCCCGAGTTCAACTACGACGATCTTGCAGGAGTCGATCTCAAGGGAAAGATTGCGCTCGTCTTCACACGCGAGCCACAGGCCAGCGATGCCAACTCGAAGTTCATGGGAATGTGGGACACCTATCATGCCTTCAACTGGCACAAGATCGAGGAGTTGCGGAAGCGGGGCGCAGCGGGCGTTCTGGTCATTCAGGATCGCCTTCCTCGCGATGTCAAGCTGATTCCTGCGACCTCTCCCCGGCCCTCCGGCGAACCCTCGTATGCTTTGGCTGGAGAGATGTGGGACCTTCCTGTCTTTCTTTTAAAGCGCGACGCGGCCGATCAACTTCTTGCTCCCAGCGGAAAGACCGCCGATGCTCTACAAGCTGCAATCGACCATTCTTTACATCCAGACACCTTCGCTCTTCCGCTGAGTTCCGCTTGCCTCTCAAAGACCTACACAGGGTCAGAGACGCGTAAAGGACGGAATGTTGTGGCCCTTCTGGAAGGCTCCGATCCAAAGCTCAAGGCGCAGACCGTGATCCTGACTGCTCATCACGACCACATGGGCATATCCAACGGACACATCTATAACGGAGCAGACGACAATGCCTCGGGTGTTGCGGGGCTTCTCGCTGTCGCACGAGCCCTGACCAAAGACAACCCCCATCCGAAACGAAGCGTTCTCTTTCTGGCCTACGATGGCGAGGAGCGGATCTTCCTCGGGTCCTATTTCTACGTCACTCATCCCGTTGTTCCGCTCAGCCAGACGGTCGCCACTCTGAATCTCGATATGATCGGCCGCAACGAAGACGATACGAACTGGCCAACTCCAAGCGACCACAACACGAATATGGTCAATGTGCTCGGCACTCGCTACAATCCCGCGCTACGGAGGATCATCGACCGCGAGAATCAACGGCAGGGCCTCAAGCTCGATTACAAGATGGACGTCGTCGATCCGGACTCGCTATGGTCTCGCAGCGATCATTTCTGGTTCGCCACGCTTCACATTCCCCAGGTCGAGTTCCAGACGGGCCTGCACCCGGACTATCACACCCAGAACGATACGTGGGACCGGATCAACTATCCTAAACTGACGAAGATCGTTCGCCTCGTCTATCTTTCAGTCGCCGATCTGGCTAATTCAGGAGAGACAATTCCCTTTCTTCCCGCCGGAAGTCCTACAACAGCTCCGGCAAGAAAGTAGCCGCGGTTCACGGATATCGCGACCAGAACGTATACTCGCTGCGCATGACGAAGCCGCCCATCCGCGTTCTTGTTGCCAAGCCCGGCCTCGACGGTCACGACCGCGGAGCCAAGGTGATCGCCCGCGCTCTGCGTGATGCCGGCATGGAGGTCATCTACACTGGTCTGCGGCAGACACCGGAGAAGATCGTCTCCGCCGCGATTCAGGAGGACGTCGACTGCATCGGCCTCTCTATTCTCTCTGGAGCGCACAACTCTATCGTCCCGCGTATCGCAGAGCTACTGCGTGCCCAGCATGCCGAAGACATCCTTCTCGTCCTCGGCGGAACCATTCCTGAGGAAGATTTCCCTCGCCTGAAACAAAGCGGCGTCGCGGCCATCTTTGGCCCCGGAACGCCGCTTGAAACAACAATTCAATTCATCCGCGAAAATGTGAAGCCACGCGGCCTGTTTACCAGCTGATCGCTTCACCCAGGTGGAAGTAACCACCGTTAGGACCATCCGGCCCCAGCGTCGCCAATTCTACTTCAGTCTTGGCTCCGTCGACGACTTCCATCGGCGCGGCGTCGGTGCCCATATCGGTCTTCACCCATCCCGGATGAGCTGAGTTCACCTTGATCTTCGTTCCCTTCAGCTCATGCGCCAGATGGATCGTAAAGGAGTTCAGCGCCGCCTTGGAAGCGTTATAGCCAAAGACCTTGGCCTCGTAGATCGGTGAGCCTTCAGTGGCGTGCAGCGACAGCGAGCCAAGAATGCTCGATACATTTACGATGCGCCCAGCCTCACTCTTCTTGAGCAAGGGCAGCAGCTCCTTCGTCACCGCAACGACGGAGAAGAAGTTTGTGTCGAAGGTCTGGCGCAGCGCCTCCTCCGAGGTGGTCAGCGTGCTGTTGCCGAAGAACGGCTCCAGCGAGATACCTGCATTGTTTACCAGAATATCCAGCTTCCCGTAGTCCTTTTCGATGGTCGCAGCCACGGCCTTCACGTCAGCCGGATTCACCACGTCGAGCTTCACAGCGCGGGCATCGATGCCCTCTTTCTTCAACTGTTCCGCAGCGGCCTCACCCTTGGCCAGATCGCGCGCGCCCAGGATTACAGTAATTCCCTGTTGTCCCAGCTGCCTCGCCGTCTCGAAGCCGATACCCTTATTCGCGCCAGAGATCAGCGCAACTTTCTTGCCAATGCTCATTGCTTTATCCTCACTCGCCGCGCATTAAAGCAACGGCCGTTGTCGAAATTTAGTTATCAGATGAGCACTGTGGCGAAACGGCTCGCATATTTCTCCGGCAGCGCTCGTTTCTTCATCTCTTTATCTACAACTACGTGTATGGTCTCGCCTTCGCACAACACAACCCGATCGACAGCTCTCACAATCCTGTAACCGAACTTGATCACTGCTCCCCGCGCAGCCAGCAATCGAGTCTGAACGATCAGATCGTCATCATACCGCGCCGGAGCCTTATACCGCGCCGAGACATCAACCACAGCGATGCCGATGCCGTCCTCCCGCTCCATCGTCCGATAGTCCATGCCCAGACTTCGGATGAAGTCCACGCGACCTACCTCGAACCACACGAGATAGTTAGCGTGATAGACCACGCCCATCTGATCGGTCTCGGCGTAGCGCACGCGCAGACGCGACTCGCTTATCCGCTTCGTTTCGGTACCTTCGCTCATCACTCCAGTCTATTCGAATCTACCGGGGGAACAGCCCTTACTTGCCCCACACCGGTTTGCGCTTCTCGAGAAACGACGCCACTCCCTCGCGGAAGTCGTTCATGGCCCGCGCCTCGGCGTTTGCCGTCATGGCATGAGCGATGGCAGCATCGAGCCACGTCCGGTTCTGCATTGCCATCAGGCGCTTGGTCGCGGCCATCGACTGAGGGCTGTTTGCCTTCAGACTCAGAGCCAGTGTGCCCGCCCGTTCTGCAAGCTCCTCAGCCTGCACCACCTCGTTGACCAGACCCATCTGCTCGGCCTCCTCGGAGGAGAAGAGCCTGCCACTCAGAAGAAGGTCGCGCGCGCGCTTGTCACCGATCTGAAGTGTCAGAAACGCCGACACCAGCGCCGGGACAAAACCGATCTTCACCTCGGTGAATCCGAACTTGACCCCTGGCGCCGCCAGCGTGAAGTCACAGATCGTTGCCAGCCCCGTGCCTCCGGCGATCGCCGGTCCCTGCACGACTGCGATCGTCGGCTTCGGCAGTTCGTAGAGTGTTCGGAACATTCGCGCCACCCGCTCGGCATCAGCGACGTGTTCGGAGGGCGACTTATCCGCAATCGCCTGCAGGTGAATCAGATCGAGCCCGGCGCAGAAAGCCTCTCCAGCTCCGGTGAGAACAACCACCCTGCAATGCCCTGTAGCTGCCTTCTCCAGCGCAGCGATCAGTTCATCCTGCATCTCGGGAGTCATCGCATTGCGGCGCTCGGGCCGGTTCAGCATGATCGTCTTGATGCCATCTTCTTCCGTTACCAGAATCGTCTTGTAGTTCATAGCTCCCCAAATTGCCCTGTTGCCGCACCGAATCCTACCGCAATGCGGACGTTATTGCACCTTCGCCCCATATTTGCGCGCGATCTCCGCGCTCGCCGATTGAAGACTGTCCAGAGGACTGAGCGGAGGAAGCTCTGCCCCCAGCGCCCGCAACTCCTCTAACACCGACTCCGTCGCAAGGTTGCCCACCAGAACATCCTGAGCGAAGGGACAGCCTCCCAGACCCCCCATCGCGGCATCGAATCGCCTGCATCCGGCGTTATATGCAGCCCGGACCAGCTCCCGAGCACCCTCGTAGCGTGCGTGCAGATGCACTCCGATCTCGATCTCGTCGTGCACAGCCATCACATCGCTTACCACATCCGCAATCAGCTTTGGCGTAGCCGCTCCGACCGTGTCGGCCAGCGAGATCTGGGTCACCCCCGAATCGACCAGAAGATCGCAGGCATCCACCACTTCATCGATGCTCCACGGGTCTCCGTACGGATTCCCGAAGGCCATCGAAATGTACGCCACCACACCGAGCCCCGCCTTATAGGCCAGCGTTCCTATCTGCTCCAGCGCTTCAAGCGACTCCTCAGGAGTCTGATTCTGATTGCGCTTCAGGAACTCCGGCGAGATGGAGTAAGGGAAGCCCAGCGTACGGACGGCTTCGGTCTTGATCGCACGATCCGCCCCCTTCGCATTCACGACGATGCCGATGATCTCCGTATCAGCCGGAGGATCAAGATACTCCAGTACCCTCTCCGAGTCCGTCATCTGCGGCACCGCAGCTGCAGAGACAAAGCTCACAGCATCGATGTGCTTGAACCCTGCCGCAATCAAAACGCGCAGATAGTCCGCCTTCACCTCCGCAGGAATATGCAACGGCAAGCCCTGCCATGCATCACGCGGACATTCAATAATCTTTACTGCCTTCTCTGCCACCCTACGCTCCCAAAAGTTATTCTCTACGCCACCAAACGTCATTCTGAGCAAAGCGAAGAATCCCTGTATCTCGCCCGTACTGCCACAGATATCTCGGGACAATTTACGTCTGCAATACTCCCGGATTGAATCTCGCGACCTCCGGATTCAGCGCACAGGCCTCCAACGCAGTCATCAAAACCTCGCGAGTCTTCACTGGATCAATGATCGCATCCACCCACATTCGCGCAGCGCCATAGCGGGGATCGGCCTGCGCATCATACGTTGCCTTAATTTCGTCGTAGATCGCCTTCTTCTCTTCTTCGGAGAGGTGCTTCCCTCCACGCTCCATCTGCTTCACCCGAACCTCAACCAGCGTATTCGCCGCCGAAGCCCCACTCATTACCGCATATCGAGCCGTAGGCCACGCGAAGATAAACCTCGGATCATACGCCTTGCCGCACATCGCATAGTGCCCCGCCCCAAAGCTTCCGCCGACGATCACCGTAATCTTCGGCACCACCGACGTCGACACCGCGCTCACCATCTTCGCGCCCGCGCGAATGATCCCGCTCCACTCCGCATCCTTGCCCACCATGAAGCCATTGACGTCGTGCAGAAAGATGAGCGGGATCAGGTTCTGGTTGCAGTCCATGATGAACCGCGCCGCCTTCTGTGCGCTCTCCGTATAGATCACGCCACCGAACTCCGTGCGCTTCGACCCGGCCTGCGGGCCCATTGCCACCGTCTGCTGCTGATGCACCTTCTGGTTGGCGACGATCCCTACCGCCCGGCCGCCGATCCGTGCATATCCACACAACACCGTGCGACCAAAGTCGGCCTTGTACTCGTCGAACTCCGACCGGTCCACAATGTGCGCAATCACCTCGCGCATGTCGTAGACATTCGTCGCGGCCTTCGACGGGTCGGGATCGATCAGGCCATACATCTCCTCAGCCGCATACTTCGGTGCATCTTTCTCCGTCTCAAACGGCACCACACTGAACGGTGCACCCGACCGCTCGCCAATCTTCCCCACCAGCGAGCGCAGCCGCGCGATGCACAGATGATCGTTCGGCTCCTTGAAGTCCACCGTGCCCGAGATCTCAGCATGCATCGAGGCTCCGCCCAACTCCTCGGCGCTCGTCTTCTGGCCAATCGCCGCCTGCACCAGCGAAGGCCCCGCCAGAAACAACCCTGAGCCCTCCGTCATCAACACCGTATCGGTCATCACGGGCAGGTAGGCTCCCCCGGCCACGCACATCCCCATGATCGCCGTGATCTGCGGCACCCCCAGAGCGCTCATCACCGCGTTGTTGCGGAAGACTCGTCCGAAGTCATCCTGATCGGGAAATACATCCTCCTGCAACGGCAGGAATACCCCCGCCGAATCCACCAGGTACAACGTGGGGATGCGGTTCTCCAGCGCAATCGTCTGGGCACGCAGAACCTTCTTCGCCGTCATGGGAAAGAACGCTCCCGCCTTCACCGTCGCATCGTTGGCGACGATCATGCACAGCCGGCCGCTTACCCGCCCCAGCCCGGTCACCACTCCAGCTCCCGGAGCGCCGCCGAACTCCTCGTACATCCCATGAGCCGCCCACAGGCCAAGCTCCAGCAGCTCCGTCCCCTCATCCAGCAGAAGTGCCAGCCGCTCACGCACCGTCAGCCGTCCCTTTGCTCGCTGCGCCTCAGCGGCTTTGGCCCCGCCTCCCTGCCGGATCACCGCCTCCTGCTCACGAAAACCGCCGAGCAGAGCCAGCAGAGCAGCCCGATTGGCAGAAAACCGTGCTGTCTTCACATCCAGATTCGACTCGAGACGCCCCTCCAACTTCGCTTCCTCAGCCATCGCACCTTCCACAAAAGACCTGTCAGCATAGCATCTTAGTCACTGCCCCCGCTTTCAACCATCCCATGACCGTGTACTCTGAAACTCCGGAGGAAGAATGAAGATTCGCACAGGATTGGCCCTTCTGATCGTCCACATCGCTGTTCTCCTTCTGCCTGCCCGAATTGCCACAGCACAAGGCAACCATCCGGAGATGGACAAATCCATCTCCGACAACATCGGCGACCCTGCAAAGTTCCAGGCCGTCCTGACCGGCCTCAAACAGGCTGTCTCCAAACATGACGCCGCTGCTGTAGCCGACCTTGTCAGCTATCCCATTACGATCAATCCTCGGACCAAAACCGCACTCCCGGTACGAACCTCTCAGATCTTCATCAGCCATTACGATCAGATCGTCACTCCCCACATCGCGGACGTGATCCAGAAGCAGAAGTACGAAGATCTCTTCGTCAACTATCAGGGAGCCATGCTCGGCTCAGGGGAGGTCTGGATCGCCGGGATATGCAAGGACAAGACCTGCAAACAGGTCGACATCAAAGTGAAGACCATTCAGAACACCGCAGGTAAAGCGAACTAGCAATGTCAACGGCCCTGACATCCAGCGACGCTCTCCTCGTCATCGACGTCCAGAACGATTTCTGCCCCGGCGGAGCGCTTGAAGTTAAAGACGGCGATCAGATCGTCCCCATCATCAACCGGCTGGGCCAGCGCTTTGAGCACGTCATCCTCACCCAGGACTGGCACCCTGCCGGACACATCTCCTTCGCCTCCACCCACCCCGGCACAGAACCCTTCACCACCATCGAGGTCTCCTACGGTCCTCAAACCCTCTGGCCCGATCATTGCGTCCAGGGAACTTCAGGGGCAGACTTCCACCCCGGCCTCAACCTTCCTCACGCCGAATTGATCCTCCGCAAAGGCTTCCGCCGCGAGATCGACAGCTATTCAGCGTTCCTCGAAGACGACCACAAGACACCCACAGGTCTTGCCAGCTATCTGCGGGAGCGAGGTCTGAAGCGCCTCTTCCTCTGCGGTCTTGCCTATGACTTTTGCGTCCGTTTCTCAGCAGTCGATGGAACTGCCTCGGGTTTTGAGTGTCTGGTAATCGAGGATGCTACGCGCGCAGTGAGATTACCAAATTCTGTTGAAGAAACAGACATCACACTCGCAAATCTCAACATCTCAAAAGTGCTTTCAGACAACTTGCTTACGTCATGACAAAACCGTTCAAAAATGTTTTGAAGCCGGCCGAACCAAGCAAAACTTACCAATGCCCTTGCTGTAGATGCGAAACACTGACTGAACGTGGCGGTTTTGAAATGTGTCCAGTCTGCTTTTGGGAAGATGACGGACAAGACGACCATGATGCTGACGAAATACGCGGAGGTCCTAATGGGAACCTAAGTCTTTCGCAAGCACGACATAACTTTGTCACATTTGGAGTGTCCGATCCTCGTTTTGTAAAACACGTTCAAGCACCTCTCCCGGATGAACAATAATCCAGCTTCAATCCCCCACCAAACCCAGTTCCTCCGCTCGTTCCTGCATCGCCTTCAGGCAATTCTCCAGGTGTTCCTCCAGAGAGATCCCCAGCAGCTCCGCGCCACCGGTAATATCCTCGCGCTTGACCGCACGGGCGAACGCTTTGTCCTTCATCTTCTTCTTTACGCCGGCGACCTCGACATCGTGGATAGACTTCGAAGGCTTCACCAGAGCGCAGGCCGTCAGAAAGCCCGCAAGCTCATCACAGGCGAAAAGAGCTTTATCCAGATGTGACTCACGCGGCGTTCCCGAATAATCCGCGTGCGCGAGAATCGCGTGCAGCACCGGCTCCGGCCATCCCAACTCACGCAGATGTCCTACCCCAATGAACGGGTGCTCTTCAAGCGAAGGATGGCGCTCATAGTCCATATCGTGCAGCAGACCGGCGCATGCATACGGTTCAATAAACGCATCAGCCTCCGCTCCACTGAGCCCCATCCGCTCGGCCTCGTGTCGTCCATAGGCCTCAGTGCAAACCGATACGGCCATGCCATGCTTACGAAGCGACTCGCCCTTCGTCCATTCCTTCAACAGCTCCAGCGCCTCAGCGCGTCCCAGGCTCATGCAACCTCCTCATCACACTTCACTGACTTCTTCCAAGTTACTACTTTGGTTCTCTTCCGGGTTTTTCCGGCATTTTACTAAGAACCGGCGGTTTTCCTCTTGACTCTTCAGGAACCCCAGTGTCACTCTAGGCACATCACATCGTTCGTTATCGGACATGTGTTGCGGTCCTTGCTCTGGATCCGCCCGCGTCAAGACAACTTATGGCAACCATGATGGCACCCGTCGAGCAGCGCGAGGTTCTGCGCTGCGACCATTGCAGCCTGGTGCAGTTCCGCACAGCTAACTCGCTGTGCCGCCGCTGCCACAAATCGCTCGAGGTCGAAGAACCCGAGCCAGCCCCGGCCCCGCTGTCCATCGTCCCCCAAGCCACAAACTCTGTTGAAGGTCTGCAAGTGGCCACAGCGGTACGTGACCTGCGTCATGTTCGCAACCTGTCGCAGCGTCAGCTGGCGGCTCGCATGAATGTGCCGCGCACGTATATCTCGAAGATCGAGAATG
>Ga0255336_101722_pt1 | contig 13857 bp, 16 predicted proteins | sample MeOH1_35cm_T3_17_FD_189102 | JGI IMG/M metagenome (GOLD analysis project Ga0255336, IMG submission 189102) | Sandy soil microbial communities from University of British Columbia, Vancouver, Canada - MeOH1_35cm_T3_179 | ecosystem: Engineered > Artificial ecosystem > Sand microcosm > Unclassified ...
TCAAAGGCTTCCGCCGCATCTTCTCGCGATTCGACAAACTGGATGTGATGTTCATCGCCTTCATCAATTTCGCGCTTATCGTCGATGGACTCAGGTAGTGTGAACACGCCCTAAGCAATCCTCGGGCGTGGCGGCGGTTGTATGCCATGTGACGGCCTCCTGTGTCTATGCTGAATGTATAGAGCACGCCGCTCACTAGGGCAAGCCTGCGTTTCCAGAGCGTCAGCATCAAGTGCGAGGTGTTTGCGATAGGGCGAGCCGCCCAATAGATGTCGCTTGAGCGCGACGCGCTATTGAATCGGGCGGAAGCTCTGCAAGAACGCTTGCGTGCGTTCAGGACCGCGAAATTAGAGCGCGCAAGATATCGAAGTAGGTCAGCTCCTGCCGTTCGGGTGACTCGCTCGGATGCCGGTACTGAAACCGGACCTTGCGCTCGGGCGAAAGGTCAGACAACTTCCGGCATCAACGGAAGCCCACACTGAATGACGCAAAGTGGCCGTTCTGCGACTCCTTCCGCAGCCATTGACGTCTCACGGTATTCATTGCACCGCACAGGACGAAATCAACCGCGAAATAGGAATACTTTATTGTGAACGTGGCCCGCCTTCGGCGAATTAGCCGATCCAGCGCTTTCGTAGCCAATGGTCGACGGACCAGATTCCGGCACCGCGGCATATCAGCACCAGTAGCATGGCAGTCCACTGGATATGGGTGGGCCATGCCAAGGGATAGACGAATATTTCGATGACCGTTGTCATTCCCAGCAGTACGAACGCAACGGGCCGGGTCGCGAGGCCCAGTATCAGCAGCACCGGCGTTGTCAACTCGATCGACACGGCCATGTAGGCGGCAAGCTCCGGCGGCAAAAGCGGCACTTTGTATTCATCTCGAAACAGCTCGAGGGTAGTCTCCCAGTTCGCCAGTTTGGTCATCGCGGAGTTCCAGAAAACGGTGGCCACCGCAATCCGTAAGGGGATGGCGAGGAGCGCGTAAGGCACACGCTCGAGCGATCCGACGAGGTGACCGATTCGACCGCCCTTGACCGGTGACGGGGTGACGGGTTGGTGGGAACGTGTCATGTGTCGGTCCTCTGGAACTAGTTCGCAAGCGCGCTGGGAACCACGCTGACATCCGCAAGGCATCCGCGGGCCAGGTGCGTGGCGAGCACGGTGCGTGCGTCGTCGCATGAAGCGTCTTCCAACGCTCCGAAGAGAGACTTTCCCGAAAACAGGGCGGCGGTAAAGTGCCATTCGCGCTTGCCCAGACGCTTCACCTCGATACCGCTCTGCGTTCGGTGAACGAGCAGCCAGACCGGGCCGTCTGCGAGATTGACCGCCGCCATGGCACAGTCATCGCGCTCAAGTACCGCGCGCCAGATGACGTCGGTCGGGAATTCACATCGCAGCAGGCGTACCGCGGGGTGGGGCTCGAAGTGCAATTGCGCCGGCGCGACGTTGCTCAGTGCTGCGAGCCGACCGATGTCGAGGGGCGGAGTGTCCGGTGCGTGCAGGACAAGGTTGACCTGCCATTCCAGACGCGCGACATCCGCAAGATAAGGCACTGACGCCGCCTGCGGTAGCCGCTCCAGAAAGCCCGGAAATTCCGCGCCGTACTCGTCCAGCCACGCATTGCGTGGCGGAGCCTGCACCACGAATAATCCCGCAGCTCCTTCAAAAAAATCCGGTCCGACGAGCTGATGCACGGCCGGGAAGGCCAGGCGCAGAGCTGTTCTGAGCACACCGGCGAACGTGTTGTGGTAAATGCTGAGCCGCTCGTCGGCGTCCAGGCTGTCTGCCACGATCCAGGCAGACGCTTCTTCGTTGACGCCTTCAAGCAGGCTTCGCCGCATCGCGTGCTGAAGTTCACGCAGCGTAGGCGCGGGTGGATTCATGACGTTGCCTTTCGAGTGCCGCTTCAGCGAGAGCGGCTTCATCTATCAGGATTTCGATCGGCGGCACGCCGGTATCCCATTCGATCAGCGTCGGGACTGGCCCGAAACGCTTGAGCGCCTCGCGATAGAGCGCCCAGACCTCCGGCGCAACACGTGAGCCGTGATCGTCGATGCGCAACGTCTGCCCGTGATCAAGTTGCCGGACACTGTGCCCGGCAAGATGGATTTCGCCGATCGCAGCTGGTGGCAGCGCACCTAGGTAGGTCATCGCGTCCCAGCCGTGATTGCAGGCACTGACGTAGATGTTGTTGACGTCGCACAGAATCCCGCAACCCGTGCGCTGCGCAACCTGGGCCAGGAATTCCCATTCGGGAATCGTCGAGTGACTGAAGCACAGATAGGTCGATGGGTTCTCCAACAGGATGCGCCGCCTGAGACAGGCCTGCACTTCATCGACATGTCGGCAAACAACGCTCAACGCCTCTTCGGTCATCGGCAGCGGCAACAGGTCGGCCAGATACGTGCCACCGGCGACGCTCCAGGACAAGTGTTCGGAAACGAGGCCGGGGTCGACCCGCTCGACCACGCCGCGCACGCGAGCCAGATGCGCCGCGTCGAGCCCGTCTGCGCCTCCGAGGGACAGTCCGACGCCGTGCAACGAAACGGGATAGTCGCGGCGAATCGCGTCCAGGTATTGAGGTGCGCTGCCGCCGCCCATGTAGTTCTCGGTATGCACCTCGAACCAGGCGACTGTGGGTCGCCTGTCGAGCACCGGCTGGTGATGGCGAAAGCGCAGCCCGATGCCGGCGTTCACCGGAATCGGGCTGGACACTTCCTGCGCGCGGATGACGGCAACGCTCATGGCGAGTATCGGCTCAGCTTGCCTGCAGCTTGCCGCCCTGAATCTTCGAGCAGTCACCCGCTGGCAGCAGCACGAACGACTTCGTATCGCGTGCCTGGGTCGCCTGGCCGGCACACGAGTGGGCGCCTTCGGCACAGTCGTTCTTCGCGACCGAATTGACGCCGTAGCACTTTTCCAGTTTGTTCTTCTGCATCCGCATCATGTTGTCCTGGACGGCCTGCGGCATCTTGCTCATGTCCTTCATCTCCTGCGCCTGTCCCGGTAACGCCTGCATCGCAAGCGCGAGACCGATCGCGGCGGACAAGGTCGAAGCGGCCAGTAGCGGCTTACCCAGTTGCTTGCTCATTTTGCATCCTCCTGAGGTTGGGGTCGCACAATCGCAACCTGCAGGAAGATTCGCCGGGCGACGGGCAAAGGTTACGTCGCTCGCAAAATTTATTTTTTACGAAAGCGTCCGCCCGGCGTGCAGAATTCGTACATGTCCTCCAGAACGCACCGCCCCGGCCCAACGCTGAGTATCGTACGCAATGCTCAGGATGCGGCTCAGGCTGATCATCCTCCCGAAACGTCGGGGACGCGCGCCGACGGCACGCTCGACTGGTCGATCCTGATGGCTCACGCGCAGGCGGGCGACCGGGATGCGTACCGGCGCCTGCTCGAAGCGATTACGCCGTATTTGCGGGCGCTCGCTGCCCGCCGTATCGGTAACCGGAGCGACGTCGAAGATACGGTTCAGGACATTCTCCTGACCATCCACACTGTGCGTCAGACGTACGATCCGGCCCTCCCGTTTGGCCCCTGGCTCGTCACGATTGCGAACCGGCGCGTTGCCGACGGGCTGCGACGCCAGGGACGGCTCGGTGCGCATGAGGCACCGTTACCGTTCGATCCGGAATATGAAACCTTTCAGGCTGCTGAAACGAATCTGCAGGAAGAGGCGGCGGACGCCAGTATGCTGCGTGACGCCGTTGAGCACTTGCCGGCCGGACAACGGGACGCCATACGCATGCTGAAACTTGAGGAAATGTCGTTGAAGGAAGCCGCTGCTGCGAGCGGCATGTCCGTGGCTGCCCTGAAAGTGGCAACGCATCGCGCGCTGAAGAATCTGCGCAGGTTGATCGAAAAGCGGGGTGGCCGGTCATGAAGTCAACGTCCGAGCTGATCGATTCGCTGGTTGCCGACGCGAAACCGGTGCGGCGCCTGCGATCGCCCGTGATGCGCGCCCTGTGCTGGCTGCTGTTTGCGGCGCTGCTGCTGACGCTGGTCGCGCTCGTGCATGGCGTGCGGCCCGATCTCATGGTCAAGCTACACCAGCCGGTCTTTGTCGTTGGTGTGATCGCGGCTCTGACCACCGCCGTGCTCGCCTCGATCGCATCGTTCATGGCGAGCGTGCCAGGCCGGTCGCGGGGATGGCTGCTGCTACCGGCGCCTGCGGTGGTGGCGTGGATGTCCACGATTGGCTACGGATGCCTCACAAACTGGATCAGCATCGGGCCGCACGGAATGTCGCCGGGCGAAACCGCGCGCTGCTTTGCGACGCTCGCGATCACAGGCATCCCACTGTCGCTGGTGATGCTAATCATGCTGCGGTACGTGGCGCGTCTGTCACCGAACTCCGTTGTAATGACCGGAAGTCTTGCTGTTGCCGCCATGACGGCGGTTGCCCTGTCGCTGTTTCATCCGCTCGACGCGACAGTCATGATCCTGATGTGGAATTTCGGCGTCGCAGCGATCCTGATGGTCCTGAGCGGCCTGTACGGGCGGCGGCTGTTTGGCTGGGTTACGCCACAGGGCTGAGACGGTCTGACAAAGGCTGTGGGTGAATGTGCGCTTCTCGTCGGGACCGGGGCCGTTGGCGACACCACGGAATTCGGACACGCGCGTGGGCAAACGGCATCAAAGAGATGGACATGGCACAGCTCACTGGAAAAGGCTCACTGATCGCGGGCGCACTAGCCGCCATCGGTGCGTCGGTGTGCTGTGTCGCACCGCTCGTGCTGCTGGCGCTCGGCATCGGCGGCACGTGGGTGAGTAGCCTGACAGCGATGGCGCCGTACAGGCCCATCTTCATCGGGCTCATGCTGCTGTTTCTCGGCCTGGCTTTTCGCAGGCTCTACTTGGTGCCGCAGGTCTGTGCGCCGGGCGCACGCTGTGTCGATCCAGGCGTGGTGAAGCGACGGCGGACGACGTTCTGGATCGTTACCGTCCTGTTGCTCGGGCTGCTTGCCGTGCCGTCACTGGCCCTACTGCTCTCCTGAAAGGAGGTTCCCATGCGCAAACTGCTGATTACCGCGCTCGCCGCCTTGCCGCTCGTCGCGCAGGCCGCCGCCCCAAAGACCGTCACGCTCGACGTGAAGAACATGACTTGCGAACTCTGTCCGATCACGGTCCGGAAGTCGCTCGAGAAAGTGCCCGGCGTGAGCGCCGTCAATGTCAATTTCGACCGGAAGACCGCCACTGTGAGCTTCGATCCTGACAAGGTCCGGCCCAAAGCATTGACCAGGGCGACCACGAATGCGGGCTATCCCTCGATGGTGCAGAAGTGACGCCGCGATGAGTGCCATTACTCGCGAATCGGTGTTGACCTGTCCGCACTGCGGCTTCGCCCGGCAGGAAACCATGCCCACGGACGCCTGCCAGTTCTTTTACGAGTGCAGCAACTGCAAGGTCCTACTGCACGCCAATCCGGGCGATTGTTGCGTGTTTTGCTCGTTCGGCTCTGTGAAGTGCCCGCCGATGCAACAGCAGCGTGGCTGCTGCGGACCTGATCTCTAGAAAGTTCGGTGCAATCCGCAAATTTGAACGCATTCGGCGACGTTTCATGAAGACGTTTCTCGGCGAGGGCAGGCCTGTCAGAGCGCTCGAAAGGAGCGCGCTGACTGGGCGCACGAGCGTCACCTCGCGCGTCATGCTAGTCAATTTTGACCGGCATAAAAGGAGGGGATAGCTGCACAATATACTGCCCGGATAAGTTGGCATGAAGGGCTGTGCAACCTTGCTGATGCATTCGCCTGAAAGACGCGAAGGCTGATCGTGATGTCACGGAATCAGGGCCCATTTAGGGCTGTGCTCGACAAATTGCTATCGGCGATGCGCGGCGTCACGCGCCACACGATGTTCGGTTGTCCCGCCAGGTTCATCGATCGAAATGGTCGCCTGCGTGTACGGCGACAGCGTGGCGATGAAACTGCCCGTGAGTGTCGCCGCCAGCCTGCAGTCCGCTCGGCCTGCCAGCCCGTTCCAGCCTTACGATAAAACGACGATGCGCGCATGGGTGCCGATCGGTCGACCCGACCCGCAGGACTATCGCCTCAACCAGACGCTTATTCAAGCGGCCGCGGACTTCGCCCGTCTTCGCGAGGCCGACCAGGGAGTCGCAGGATGAGGATACTCGTCGCGGTCTGGACGCAACTGGAACCTCTTCTGCTGATTGTCGTGAATCCCGTCCCGATGATCTTCGGCCTCGTACTTTTCGGCGTGGTTCACGCCGCGATCTATGGCTGGCTCGCACATGCTTGGCCCGCCGGCGTGCTTTGAAGAGCCGCACGGTTTGCTGCGCTCATTTTCGTTCTGACTTACCTGTTCTGGGAGTTCTTTACGCCTGTCAACCTGTTTGGCGAACCGTTCGCCCTAGTCTTGGTGGAACTGCTTTTTTGGGCCTTCATCGCGACCACTGAGGCATGTGTTATCGCCACGGTCATGGAGCGGCGGCGGTCGCGTCGATCATAGACATCGCTGCGTGGCGGCGTTTCCTCGACCCCAGGCCCTCCCGGCAGGCCGGCGTGGACCGCAATCACCTATGGCTTCCGGACGGTCATCATCGCCCCGAACCAGTCGTCGCTCAGTGATGTCGCAAAATGGGGCCGCCTGCGCGAATCGCGCTGGCCTCGCGGTCGCGAAGTTCTCCACAGAATTTGTTCATAAGTCTGTTGATAACGTAGCGGCAAGCACGCTAAACCATTGATGCGCTTGTCTCTTGACGAGACGAGGCAGAAGCAGGCGGGCGGCAAGTTCCCGAACGGAATGCACGACACGTGGATGGTCGATACCTTGCCGTACGTGCGTAGAAAACCAGTGTCGCAAAAAAATACCCACCGAAGGAGCCCTATCCCGGCAATTTTCAGCCAACTGGCGGCAAACGTAACGAGACGCGAGTGCCCTTACCGGGCTCGCTGTCGAGCTTGATGGACCATTGATAACGATCGCAGATCTTTTTTACGATCGCAAGTCCGATGCCGAACGTCCGGCGGCCTGCGTGTGCGGGCCTCACCTGGTAAAAACGCTCAAACACATGCGCCAGGGCCTCCCGCGGTATGCCACGGCCCGAGTCTTCTATCTGCAGCAGGCCATCCCTATAAGCAAAACGGATACTGCCGCGATCGGTATACCGCACGGAGTTGTCGATCAGGTTCGACAGAACGATTGCGAGTGCCGAACGGTTAACCTGGACGCACAGACTGCTGTCGACGTCGAGTACTGTCTCGATACCGTTGGCAAGCAGCTCTTCTGCAAAAGGATCCAGCGCGTTCTCGATAGCGCCGGCGAGGCGCACTGGCCGAACATCCGCAGGAAATTCTTCCCGTGCCAGGAGTAGCAAGGCATTGGTCATCTCGATCATGTTATCGGTCGCGCGATCGATCTGTTGCAGGCGTGCTCGGGACTTCAAACCAATTGCCGTATCCTGCTCGAGGAGTTCACAACTGGTCTTGATGGCCGTGAGTGGCGTTCGCAATTCGTGACTCACGTTGCTCGTGAACTCCTTCTCGCGCTCGATCATCCGCGCCATTTGGCGGTGGTAATCGTTGAATACTTCGACCAGTTCAACAACCTCCGCTTCGTCGTATTTGCCGGGGTTCAGCGCAGTCACCGTACCCAATTTCAGCGCCTTGACCTGACTAGCAAAGCCGGCAACCTGACGAACCAGGAGGCCCGCTAGGCCAAACGCGAGCCAAATGGTGAGCAACGCGAACACGCCCGTGCCGGCCATTAGCGCGTCGATCACCTTCTTGAAGCGTTGCTCATAGCGGCTGAAGTTGTAGACCCGAAATACCTTTGCATCGCCGAACGCGGCGACCGCCACGTGGATTTCCTCGTCGCCGACAATGATCTCGTGTGTGCCGTCGCGCAGATCTTTCACAGAAGCGGGCAAGGTGACCGGCACCGTGCCGGCGGTGGACACGTGTGCGCCGAGCTGTGGGTCGATGGGCGGAACAAGTTTCGGGTCCATCCGGTAGCTCTGGAGCAGATTCGCCATGTCGTCTTCGATCAGCGCCGCGATGAGCTTCTCTTCCTGCGCCTCGGCGAGCGCTTTTACGCCGAGAGCCTGACCCACAAGCAACAGGACGGTCAGCGCGGAAAAAACCAGTGCAACTTTGAGGCGCAGGCTAGAGCGGGTGCGCATTGTCCACCACGACCCGGTAGCCGAGACCGTGGACAGTCTCGATAAAATCGTCCTCGCCGTTGGCGGTTAGCGCGCGTCGCAACGTGTAGACGTGCGCGCGCAGGGTATCGCTGTCCGGCAACTGCTCGCCCCAGACTTCGGCCTCGAGTTCGGCACGGCCGAACACCTTATTCGGCGATTGCATCAGGATGCGCAGAAGCTGCAGACACTTCGGTGGCAGTTTGACTGGCCGTCCACCGCGGTCTACCGTGAATGTCGACACATCGAAGTGCACATCCGCACAACTCAACACCGCTTGCGTTACCTGCCCCTTGTAGCGTTTGATGAGTGCAGCGAGGCGTGCGCCAACTTCCTTGAGCGAGAATGGTTTGATCAGGTAGTCGTCCGCACCCTGGATGAAACCCTGCAGCTTATCGTCAAGCGTATCTTTGGCCGTCAGTATCAAGACGGGAGTATCCCGACGTGCTTCTTCCCGCAGTTTGCGGCAGATGGTCAACCCATTCACGCCCGGCAACGACAGGTCCAACAGGATTGCATCCCAGTGCTGCGTCACGGCGAGATGCAGACCCATTGCGCCGTCTGATGCAATGTCGACCTCATAGCCGCCGTTTTCCAGATAGTCGTAGAGGTTCGTCGCGATATCCGCGTCATCCTCGATTATCAATACTCTCATCAAGCGGCCCTCCTGGCGAGTGGGCGGTGTCGTAAGGCACTCATGTTGACGCAGCAACGACGACATTGTGCCGCCGAGTGGTGCCGTAGGGGCATCGTAGTTGGAATGGTTCGATGAAAGTACGGTTCACGATGTGAGTACGTTGTTGTTAGTGATGGTCGCGCCGGTGGTGTTCGTGCGTATGCGCGGTATCACCCTGATCCGATGCTTCACCGCGACCATGTTCGTGATGGTGCCCATGGCCACCGGCACCGTGGTCATGACCACTCTCATTCATCATTCTCATCATCTCAGGGCCATCGCTCTTATAAAATACGATGACCAGAACGACGCTTATAGCCGCGAAGACGATGTTAAGCACGGTCGTGTAATTGAAGGTTATTGTCTCGGTCAGAATGCCGACGTTGCGCTGCTGCGGGACCAGGCCGGCCAGTCCGAAAATGAGCTCCACGGCAAGCGCTGCAACCACCATCGCGACGTAGAAGGTGACGAGCATGTAGCAGGTCATCTTACCGCCATAGTACTTCCGGTAGATGTTTAGAATCGGCGGAATGATGAGGTCGCCGAATATGAAGGCCGCGACACCGCCGAAGCTGATACCACCGTTCCACAGCACCGCGGCAAGTGGAACATTGCCCACCGAGCAGGTGAACGAAACTAAAGCGATAAGGGGGCCAACAAAAGCGCCCCATATCATCGCAGCGACTGGATGATTGACGAGAAAAAAAGCTTTCCAAAAGTCATTGGATACTGAAGCGCCTAACGCGCCGGCGATGAGCAGACCGATGCCGATGTCTCGCCACAACATCGCCCAATTCATGACGAAGTAGTGGCTGATGTTCACCCATCCTTGCTTTGATTTCAGACGGTCTTTCCATGTGCCACTCTGCTCGCCCATGGACATCGCCGCATGACCTTCCATTGAGCCTGCGATGCCTTTTTCAGCCTGTTCGAGCGCAGACTTCTCCAGTGAGTCTTTGAGCGTTAAGCGAAAGAGGAGGACCAGGACCGCAATCATGATTGGGCCGCCGATGAACTCGGCCGCGGCGAAATGCCAGGAAATCAGCACCCACATCAGCACACCGAGTTCGAGCACGAGATTCGTTGCCGCGAACTGGAAAGCCATTGCAGCTGTGAAGTCTCCACCCTTTCGGACTATCGAGCGTGCCATCGCGACTGCCGCGTACGAGCAAGATGACGACGCGGCACCGAGCGCGCTGGCCTTCACGATTGATTTGGCAGAGGCGTCTGGTAACAGCCGCGACATCTCACCCTTTGATACGGCGACCTCAATCACAGCCGAAAAAAGAAAGCCGAGAGAAAGACCCCAGAAGATGTCCCACAACATCGTAAATGCCATCCACAGAGCGTGGCCGATTGCCATAGCGATATTCATCTCGGTCTCCTTGTCGCGGTAGAAGCGTTCGAGTCGGCTCAGCGATACCTGAACTGGGAAGTAGATGCCGCGGGCTGATTTACCTATGCAAATACGCCGTCATCTTTTGTTCGTCCTCGACGACTAATATGCGCATGGCAAGCCTTGCATTTTAAGAATGTAAATTAGATTAACAATTGGAGCATTCAAATAGGCGGCAGGCGACAATGCAATCTTGCCATTTTCGGATGGTCTATGACGGAACGGCAACGTCGCGGTCATCGCCGGGACACCAACGAATGTTTATTGTCCGGACGTTCGATTCCCGTTGGTTTTCAGCGGGTAATCACGCATGCTAGACTCTGGGCCCATGTACAACTGGCACAAACTTCTCGTTGTCTTGCTGCTTATGTTGAGCCTTTCGGCTCGGGCATTTGCTGGCGCATCGCTGGACTGTGAGATTTCACACTCCGGCGGGAAGAGCCCGTTTGTCATCCATGAAACGATGGTGCACATATCCGAATCCTCCTTGCACGGCGACGAGGATTCGGGAGTTACGCGCCATCATTTTCAGCACCCCCACGATGGTTTTCGCCACCACGGCGGCGCCCACTGCGTCACGTGCGCTTCCTGCTGCTTCGGCGCAGCGCTGCCGTCAGTCGCGGTCATTGTTACGCCCACACTGCTAGTCCGCGATGTTGCGGCTATACCACCGTCTACGGGCGCCGTACGGTTTTTGACCGACGGCATCGAACGCCCACCTCGAGTTCTCCTCGTCTGAGTCCAGTCGTCCCGCAAATGGGATGACGCACTTTGTGTTCTGACCACGAGCCTTTCGTTGTCAGGTGACCCATGTCGAGAGATTTTCATGCGAATTATTTTTGCGGCGCTCCTGGGCGCGGCGGTAGCAATGCCGTCGCTCGCAAGCGAGGCCCCGTCAATTGCCGACCCCACTGACCCCACGGTGTCAGTCCCAACCGAAACCGTTCCCCCGCTCACTGAGAGTTACAAAGCGTTTGAGGACAAGCCTGTCGGGTCCTGGCGAGACTTGAACAATGCCGTCGCCGCTCCTGCCAAGAAGCCGGGAATGTCTGGAATGGCGGGCATGTCCGGAATGGACCATTCAAAAATGCCGTCCACGGCCGAACCGTCTTCGAAAACGGGGACCTCGACCTCTCCGAACAAAGGTCAGATGAACCGCGGGGAGACGCACCAATGAGCCAGCAACTATTTCCCGCCGGCCGGCTTGTCGCGGCCGTCAGCGTAGTGGCCGTTCTCGCAGGCTGTACGACTTTCTCGAAAGACGGTGGCTTCAATAGCGTTTCGGATGTAGCGCAGGTACGGCTCGGCAAAGACGCCGTATGGGTCAAGACGGACAAAGACAGGGACGCAGTCGCCCAGCGCACGAAGGAGCTGCTAGGAAAGCCGCTCGGCATGGACGACGCGATGCAAGTGGCGCTGCTGAACAATGCTGGCTTGCAGACGTCATACGGCGAGCTCGGGATTGCGGAGGCGGACCTCGTGCAAGCCGGGCGATTGCCCAACCCCGGCTTCACGTTTAGCCGGACGTCTTCGAGCTCGAGCGACGTCATTGTCTACAACCGCTCGCTCTCGCTCAGTCTTTTGAGCGTTCTGACGATGCCCGTCACGACGCGCATCCAGAGCCGAAAGTTCGAAGAGACGAAGTTACTCGCCGCGGACGCCATGCTGAGGGTTGCGGCCGACGCTCGCCGGGCGTATGTCAACGCGGTCGCAGCCCAGCAGGCGGCCGCCTACGCTGGGCAAGTGAAGGACTCCTCCGAGGCGGCAGTGCAACTCGCCCAGCGCATGCAACAGGCGGGGAACTTCAGCAAGCTCGACTATGCGCGCGAACAGGCGTTCTACGCGGAGGCTACGGCACAGTTCGCCAGGAGCCGGCAACAGGCTGCGTCGGCGCGCGAAAAGCTCACCCGGAGCATAGGCCTGTGGGGTTCCGGGACTCTGTACCGGCTACCTGACACCTTGCCTGACCTTCCCAAGGGCCGGCCTGAGCTGACGGACCTGGAAGGTTTTGCGATGCAGAATCGGTTGGACATCCAGGCGGGCAAGATGCAGACGCAAAGTGTGGCGTCATCACTCGGGTTAAGCAAGGCAACGCGGTTCATCAATGTCTTGGACGTCGGATACCTGAACAACTTCGAGAACGACCAGGGACATGAGCGCGGTTACTCGATAACCGTCGAGATTCCGCTCTTCGATTGGGGTAGTTCGAAGGTTGCACGCGCGGAAGCGACCTACCTGCAGTCAGTCAACCGGCTGGCTCAAACCGCGGTCAATGCACGCTCCGAAGTCCGTGAGTCGTATTCCGCGTATGTCACCGACTACGACATTGCGAAGCACTACCGCGACGAAGTCCTGCCGCTGCGGAAAACCATTTCCGACGAGATGACCCTCCGCTACAACGGAATGCTCGCGAGCGTCTTCGAGCTGCTGTCCGACTCGCGCGACCAGGTCGGCTCAGTCAACAGCTACATCGATGCACTCAAGGAGTACTGGATAGCCGAGACGGATTTGCAGCAGGCGGTTGGCGGTCGTCTTCCCACCGTTGCTACCGCTCAAGCGCAGCCTAACTCCGACATCACGACACAAACAGCATCGCCTACAAATTCAGAAGGTAAGTGAAATGGTCTCTCGTCGAAATTTTATCGGCGGTTCTGGCGCAGCGATTCTTGGTGCGGCGCTCGTAAGCAAGGCTGGAGCAGCGTCGCTGCCTGAGGCACCGACGATGTCGAGCGTCAACATGCAACCGCCGCCGACTCCCCCAAACGGCCGCCCGTATAACCCCGTCGTCACGCTCAATGGATGGTCACTTCCGTGGCGCATGAAAAACGGCTGGAAGGAGTTTCACCTGACTGCGGAGCCTGTCGTACGGGAAATGGCGCCGGGCATGAAAGCGAATCTCTGGGGATACAACGGTCAAGCGCCGGGCCCGACTATCGAGGCTGTGGAAGGCGATAAGGTGCGCATCTTCGTCACGAACAAGCTGCCGGAGCACACGACCGTACATTGGCACGGCATGCTCCTGCCGTCGGGTATGGATGGCGTCGGCGGCCTGACGCAGCCGCACATCCCCCCGGGAAAAACCTTTGTCTACGAGTTCCAACTCGAGAGGCATGGCACGTTCATGTATCACCCGCACGCCGACGAAATGGTGCAGATGGCGATGGGGATGATGGGCACGTTCATCGTCCATCCGAAAGACCCGAACGTCATGCGCGTCGACCGGGATTTCGTTTTCATCATGTCGGCCTATGACATCGACCCCGGCAGCTTCACGCCGCGTGTGAACGAAATGACCGACTTCAACATGTGGACGTGGAACTCACGCGTGTTCCCGGGCATTGATTACCTTCCTGTGCGCATGGGCGACCGTGTGCGCATACGGTTCGGCAATCTCACAATGACCAACCATCCGATTCATCTGCACGGATATAGCTTTGAAATTGCCGGTACCGATGGCGGCTGGATTCCGCCGGCCGCGCGCTGGCCTGAAGTTACGTCAGACGTCGCGGTGGGCCAGATGCGCGCTATCGAGTTCACCGCAAATCGGCCGGGCGATTGGGCGTTCCACTGCCACAAGTCTCACCACACGATGAATGCGATGGGTCACCAAGTA
>Ga0255336_101723_pt1 | contig 13842 bp, 13 predicted proteins | sample MeOH1_35cm_T3_17_FD_189102 | JGI IMG/M metagenome (GOLD analysis project Ga0255336, IMG submission 189102) | Sandy soil microbial communities from University of British Columbia, Vancouver, Canada - MeOH1_35cm_T3_179 | ecosystem: Engineered > Artificial ecosystem > Sand microcosm > Unclassified ...
CGCAGGCTGAAGCCGAGTTCGTTCAGGGCGTCGGCGCTATTCGGGTCTTCCACCAGTGATTGTTTCAACAGGGGAATGGCACCTTCATAGTCGCCGGCATTGATTTTGCTCAGTGCCTGGTCATAGGCGCTGCTGCTGCTTTGGGTGGCGGTCGGGCTGGGTGTCGTGGTGGTGTCGCTGCTGCTCGATCCGGCGGCATGAGCATATTGAGGCAGCCCGCTGGAGAGCAGCGCTGCCACGCCGGCAATCATAGCACCATATAACGGCTTAATCATTGGAGTTTCCTTTCTGTCCGAAACTGGGCGGTAACGTAGGGGGTGACCAACATGGGAGAATAACGTTGCGTCATCCCGTTGACCGGCTCTCTTGGGCGAATATTCCCTGACCCTCACCTGCAGCCGCCGTGGCCCCATGGTAACGCGCGGTGACAGGGAACTGAAAGCGGCATCCGACGACCAGCGCGGTCACCACTGGGGATGGGTGCAACCGCTGGAAGCCGGATGGCCGCTTTCAGACCGTGGGACGAACGGCAGATGATAGGATCGCCTAGTTCGCCTTCACCACGATGCTGCCCACCATTTTCGGATGCACCGAACAGAAATAGCTGTAGGTGCCGGGCTTTGAGAAAGTGACGGAAAAGCTGTCATCGGTATCGAGGGCCGGCGATTTGAAAGCCGGCGGCGTGTCGCTGCTGACGACAGTGTGGGGAATGTCGTCATGATTGGTCCAGGTCACCTGTGTCCCCACCGTTACGGTCAGGGTCATGGGGGCAAAGTCGAAATTGTCGATATCGACATGGTTGGCCAGGGCGGCCGATTGGCTTTGAGGCATTGCCGGCGGCTCAGCTGCAGGGACCTCGATACCGGGTCGATCGGGCGTCTCGGCCTGTGCTGGGCTGAGCATGAGGAGCAATCCGACGCAGGCGGCAATGGTCGCCGCAACATAGCCGGCGCGGGTCTTCTGAGATCGATACATGACGAAGCGTCCTCGGTTTCACGCATTCAATGTGGTGTCGATGATTGCCAGCGGCTGGTTGACGGCGACGAGATTGACCTCACGGATGCCGAGCAGGGATTTCAGCCGGCTCGCCTCGACCTTCAGCGGGCCGGGATTGGGAGCAGTGCCGGGTGCCGGCTGTGGAAAGGCCGTCGAATTGGCGGTATGGAAGGAGACGTTGCCTTCGACCTTCTGGATGATCTGATGGATATGGCCGTTGAGCACGGTGACCGAGCCGAAGCGCTTCAGGTAACCCAGGGCCTGGGCGGCATCGTCGGTGCCCCAACCCCAGTCGGCGTACACCATCCAGAGGGGGATATGGGTGAAGACGACGATGGGCGTGCTGGCGGCGCGAGACTTCACATCGGCCTCCAGCCATTTCAGTTGGTCGTCGCCGAGATGACCATAACCGCCGGCCTTGAAGCCGAGTACATTGACCAGGGCAATGAAATGCACGCCGCCCTGGTCGAAGCTGTACCAGCCAGTCGCATTCTTGGAAAATCGCTCGAAGAAGGCCTTGCCGTCGTCGCCGATCACGTCATGTTCGCCCGGCACGTAATGCACGTCGAGCCGTGCTTCCTTGATAATCTCTGCCGCCGTATCGAATTCCTCGGGTTTCGACAGGTGGCTGACATCACCGGTATGAATCATGAAGGCAGGTGACGTGCCCAAGGCGCGGACCTTGCCGACCGCCTCCCTGAAGGTGCCCGGCGCATCGGGATTGGGGGCCTTGTTGAAGCCAATATGGCTGTCGCTGATTTGCACGAAACTGAAGCCGGCGGTTTCGGCGAGAGCCGGAGCGCCAAAGCCGAGCCCGGTGGAGCGGGGAATGCCGCCGGCCACGGTCCAGATCAGGCCGGCTCCCGCCCAGGCGCCGCATTTCAGGAAGTTGCGCCGGCTGGCCTGCAAGTCGGCCGCGTCGGACTGAGATACCATATCGCGGTTGTCATTTGGTTGATGCATGATCGATCTCCTGGTGGTGGCTCGGGTTGCAGCAGCGATTGATGCTGTGTGGCCGGAGATCGGTGACAGGGCCGCGCTATTCGCAATTTTTTTTATTCTCGGCGGACCGCCAGAAAAAATTCGTGGCGGGAAGAATAAGAAGAATAAAATGCCGCCATCGCCGATCAACACTCGACATGCATGGTGCATCCTGCGCCTGGCAGCCTGCCGGTCGGCTTCAGAGGAGCTTCGGAGCAATGTGTCTGTTGGTGCGATTGCCGGTTCAGCGATGATGCGGGTTTGACCGTGGTTGGCGAGTCACGACCGGCGGAGGTGGAAGCGGCCCGGTTCAAGGCCGAGGTGCTGGTGCATCTCGATGCCGCGGCCAACCTGGCGCGTTGGCTGCTGCGCAATCCGGTCGAGGCCGAGGATGTGGTGCAGGAGGCGGTACTCCGGGCCTATGCCTATTTTTCCTCTTTTCGCGGTGTGAACGCGCGTGCCTGGCTGTTGCAGATCGTGCGCAACACCGCTTATGCCGCCTTGAAACGGACCCAGGGAATCCACATGGTCAATTTGCAGGGCGATCGTGACGATAGTGATGCCCGCGCGCGGGGCATTGACCTGGTCGATCCCGCCGATGATCCGGAGACGTTGTTGATGCGGCACGAGGCCGAGCGCCAGATCGATGACCTGCTGACACAGCTGCCGGTCGAGCTACGCGAATGCATCGTGCTGCGTGAGCTCCAGGAACTCAGCTACCGGGAGATTGCCGAGATCACCGGCGTCCCCATCGGCACCGTGATGTCACGCTTGTGGCGGGGGCGGCGTCTGCTCAGCGAGACGGCTCTCGCCAAGGAGGCGGTGCGATGAGCATGCGCGACGGCTGCGACAAGATCCTGCTGCTGCAGGCCGAATTCGATGGCGAGTTGGACGCCGCCCAATCGCTCTCCATGACCCACCATCGGGAAAGCTGCGCCGTCTGCCGCGATGCCTGGCAAAGATTGCAGTCGACCCGCCAGGTGCTGCGCGAGAAGGCCAGCTATCACAAGGCTTCCGCCGGCCTGATGGCCCGGCTCGATGCGGCGCTGCCTGAGTTGGCGCCGCCCCTGCCGATACCTCGCCGCGCACCCGTGCATGCCTTGCGCCGCTGGTGGCAGCCAGTCGCCGGTTTCGGCTTCGGCACGGCCGCTGCCGTGGTGCTCACGCTGATGTTCATGACGCCCGTGCAGACGGTGGATCTCGCAGATCTTGTCGTCGCCAGTCATGTGCGGTCGATGCAGGCCGGGCATCTGCTGGATGTCGCCTCAAATGACCAGCACAATGTTAAACCCTGGTTCGACGGCCGGGTCGATTTCGCGCCGCCGGTCAAGAATCTGGCCGATCGCGGCTTTCCGCTGATCGGCGGCCGGCTGGATTATCTACAGGACCGCAATGTGGCGGCGCTCGTCTATCGCGCCGGCCCGCATGTCATCAATGTGCTGATCTGGCCGTCGGCCGAGGCCGCCGCCGTGCCGCCGCAGCCGACCGAGCGGGGCGGTTACAACATCATCCGCTGGCAGGAACGCGGCATGAATATCTGGGCGGTTTCCGATCTCAATGCGACCGAGCTTAAGGACTTCGTTGCCACCTGGCAGGCACATGATTGAGCGTGGGCGGGTCAGCATGGTTAATTAATACTTAACCAGATGCTGCGATACACCCGCAGGACACGTATATTTGGCAGCAGTTCTCCAGCACCGCACGGGAATAAGCGCTGGCCCCGGCCGGTCTAACTTGTGACGGTCATCAGGAGCCTGGATTTGACGGAGCCGACGCAACCCAATGCCCCCCAGCAGCCGGGCGCCCCGACGCAGCGGGACGCTTTCGAGCAGCTGATGGTGCCGCATCTTGATGATGCTTTTAACCTAGCGCGCTGGCTGACGGGCAATCGCAGCGATGCCGAGGACGTCGTCCAGGAAGCCTATCTCAAGGCCTTGAAGCATTTTGCGACCTATCGCGGTCCGGAGGCCCGGGCTTGGCTGCTGACCATCGTCCGGCGCTGCTGCTTCAGCTGGCTGAAGGTCAACCGCTCCCAGCAGCTCACCTTCATGGAAGACGAGGCCATCGCCGAAATTGCTGGCCGGCCGACGGTGGTGACGCTGCATCCCCGGGTCGCGGACACACCGGAAACGGTGTTGAACGACAAGGAACGGCGCAAGCACCTGAATGTGGCCGTGGAGAATTTGCCCCTGTCCTATCGCGAAGTCGTGGTGCTGCGCGATCTGCAGGGGCTGTCCTACAAGGAGATAGCCGAGATAGCTGAGATTCCCATCGGCACGGTGATGTCGCGCCTGGCACGTGGCCGCGACCATCTGCTGAAACAACTGGAACAGCGGCTCGGCGGCGAGGTGGCAAATGGACTGTGAACGCATCGCGATACTGCTGAACGCCTATATCGATGGCGAGCTGGACCTGTCCAGTACGCTGACCCTGGAGAGCCATCTGGCCGGTTGCCGGGCTTGCCGGCAGAAGTATGAACGCCTGCTGGCCCTGACGGCCGATTTGCGCAGTGGCCTGGAACGCCATGCCGCACCGGCTGATCTGCGTGAGCGGATGACGCTGATGCTGGCGGCACGTCCGTTGGCGCGCCAGGAGGCTTTGCCGCAAGTCGCGGCAGCGCCGGTGGATCTGGCGGCGCGGCGTGACGAAAGCAAGCAGGCGCAGACGGGCCGGCAGTGGAACCGCCGCCAGCTCTTTGCCTTGGCGGCGTCGGTCGCTGGTGTTGCCGTCATTTCCGGGGCGACCAGCTATTGGCTGGCACCGCACCGTGAAGGCGAGGACCAGAAACTGGCGGAGGAGGTGGTTGCCAGCCATATCCGCTCGCTGATGGCGGGACACCTGACCGATATCGCTTCGTCCGACCAGCACACGATCAAGCCCTGGTTCGACGGCAAGGTGGATGTCGCGCCGACTGTTGCGGATTATGCCCCGCAGGGTTTCTCCCTGGTCGGCGGGCGGCTGGATTATCTCGATCGCCGGCCGGTGGCGGCCCTGGTCTATCGTCACCGGGCTCACCTCATCAATGTCTTCGCCTGTCCGGTCATGACGGCCGAGGAACATGACACGAGGCCCGAGGCGATCACGATCCGCGGCTATAACCTGCTCTATTGGACGGCCGGGGATATCACCTATTGGGTGGTTTCCGATACCGGTTCCGCCGATCTCCTGACCCTCCACAACCTGGTCCAGGAAACCAGCCGGACGTGATCCGGCTGGCCCGTCCCGTCCCGGCGGCGTCCCATCCCGGTGGGACCGGTCCTACTCGTGGCCAAGAACGAGATGTGGCCGGTAGCACTCCTCCAGCGCCGCCTTGTCCTCGATCGATAGCGTGATGTGCAGCGCTTCGAGCGCATCCTCGAGATGGCTGAGCTTACTGGCGCCGATGATCGGCGCGGTGACGGCCGGGTTGCTGAGCACCCAGGCGAGCGCCACCTGCATCGGCTTGCAATCCAGGCGCTTGGCCACCTCGACATTGCGGTCGGCGACGGCGAAGTCGTCGTCCCGGTAATAGAGGCTGGCGGCGAAGCTGTCGGTCTTCGACCGGGAGGTGTCGCCGCCGCCCTGACGGTGGCGGTTGCCGGCCAGGAAGCCGCGGGCCAGCGGGCTCCAGGGGATGCAGCCGATCCCTTCCTCCTGGCAGAGCGGCATCATTTCCCGCTCTTCTTCCCGATAGATCAGGTTGTAGTGGTTCTGCATGGAGACGAAGCGGGTCTTGAACCCCTGGTCGGCCTTGTAGAGGTACTTGGCGAACTGCCAGGCATACATCGAAGAGGCGCCGATATAGCGTACCTTGCCGGCCTGGACGAGGTCGTGCAGGGCGCCGATGGTCTCCTCGATCGGCGTCTCCGGGTCGAAGCGATGGATCTGGTAGAGGTCGATATACTCCATCCCCAGCCGCCGCAGCGAGCGATCACAGGCATCCATGATGTGCTTGCGGGAGAGGCCCCGCCGGTTCGGCTTGTCGCCGACCGTGCCGTTGAAGCACTTGGTGGCGATCACCACGTCCTCGCGGTCGGCGACCAGGTCCTTGATCGCCCGGCCGACGACTTCCTCGCTGACACCCAGCGAATAGACGTCGGCTGTGTCGAAGAAATTGATGCCGGCCTCCAAAGCGCGCTCGAAGAAGGGCCGCGCCGCTTTCTCGTCCAGCACCCAGTCGCGCCAGGTGCTGCTGCCGTAGGTCATGGTGCCGAGGCAGAGGCGGGAGACCCGCAGGCCACTTTTGCCGAGCCGGGTATAGGGCATGGAACTGGACATGCTGTTTTCCTCGCTGTTTGCGGGAAGGGAGGTGGAAGCGGAAGTCCGCTCAGGTTAGGCGCTTCGGCCGCCCCGGTCGAGAGGTCCGCTTCAGCGGCGACGCTTGCACCCCTGTTCCCGGCCGCGTCAAATCGGCGCGTGGCTCTCCTGACGAAAATTTTACGCAATTCCCTCTTGAAGGCGGGGGCATGATGAGTCATATCGCATCTTGCGGGACGGTGCGGAGGTCGCGGCGCCCGACCCGCTGCCCGTCCGCGCCAGTTCCCCTCGAGGAGGGACAGGCCATGCGGACTGATGACAATCGGGTCATACCCTTTCGTCCTGCGCCAAAATCCCAGCCCACCAGCCGAACCGTCCATGTCGATATCGAGATCGACCTGATCCGCCAGTGCCGCGAGGACTGGCGGCGCGGAGAGACCGAGATCTGGCGGCATTTCTCCTTGGAAGTCGATGTCTGCCGGGATGCCGGGGGGCAGCTCCGTCTGCACGGCTTGCCGGGCCAGGAAGCGGACCTTGTGGTGGCCGGTTTCGACGCGCAGGCGATACCCGCCGCCGGCGAGAGCCTGCGGCTGGAGCAGCCGGGGCTTGCCGTCACCGTGCCGCTGATGGCCTTGCATGAAGCTGCCGCCTTGCTGCAGCCGGCAAAGGTCGTACCCTTCGCTTTGCGCCGCGCCGGCTGAAGCTTCGCTTTTTTCGATCCCGCCAGTACTGGTCGGGCGCCGTGCGGCGCCCGCTGCTGCCGCCTGCGTCAATGCTGGTGCTGGTGATGGATGTCCGGGAAATGCCGGTGCCGGTGGGTCATCGACTGATGCCGGTGCGGGTGGCGGTGCATGCCGCGGGCATCGGGCGCCGGATCGCCGGGAGCGTGATCATGGGTATGATGCGCGTCGTGGCGGTGCCGGTGGTCGTGGGATAGGGCCTCGTGACGATGCTCGTGCTCATGCGCTTCGCTGAGATGGAGATAGAGGCCGAGTGCCATGAGAAGGGCCGCGGCGAGGAAGAACAAGGTCGGTGACTCGCCGAGCAACAGGATGGCGATGCCGGCGCCAATGAAAGGCGCTGTCGCGTAATAGGCACCGGTACGGGCGGCACCCAGGTGCCGCAGCGCATGGACGAACAGGACCAGGCTGATCCCATAGCAGAAGAAGCCGATGACGCCGATCCCGGCAAGTGCCGCCGGGCCTGGCAGATGGGCACCCCTACCGAGCGCGATCGCCAGATTGACGCCACCGGCCACCAATCCCTTCGCGGCGGTGATCTGCATCGGATCGGCCGCCGAGAGCTTGCGGGTGAGGTTGTTGTCGATCGCCCAGCAGAGACAGGCGCCGGCGATCAGGCCGACGCCGGCCAGGGAGGCTTGTCCGAATGCGAGATTGCCGCCCGCCGGCAAAGCCAGGAGACAGGCCCCGGCGATGAGGGCGACGGCGCCGACCATCAGGCGCCGGTCGACATTCTCCCGAAACACGACCCAGGCCAGCACCAGGGTGAAGACGCCCTCGAGGTTGAGCAGCAGCGCGGCATTGCTGGCCGGCGTCACCTTCAGGCCGAACATCAGCAGGACGGGTGCGGCAACGCCACCGCTGGCGATGACGGCGAGAAGCCAGGGCAGGTCCGCTGCCTGCAGGGGGGCTTCGCGCGGCGCGGTCGATCGCTGCCAGCCGTCCCTCCAGCGCATCGCCAGACGGAGCAGGGTCAAGCCGCAACCGGAAGCGAGATAGAGCATCGCCGCCAGCAGCCAGGGATCGACAGTACCGATCATCAGCTTGGACAGCGGCGTGCTGAGCCCGAACAGCATGGCGGAAAGCAGGGCGATCGCGGCGCCACCTTTCATGTTGATGCCGGACATTGCAGGCCTTTTCGTGCTGTTGCGGTCGCGCCCAGAATAGTCTTTTGAGTACAGCATGCCTATCTCGATCGGCGACATCTTCGATAGGAATGTCGACAGAAATGGCTGCAGGTCAACCGTGCTGGGCATCAACCTTCGCTAAAGCACGATAGACAAAGCAGTCGCGAGCGGCTAATCGACGCCTCGTCAAGTGAAGCTTGGCGCTGCGGCGCCAAGCAAGGGCGCTCATCAAGAGGAGAGATCATGAGCAAGAAACTCGTCCGCATGTCGAAGGATGGTCCCGAGGGCAAGGGCCTGAAGCAGGGCGGCGTCACCGAACTCGGCAAGCTGGTTGCCGGCAACCCGGTGGAATCGAGCCACAACTACTTCACCGACAAGACCGGCAAGTTCATGACCGGCGTCTGGGAATGCCAGAAGGGCACGCTGAAGCTGACCAGCTATCCCTTCGATGAGTTCTGCCACATCCTCAAGGGTGAAGTGCATATCACCGATCAGCGCGGCAACACCGAGATCTTCAAGAAGGGTGACACCTTCACCATCGCCAAGGGCTTCAAGGGCACCTGGCATATGCCGAAGACGGTGCGGAAGTTCTATACGATCTTCCTCGAGAAGTAAGCCTCGTCTCCCGCCACGCTGTCTGAAACCTCAGGCGGCGTGGCGCTTGCCGTCCTTCCAGTCGTAATAGCGCATCATCGCCGGCACGAACCAGGTATTGCCGGTATAGAGCGGCATGGTGGGGAAGGGCCGGTCGGCGAAGACCGATTGCCCTGGCCCGCGTCCGAGCAGCCGGTTGGCGATGAGGCGGCCGAAATGGGTGCCCATCGGTACGCCGGCGAAGCAATAGCCGACCGCATAATGCAGCCCCTCGATCGCGCCGAGATGCGGCAGCAGATCGAAAGTGGCGGCGCAGCGCCCGGTCCAGACATCGTCGATATCGGTTTCCGCGAGATCCGGCAGGATCGCCCTGAGCTCGCCGGCCAAGCGGCGCGCCATTACCGGCAAAGTCGATTTCGTGCCGGTCTTGCCGCCGAACAAGACACGCTTGCCATCGGGCGAGCGGCGCAGGAAATCGATATTCATGTTGCTGTCGATATAGGTGCGATGCGCTGGCAGCAGCCGCGCCATCAAGGCCGGATCCAGCTCCGCCGTCGCGATCATCCAGGCATCGAAGGGAATGAGCCGGCGCTGCAGCCAGGGAAAGAGCTTGCCGCTATAGCCATTGGTGGCGAGCAGGACCTGCTGCGCTTCCGTGGCGGCGTCACCGGCGCCGCCGAGCCGCCAGCCCGCACCAGTGCGCTGCAACGACGTTATCGCCGTCTCAGGATAGAATTCGACGCCGGCTGCATGTGCCGCCTTGAAGAGACCCTGATGATATTTGCCGGGATGCAAGGCGGCCATGTCGGGGACAACCACGCCGCCGCAATAGCGGTCGCTGGCAATCTCGCGATGGAGCTCGCTCTTGCCGATGACTTCGAACGTATTGCCGAGATGCTGTTGCCGCAGGCGGTATTCAGCGACGATCTCGTCATGCTGCTTGGGTGTATCGGCCAGCACCAGGCGGCCATGGCGCTGGTAGTCGCAGTCGATGCCGAAGGCATCGATGGTCTCGGCCACCGTGTCGAAGGCCAGCTGCATTTCCCGGTAGACCGTCACGGCATGGCCGGTGCCGTGTTTCTGCTGCAGATCGCCGAAACTGTATTTCAGCGTGCGGCCGACAAAGCCGGCATTGCGCGACGAGGCACCGATGCCGATCGGGCCTTGGTCGAAGACGGCGACCTGCTTGCCGGCCTTGGCCAGATGGATCGCGGTGACGAGGCCGGTGATGCCGGAGCCGATGATGGCGATCTCGCTGCGGATCGGTGGATCGCGTCGCGGCAGAGCCGGTCGTGGCGCTGCCCGCCACCAATAGGGTTTATCCTCGGTGGTGGCGGGCAAGCTTGGCATGGGACCTCGTCCGGGGGCTCGTCTCGATCAGGCGCTGAGCGGCAACTGGCTCATGGCGGCGAGTTGGCGTTCGCGTTGCGCCAGCGTCACCAGGTCCAGCCAGCGCTCGGTCATGGTGCGGCAGAAGCCGGCGCCAAGCGCGAAATAGAGATCGGCTTCCTGCAGCGCCTGCGTCTCACGGGCTTCCGCCTCGGCGCCGAAATTGCGCTGCATCGACGCCCAGCAATCGCGCGGGAAGGCGCGCGCTTCCTGCAAGGTCACTTCCGGGTGGAACTGGAAGCCATAGGTCCGCGCGCCGATGCGGAAGGCCTGGTTGGTGCAGACCTCGTTCTGCATCAGCAGCACGGCGCCCTGCGGCAGGTCGAAGCTGTCCTCGTGCATCTGCAGGATTCGTTGCTCGGTCGCCATGCCGGAAAGCAGCGCATCCTCCTGCGCCGCCGCCGTCAGATAGACCGGCGGATAGCCGACCTCGAGACCGCCGAAGCGATAGACCTTCTCGCCGAAGGCCCGGGCGATCAGTTGCGCGCCGAGGCAGATGCCGAGCACCGGGATATTCCGGGCATGGCAATCGCGGATCAGCGTCATGATATCGGCGAAGGCCGGATAGCCGGCATCGTCACCGGCATGCATCGGGCCACCAAGCACGATCAACCCGTCGATCCCGCTGCCATTGGCCGGCAAGGGGTCGCCATTGGTATGCGGCAACAAGGTGGTGATCTCCGCCCCGCGTTCGGCGGCAATCTGCCCCACCAGGCCGGCGGGCGTGACGGGGCAATGCTGAATGACAAGCAGGCGCATGGCTCGCGCAACTCCTTAGCGAAAAGGAGCCGCCCGATCTGGAGGTCGTTGGTGTCCGGGAAGAAGAAGCCGGCGCCCGCCTTAGTGCCTTCGGTACGGCAATCGAGGGAGAGATTTAGCGAAAAAACCGTCTCCATCAAGGGGTAAATACCTGAGGCCGAAACATGTCTGACATGATCATGTGCCAAAATGTGTTGCAATAATTTGCAAAATATTGCAAAAATTGGCAAACTTAATCTAGCAAAGAGATCAGCAAAGAGAGACCAGATGTCCATCTCTTCTACCACGCTTCCCACCCAGGCCCGTGTCGTGATTGTCGGCGGCGGCATCGCCGGTGTCAGCACGGCCTATCATCTGGCCAAGCTCGGCTGGACCGATGTGCTGCTGCTGGAACAGGGGCGGCTTACCTGCGGCACCACCTGGCATGCGGCGGGGTTGGTGGGGCAATTGCGGGCCAATCGCGCGATGACCCGCATGAGCATGTATGGGACGCAGCTCTATGCCGAACTGGAGGCAGAGACAGGGCTTGCTACCGGCTGGAAGAAATGCGGGTCGATCACGGTGGCGCGGACGGCGGACCGTATGACCCTGCTGCGGCGCAGTCTGGCGAGCGCCCGCAGCTTCGGCCTGGAAGCCCATTTCATCACGCCGGATGAAGCGGGCGCGCGCTTTCCCGTGATGCGCACCGATGATCTTGCCGGCGCCGTGTGGTTTCCGAATGATGGCAAGGCCAATCCCACCGACCTCACCCAGTCGCTCGCCAAGGGTGCCCGCCAGCGCGGCGTGCGGATCCGCGAAGGCATCAAGGTGACCGGGGTGAAGTTGGCGCAGGGCACAAGACGGCCACGGGTCACCGCCGTGACGACGGAAGAAGGCGATATCGCCTGCGACTACGTCGTCAATTGCGCCGGCCAATGGGCGCGGGAATTCGGCCAACTGGCCGGTGTCAATGTGCCGCTGTTCTCGGCCGAGCATTTCTATCTCGTCACCGGCCGCATCGACGGCGTGCATCCGGATCTCCCCGTGCTGCGCGATCCCGATGGCTACATCTATCTCAAGGAAGAGGTCGGCGGCTTCATCATGGGCGGCTTCGAACCCCAGGCGAAGCCATGGAATGTCGAACGCATCCCCGACAAGTTCGAATTCCAATTGCTGTCCGAGGACTGGGACCATTTCGATGTCCTGCTGCAAAGTGCCCTGCATCGCGCACCTTGCCTGGAGACAGCCGAGGTCAAGCAATTGCTGAACGGGCCGGAAAGCTTCACGCCGGACGGCAATTTCATTCTTGGCGAAGCGCCGGAAGTCGCCAATTACTTCGTCGCCGCCGGTTTCAACTCGGCCGGTATCGCCAATTCAGGCGGGGCCGGCCGCCTGCTGGCGGAATGGATCATCGGCGGCGAGCCGAGCCAGGACCTCGCGGATGTTGATATCCGACGCCTCGCCCCGTTCATGGCCAATCGGCAGTATTTGCGCGACCGTACGGTGGAAAGCCTCGGCCTGCATTACGCCATGCGCTATCCGCGCCAGGAGCTGCAATCGGCGCGGCCCCTGCGCCGCTCGGCGCTCTATGACCGGCTGAAGGCGAAAGGCGCGCAGTTCGGCTCGCGCATGGGCTGGGAGCGCGCCAACTACTTTGCGCCGGCCGATACGCCGGCATCGCGACCGGGTTTCGGCAAGCCGGATTGGCTGCCGCATATGCTGATGGAACAGCAGGCGGCGCGCGAGACCGCTGTCGTCTTTGATCAAAGTTCCTTTGCCAAGTTCCTGGTGCAAGGAAAGGACGCGCTGCCGGTGCTGCAATATCTCTGTGCCAATCAGATCGACATCGAGATCGGCCGCAGTGTCTATACGGCGATGTTGAACCAGCGCGGTGGGTTCCAATCCGACGTAACGGTGATGCGCCTTGCCGCCAATCGCTTCATGGTGATTAGCGGCACCGCTCAGGCGACGCGCGATCTGGTTTGGTTCGACACACATCTGGAAGATCGGGCGGCCACCATCACCGATGTCACCTCGGCCTATGGCGTTCTGTCCATCATGGGGCCACAGGCTCGGGCGATCCTTGCGCGCCTCTCGCCTGAACTGCGCGGCGACACGGCGATCGGCCTGGGAACAGTCTTGCCGATCGATCTCGGCCGGGCTCGTATTCTTGCGGCTACCGTCTCCTATATCGGCGGTCCCGGTTTCGAGCTCTATGTGCCGACCGAGATGATGGCAACCGTCTATGACGCCCTGTTCGAGATGGGGCAGGAAATGGGCCTCAGGGATGCCGGCTATCACACGCTCGATGCGCTGCGGATCGAAGCGGGTCGGCGGGCCTTCGCCACTGAACTCGGCAGCGATGAAACGCCGTTTGAAGCGGGTCTCGGCTTTGCCGTGAAATTGGACAAGGGCGTCGATTTCATCGGCGCCGCGGCCTTACGTCAGCACGTGCAAGCGCCTTTGCGCAAACGGCTTGCCTTGTTCTCGATGGATGATCCCGCCGTCTTTCCCTGGGGTGGCGAAGTCATTCTCCGTGACGGGCTGGCGGTCGGCGAGATCAGCTCTGCTGGATACAGCCGGTTGGCCGGCCGGGCCCTGGTCATGGGCTATCTTCGCGGCACCGCAGCAGCCGATATCGGCGATGCCGATAGCCGTTTTGCCCTCGATATCGCCGGCGACCGCCATACCGTGACTTATCTGCCGCAGCCATTTTATTCCCGGGCGAAGGCAACATAATCGAAAGGCCAAATAAGACCTGTCGAAAGCCATCTCGCGGTATTTAGTCATCGGTTTCAGATTGTTTTCCTGAGTAAGATTGCCGTAATCTTGCTGTGGATCGATCACGCTAACGATTTGTTTAGACCGGTATGCGGTATTGATTTACGCGATTTGGACGATTCGTCGAGACCGACTTTGACGCCACCGAGATACCAGCACGAGGATTTTGTCGATCCCAGTCAGGCGCGTCATTGGAAGACGCGTGATCTCTTCGAATATTGGCGCAGCAAATGGCGCGATGGCCGCCCGCCCTCGCGCCA